>Ga0136611_10000046_pt1 | contig 63659 bp, 58 predicted proteins | sample AntDrymUQ2232306_2_FD_106645 | JGI IMG/M metagenome (GOLD analysis project Ga0136611, IMG submission 106645) | Polar desert sand microbial communities from Dry Valleys, Antarctica - metaG UQ223 (23.06) | ecosystem: Environmental > Terrestrial > Soil > Desert | place: Antarctica: Dry Valley... | reverse complement strand
CTATGCCAGTACGCCATCGAACATCCGCTGCCAACGCCATCGTTGTGAGAAGAGAGAAGGTATCAGTTTGAATGCAATGAGCGCGCATGACGATACTCCAGTTCCGAGCTTTCGGCGGTTCCGGCGCCTGCGGCAACGTGAGGGACTTCGCCGTATGGTGCGGGAAACGTTATTCCATACGAGTGACTTCGTCTATCCGCTATTCGTGACGTATGGACATGGGGTGCGCCGCGAAGTTCCCTCAATGCCCGACGTATTCCAGATTTCTGTCGATCAACTTGGATATACAGTCGAAGACCTGCGTTCGCTTGGTATCGGCTCAGTGCTGTTGTTCGGGATTCCTGAAGAGAAGGATGCGCTGGCGTCTCAGGCGTACCATCCGGACGGAGTCATCCAACTCGCGATCCGCGAGCTCAAGCGCCTCGATCCAGAACTGGTTGTCATTGGCGATGTCTGTAACTGCGAGTACACCGATCACGGGCATTGCGGGATTCTGCACGGGGAACGCGTTGACAATGACTCGACACTGGCGCTGCTCGCAAAGACCGCTCTCGCGCAAGCCGACGCAGGCGTCGATATCGTTGCGCCATCGGACATGATGGATGGGCGCGTCGTCGTGATTCGCGAGGCGTTGGATGGGGCCGGGCATGCTGAGACGCCGATCCTGTCATATGCCGCGAAATACGCGTCCGGGTTCTACGGTCCGTTCCGCGATGCCGCCGATTCGACGCCGCAGTTCGGCGATCGACGCAGCCACCAAATGGACCCGGCGAACGCACGCGAGGCGTACGCCGAGATCGCGACCGACATCGCTGAAGGCGCGGACGCGGTGATCGTCAAGCCTGCGCTGCCGTATCTCGATATTATCGCCGGTGCGCGAGCGCGATTCGATGTACCAGTCTTCGCCTATAACGTCAGCGGTGAATACGCCATGGTGCGCGCCGCCGGTCGTGCGGGGTGGATCGATGAGCGCCGAGTGACGATGGAGGTGCTGACCTCGATCAAGCGGGCGGGTGCTGGGCAGATTATCACCTACCATGCTCGAGATGCCGCACGCTGGTTGCGCGAGGAGTATGGCGGCGTGATGACAGCTGCCCCATTGGTCGGACGCGACGACTAGGACATCCTGACGCTTGTGAGGTCGTACAATGCATGCCAGCCCTGCTTCATAATAGGAACGGGCGGCAACAACGTCATACCCCACACCATGGAGGATTTTCGTGCAGTTTCTCTTGAAGACATCGCGCGCTGAGCCAGCGCACACCATTGATGAAGCGGTTGCTCGACAGGTGCTTACACGACTTCGGCACGAGGGACGGAAACTCACTGAGGTATTCGTCCTCTCCCCCGACGGGTCGATCGACCGCTACCAGGAGCGCACGCGGCGCAAGCTCGGCTCCAATGCGGTCGCATCACGCACCTGGCTGTGCGAGACGGCGGACGGGGCGGAGTGGGGCAACGGTCGATACATACCCGAGCCAGCCGAAGCCATCGATACGGCAGTTCCAACTCCGGTCGCGGTCGTGCTGGTCCTCAATGGAGCCGAAGGAGTATCCGACATTGTTGTCGAACAGCTCCGCGAGGGTGTCACGGCGTCCTGATTGGACTTTGCTGGCACAGTCACCGCAACGTATACCAATGCCCACGTTTCGGCGTGGGCATCGTTCTGTTCGTGATTTTGTCCGGACCCTATACTGCACAAGCGCACCAGTGAGTGCCTGGAATCGGTTGGAGACGAATCGACGATGGAATATCGACAGCTTGGTCGGAGCGGAGTGCGCGTCTCCGCGATCGGACTCGGTGGAAATACATTTGGTCGCGCCTGCGACGAACAGCAGACAGCGGCGGTCGTGCATCGTGCGCTCGATGTTGGCATCAACCACTTTGATTGCGCTGATACGTATGGTGGTGGTGGCGTCTCCGAGCAGTTCCTCGGCGCGGCACTGAAAGGTCGGCGTCACGACGCGATCGTGACGACCAAGACAGGCTTTCCGCTCCGTAGCGGGCCGAACAATGACGGTCTTTCGCGTCGGCGGATCATCAATAATTGTGAGGCCAGTCTGCAACGGCTCGGTATGGACTATATTGATGTCTTCTATCTGCATCGTCCGGATACGCACACGGACATCGAGGAGAGCCTCGACGCGCTCAACGATCTCATACGACAGGGCAAGGCGCGCTACGCCGCCTGCTCGAACTATAGCGGCTGGGAGATCGCGCGGCTGTGCGAGAGCTCGAAGTCTAAAGGCTGGGCCGTGCCGGTTGTGTCCCAGTCGCTTTACAACCTGCTATCACGTGATGTCGAGCGTGATGTGGTTCCGGCTGCGCTGGCCTACGGAATGGGGATTGTCCCGTTCTCTCCACTGGCCGGTGGACTGCTGACCGGCAAGTATCGTGTCGGCCAACCCGCACCAGCGGGAACACGTGGAGCCAGCAGTTCGCGTTTCGAACGTTTGCTCCAGGACGATATCCTCAGTGTCGTCGAGGAACTTGAGTCGTTCGCCCGAGAGCGCGGACGGACCATCGGTGACCTTGCGTTGGCCTGGCTACTGGCGCAACCAGGGGTCTGTTCGGTGATTACTGGCGTCACGCGTCCGGAACAGGTCGATGCGAATGCCCTGGCGACCGAGTGGACGTTGACTGACGATGACCCGGCAATCGTCGGTGCGATCGTCGCGCGAACACCTGACGGATTGGACACCTGATCGATGGATAGCGACAACGACACGAACCCGTCAAATCGGATCAACGAGTTCCGCTCCTATCGGCAGCGCATGAACGAGCGCGTCGCGGACATCGACCATCTGGGGATCAAGCGCTTCTTTCGGCTCGATTCAGCAGCATACGAATCCGGCGCGCTCGATCCAAAGACGAAAGAGCTCCTCGGCCTGGTTGCGTCGGCGGTACTGCGCTGCAACGACTGCGTCGACTATCACCTGGATCAGTGTGTTCAGGCTGGCTGGAGCGACGAAGAGCTGCACGATGCGCTCAACGTCGCTCTCGTCGTGGGCGGCAGCATCGTCATCCCGCACCTACGCCATGCGGTTGAATCGATCGATCTTATTCGCGCGGGAGATTTGACGAGTCCTGCTGAATAGTATGCGGACGGTCAGGTCGCTGCTGCGGGTTCCGCGCTGGCAACGGATGGCGCGGGTTCTCCACGCCCGATTGTCGCGAAATAGACGTAATACAAGCTCATTGCCAGGATCATGAAGAACGAATAGGCGGCGAACGAGACGTTGTATCCGTAGCGGACGATGAGTTGGCCCGTGATCCAACTCGACAGTGCCCAGCCCAGATTCCAGGCACCGGAACGGTAGGAGAAGACTGACGCACGGGCTTTGGCGGGTAGAATCTCGGACACATACGTGCTATCGATCGGCCATGCCATGTTTATCGACGTGTTGCGAAGCATGTGCGCCATGACGGCGATCGGCCCGAACGGCGTCGCCATCAGCAGGAAATAGAACGGCACCGGGGCGAGTCGAATGAGTACGACTGCCCGCACCGACCCCAGCCGTCTGGCGGCATATGGGGACAGCAGTCCTAAGCCGGCGGCCATCAGACCTGCGGCCGAGTAGACGAGGCCGATCTGTCCAGCGGTGAAGTCGAGCGACTCCAGATACACGTTATAGAACGGAAAGACCGCTCCGGCTCCGAGACTCATAATCCCACCGACCGCGACGAAGACCATAACCCTTTGGCGGACGATGGCTGGCTTGCGTTCGATGTCCTGAGCGTCAGACGCGGACGCGTCAGAGTCCTGAGGGACGGCAGTTCGTCGTTCTCGGGTCATCGACAAAAGTGGAAAGACGGCCAGCGCCGCCACGGAGATGCCCGCGATCAGCGTGTAGCGATACGCGATGACGCTCGGCGTGTCGACCTCAAAGACCGTTCCGATCAGGCCCGGCATCCAGCCGCCGATGAGACTTCCGACGGTCATTGAGAGTGATTGCAGCGAGAAGGCGAGCGCCGCGACGCCATGTCGTTCCTGGCGCTTCGTCAGATCGACGATGAACGGCATGGTCGGTACGAACAGAAATGCGGTTCCCGCGCCAGAGAATGCGGCAAACACGCGCAGAACAATGGGATCGGTAATCAGGCAAGCCAGGATGGATGTCGCGAGAAAGAGAATCAGCCCAAAAAAGACGCTCTTCCAGACGCCGATGCGGTTGATGAGAAAACCCATCGTCAGCGATACGCCGGCCATGGCGAGGGTGCTGATCGCCTGGAATTCGCCAATGAAGTCTTCGCGATAGTCCAGCTCGCGCAGATAAAGATTGAAGAGCAACATGAAGACGCCGATACCGACGTTCGCAAGCAGGTTATAGATCAGAAAGAACTTGATGTCGTGGTTATAGGCGGCGATTCCGCTCAGGAACGAACTCACACCCCGGCTCGATTCTCTTACCCTGATCCTCATCTGCCTCGGACATTATAGACATGGGAACGGCTCACACGGCAGGTGTTCCAGCAACCGGCGATGGTAGCGGATCGCGTCAAGCACGAGTTGGTCGAAAGTCTGTCACGCGCAGTTTCAGCTCGCTGCGGCCCGACCAATCGTCACGAGTCAGGTGGGCAGCCAGGTCGATCCGCGGAGTAGAACGTAGTTCGTCGAGACGGTGTCCCGCGCCAAACATAACTGTTCGGTGACTCCTGCCCCGGTCGTCGATCACTTGGAAGAGCAGGTGCTTGCCGTCCTTGCTCGTCTTCGGGAAGCGATGCCGGACATGAGGAATTAGCAGAAAGGGCTGGGCGTTGCCGAGTCCAAACGGTTCCAGGCAACTGAGCAGATCGACTGTGGACAGATCCAGGTCATCGTGAGTCACCTCAGCGTCGAGTTCTAACACACGGTCCGGAAGTCGGCCCCCACTGAGGTCGAAGACGGTCGCAGACAGCTCGCGCTGCAACTGTTCGAGGTGTTCACTGCGTAGCGACAAGCCAGCGGCCGCGCTGTGTCCGCCGAAGCGAGTCAGGAGCGGTCGACTCTGCTGTAATGCGGCGTGAATGTCGATGCCACCGGACGTTCTGGCCGATCCACGACTCTCTTCTACGCCGAGTTCCATGACGACTGCCGGTCGATTGTATGCCTCTGCTAACCGACCGGCGACGATGCCCGCGATGCCCGTGCTCCAACCTGGATCGGCAAGGACGATAGCTGGGAAACCATCGATGCCACCAGCATCAAGAATCATCCGATGGGCTTCGTCTATAACGCGCCTCGTGTCTGCCTGACGTCGTTCGTTGAGGCCATTGAGCGTTCCTGCGAGAGGCGCGGCGGTCGCAAGGTCGTCGGCGAGCAAGAGATCGAGAGCGAGCTGGGGATCATCCATTCGACCGGCCGCGTTGATGCGTGGTCCGAGCACATAGCCGATCTCGAAGGTTCCAATCGTTGCCTGGTCGATGTTCGCGGATTGGCACAGCGCGATCATGCCTGGCAGCTTCCAGCGGCGCAGCGCCGAAAGTCCGCGCGCGACGAGCGTGCGGTTATCCCCAACCAGTTCGACGACATCAGCCACCGCGCCCAGAGCGACGTACGGCAGGTACATCTCGGCGGCCTCATCGCCGATGAGCGCGCGGATCAGTGCATGTGCGACGCCTACCGCCGCGAGTTCCGTGAACGCAGCGTGGTTGTCTGGCCGTTTCGGTGAGACGAACGCACAGGTGTCCGGCAACACGCCGGAGATGTTGTGATGGTCGAGGATAATCGCGTCGACGCCATGCTCGTGGAGCGCCGCGAACTCGTTCGGGCTGCTGCTGCCACAGTCGACGGTGATGAGAAACTGAATATCGTTGCTCAGTATCCGCTCGACCGATTGAGGAGTGACGCCGTAGCCATCGTTCTTACGATGCGGGATCATCGGAATGACCGTTGCTCCGCGACGGCGCAGGGCGCGAGTCAGCATTGCCGTTGACGTAATTCCATCAACATCGTAGTCGCCGAAGATGCCGATGCGGTCGCCACGCTCGATCGCAGCACGCAGCATAGCGACCGCCTGCTCCATGTCGCGCAGCAACAGGGGATCAGCGAGTGGTGCTTTGCGGGGGCTGAGAAATGTCGTCGCCGCAGCCGTATCGGATATGCCCCGCGCATGCAGGAGCGCGCTGAGCAGCGGCCATTCCGTCAATGCAATTCGCTCGTCGTCGAGGAGTTCTGGCTCGCGCCAGACTGTTCTGGACTGTTCGAGAGTCCTGCTCACGCCGGGTGATATTCGGCTGGGCTGCTTGTATCATCGGTGTCAGGCATCGTCTTCACTATTACCATCCTGAATCACGTCTTTGAGACGCCGCACGTGTACCGACGCCGCGAGCTCTGGCCCGACGTAATGATCGCTTCCAGCGACGCGCACGTGAATTGGTCCGTCGAACGGCATTCGTTCGATGACTTCAATCACCGTCTCCGGATATAATCCCATCGAGCCGAGGTAACGCAACTTCTCCGCGTTGGCGTCCGTAACACGACTGATGGTTGCGGTCTCGCCAGGTGCGAGTGACGATAGTCGGTCATCAGAGATTGCCGCGACCTGACCGGCAGCACTGGGAATCGGGTCACCATGCGGATCAAGGGTTGGATACCCAAGCGCACGGTCGATGCGTGCTTCGAATTCTTCCGAGATCGTGTGTTCCAATCGCTCGGCTTCGTCGTGGACTTCGTCCCAGGAGTAACCAAGCGCTTCGGCCAGATACAGCTCCAACAGGCGATGGTGCCGAACGATCTCCAGCGCGGTCTTGTGACCGGCGGCTGTCAGCCCGACGCTGCGGTAGCGTTCGTGTTCGACGAGCTTGAGGTCAGCCAGGCGTTTGATCATGCCAGTCACGGACGGCGCGGCCACGTGCAGACGTTCCGCGATCGACTGAGTCGTCACGCGATGGCCGTCCTCGGACAGGCGATAAATAACCTTGAGGTAGTCCTCCATCGCGGCGGTGATCGACACGAAACTGAACCCTAACGCATTCAGAAATTACATCTCAGGTACGTTGGCTGAATCGGCCTCAACGGTATCGCGCCAAGAGTAATCGTTCAACCCCCATCGATGCCTGGCTGCCTGTCTCGAAACGCTTGGGTGTCTGCACGCGCCCGGTGTTAGTTGACGGTCGGAGATGCTTCGCCGTCAACGGTCGGACTCGCGACAACGATCGTTGGAGAGGCGATCGAATCGTTGACCGAATCGTTGTCTTCGTCGCCGTCGAACACGTTGAGTCCGAACACCACTAAAGCACCGATGATAAGGATGGCGATGGCTCCTACCAGCAGGCGCATGCGGGAGTCGCCACGGGCTCCCGCTGGACCTGATCTGGATGACCCGGAGCGAGAATTCGCCGATGACGTACCTGCGGCACTTGGACGTACGATGCGAGTCTTGCCTTTGCTGCTTCTTCGCCGGGGGGAATTGGCTGATCCTGACACAGTCGTTCTCGTCGCTTTCCTGAGCACAGCTTTTCATCATACGTTGCCATCGCAAGCGCGTTGTACAGCCTACCATGCAACTAGCGTTGGATGGACGCCGGTGCTCAGTTCGCCTATCGTTAGGATGGGCCAAAGGGACTGGGAGGACTGAGTGCGAACGCAGGCAAAGCGGCGAGTGCTCTTCATGGGAATCAGCACGGTGGGTGCGGTGGCGCTGCATGCGTTTGCGGTAGCGCCACGACGCCTTGATGTGGTGCGGTTGCGCATCGCTGTGCCGTCGATTCCCGAGGAATGGATCGGCGTCCGCATCGCGCATTTGTCTGATTTCCATGTTGGCAGCGCTGGCGTGTCGATCGACCGATTATGGAAGGCGCGTCGGCTCGCGGAGGAGTTCAAGCCGGACCTGATCGCGATGACCGGAGATTTTTTCGACGAAGGTGTCCTCTCGGATACAGACGGGCTGTTTATCAACTGGCCGGAAGGCACTCAGGCGCTGGCTGTGATCGGGAACCACGACGCACGGGCCGGTGAGCCTCCTCTTGGCGAACTCGTCCAGCATCTCCAGGGCGGAGGTGTCAGTGTGCTGCGGAACGAGGCGGTCGCATTGCAACTGCGCGGAAGAACCGCATGGACGGTCGGGGTCGATGATCCTCACACGTTTCTCGCTGATGATGCGCGTGCGTTCACATCACTTCCTCTCAGTGCTGAGGCGCTGCTGTACCTGGCCCATTCACCAGCTGCAGCGCTGACCGTGCCGGTGGGACGGGTGCGACTATTGCTGAGCGGTCACACGCACGGCGGGCAGTTTCGGCTTCTGCCGTCAGGGAGAATACCTGGCATCAAGCTCATTCGCGCGCTCAAACGCAGTGGCAAGCGCAACGATCCGGAGGTCGCGTTCGGCTGGCACTGGCGACGTGGAGCGGTCTTGGTGATATCCAACGGGCTTGGGGTGTCACAGATTCCAGGACGTTTCCGGGCGACGCCCCAGTTAATACTCATTGAACTGACAGGCACTTCGCGGAACAAGTATCCGTGTGATGATGTGCGTCACTATGTCGCTCAGGTATGAGTGTTGGTTTTGATAGTTCACAGGCAATAACGTCCATGTCGCGCCTGCTGTCGCGGCACTGAGTCCTGGAAGCGAGAGACGGATGGATTCAAGCGACAACAACCCGGGCGGATTGATGCCGCCGGAGGCACGACGGCTGCTGGAACAGCAGCTGGGGCGGATGCGGGGTCTGCTCTACAGCTACTACAATCAGTTTTTCAGATTCCTCAACATTCATCTCGTCACCCTGATCCTGGTTGTTGTCGCCGCGCTCGCGTTCAACGATCGAGCAGCGTTGCTCTTACCGTTTTACGCGGTCTTTATCGGCTTTCACTCTTCGTATCTGTTCTCGTACGTCACGTTTGCGCGGACCTACGCCACCGCGATCGAACGGGTTTTTAATCGCGACCTCGGCGGCGAGTATCTCGTTGCGCATCAGCTGGAAGCGACCTACATTTTTCCTATCTCGCGGCCTCGATTCGTTGCCTGGAGTCCTGACAACCGCAGTTCGTTTCTGTCAGCTGAGACGGCGATGTTCACGATCGGACTCGCCCTCGTCGTGGCCGTGACCGGCATCTGGAGCATTCGAATCACCTGGGAGATCGACGCGCTTTGGGGGATCGTCTATACCGTTCTGCTGGGAATCTGGGTCATGACCTGTATGGGTTTTGTCTGGTGGTATCACTTTCGCAGCGACTATGAGGCGCGTCTGCGCCGAGTTCTGGAGACTCGCTATGGCATCCAGTTCGTCAACGACGACGGCTCCGCACTCTGATCTTCATTCGCGTTCGAGCATCGATCCACTTCGCATCCTCGCTATCGATGTTGGAGCTGGGACGCAGGACGTGTTGGTCTACGAGAGCGGCAAGTCGATCGAGAATTGTGTCAAACTCGTACTGCCATCGCAGACACAGGTCGTCGGTGCTCGGATACGGCGCGCTACACGTGACGCTAAGGCGGTATGTCTCGTCGGATCAGTCATGGGCGGCGGAGAATCTACAGCTGCGATAGAAGCGCACATCGCGGTGGGACTGAAGCTCTACGCAACCGAGGACGCCGCGCGATCCGTTCACAACGATCTCGGCCGGGTAGCTGCAACTGGCGTCTTGATCGTTCAATCCCCGCCATCAGGGGCTGAAATGATCTGGACTGGAGATGTCGATCTGCACGCAATGCGAGCTACGTTAGCGTCATTCGAAGTCGAGCTGCCGTCGATGTTTGCTATTGCTGTCCAGGATCACGGTCATCTACCGGGATCAGGAGGACGCGAGTTCCGCTACGAGTTTCTTCAATCGCTGCTGGAGCAGGGCGGGGAACTGGGATCCATGGCGTATCGCGATCCGCCTGACTACATGCTCCGCATGCACGCAATTTTAGCTAGTGTTCCTGGTGCGATTGTCATGGACACTGGTGCGGCAGCGGTGCTTGGGGTGCTAGGCGATCCATTGGTTGCCGAACATGCGCTCCAGTCGGGTGCAATCCTTGTCAACATCGGCAACATGCACACGTTCGCGGTCGCGCTGCGGGGCCGACGTGTGTTTGGTCTGTTTGAGCACCACACTGGCGGAATCACGCCCGACGTGCTGCGCGAACTAGTGCAGCGTCTCTCGATTGGTACGCTGACGCATGCAGACGTTGTCGAGCGTGGCGGACATGGCGCGGCGTTCGATCCCGCGTTTCGGGATGCCGGGCCGTTCAATTTCGTCGCAATCACCGGACCGAACCGCCGAATGGCCGCGTCACTTGGTTACCATGAGGCGGTTCCGCACGGCGACATGATGCTCGCTGGTCCGTATGGACTCGTTGAAGGGACGCTCGGGTTGCTCGCTCGCGAGGGGTTTGAGACGCCAGTACAATCCATCGCTGCGTCCTGATCAGCCAGTTCGCGTTCCCAGGGACGCGACCAGCGCTGCAAGCTCGTCCTGGGCGGAACCAGATGGAAGCGCGGATTCTAGCGCTCGGGCGCTGCCGTCGTGCCATGCCCGCACCTCAGCTCGAACTTCATGATCGATCTCATATTGCGTCATCAGGTCAAGAATTTCAGCGACCTGATCGGGTTGCACTTCCGACTGTCCGAAGATCACATCGAGGCGCTTGCGGTCTCCAGGCTCGGCGCGTGCATGGAGCAGGAGGATCGGAAGTGATTTCTTGCGGCGGCGGATGTCGTCGGCAGCGACTTTCCCAGTTTGGTCGGGTTTCCCCCACACTCCCAGCCAGTCGTCCTGTACCTGAAACCCGATGCCGAGTGCGTGACCGAACTCGCCAATGGCATCAGCTTCAGCCTCAGGTGAACCAGCGATGATCGCGCCGGCCCAGCATGCCAGGCGGGTGATCGCGGCTGTCTTGCCAGCGATCATGCCGAGATACTCCTCTGCGGATACGTCTGGCCGTTCTTCGAAGCCCAGGTCCAGCGCCTGTCCCTCGACAATACGCAACGTCGTTTGATGCAGCGCGTTTGAGAGTCGAAGCGTCGTCGTCGGTGGAACGCCTGACGTGACGGATCTATTCAGAGCGAGATGGGCAACTGCGAACATCGCGTCACCAGCATTGATCGCCTGCGCCACGCCCCAGAGCGACCAGACCGTGGGCCGGTGGCGCCTGAGGAGACTCACATCCTGTATATCATCATGGATGAGCGTGAAATTATGGAGCAGTTCAATGGCGGCAGCGGTGTGAATCGCGGCGGATGGGTCAGCGTTCAACGCCTCAGCGATCAGCATCACGAGCCGTGGTCGGATGCGTTTACCGGCGTCGGACCGAACCGGCGCGAACGTAGAGTCGAGGAAGCCGAGATGGTAGCGGAGGACGTTGTACAGCGACAGATCTGTTGGTGATACTGGAAGCGCCTCGCATTCGGCATCTGCGATGCTCGTCAGCATCTCGTTGTCGAGCAGCGTATCGAAAATCGAGTTCAGATGTTGGCGAGACAGACCAGTTCCCTTTCGCGAGGACCAACGAGACGACGATGCATATGAGTCGTACAGACTCAAGCCATATGCTTCGATACGCTTGAAACATACACCGACTTGCGGCATACTATAGCATGGCTGGGTGCGTTGGGTTCTCGACTCCTGTTGCGATCGGTAGTGCCGTCAATCGATTTCGGCGCATGCTGGTTGGACGAGGTGGTTCCCGCGTTGTTCGGGCCATCATTCAGGCATACGGCATGAGTTCTGACGGGCCAACATACTCCGCTGCATTGCCTCGATTGGCGACCGGAAAGAAAATGGAGTTTTCGATGCTGCTGTATCTATTGATGATGGCTCCGGCGATTCTGTTCGTGTTGTTCGCGCAGTTTCGCGTGAAGAGTACATTCAACAAGTACGCTGAAGTTCTCACGAACCGAGGACTGACTGGAGCGCAGGTCGCCAACGAGATTCTGCGGTCCAACAATATCTACGATGTGCAGGTTGAACGCGTCCCTGGACAGCTCAGCGATCACTATGATCCGCGCGGCAAGGTCCTACGGTTGTCCGATTCGGTGTATGGCAGCACCTCAGTCGCCGCAATCGGTGTCGCCGCGCATGAAGTTGGTCACGCCATTCAGCATGCGCGCGGCTACGCACCATTGAAGGCGCGGAGCGCGCTCGTTCCGGTCGCGTCGTTCGGGTCGAATTTCGGCCCGTGGATGTTGATCGCTGGAGTGATGTTGCAGTTCACCGGTCTAGCCTGGGCGGGAGTCTTGTTATTCGGCGCGGGAACACTGTTCGCGCTCGTCACCCTGCCTGTCGAGTTCAACGCGTCGTCGCGAGCTATGGCACAACTGTCGAACCTTGGAATCTATGACCGCACAGAATACGATCAGGGCCGGAAAGTACTGAACGCCGCTGCCCTTACCTATGTGGCGGGCTTCGCCGCCGCGTTCCTCCAGTTGATCTACTACGTGATGCTCCTGACTGGAATGCGCCGCGAAGAGTAGTGGCTTGTAGTGATAACGTTGGGGTGGCCGCGGCGGCCACCCCTTTTCTATATCGATTCTGGCTGAACCAATCTGGCTTTTCCTGGGTTCGTCACGTTGCAAAGCGCGTTTGCGAGACGTGTCGAGGCTTCGACTGGATCGCTGCGATCGACGACGATGCCATCAGGATCGCAGACGTTGAAGACTGCAAAATCTCGCAGGGTTTGCGCGAGCGCCGTATAGAAACGCTCGTCATCCCTGCCCACGAACGCCGGCTCGAGATGCAATACTCGCACCGAGAACTGCGCCGTTTTCCGCTCCGCTTTCGGGTCAAGCCGACCAACGAGCTGATCGCGATAGAGAATAGGCAGGCTGAAGTAGCCATATCGACGCTTGGCAGCTGGTGTGTACGACTCCAGCTGGAGCGGAAAGTCGAACATCGTCAGCGCGCGTTTCCGATCCCAGACCAGGCTGTCGAAGGGAGACAACAGCGTTGTGCGGCTCAATGGAATCGTCGCTTCCAGCAGGTCGTTGAGCACCACGAACTCACCGGGAACGCCGCGGATCGTCGCGGGGGACGCGATGCCCCGCTCAACAAGCGTATCGAGTATGAGGCGTGAACCACTGCCAGGGATTGAGCGCACGCCCCTATCGGTGCGGAAATAATCGGGAAGCCATCGCGCACTGGTGACTCCCATTGCACGAAGCGCTCGCTCGCCCAGCGCGAGGCGTTCGTCTTCGACGGATGGGAGCAGCGCGTCGTCCCAAGCTGCGTAAACGCGCTCGGTGAGGTCGTACCAGCGCTGGAACTTCTCGCGGCGGTCGATCATCAGTTGGCCGTTGGTCCAGAGGATATCCAGGGCTCGGTTCGTCGGCTTGTTGCCGTACCAGGCCCACGCCTCGGCGCGTGCTGAGCCTTCGGGCGGATCGAACGAGCTGGACGAGACTGGCCCGTGCTCGCAGATGTATTCCATAAGCCATTCGATCAGTTCTGTATTCTCGCGCGTCCACTCTTTGGTGCGCTCGCTCCAGCCGTTACCTTGCGTATCCATGTACTCCAGCATTGCCCGCCGAAAATAGGGAAACAGCTCGATCGGTACATAAGCGCAGGCATGTGCCCAGTACTCGAACACTGCGCGATCCTTACCGTGCAGCTCATACAACCACTCCTGCGGGTGATCACCGAGTCGACTCCAGAGCACGATGTGATGGCTGCGAGCGACGACACTGATGGAGTCGATCTGGAGCGCTCCGAGTTTGCGGATCGTGTCGAGCATGCGTTGTTTCGTCGGGCGTTTCGGTGGTGGTCCAGCCAGCAGCTGAGCACCGATCATGATGCGCCGCGCCTCTTTCAGCGATAGTTCCAACATGCGTTCGTTCCTCCGCTGCGATGGCCCCTTTGTCGAAAACTTTCAGGGACGCGATTGTAGCAGAGCGTAGAACATGTGTACGCCTGTTGACGATTTGATCGCGGTCAGTTCAGCCTGAGTCGCGCAGCGCCAGTACAGCCCGAAGTGCCGCGGCTCGATCTACAGTGCTATGGATCTCCTGAGAGTCGATGGCACTTTCGTTCTCTTTGGGTTCGATGCGAATGTACGACCCGTCGCGTTGGAGTTCACGTGCATGGACATTGTCTCGAAGTTGAAGCTTCAGAACTCCATCCCGCAGGTAGTCCCGATGACGCCGGTCTTCGATCGGAAACAACACTTCGACGCGGCGATCGAGGTTGCGACGCATAAGGTCGGCGCTGCCAGCATAGATCGCCTCGGTGTCGTCGGTCGCGCCGTGTCCGAAGTAGAAGATGCGCGCGTGCTCCAGGAACCGACCGACAATACTGATCACACGAATGTTCTCGCTGACGCCGGGAACTCCTGGACGGAGCGAACACATGCCACGCACGATCATGTCGATACGTACACCCGCCTGCGCGGCGCGATAGAGAGCCTCGATCATTGGGAAGTCAGTCACGGAGTTTACCTTGATGATGACTCGGCCCTTGTCGCCGAAGCGTGCTTCCTTCTGGATGAGCGCCATGAGACGCGCCCGCATGTTCACCGGTGCGATGAGCAGCTTGCGATATTCTGTCTGCGCTGAGTAGCCAGTCAGGAAGTTGAACACGTCCGTTACATCCGCCGCGATGTCCTCATCGACCGTCATCAAGCCGATATCGGTGTACAGTCGCGCGGTGGATGCGTTGTAATTGCCGGTTCCGAGATGGACATACCGCCGCAGTTCATCGCCCTCACGGCGGACGGCCATGGCGAGCTTGCAGTGTGTCTTCAGACCAGGCAAGCCGTACGCCACGTGTACGCCTTCGGCTTCGAGCTGTCGCGCCCAGTTGATGTTGCTCTCTTCGTCGAAGCGCGCTAACAACTCGACAAGTACGGCGATCTGCGTCTCGTCGTCTCGGGCATCGCGCAATGCATCGACGATAGGAGAATGTGACCCGACGCGGTAGAGGGTCTGCTTGAACGCCACGACGTGCGTATCGGACGCTGCCTGCCGGACGAAATCGACGACAGGCGTGAAGGAATCGTACGGGTGATACAGCAGAACATCGCCTTCACGCAGGGCATCGAAGATGGTTGGCGTTGCGCGTAGTTCTGGCGGGTAGTTTGGAGTAAATGGAGGATCCTTCAGATCGGGGCGATCCAGACTATACAGTTCCATCAGGTTGGAGAGGCCATGCGGTCGTTCCAGAACATAGATGTCGTCATTTGGGACGCTGAGCTTGTCAGCCAGCCATGCGCGAATGCGCGTCGGCATGGAAGGTTCGACAGTAAGCCTGACGACGAATCCAAACAACCGCTGTTCGAGTTCCGCTTCAATCGTTTGCAGCAGGCTCTCGTCGCCTCCGGCACGCACATCAAGATCGGCATCGCGGGTGATACGGAAGATGTGTGTGCTCTTGACGTGTTTTCCCGGGAACAGCTGCTCGACGTTGGCCTCGATCACGTCTTCGAGCAGGACAAAGCGCTGCTTCCGGCGAGGCGATGGGGTCACACCGTCGGCGTCTGGGATGCGAATGAAGCGCGTCAATACCTGAGGAATTTTCATACGCGCAAAGTGTTCACCACGCTCGTCTTCGATCGAAATGAGCATGTTGAGACTGAGATTGGAGATATGCGGGAAAGGGTGTCCCGCGTCGATGGCAAGTGGCGTGAGGACGGGAAGTACCTGCCGTTCGAAATAGCGGCTGAGCGCTTTTCGGTCGCGGGTACTCAGGTCCGGGTAGTGTTCAAGCACGACCCCTTCGGCTTTCAGCAAAGGAAGGATGCTTTCCGTCCAGCAGACGCGCTGGCGCGTCGAGAGGTCGGAGACGATGAGCTTGATCGCTGCGATCTGGTCAATCGGCGCCATCGCGTCCCGACCGACCTCGGCAGTTCCTGCGGCGACCTGGCTTTTAAGGCTGGCGACCCGCACCATGAAGAACTCGTCCAGATTCGAGGAGAAAATCGACAGGAACTTCACTCGTTCGAGTAATGGATTGCGGTCGTCGAGTGCTTCGTCAAGCACGCGGCGGTTGAACTCCAGCCAGCTCAGATGCTGATTCAGGTACAGGTCTGGCGCGCGCAGTTGTTCCGATTGAGCGTTACGACTGCGCGTGGATGTAGATCCCGTAGGCTGCTTCGCTTTTCGCGGCACGTCGTCTCCACAACTTTCGGACGAATCGTCGTTGCGCCGTTCATCCAGACCGACGTTATGAACTGTGGCCATCGTACCCCCGCGTGTCATTGATGACCAGATGGTGTCACATCGTCATCAAGGCCGATTCAATGCGACTTCGAACAATGACTTTCATCGATCACGCTATCGAGTATCTATCACGAGTTGTTAAGGAAACGTTGCAACCGCCGCGTCACTGCGGAGATATGCGATCATTCACGGAGAAGTCAGTTCTGCGGACGAGCGACTTAAATGCAGACGGTGAGGGTAAGCGACTGAGGCTTGTGCAGATTTCGGATCTCCATTATGCCCCAGGCGGCGAGGCAGATCGCGGTCTCGTCGATGCCGCGCGCTTGATCCATCGCCTCGAGCCCGATCTCATCATCGTCAGCGGTGACCTCACACGGAACGGTTTATTCGAGCATTTTCTCCCCGTCCACGCATTTCTTCGATCGCTCGGAATTGAGCGGGTTCGCGCAATCCCCGGGAATCGAGACTACCTCGGTGGTGGGCCAGGACCGATGGCACCGAGTGATTCCGATTTCGACTATTTTCTCGTCGCTCCCGACACCCCCGACGTCAATGCGACGCATGGGTCAATGGAGCTTACGACACCATTCACGCAGTTTTTCGACGACATTGACTTTTTCGAGCGCCAGAAGGAGATCGCTATCATCGGCCTCGACAGTGAGCCGGTGATCCCAGACGAATCACTGAAACGTGGTCTCGCGTTTCTGGAAGCGTCCTCGTCCAAAGCCACCCGCGTCTTCTGTACCCATCGCTCGCTTCTCCCCATTCCTCGGAAGAAGCTGAAGCCGGGAGACCTCCTGCCGAATGCGGGCGATGTGCTGGCCGCGCTGCTTGCGGCGCGCGTCGATCTGGTTTTATGCGCGCATCTGCATCGCGTCCATGCCTGGCAGCTAAGTGACGGCCAACACTCGATGGTCGTTGTCAATGCACCGTCACTATTGGACACCTCACCTGGCAAGGAGAACGGACTGCTCGTGATTGATATTCAACGACGTGGTGAACTGTGTGTCACGCTTCACGGACTTACTAATGGAACTGAATCCGTGCTATTCGACACGCGTGAATCGCGCAAGTTGCAAAAGAGCGGGAAATGAGCGTTTCTGCATGGCCGCTGAGTCGCCTTGATCCGCTTGAACCAGCGGCATGGCCCCGGCACGCCTTTCCTGGTCGGCTGATTGTCGTTGATGGCGTCGACGGATCTGGACGCGCCACCCAGCTCGACCTGCTTGAAACGTGGCTGCGCGTCGACGGATACGGGGTCGTCCGAACGGTCTGGAACTCGTCGAAGCTGGTTGCAAAGACGATTACCGAAGCGCGCCGACAACAGACGCTGACGCCTTTGACATACTCAATTCTGCATGCAACGGACGTTGCGGAACGGCAGGAGGCCGAGATACTGCCGGCCCTGCGTGCCGGATACGTGGTGTTGGCAGATCGCTACGTCTTCACCGCGTTCGCACGTGATATCGCACGAGGTGTCGGTCGAGATTGGCTGTACAACCTGTATGGCTTCGCACTACGACCGGATCTGGCGATCTATCTCCGCATAGGTGCCGAAGCGTCCATGGCACGTGTGATGGGGGTTGCAGGAGAGGCGAGCGCGCATGAGGCGGACGAGAACGCCGCAGTGCGGGGTGCCATTGGCTCCTTTCGGCAGTTTCAGGAGCGTGTGATCGAAGAGTACGACAAACTCGTAGACCCATTTGATCTCTTGCCACTTGATGCGACGATGCCTATCCGGACGCAGCAGCTTCGCATGCGACTTTGGGTAAAGACTCTCCTGGAAGCTTCGGGAGGCGACGATGAGTGACGCGGCAGTCATGGATCACGCTTCGAGAGCCAATTCGTTAACAGAACCGCTCCGTCGTCCGGGAACCCTCGTGGTGATCGAGGGCGGAGATCGATCGGGCCGAAGTACTCAGATTCAGCTGCTAGCGCGCTGGTTCGAGCGTCAGGACATCGCGTTCATTCTGACGGATTGGAGTACATCGCCTCACATTTCCAAGGCGATTCACAAAGCCAAGTCTGAGGGGGCATTGCGTCCGATCACCTATTCGCTGTTCTACGCGACAGACTTCGCCGATCGCGTCGCAAATGTAATCGTTCCTGCGCTGGAGCGAGGCGAGGTCGTACTGGCAGATCGCTACATCTACACCGCATTCGCCCGTGATGCCGCGCGGGGAGCGAACCCGACGTGGCTGCAGGCGCTGTACGGGTTCGCTCCTGAGCCGGATGTGGTGTTCTACCTGCGGGTGCCGCCTGCTGTCACTTTGTCGCGCGAACCGAGTCTGCCAACGAAGGCATTGGATCAATACGAGTTCGGCCTTGATCTGGGATTGAGTAGCGATCCGGCTCGATCATTCAAGCTGTATCAACAGGAGGTGTTCGACGAGTTTGAGCGACTGTCCAGCGAATACGCGTTTGTCGTTATGGATGGGGAACAGAATGTCGACACCATTCACCGCAGCCTTCGCGACGTGGTCAAGGACATGATCTGAACTCACGAATCGCGTGCTGTCGTAGGCTAGCACCGCGAGTTCTGGAGGATTCAGACCAGGAAGTATTGAGATGATTTGGAGCGGATAGAGGGGAGTTGAACATGGCCGGACGAAGGGTCCGAAGCAAGCAGAAGGACGCTGGAAAGGAACGCGTGAAACAATCAGGAAAGCGCAAAGACTCCAGATCAAAGAGCGATCGAAAGCGGGACGACGGTCGCGTCGAGATCGCTCAGGCGGAGACGGCGCTAGCCAAGGCACTTCGGAAACTCGGCGACGCGCGCGAAAAGCTGATCGTGCGCGAACGAGAGCTGACTCGCCTGTTGGTGAAACATGGACGCATGCCAGAGACGGATATGTCTGCGGGAGCTGACGAATCATTAGAATCAGTCCCACTGCTGGATCAGATGCAGGTAACGACCCCGTCGGAGCGAGGCGACGGTGGCGGTGGCGTCGACGATTCGGAAGGCGTCAAATCCGATCGTATGGAACATAGCTCAACAATCGTCCAGTTATTCGACCAGAAACAGGTGATTCGCTAATGATTGTTTCCTGTACACGAGTGTCGTGGACACGTCGGTGGGATCGAGCAACCTAATGGCAAAGGCACAGAAAATTCGCGGACTGGAGAGTGAAACTCCGTTTCATCTCGCGACCGCAAGAATCATCGAAGCGCGGTTCGACGAGATGATGCGCCATCGCGTCGGGACGCTGCTGGGACGCGACCCGGAGGAGCTGCACGACATGCGCGTGGCGTCGCGTCGGCTACGGGCCGTGATGGATGTCTCAGCGGACTGCTTTCCCAAGCAATATCGGTACTTTCACCAAACGGTCAAGCAACTGACCGACGCCCTCGGTGGGGTGCGTGATTGCGATGTGATGCGCGAGGCCCTGATGACATATCGTGATCAGCGCCCGGCAGCTGAGCGACCGGCGATCAATCGGCTGCTCCAGACCTTGAAGACTGAACGTGATGTTCGTCGCCTGGAGATGCTTGCATTCTTCCAGCGTCTTGACGACGAGCGTTTCGACGTACGCTTTCGTGGTTTCCTGGCGGAGCATTCCCATGGCTAAGGCACGCCCGGTCAAGGGCATCAAATGCAATGATTCCGTCGCGAAGAACGCTCGGAAAATCATCGACGTGCGTCTCGATGAACTGCTGTCGTGGTCGCAGTATGTCGACGACCAGAAGTACGTCGAAGAGCTGCACAACCTCCGCATCGCTGCCAAGCGACTGCGCTACACGCTCGAACTCTTTCGGTTTGCATTCCCGAACGAACTCGCCGCACTGATCGACGAGATCAAGGAGATTCAGGAACACATCGGAAATATGCACGACGCGGATGTGATGATCGAACGTATGCTTGAAACGATCAACTCGGATTCGTCGAGTCGCGGGATGCGTTTGACTGATATGGCGATGTCTGTCGACCGCGGCACCGTCGCTCAGCGTCATCAGCGCATTCGCTCAGCGATGAATAGCCGGACGACGCCACGCGACGAGATCGCCTTCTACACGCTCATCGCCCATCGTGCTGACGACCGTGCGGACGCGTATCAGCGTTTCGTGACTACCTGGAAACAGATGGAACAAACAGAGTTCCCGGTTCGTCTGCGACGTCTCGTGGGCTTGATTGCGGACGAGCCGATCGTTGAGGTAGAGGTCGACGCAGTAGTGGTAGAGCAGCCTGAAGACGACGCAGACGTGGGATGAGTACCCAACTGCGTGTGGCGGTGATCTCTGATATCCACGGGAACCTCGGCGCGCTTCGAGCCGTCCTTGCTGACATCGACGCACGAGGACGCTTTGACCATGTCATCGTCGCCGGTGATCACTGCCTGAACGGCCCGGATCCGGACGCGACATTGGATTTGGCGATGGAACGCGGATCGGTGCTGCTCAAGGGCAACACGGACCGTGACATTGTCGAGGAAGGTGCGAGCGATCCCGAGATCGGCGACAAGAAGCGGGCGTCGATTGCCTGGACGCGCGAACAGCTCGGGACGGAACGCATCGCGGTGCTCGACCGGCTGCAATTCGACACTCCGGTCGTCGCACCTGACGATACAGAACTGCTCGTCGTCCATGCGAATCCACTCAATCTTGACGACCATATCTTCCCAGACATGGAAGATGATCAACTCGAACAGCTAGTCGGCAACGCGCAAGCGTCCGTGCTTGTCTTCGGGCATCTCCATATCCCGAATCATCGAAGCTTTCGGAGTTTGCAGTTGTTCAACATCGCGTCTGTCGGCCTACCACGTGACGGCGATCGACGCGCCGTGTGGGGATCGTTCGAATGGTCAACTCAGGAGGGCTGGACCGGCACGATCCATCGTACAGCGTATGACGTTGCTGACACAGTGTTGCGGATTCTGGAATCGGGAATGCCGCATACAGAACGTCGAATTCGTGATGTGGTGAGGGCCACGTATGACTGATGAGGCATCTGAAGTTGAGGCAAAGTTCGTCGTTGACGTCGCGGATCGACTGCGGCTAACGAACATGCAGTCCGTGGGTGGATTCTCGGTCGTCAGTCGTCAGTCGCTGGATCAGGACGATCTGTATTTCGATTCAACACACGCTGGACTGGCAGCCGCTGGGTCGACGTTGCGGGTGCGTCGTAATCAGAAGGGCGTGTTCATAACCTTCAAAGGTCAGCGCGCCGAGGTCGTAGCTTCGGATGAGTCACATGTCGCGTCACGACTTGAGGACGAGGTGCAGCTCGAAAGCGACTACGCAGATCGCGTCGATCAGAACGCGTCGTTGCCCGGCGATGAGACCCTGTCACCGTTGCGACGTGCGCGCGACATCATTGGCCCGACGGAGCTGATTCCGACGGTACGGCTTCGCAACGAGCGCCTGGTCATCAATTTATTGGACGACGACGGTCATCACCTGGAACTGGCGCTCGATCGTTGCAGGGCGACGCGGCTCAGCGACGGTCGTGTCGTCGAATTTGATGAGGTCGAGTTGGAGGCGAAGCAGGCTGAGCGTGTCGTCCTGCTGCGGCTGGCATCCGCGTTGCGAGAATATGCGCCGTCACTCATACCAAGCAACTTGACCAAGCTAGAACGTGCACTGACATAGAACTGTGTTTGAGGTCAACTCTTCGGTCGAGGACATACCCATGAGGGGATTACTGCGGTGACGCTCCGCGAAGTAGACGTGACACTGATTCGTGATGAAGTTGAGCGGCTGTTTCTCGACGCCAACTACGTGGCTGGCGAGGACGTGCGTGAGGCGTTCGCGGTCGCGTCCCAGCGGGAAGTGTCTCCGCTAGGTAAGCGGGTACTGATTCAGCTTATCGACAACATGTCGATCGCCGCGAACGAGCGTGTACCAATGTGTCAGGACACTGGCACGGCAGTCGTCTTTCTGGAGATCGGTCAGGATGTCCATCTGACCGGTGGTGCGTTGCGCGACGCAGTGAATGAAGGAGTGCGACGCGCATATACTGGCGGTTACCTCCGTCCATCAATCGTAGCTCGCCCAATTGGTGAGCGCGTCAACACACGTGACAACACTCCGGCCATCCTGCATATCGATATCGTCGATGGGGATGCGATTCAGCTCAGTCTGCTTGCGAAAGGCGGCGGGGCCGAAAACATGTCTCAGCTTCAGATGCTGACGCCAAGTGGGGGACGCGACGGGGTGGTTCGGTTCGTTGTCGAAACGGTCGAGCGGGCTGGACCGAATGCTTGTCCCCCGTTGATCGTCGGAGTGGGCATCGGCGGAACGTTCGATTCGGTGGGATCGCTCGCGAAGCACACGTTGACGCGAGCAGTTGGCAGCGTGCATTCCGATCCGGAAGTCGTCGATCTCGAATGCGAATTGATGGGAAAGATCAATGCGCTGGGGATCGGACCGCACGGCTTTGGTGGCCGAACGACCGCATTAGCAGTCCACGTCGAAATCGCACCTACGCACATCGCCAGCCTGCCTGTTGCTGTCAACTTGCAATGCGGTCCGGCGGCTCGCCTCCGCAGAACTCAGATTTAATACCATGAGCGGGACGGTGAAGATGATTCAGACGCCGCTCGACGAGCGTGCGGTACTCGAACTGCGCGCCGGTGACGCGGTCGCGATCAGCGGTGTAATCTACAGCGCGCGCGACGCGGCCCATCTACGAATGTCCGTGGCACTCGAACGGGGAGAAGCGTTGCCATTCGATGTCGAGGGGCAGATCATCTATTACGTTGGTCCAACTCCTGCGAAACCCGGACAGCCTGTCGGGTCGGCTGGGCCGACGACGAGCAGCCGCATGGACCGCTTCGCTCCAGCTCTTCATGCGGCTGGGCTGCGCGCGACTATTGGTAAGGGCTACCGGACGCAGCCGGTCCGCGATGCGTTGGTGGAACATCGTTCGGTCTACCTTGCGGCGCTTGGAGGCTCCGGCGCGCTCCTCAGTCGTCACATCAGGAGCGCATCGGTCATTGCGTACCACGATCTTGGGCCAGAGGCCGTCCACCGCTTCGAGGTGGAAGCGTTTCCAGCGATCGTGGTCAACGACGCCTACGGTGGCGATCTCTACGAGCAGGCGCGCGCTGAATATGCTCTCGTGCAATAACCGACAATCTGAGCTTGAATCAGGTCACCTCCGCACGCCGGAGGACCGCGCGTGCACGCTCGGCAACTGGCGCGTCGATCATCTGGCCATCGACCGCGACCGCACCCTCGCCACGTTCGACTGCCGCATTGAACTCCGCGACGATACGCCGCGCGACCTCAACAGACTCGGTCGATGGCGTGAACGCCTCGCGGATCACCGGCAACTGGGCTGGATGGATCGCGAACTTACCGTCGAAGCCCATGTCGGCTGCGGCGCGTGCGTCACGTTCGAGTACGGAAAGGTCGCGGAAATCGGCGAAGATTGTGTCATAGGCAGCGATCCCGGCAGCGCGCGCCGCCGCCAGCATCATGAAGCGCGGGATCGCGAGTTCATGGCCGTCTGACGTCCTCTGCGAACCAAGTGCGTTCGTCAGGTCTTCACCACCGAGAAATAGGCCGTCGACCCCGAATGTGTCGGCGAACGCTTCTGCGTGTAGCAAGGAGCGCGGCGTCTCGATGTTGACTATCAGTTCGCGCGCCCGGCTCCCCAACGCGTCGAAAACAGCGGCGAGTTCGACTGGTCGATCGACCTTCGGGACGATGACTCCGACGTTGTCCCGAGCGAGGACGACCATCCCGTCGTCGGTCACCATGCCAAAACGCGGCGAATTGACGCGCACAAAGGCGGTTGGAGCGTCCGTTGGCCAGACCATGAGCGTGTTGGTCACACACCGTCGAGCAGCTTGCTTTTCGTTCAATGGGACGCTGTCTTCGAGGTCGAATACGATCGCGTCGGCATCGACGGTCGCGGCTTTCGCAACCATCGATTCTCGATGGCCCGGCACGAACAGCAACGTACGATGTGGAGGACGCACTGCGGACAGCATGTGTCGCCTAAGAGCCGGGTGGTTCGCGTTCGAGGACAATCGCCTCGTTACCGCACTTCGGGCAGGAAATCAGGCGTTCGAATCCGCGCGTGTAATAGCCACAGGCCTCGCACGACCAGCGGGTGAGCGCGAACAGCCGCACGAGATCGGATCGGGAGACGATCCCAATCACGATGCCATCTCTTACGACTGGGACGCGCCGTACGCGTCGACTGATTAGAATTTGCGCGACCGTCTCCGCATCGGTGTCCTCACTGACAGTAACGACGTCGCTCGTCATGATCTCACCGACGGTGCGACCTTCTTTAGCAATGATGTCGAACTCGGTCACGACACCGACCAGGCGTCCATCGGCATCGACAACCGGCATTCCGGAAATTGATTGCGTGAAGAGCATTCGCGCAGCGTTCTCCACCGCCATATCTGGCGATACCGTGACGACATCCTGCGTCAGTATCTGGCTTACCGTGACGGTCGTTGAGGTCGTAACCATGGAAACCCACCTCCTTGTGGCAATTGCTCGCGTTCCTGGTGTCTTCGTGCCGCGCTGACTGAGAATGCGACACCCTCGTTCGTTCGACGTGTCAACCATGATCGCACGTCGTGAGCCATCATGGGCGCTCCACGGGCCACAACAGCGGAATTCGGTACGCGCCGCAGCCTCCAATTTGACCAATGTAGCGGAGCAGCAATGAACGCGTGTGCCTGACGTGTGTTTCACGCTCCGGGTGGGGCAGCCAGAATCAACTCATCCAGTAACGCGTTCATCTCTGGTCCGAGTCCCCGAGACACCGCCGCAACGTCGTCGAGAATTACGGACAACGAGCGCGGATCATCTGACGCGATCACTCCAATCGAATCATTGAGACGAGCTTTGAATGTGACTTCAAGATCGCGCCGGATGCCCCGTAGCACCTTGTTTTCCCCGGATCGTCCCGCCCGTTCGAGCATCGAGCGAATCTCGCGCATTCGAACGGGCAGCACAGCGACGGCCGCTATCGCCTCACGAGATTGCACGACTAGCTGGATATCAGCTGCCCACGAGTCAACGAGGCCGAAGGCGCTTGCGGCACGATTGGCCCTGGCGGAAAGCTCAGCTGCAACCACTCCAGGCTCCGGTTCCAGGACGCCCTGATTCGTGAGGAGTGGGCGGTGTTCTTCGCCCCATAAGTAGAAGCAGGCACACGCGAGGCGAAAGTAGTAGATCGCGGAAATAACGTTTGTTTTCGGAGTGACCGGCAGCGCGTCAAGGCGCGCGAGGTTCCCAATCAGTTGGCTCGGCCCAAGACCAGCAAACAGGCTGGCCGGGTCGGGCGGTACCGTCACGACCTCAAGGGGATCGACTGTAGCGCGACGACCAGTCGTGACACGGCGAAGCAACTGTTCGGTGAGCACGGATCGAGGCGCAACGAACACTCCCCGGACGAGCTGCGGGTTCTCAAACCCCAACCGAGCAACTTCGGCGTCGACGAGCGCGCGCGTCGCGCCGTTCGGCAGACTGATCAGGTTCAGCAACACGTCGGCGCTGACCTGACTTGGCTTGATGCGATCGGCCGCGAACTTCGCGTCAACCGCCTGAAGGATCGCTCGTCTGTCTCCTGCGCGCGTGCCGACCAGAATGAAGTCGGGATTTTCCAGGTGATGCAGATTCGCTTCGCGCGAGACCTCGGGTACATCGTCGAGCCGAATAACCTCAACGAGCGTGAACGGGGTGTCGTGCGGGATCGGCCAGTCGCTGCCGATGGCTTCGTCGAGCGCGTCAGCGCACCGAATGGCCCAACGGTCACCGATGTGCCGACTCGCACCACCCCGGTCGCTCCAGACCATGACCTGACGATCGAGCGATGCGCTGATCAAGTCGCCACCCGGCAGCAGCGGTGACGAAACGTTCTCAGGCACGCGTTACATGGTTCCAATTGCACCGACGTGATTGGCTGTGGTCCCCGTCGATCAATGTTGTACCTCGAACGTGTTGTCGGCGTCGCGCTCAAACTTTCGCGAACGATGCCGTACTGTACCGCATGCTGATGTGCTATTCATACCTACGTCGATACTTCAGCGACTGAACACTCTTCGACAGGATGAGTCAACCGCCATCGGATCGATTGACGACGGCAATGGCCTCGATTTCGAGCAATAAGTCCGGGTCCGCCAGACCGTCGATGATGAGACCAGTGTGCACGAATGCAGCATCACCTAGATGACGATGCCGTGCTTCGGCGATGACCGAACGATGAGCGCGATCGACGTAGTACGTCGTGACCTTCACGACATCGTCCGGAGTCGCGCCACCATCACGCAGGCAGGCCATCAGGTTCGCCATTACTGCATTAGCCTGGACAGCGATGTCACCTCGTCCAACGATATTGCCATCGAGGTCGATTGCAGCCTGCCCCGCAATGTAGATGGTGTCGCCCACTCGAATGGCTTGTCGATAGGAACCGGCTCCGAACACCGTATGCGGATCGAAAACGTCGTCCGGCTGGATGATCTGTTTCTCGCTCACGTGTGAGTCCGTCACTGTTGACCACCTCCATTCATGTCTGCAAATCGAGAGATTGCGATCTCATGTGCTTCCAGCATCATTGGAAGAATTGCGGTGTCCCAGTCATAGTGCCTGTGCGCCAGTTGAAACGCTCTCTCCGCACTATAGGTGATTGGGAATTCGTTGCGTAACGCTGCGATGACCGCCTCGGCGAACTCGTCGGGTTTGTCGCGGATGAGAATGTGGATACCATCTTCCGCATCAACGCCCTCAGCCCCAATCGTTGTTGAGACAACGGGTGTGTAGGCGGCAAACGCTTCGAGGATTTTTAACCGCGTACCACTTCCGGCATGCAGCGGGACAATCGCGACGGAGGCACTGGCCAAGTACGGCTCAATCCGCTCGACGCGTCCGGTCACGGTGATCGAGTCCGATGCGAGCGCCGCGATGTCCGGCGGCGGGTCCGCTCCGACAATGCTCACCTTAACATTAGGAATCGCATCGCGTACCAGAGGATGCACGCGCTCGGCATACCAGCGCGCTCCGACTGCATTTGGGTAATGGCGCATCGCGCCAGTGAAGATCACAGTGTTCTGCTTGCGAGAAGCGTCGAGATTCGAAAAGGCCCGAACATCGACACCGTTGGGAACGACCGACACGGGTACTCCTGTGGCGTGCTTGATCACGGCGGCATCGATGGTCGATGTGGCGGTGACGAGAGTAGCGGATTTCCAGGCTCGCTCTTCGAGATGGCGAACCTTGCGCCATTCCACGCGATTGAACACCTCCTGAGCCATGTTCGCGCTCGTGCGTGCAACGCGTTGGAGGAGTTGGTACTCGATATTATGCGCATCGATGATCGTTGGCACCGGTCGCGTTGGCCGAACACTCGCGGTGTGGGAGAACTCATACTGCATCAGATCGACGCGGCGTGTCAGGAAGATGCGGTCAATCGCTGCCTGCATGCGCTCAGCGTCCAGCGATCGTTCGAGAAACGAGTCGATCGAAGCGATGGATACGATCTGGTCGATACGCTTGCTCGTGATCGCTGGCTGCCGCGCGGAGCGGACAGCTGGGACGGCAGTCACGTCACAGAACTCTCCGAGTGCCAGTACGTTGTCGCGTTCGTCCGGCGTTACCGGCGCGACGACATGGACATCATGATGACGTTGTAGCCCGCGAACGAGATGAAAGACGCGAAGTGCCCCCCCAAAGTCTGCGGGGAAGGGGAGGAATGGTGCGACGATCAGGATGTTCCGGCGAACTGCGGACATGCAGCCATCTCTCTCGTCAATTCTCGACTACAATGGCGCGCGGACGGAGGAGCGATCCGTTCCGTGCGCCAGGTCAGCGTCGTGAACATGACCGCGACCTGGTCGGGCAGCCAACACGTTGAAGGCACTCAACAGGATACACGCTCGACAGACGACCACCAGCAGGCATCACACAGAGGAGCAAGGCATGGGGGCACGAACCGGCCAGCAGTACATCGACGGCCTCCGCGAGCAGCCGCGCGAGGTCTATATCGAAGGAGAACTGGTTCAGGATGTGACGCAGCATCGTGCATTTCAGAACGTTTTGCAATCGGTCGCGCACCTGTATGACATGCAGCACGATCCCCTCTATCTCGATGATCTCACGTATGAGTCTCCGGAAACTGGCGAGCGGGTCGGAACTTCGTTCATGCAGCCGCGCACGATGGACGATCTACGCAAGCGTGGCCGGGCGATGCAGCATTGGGCGCAGTATTCGAACGGGATGATGGGGCGTACCCCGGATTACCTGTCATCGTCGCTTATGGCGTTCGCCGCGGCGAAAGAGTACTTCGCGAAGACAGATCAGCGATTCGCCAACAACGTCGAGAACTACTACCGACTGGCCCGCGAAAACGACCTGTGCCTGACTCATACCCTCATCAATCCCCAGGCGAATCGTTCGGTGGGACCGTCGGGCCAAGCCGACCCGTTCCTTCCGGCACGCGTTGTCGAGGAGAAGGATGGCGGCATCGTCATTCGTGGGGCGCGGATGCTGGCGACACTCGGCCCAATCGCTGATGAGATCGAGGTGTTTCCATCGACGGTGGTCAAGACCGGGCCAGAAGATGCTCCCTACTCATTCGGATTTGTCATCTCCTGTGCGACGCCGGGGCTGAAGTTCATATGTCGGGAGTCGTACGACCTGAATCGTTCGCATCACGATCACCCGTTGGGGTCACGCTTCGAAGAGATGGACGCGATGGTCATTTTCGATGACGTATTCGTCCCGTGGGAGCGAGTATTCCTGTATGGCGACTCGGAACTCGCCAATGGCGCGTTCGGAGCGACGAACGCGGTCATTCATATGGCTCACCAGGTCATGGCCAAGAACATCGCGAAGACAGAGTTCATGCTCGGACTGGCATCACTGATCGTTGATACGATCGCTATCGAGCCGTTTCAGCACGTCCATGAGAAAGTCGCGGAGATTATCATCGGTCTGGAGAGCATGAAGGCACTACTGAAGGCAGCTGAAGCGGATGCAACGATCGACCGTTGGGGCATGATGACGCCAGCGCGTGGACCGCTCGACGCGGCGCGTAACCTCTACCCGAAGCTCTATCCGCGATTCGTGGAGATTATCCAGCAGCTTTCGGCCAGCGGACTTATGGCGACGCCAACCGAGGCCGATCTCAACGGCCCGATGGGTCCGACGATTGAGCGATACTACACGGCGGCGCGCGCCGACGCGCGGGATCGTATCGCACTGTTCCGTCTGGCATGGGATACCGCCGTATCGTCGTTCGGCTCTCGCCAGGTTCTCTACGAACGCTTCTTCTTCGGCGATCCGGTGCGTATGGCGGGCGCATTGTTCAACACGTACGACCGCGAGCCGTACATGGAACGCGTGCGCGCCTTCATCCAGGAAGGTGCTACGAGCGGCGTGCCTGCGGGCGCGGCGACTGACGACTGATGGACGAACAGGTCGTCGACATGTCAGCGTTCCGTCGCGTGCTCGGGCAGTTCGCGACCGGGGTGACGGTGATTACAATCCAGCAGGGAGACTCCATCCACGGGATGACGGCCAACTCCTTCACTTCCGTGTCGATGGATCCGCCGCTGGTACTGTTCTGCGTTGCCAAGACCACACGTATGGCACGGCTTATCGAAGATGCGAGTGGATTCGCGATTAACGTATTAGCAGCGAGCCAGGAAACCGTCTCACGGCAATTTGCCGGTTCGAAGAAGGAAGAGGCCGCGCGCTCAATCACGTTGGGCAAAGGGCCAGTCGCCCCGCTCATCGAGGGATCGCTCGGGGTGTTGTCGTGTCGAACGGATGCGATTCACGATGGTGGAGACCACTGGATTGTCGTGGGACGGGTGATCGCGTTGCACGAACCGGATGACGATGCAGGCGGCGCACCGTTGGTCTTTTTCCGTTCGAGGTATCACGACCTCGTCACCCGAACTGTTGCGATCGTACCGACCATCGAAACCTGGGCGAACGATGCGATCCGTATGTACCACGACGAGTGGTCCGTCGGAGAAGACGATGCAACTGAACAGACGCATACCCTGCCGTGGTAACACGTGGCGAGAGATGGAAGTGGTTCGATGATCGTGCGTTCGGGTAGGCCAGAACCTGAATCAGGTGTGCACATCGTACGGGCAGCACACGGTGAATTCCGCGTCACCGAACTGGAACGGGCGCGCGCGTTCTATGTCGACGTACTCGGCTTTTACGAGACCGAACGAACTGCGGACGCGCTGTATCTGCGCGGACTTGAAGAGCGCGACCACCACTCACTGGTGCTGCGCCTCGCGGCATCACCGGGAGCCGGGCACCTGGCGTTCCGCGTCGTTTCCAACGACGACCTTGAACGCATGGCGGCGTTTGCCAGACACGAAGGACTGCCACATCGATGGGTCGCGCCAGGCGAGGAGCCTGGGCAAGGGCGTGCGTTGCGTGTGCAGGATCCATCCGGATTGCCGTTGGAGTTCATAGCTGAGGTCGAGCAGGTCGAGCGGCTGCTCCAACGATTCGACCTGTATCGCGGAGCGCAGGTGATGCGCTTCGATCACTTCAACTGTCAGGTACCGGACGTGAGCGCAGCTTACGCGTGGTATTCGTGGAAGCTCGGATTTGGATGTTCGGAATACACGGTCGCTGACGAAGGGGACAAACTCTGGGCCACCTGGCTGCAACGCAAGCAGAACGTCCATGATCTCGCCCTGATGAACGGGATCGGCCCACGCGTGCATCATCTGGGATTCTGGGTGACTGATCCAACGGCAGTACTGCGCGCATGCGATGTCCTCGCAGCGACCGGCTGGACCACGAGCATCGAACGCGGGCCGGGTCGGCACGGAATCTCAAACGCGTTCTTTCTGTATCTCCGCGATCCGGATGGCAACCGTATCGAGCTGTACACGAACGATTACATGGTGACCGATCCGAACCATGAGCCGATCCGCTGGACGCTCGATGACCCACGCCGTGCAACGTTCTGGGGTCACGCAGCTCCAGCGTCATGGTTTGACGAGGCAGGGCTGTGCGAAGATGTGCTCAGCAGCGAACTCCTCGCCGTTTGTGAGCCAGATCTTGTCGATCGGCCACAACACGTCACCTGAATCCAGTAGTATTTCAGTTCGAGGCTAACGCTTGGCGTTCTTCCGTGCGCGCTGAAGGTTTCCAGCCATGCGGAATGCACCGACGATAAGGGAGCGTTCTTCGGGTTGGCCACCCTGAGCCTGGCGCGCACGGGCCTCCGCTGCAGCGAGAGCCTTCGCTTCGAATTTCCGCCGCCGTTCCTGCTTATAGCGGTAGCGCTGAATCGCCAGTGCGATGAAACCCGCGATCATCGCGAGGCCACCACCAGCGCCGGTCGGTGACGTCGACACGAAGTCATATCCGGCGATCTCAATGCCATAGATGAGTGCGAGCACGCCGACATACGCAACGTTAAACCAGACAGTCTCCTCGATCGCCTCGCGCAGGCTCCAGGTCGTCGCTAGACCCAGGATGAACGGTGCAATTGGAATGATCCACATCGCCGTGTGCATAGTCGTTCGTAAGCCCTCTCGGTGATGACTTGTGTTTCGTCCGCGTCTTGCGGAGATGCGAAGTGAGGCAGAAGACGCTATCATGATGTACGCGTTGGATCGCGCTACGGATTCTATTCACCTGCATCACTGCATCGGGCGCGGCAATCGAAATCTGTCTAATGATACCAGTCCTGGTCATTCGGTCGAATGCGTTTTAAGGGCTTTGGGGAAGGAATCGTGATGAGTCCAGGCGAGTGGTGGTTGGCCTTCGGCGTTCTCGCGAGCCTGCTTCCAGCGTATCTGCTGGTGCGTACGGTGCTGCATGTCCTGAATATTCCAATAGGTCGAAAGTAGGCGCCGTCAGTCGATCTGTTGGAATCAGGCGACAAATATTGGAACGTAGCGTGAAGACGCTGCGCGTAATCTGGAGTCAGTTTCACGGCTGACATAGCTTCTGAAAGGGAAGTAGCGTCTTCCCTTACCCCCTCTATCCTGTGACTGTGAGGAACGAGAGCTTCGCTGTTGGAACAACAGGGTAGAGGAGCAAGCCATGTCGCATGGGGACAGTTCCGGGGCGTCGGAAAAGATAGACATGCTTCAAGTGCGGGCCGCGTTGGCCCTGGAACTCGATGGCGAGTCACCGATCGATCGGCCATCTGCGGATCAAGCGTATGCGATCGCCGCGTCCCTGATCGGTGAACCATTCGACAACGCCCGTCAAGTGCTGAACCGATTGGGACCTCACGGTGTTGTTGTCGTCGGGCATCCCTTCGACGAAATGCATCGACTGCTGACAGCCGTGGGAATTCGACACAGGGTGCTAAGTTCAATGGATGCGCTGGACAGGTTTCCGCGAGTCGTGTTTTTAGGCTGTATCCCCGCTGTTGCACATCCTGCAGAGCAACACATCGCCGCACTGCTCGCTTCGGGAGCCGTGCTCGTGACGAGCGACAAGAGCGCCGGGCTACCTATCCTCGCTGATGCACTCGGACCAGGTTCGCCACAACCTCCGCACGAGTGTCAACTGGACATGAATCGCTCGATGTGGGTATCGTCCGAACTCAGTTGGAGCACTTCTCTTGGAGGTTTTCTTCCAACCGTTCGACTGCCTCCCGGATTCGTACCGATTGCGCCGAACCTGGATCACGAATCTGACGGGTGGGTGCTGGCTTCCGATGCGTCGAACGGCGCACCAATTGTGGTGACGCGTCGCGTCGGAGGTGGGCGGGTTATTCACTCAGTCTCCCACTGGTGGCAGGATGACGATATGCCGATGCACGCTGTTGGGCGTCGGTCCGTTTCCAATATCGCTCAGCTACAGCACCGCGTACCGGCTGAATCGACGGTCACGTTCGGGAGGATGTGCGCAGCGTTGGGAATGTTGACGACGCTTGTCGCAGGTCTGACGATACTTGGAAATGTTGGAGAGGAACTGCGCGTCGCAGGGGAATCTGGCCGGTTACGCGTGCACAGGAAACGACAAGAATCGCCCGTGTTCTCGACATTATTTGGCGCATCAGTCTCGCACCAGATTACTGGACCCGGAAGCGACTTGCGGAACAGTTCGAAGTTTCTGAACGAGCCATAACGAACGACCTCCAGATCATTCGGCATCGATTGCTGTTCGAGCTTTCCAGTGAGCGTGGAAAGGGGTACCGATTTACGCGGGTTCCACAGCTTCCATCAGTGACGTATTCAATTCCAGAAGCGCTGGCTCTGATCCTTGCGGCTCAGGTGGGAAGGCAGTTTGCTGGAATTCCTCAGCACGATCTTGCCGGAGCGCTGGCTCGGCTCACGTCAGTCGTTCCGGAAGAGCTACGGCGCCTGGTTGAGCGATTTGGCGCGGAGCAATCTGGTGAATCGAACGAACGCCTTGAGTATCGCCTGACCACCTGCACTCAGGCGATTTCGGCATTGCGTTCATTGGACATCGTCTACGCTGCCGCATCGTCCGATGGCGTTGAGACGACGCGCCGCATCGACCCTTACGCGGTGTTTCCGTACGAACGTTCATGGCATGTGGTCAGCTACTGTCATCTGCGTCAGGATGTCCGCATTTTCAAGGTCGACCGGATTCGATCGGTGTGCATGTCCCGCGATGCGTTTAAGATACGAGACGGCTTCAATCTCGGTACGTTTCTGTCGTCCGGTTGGGGGTTGATGCGTGGCACCGAAGCGCCGGTCGACGAGGTCATCCTGCGATTTACGGCACCCTCAGCCCGCTGGGTTGATGAGGAACGCTGGTACGGTAGCCAATTGACGGAGTGGCAATCAGACGGCTCGTTACTCATGCGCCTTGACATCCAGATTACGGCTGAGTTCCAGCGTTGGGTATTCCGGTACGGGCGTGACGTTGAGGTTCTGGCTCCCTTGAGCCTTCGTGAATGGATTGTTTCCGAGTCTCAAGCGATGCTGTCGACGCACGAAGTCGAACGCTGAGCGAGTTCAACGTGGCGCGCTGCGTGCGTTTGTCTCTGCATCAGACCCATCATGGGTTTCGCGATGGAGCTGTAGGAGGATGACACCGAGTGCCGTCAACGAGTCGCCGCCGCATCATTCCGAATCCTGTTTCATCGGTTCGGGAACTGATCTCGATCGTCCGAGAGCTGTCGCTCGACGAACTGCGTGACGCTGCGTTGCGAATCCCTCGAATTGCAGTCATCGCTCCTACCGTGTCAGAGGCACGCGATACCGCGGCGCTCGTGTTCGGCAGTGAGGCACCGCAGTTCATTGTCGCCCAGGGCGAGGATGACCCCTGGCCGCAGCGAGCTGATATCGTGCTTGTCGATCGCCGGACACGGCCCGCGAGGATGGTAGGGCCGGAGTTCCTCGTCGAGTTCACTCCAGATGAGCCGGTCGAGGCGATTCGCAGCGCGGTCGTGCGCGTCGGGAACGATATGGAACTCGCGCTTGGGAGAACGTTCCCGGTTCTGCGGCAGGCCGCTGCGCTATACGTCATCAATTCGACTTCGCGAGCGAATGGTCAGTTTGCCCTCGTCTCGAACATTCCCGCACTGATCCCGTTGGTGGGCGGCGTTCTGGCGGCGGGAGCGGATACGATCATCCTGACCAAGAACCAACTCATGATGATTTTCAAACTGGCCGCAATTCACAATCAGGATGTAAACGATCGGTTCCGCATTTATCGCGAGATGATTCCGATTGTTGGCGCTGGCCTGGTGTGGCGTACGGTTGCGCGTGAACTGGCGGCCATGGTGCCATTCGCAGCGGGGACAGTGCCGAAGATCACGATTGCGGTTGCTGGGACATATGCCGCAGGAATGGCCGCCCACGTCTACTACCTGGAAGGCACCCGCGCAAGTGCCGAGCGGGTACGCGGGTTCTATCGGCAGGCGCTAGCTGAGTTGGCGAAGCGGCCAGCATTTCTCCGTGGACACAGCAAAGAACCGTTACCACTCCCTGCCGAATCCGACTCCAACAATGCGGATCAGGACTCCGGGTCATCGGTGGGTATACCGTAGTCCGAAAGCTTCGCGTTTAGTTCGTCGATCGAGATGTTCAGGGACAACGCCGCGTCCATGCGGTTTCCGTTCGCCTGCCGGATCGCCTCGCGAAGCAACATACGTTCGACTTCCTGCATCACGTCTCGCAGCGGCGTTCGGCTGCGAACGCGCGACGACACATCAAGGAAGTGGCCCTGATCCGCAGATGAGAAACTGATGTGATCTTCGGTGATGACTCCGCCCTGAGCCAGCACCGTCGCACGCTCCACCGTGTTTTCGAGTTCTCGGACGTTGCCGGGCCATTCATGATCGACGAGCATTCTCATTGCGCCAGTGGATATGCGTGCTGGGCCAGACGAAACGTTGACGCGGTGCTTGTCGAGAAAGTGCTCGATGAGCAACGGGATGTCCTCACGGCGGTCGCGCAGCGGCGGAAGATAAATTACGATCACGTTAAGCCGGTAGTACAAGTCCTCACGGAACGCGCCCTCGCGCACTTCGGCACCAAGATTTTTATTCGTCGCTGCTACGACGCGACAGTCGACCCGCACCGGCACCGAGCCGCCAACGCGCTCGAACTCACGTTCCTGCAGAACACGGAGGAATTTCTTCTGGGTCGAAAGGCTCATTTCGCCAATCTCATCCAGGAAGATCGTACCGCGATTCGCCATCTCGAACTTGCCCTTGCGCTGGGCGATCGCTCCGGTGAACGAACCCTTCTCGTGACCGAACAGCTCGCTCTCAAGCAGGGTTTCCGGAAGTGCGGCGCAGTTGACCTTAATCATCGGGCCATGGGAGTAGGCGGAGTTGCGGTGGATCGTCGTTGCCACCAGCTCTTTGCCGGTTCCGGTTTCACCGGTGACGAGGACGGTCGCCTCTGTGCGTGCAACGAGTCCGATGGTCTTATAGACATCCTGCATCGACGGGCTGTTGCCAATGATGTACTCGTTGGGGTCGCGATCCGCTAACCGACGGAGACTCTGCACCTCCGCCGCGAGCGCCTGCCGTTCGAAAAATCGCTGTACCCGCAGCAACACGTCGTCGAGATCAAATGGCTTGGTGACGTAGTCGTATGCTCCCAGCTGCATGGCGTCGATCGTCACCGACGCTGAGCCATAGGCCGTCATCACGATGATTGGTAACGTTCCATCAGCCTTATCGCTCAGCTTGCGGAGCACGTCGATACCAGTCATATCCGGCATACGCACATCCATGAGCACCAGGTCGGGTGCCTCGGTGCGCGCCGCCAGTGCGGTGACGACATCCGCCCCATTCCCGACCTCGCTGACATCGAACCCTTCATCCTCGAGGAGCTCGCGCAGTAGCGTTCGGATTCCCGCGTCGTCATCGGCGACGAGGATCTGTGACATTTCGCGACCTATTCTCTTCGCCACAACAGCGACCATGCACTCCGCCGTCGGATGCGTTCGTCTGGAGAACCTGACAGACTGAATTATGAATCCAAGTATAAGCCAAAGCTGTGAAACGCATGCTATCGGACAGAACGATGCCTGATCTACGCCGTTCCAGCCAGCGACTCGTTATACTGCCCGCTGCGTAGATCGATCCTTTGGAGGTCCAACGGAGGCATTGAATCGTGAGCCACGTCCCGAAGAGAATTATCCTGATTGGTCCAAGCGGCTCTGGAAAGTCGGCAGTGGCTGCTCGACTTGCTGACGCGGCTGGGTTTCGCGCGATCGATACCGACGATGAAATCGTTAACCGTGTCCGCATGCCGATTGGTGAGTTCTTCACGCGATTCGGGGAACCAGCATTTCGCGCGATCGAAGCTGACGCGCTGGCTGAAGCGTGCAGACGCGACTCGGTTGTGATCGCGACCGGCGGTGGTGTGGTTCTGTCACCGACGAACTGGGCATCAATGCGTCCAGAATCAGCCATCATTGGACTAGCGGCCTCCCCGGAATCGTCCGTCGCTCGAATGACTGCGCAGGCGGAACGGGACGGTGTGCATGCGGAACGACCGCTGTTAGCCGGAGACGCATTAATGCGGTTGCGCGGCCTCCTGGAGGCTCGACAATCGCTGTACGCAGCTGCGGACGTGACGATTGACACCGAAGGACGGTCCGAGGCACAGGTGTCTGAAGCAGTGTCTACTGCAATCCGGGCGCTCGCCTCCTCTGGGCAGATCCCCTTTACCTGCATCGACACTCCGGCTGGACGGTCAGACATCTTCGTGAGTGCTGGCGTGCGACAACAAGTCGGCGAGCTGATCAGCAGGCGATGGCCGACCGCCCGTCGCGTCTGGATCATCTCCGACGAGCACGTGTCTGCTGCGTGGGGTTTATCCACCGCCCAGAGCCTGGATGACGTTGGTATCAAGGTTGAGACGCTGGTGGTGGCTGCGGGAGAAGCCTCGAAACGCATGGCTGAAGTAGAGCGGTTGTGTGTCGCGATGACGAACGGTGGCGTCACCCGGCGCGATGTCGTCGTCGCCCTCGGGGGTGGAGTCGTCGGCGATTTGGCGGGCTTCGTCGCTTCTGTTGTGCTGCGCGGCCTGCCCCTGGTGCAGCTCCCTACATCGTTACTTGCGATGGTGGATTCGAGCGTAGGAGGGAAAACCGGCGTCAACACACCGTCGGGCAAGAACCTTATCGGAGCGTTCTATCAGCCATCCATCGTGATGATTGATCCCGACTTTCTAGCGACCTTACCGCCCGAAGAGTTTCGTTCAGGAACGGCTGAAGTCGTCAAGCACGCGCTCATCCAATCTTCAACTCCGTTCAGCGGGGACAGCCTTTTGAAACGAGTGGCGAGCGGTCCGCTCAACCCGTCATCAGCGGCGGATCTTGAACGGGTGCTCAGTCTTAACGTGGCCATCAAACGTTCAGTGGTGCAGGCAGATGAACGTGAATCTGGACTCCGGATGATCCTCAATTTCGGTCACACCGCCGGACACGCGATTGAGGCAGACGGGTATCGATACCGGCACGGTGAAGCAATTGCGATCGGAATGGTCGTTGCCACGCGAACTGCGCTGGCGCTTGGTCGCGTTGATTCCACGTACTTGGAGACTGTTGAGAACCTCCTGTCTCGTGCGGGTCTGCCGATTCGGATGAGCGGTACGGCGGACGATGTCATGTGGCGCTTGTCGAGCGATAAGAAGAACGTCGACGGGGCACTGAACTGGATCCTCCCACGCTCCGACGGCGTCGTTGAGCGTGTGACCGGCGTACCGATTGATGCCGTACGTGACGCGTTGATAGCCGTCGGAGCGACGTGATCGGGTTCTGTACGTCGCTGAAGCGCGGAATCTCGTATGCTATAGTCGCTCGATTGCCCGGGGGACCGCCTGCCCCGGCCCGCCTTTAGCACCGGAGCGATGCGTCTTGTCAGTCCTGCTCACTGGATCACTTGCGTTCGACCACATCATGGTCTTCCCTGGACACTTTGAGGATCACATCCTCCCAGACAAAATCCACATTCTGAACGTCTCGTTTCTGGTTGATTCGCTCGACCGATTGCGCGGTGGTGTCGCCGGAAACATCGCGTACAACATGGCTATGCTCCAACAGCCATGTCGGATCGTCGCGACCGTCGGGACCGATTTCGAAGCGTATCGAGATCTTCTGGAAACAATGGGCGTCGATACACGTGCGGTCACGACGATCGACAACGAGCTCACCGCAAGTGCGTTCATCACGACTGACCGAGCAGACAACCAGATCACCGGGTTCTATCCTGGCGCAATGGCGCGAGCCGGAGAATATTCGATCTCAAGCCACCTTGATGGTGTGCAGATGGGTATCGTGTCACCGACAGCTCCTGACGCGATGCGACGACACGTGCGTGAGTTTGTCGAGGCTGGTGTTTCCTATGTGTATGATCCGGGTCAGCAGATCATTTCACTGACGCCAAACGCGCTACGTGAGGGGATCGAGAGCGCGGAGATCCTGATTGGTAACGACTACGAGTTCGCGATGATGGCGGATAAGTCCGGTCTATCGCGCGACGATTTGCTTTCCGCCGCGCCGGTTGTCGTCGTGACGTTCGGAGAACTAGGATCCCGAATCTACGTCGAAGGTGCGGAGATCAACGTTCCGGCAGTTCGTCCATCCGTGGTGCTTGATCCGACTGGAGCCGGGGACGGCTATCGGGCGGGGTTGGTGGCGGCGCGTCTGGCGGGCTTGTCGTGGGAGGCCGCTGGACGAGTCGCATCACTGTCTGCCACGCATGTTGTCGAGGTCAAGGGCACCCAAAGCCATTCGTACACGCTCGCTGAGTTCTCAACGCGTTTCAAAGCACAGTTTCCGGAATATGGTGATGACATCGAGCGTCTTGGAACGACGCAAACTGCAGCCTCGGCATAATAACGCTGGGCTTCGACGATTGCGGTGTCCTTGATCGTTGATAACACGTGATGAATTTCTACTCAGGAAGAGGGAGAAACGCAGATATGACGGACGTTCAGCAGATGCGCTATGACATCGCCGATCGATCGATGGCAGATGCCGGTCACCGGAGAATCGCGTGGGCAGCGCGCGAGATGCCGGTCCTTAAGCAAATATCGGACCGATTCGAGCAGGACAAACCGTTCGCGGGTATTCGCATCTCCGTCTGTTGCCACGTGACGACGGAAAGCGCGAACCTCGCCCTGACGTTGCGGGCAGGTGGAGCCGATGCGGTAATCTGCGCCAGTAATCCACTCTCGACGCAAGACGATGTCGCGGCCGCGCTCGTCGATATCGGTATTCCCGTCTTCGCGATCAAGGGGGAAGATGAGGAAACGTACTACCGGCACGTTAATGAGGTCATTGACCATAACCCGCACATCGTGATCGACGATGGCGCGGACGTGGTATCGACGATTCATCGCAAGCGTCGCGAAGTGATCGAGAACATCATCGGTGCGACCGAAGAGACGACGACCGGTGTGGTTCGGCTGCGTGCCATGGAGAACGCCGGTGTGCTCGAGTTCCCCGTCATCGCGGTGAACGACGCTGACACAAAGCATTTCTTCGATAACCGCTACGGAACTGGTCAATCCACGCTCGACGGCATCCTCCGGGCAACGAATATTCTGCTGGCAGGTAAGGTCGTGGTCGTCGCTGGATACGGCTGGTGCGGCAAGGGCATTGCCATGCGTGCTAAGGGAATGGGATCGCGCGTCATTGTGACCGAGATCAACCCGACACGCGCGCTGGAAGCGGCAATGGACGGATTCGAGGTCGCCTCCATGGAGCAGGCTGCACCACAGGGGGATCTGTTCATCACCGTGACTGGCAACGTCAATGTGATTGACAAGGACGACTTCGAGCGCATGCAAGATGGCGCAATCGTAGCGAACTCTGGTCATTTCAATTCCGAAATCAACATGAAGGCGCTGGAAGAAATGAGTGGCGAGGGTCGCCGCACGCTGCGCCCATATGTCGAGGAATACCAGGTATCGGCTGACAAGTGTGTCATCGTTCTTGGTGATGGGCGATTGATCAACCTCGCGGCGGCAGAAGGCCATCCTGCGAGTGTGATGGACATGTCGTTTGCCAATCAGGCTCTTGCCTGCTCGTATCTTGTCAGTTCCAGTTCGGAACTGGAGAAGCGCGTCTACGTCGTTCCAACCGAGATCGACCAGCACATCGCACTGTTGAAGTTACGCGCGATGGGCATCGAAATCGACGAACTGACTGACGAACAGATCAAGTACATGAATTCCTGGGAAGAAGGAACGTAGACTCCGTTGTGCTGACACAATCGCGACGGTAGGTTCCACTTTTGTATTGCAACGAACGATCGGGAGATGGCCTGGCGATGACTACATCGTTCATGCGGTCGGCGCAGACTCATTTCACTTCTGAATCAGTGACCGAGGGTCATCCGGACAAGCTGTGCGATCAGATATCTGACGCGGTGCTTGACGCGATCCTGAAGGACGATCCCGACGCTCGTGTCGCGTGTGAAACCGCCACGACCACCGGACTGGTGCTGGTCTTCGGCGAGATTACGACCTCGACCTACGTCGATATTCCGACGATCGCGCGCGATGTTATTCGAGACATCGGATATTCACGTGGCACCTACGGATTCGATGCCGACACGTGCGGCGTCATTACGTCGATCAAGGAACAGTCACGTGATATCGCTGAGGGAGTTGATCACGCCCTCGAAGTCCGCCACGGGACCGACAACGACCCGCGCGACATGATCGGCGCTGGCGACCAGGGCATGATGATCGGGTACGCCTGCGATGAGACACCGGAACTCATGCCGCTCACGATCTCGCTGGCTCATGGTCTGTGTCGGCAGCTGACCGTTGCTCGACGTGAAAAGCTGTTGCCGTTCCTGCGCCCTGATGGCAAGAGCCAGGTCACCGTCGAGTATGAATACGGTGTACCGAAGCGGGTCTCCACGATTCTCATTTCCACTCAACATGACGAGGACACGTCTAACGCTGACATTGAGGAAGGCGTGCGGGCTGAAGTCATCGGGCGTGTAATTCCTGAACACCTTTTCGACAGTCACACCCGTATTCTCATCAACCCAAGCGGACGGTTTGTGACCGGCGGGCCAATGGGTGATGCTGGATTGACCGGACGAAAGATCATCGTCGATACCTATGGCGGCATGGCCAGGCACGGCGGCGGCGCTTTCTCTGGCAAGGATCCGACCAAGGTCGATCGGTCGGCGGCGTATGCGGCGAGACATGCCGCGAAGTCGATCGTAGCCGCTGGCTTGGCGAAACGATGTGAACTGCAGGTGTCGTATGCCATCGGCGTCGCACATCCGCTTTCACTACATGTCGAGACGTTTGGCACTGGCGTGGTCGACGATGAACGAATCATCGACATGATTCGCACCCACTTCGATCTTCGACCACGAGCGATTATCGAGGATCTGCAGCTGGAGCGTCCGATTTACCGACAGACCGCTGCGTACGGACATTTCGGTCGCCTCGATCTGGATCTGCCGTGGGAGCGCACGGCATCGGCTGAAGTGCTGCGCGATGCCGCCGGACTACGTGCCAGCAGCGTGGCCTGACGATCGATGATTGAAACCCCGCGCGTTGCCATGATCACTGGCGCGCGCGGATTTGTCGGAATGCACCTGGTCAATGATCTGGAGCGGGAAACCGCATGGGACATCATCGGGCTGGCGCGCGAGTACGGTCAACTGGGTCTTCGTACGCGGGTTCTTGCCTGTGATCTTAACGATCGCGACCTCGTTCGACGAGTGATCGCACGCCACATTCCGGATGTCATCATCCATCTCGCAGCGCAGACTTACGTCCCTCGCTCCTTTGCCGATCCAGCGGAAACGATCCTCAACAACATCGCTGGTGAATTGAACCTGCTCGAAGCCGTCCTGAAGTCGGGTCGGCGGCCGATTATCCTAGTCGTGGGATCGTCCGAAGTGTACGGCTCGGTACAGCGGGATGAACTTCCGATCCGCGAAGACGCACCCTTCAGACCTGCAAACCCATATGCTGTCTCGAAGATCGCTCAGGACATGCTGGCATTCCAGTACTCGTTCTCGCACGGCCTGCCGATTGTACGGTTTCGACCGTTCAACCATATCGGGCCCGGTCAATCTGAGCGGTTCGTCGTATCGGGCTTCGCGCGACAGATCGCTCAGGCAGAGCTTGGACAGGTCGAGCCGGTCGTCCTCGTCGGGAATCTGGATGCGGCGCGTGATTTTCTGGATGTGCGCGATGTCGTGCGAGCCTACCGGTTGGCGATTGACTCGGCCAATCCCGGTGAGGTCTACAATCTTGCCAGCGGAATCGCGCGACCGATCGCAGATCTCCTGTCGTTGCTGATCGACATGGCGACGATCGATATCACGGTTCGCCATGATCCCGCGCGCCTGCGACCGTCGGAGACTCCTGTCGTCCGCGGAGACGCAACCAGATTTCGCAACGCTACCGGATGGGAACCACGCATTTCGATCGAGCAGTCATTGCGCGATACATTGGACGACTGGCGTATCCGACTTCGCTCAATCAGTGAGGCTGCGGACTTGTGACACAACGCCTGCAGGAAGAACACCGGCCTCACGGAGTGCAACTTCGATGATGTCTGCCAGGGCATCGAGCATGCGATGGCCCTCCTTAGGAGTCGCGGATGCCGGATCTCCGAAGTATCCAAGTTCTGCGCCTGCCTCCAGAAACGTTCGCGCTCCCGCTTGTAGGCGCGCGGGTAGATCGATCCAGACTGGTGGTAGTCCAGTCAGTGCGTCCTGGCGGACGAGGCGCGCGTCGGACGCGAGCAGGATTGAAGTTTCATACGACCCTGCATGGCGTGCTCCCGCTCGGAACTCGTCGCTGAGGTAGGAAGAAAATCGTTCGGACCGCTGGTCTGGAAATAAAATCGGAATGCCGATCCGATCGCTTGCGGAAACGCACGCTCGGCCAACCCGTTCAATATGGGCTGGTTCCAGGTGCGCGTTGCAGCACACAATCGCACGATATCCTTGTGGGCCCGCATTGATCAGAACGCTTGTCAGATATGCCTCAAAAGGATCGGGGTCAGCCGGGGTAGTTCCAGCGAAGGACGTGCCTGCAAACGATACTGAGAATGGTATCGCGGGCAGGATAAGCACTGGAAACCCGAGATTCTGCAACCGCTCAACTACGCGGTGCGCCGTCGCACAGGCAATCAGGATGTCGGTGTCGAGTGGCAGATGTGGGCCGTGTGCCTCAATCGCTCCGATCGGCAGAAACCCAATCGGTCGTTGGGTAAGCCGTCGCTGCGCTTCCTGCCAGGTCATCGCCGACAGTTCGTCGGTCGAGCGGCTGCTCATGGTTGTGGACTCCTGATCCTGGCGCGTCAGGTATGCTTCTCGACTGAGGACAATTCTGGAAGACATTGGCGACACGTCAATGATCTTATTCTGACACATCGCGTTCAGCGTTATCGTATGCGCAGGTGGTTCACGATTGACGTTTCGGAGGCCCGGCGGCGATGATCGCATCACTATCAAAGTCGATGATCGGCTACTACGTTGCGCTGCGCATCAGTGCGAGCGCCGTGTCCTTCTGGATGCCGCTCGATCTCCATGCAGGGCCAGCGCCAATCGTGCGGGCGTCGACGAGGACGATGGTTGGAGGGTTCGATAGTCGTGAGGTTTTCGTATTAGGGGGACGACTCCACGTTGTCACCCTTCCCGCCGGGATTGATGTCCGCGACAACAATCCCGGACACCATTTGATGCTGCCTAACTAATCAGGTAACGCAATGCGTCTCGACATTATCACTGCAGTTGAACGCAACTCTAGACTGCGGCGAAGCTGAACGGTGCCCCGGCAGTCTGTTGGTCTTCACTAAGCATTGGCGCGAGCATGCGCTGGAGCGCCATAACGTGGCAGCACGTTCCTTCGCCAACCGTCGCAAAGAAATGGCAGTTGCAAGTGAAATCGGCACCACTCATCGTCACGGTGTATTCATCGTGGGTACCCTTGAAGTGGACATCCAATGACTGGAACTTCACTCGATCAGGTTCTTCCGCGTAACGCCGAGCCTTTTCGATCTTGCCGATCATCGACGAGTTCATGGCGGGTCTCCTTTCGCCGGTCTTCGTACACACTCACCGCTCGTGAGTGCGGATGCTCTGACTGGTCGGGTGGAGGAAGATGCTCGAGTGACGAACTCTGGTTGATCGCTGAAAGCAAAAAGCACCACGGCGCAATGCCGGGTGCTATTAGTCTCGAGCGTCAATTAATGCGTACCGGCTCATGTCGGGCCACCTTCCCTCGACAGATGCGGTCATTAGCGTTGAGTGTAACAAACCGACCGTGGTCCGGAAAGTCTGTATCGCTTCTCGTCTATGAGGCTGCTGTCGTTCGTTACAATAAATCCCGGGAGTGGTATGGGAGATAACAATGCAGGAAGATGGCGGGCCGCCTCTTATCGCCCCTGTGAGTGCGGCGATACTCGCGGGAGGTCAGAGTCGACGGATGGGAAGCGACAAGGCGCTCCTGGAAGCGGGTGGGTCCACGTTGCTTGAGCGCGCGATCCGCGTACTCAGACTAGTATCTGATGACGTGTTCATTGTCGGTCGTCGAGTGGGATACGGTGCGTTCGGAGTGCCAGCCATTCCGGATCGCTTTTCCAATGCGGGAGTCCTCGGAGGCATTGCTACTGCACTTCGGCACGCTCGCCACACGCGCACCGTGATTGTCGGCTGTGATATGCCCCTGTTGTCGGCTCGTTTGTTGAGAGCCATCGCCGACGCAGACCCGGATGCAGACGCTATCGTACCGATACGAGAGCAGGCTCACACTCGTCAAGGTGGCCAGCACACCTTCGAAACATTGCATGCGGTCTATCATCGACGTTGCATCCGTCCGATCGAACGTCGACTCGCCATCGGTGACCTGCGAGTGTTCGGTTTCTTCGAGGATGTGACGGTGCGCTATCTAGACGAGGCCTGGCTTCGCGAGATCGAGCCAACCCTGATGTCGATGGTCAATGCAAACACCCCAGCCGAATTTCAGCGCGCGCTCGAGATGCTCGAATCCGAACGAACGGCTCAGGAGGATCATGGTGGTTGAGCGAGACTTCACGAAGTTCTTAAAAGAGGGCGAACGTCTGAACATCAGACTCGTACCCCGCGATGTCTATGTCGAGATGATCAAGCGGCACCGGAGCAATCCCGCAGTAGTCGATGAGGTGTTTGACGACTTGTTCTGGCTTTGGGATCTGAATGCTCTCGTCAAGTCAGCGGACGATGAGGGAAGGACGGCGACGCGGATTGAGTTGGCCGATGAACTTATTGCTGAGATGAGTGATGACGATTGGTGGCAGACCATCGCAGGCTTTGAAGAGCATCTGATCGGCAATTTCTCAAAGAATCTGGATGAGTGGACAGAGTTTCTTGATCCGGTCTACGATATGCAGGAACGAGACGGCTGGATTCAACGACAGTAGGACGTGTCTGGAGTTTGGTGGGGTTGTCGCTGATTGTTGATCGGGAGCGCGGATGAGTAGCCTGCCGAATGGCATTGTCACCTTGATGACCGACTTCGGTACGGTCGATGGTTACGTCGCAGCGATGAAAGGCGCGCTTCTATCCGTCAATCCCCGTGCGGTGCTGATCGATGTCACCCATCATGTACCAACGCAGGACATCACGGAAGCAGCATTTCAGCTCGCGACCGTCTGGTATGCCTTCCCACCTGGCACCGTCCACGTGGTCGTCGTCGATCCCGGAGTTGGGAGCGATCGGCGCGCAGTGGTCGTTGCGGCAGGGGGCCACTATTTTGTCGCGCCCGACAATGGATTGCTCACGTTGCTCGCGGCGAACGAACCACCAACTCAAATGGTGGTCCTCGACCGCCCCGAGTTCTTTCGTTCAGACGTATCGTCGACGTTCCACGGCCGCGATATCTTCGCACCGGTAGCGGGCCATCTGTCGAGTGGTACCGTGACGCTCGATCGACTGGGTAGTACGGCTGACGCTGAGACGCTGGTGCGCCTACCCTGGGCTGCTGTTCAGGATACGCCAACACGAATTCACGCACCGGTCGTGTCGGTGGACCGATTCGGCAACTGCCGGACGTTGATTACTCGACGCCAACTCCCGAACGATCTGGGATCACTGTTCGTCCGCTGTGGAGATGTCACGATTCGCGGCGTCCACCGAACATATACAGACGCCGCGATCGGAAAGACACTGGCTCTATTCGGAAGCCACGGGGGGCTTGAAATTGCTGTTCGTGGAGGCAACGCTGCGCAGTCGTGGGAGATTCGGCGTGGCGACGATGTCGTCGTCCATACGGTAGGTGATACGAATTTGTGACTCCTGCGCGCGATTGCACCTGTTATACTCGGTCGTTGTTGATTGTTTGCGATCTCGGTTCTCCGACTCTTCGCCGTATTGCATTGTGGAACGGTTGCCATCGTTGAGTAAACCTGCCAAGTCACGATCACGCGCTCAGTTATCACGCGCGGCCGTTAAGGCCTATGAGGCCCGACGCGCTGAAGAAGTGAATCGAGTTGAAATCGAGACTCCTTTGGCCGTCGATGGTCCAATCGCAACGTATCCAACACGACGTGGATTCGCGATCACGCGGGCCGAAGAGGTCTCAATTATTCGATCTGACCTCCGTCGCCTGCTGCTGATTCTCGCCTTTCTGACCGTTCTGCTTATTGTCGCGACATTCATTCTTCGCTAACGCTACCGCGAGTCTTCAGATCATAGCGAGAACGGGTGCTGGCTATTGCCAGCACCCGTTCTCGTTCTCACGCGTCTACGTCGCCTGATGAACGTTTAGATCGGATCCTCTTCATCTTCGTCGACTGCGACACCAGCTTCTTCGATGAATTCGGTATCGTCGTCGTCGCTGTCCGACGTGTCGAATTCGTCGGTCTCGTCACCGTCACCGTCATCGTCTTCATCGTCCCCGAGGAGCATGTCCGGCACGTCGCGGAACAAGCGTGTATCGCGCAGATAGGCGCGAGGAATCGCGACTTTTCCCTGACGTGGAAACGACAGGCGATTTAGCATTGATGGATCCTTGAGAACCTCACGAATGATGATGCGGACACTCATGCCCGTACTGGACGTGACGTACGCCTCGTACTGATTCCCCATGCCGAACAACTCGATCATGCGGTTCGCGAGAAGAGGCTCGAGTTGTCCGATGAAGATCCCCTGTTGATCCGTAATGGATACTGCGTTGCCCTCAACGACGATCTGGAGGCGATCTCCGCTGGAAAGTTCGGTCAGGACTGGCCCGGTTGCGACGCTCACGAGATCATCGACGTACGTTTTGCCGACTTCCTCAATGAACACGTTCTGGCGCAACGGACCGAGTTCGGGAACGTCGCCGATCTCTTCTTCGGTGTCTTTAAGCGGCTCGATGCGGCTGATATTACGCTGAGCGATCACATTGGCCGGGTCGATAGTATAGGAAGTCTGGTACGCCTCGTACGCAGACCGAAAACGACGCAGCTCAAAGAACGCTTTGCCGAGCCGATTGTAGGCGTCAACATCTTTGGGCGATCGTTCAATCAACTGCTGGTTGACTTCAAGTGCTTGTCGCCACTTTCCCTCGGTCGCGAACGAGCGCGCCTGCTCGACGAGCTGGCGACGGGCGCGTCCGCGATTCTGGCTGCTGCTCCGTGGGCTTGATCCATCGTTGGTCTGCATGCGTTTGAAGCGCCTTTCGTTCAGAGTGTCTCGTGCGGCACGATGGCCAGCGGTCGTCCTAACAGGTACCAGGTCGTACTCTCTGTAATCTCGACATCGACCGACTGGCCGAGCCAGTCGCCCGGAGCGTCAAAGAACACCAGTTGGTTGCCTCGTGTCCGGCCGCGCCAGCGACCTTTCGCAAAGCCGTCTACAAGAATCTCGCGACGCTCACCGATCAACGCGCGGTATTTACGTGCGCTGACCTCTTCCTGAAGACGTTCGATTTTCTGGTGGCGCGCATGCTTCACATCGTGGGGAATGTCGTCTTCCCAACGCGCAGAAAGCGTGCCTGGTCGCGGTGAATACATTGCGACGTGGACTTTGTCAAACTCAATGTCGCTCAGAAGTGTCATGGTGTTGTCGAACTGTTCATCGGACTCGCCTGGGAAGCCGACGATGATGTCAGTAGAAACCGTGACGCCTTGAATTGTTTCCCGAATGCGGGCAATGCGCTCTCGGTAGTGTTCAGCCGTATACGTGCGTCGCATCCGGCGTAACACTTCGTTGTCGCCGGCCTGGACAGGCAGATTGACGTGCTCACACACTGAGGGTAGTGTCGCGATGGTGTCGATCAGCTTGTCCGAGAAGAACTTCGGATGCGAAGTCAGGAAACGCAGCCGGTCGATGCCTGGCTCAGCATCGACGGCATTCAGCAGGTCCGCCAGGTCACGTCCGTCGGGAAGGTCATGGCCGTAGGCATTCACCGTCTGACCGAGCAGTGTAATCTCGCGAACACCTCGCGCGGCCAACCCATGTACCTCAGCCACGATGTCGTCGAATGGACGGCTCACTTCCTTCCCGCGACGGTAGGGAACGATGCAGTACGAACACAGGAAGTTACAGCCGTAGATGATCGGGACAAACGCCGCCACGCCCGGATCCGTTGTGACTGGTTGGTAGTAGTGGGGAAGTTCGGCGAGATCAACATCCGCGTCCCCGAGTTCAGGTACGATCTCAGACATCCGACCAAATTCCGACGGTCCGAAGAAGAGATCAACGTGGGGGAACCGCTCACGCAGCTTCTGCTCCTGGCCGGTTACCATGCAGCCCGTGAGCGCAATGCGAACTTCAGGTCGATTGCGTTTAACACGCGCCAACGAGCCGATCTTCCCGGCCACTTTGTCCTCAGCCGCCTGCCGCACGACGCATGAGTTGAGCACAATGACATCTGCATGGTCTTCAATATCGGTGCGCCGATACCCGACCTGGCTGAGCATCGCTTCAACCTTGGACGATTCAGCTTCATTCATCTGACACCCGATGGTCCAGATGAGGTACTGCTTGTCACCATCGACACCTGGATTCTCGGCGACAGCAGACGCGGACTGACGGGATGAATTGCGCGGAATCAGGTGCAACGGTTCTACAACCACGGTTTCCTCCAACTGCCAACAGGATACCGTTCAGCACCCTGACACATCATTATATCGAATTCCTTGACAACTCAGGATCGAGCTAACCCGACCAGAGGTTCTAACGAAATTGACGAGGAGACAAGGATTCAATAAGGCGACGGTAGAGCGTCATGCCTGCTCGCAAAATGCCCTGAGAACACATGTTCGAAACTGAATATTGCTGAACCGATTGGGTGTACGTACATGATGTAGCAGCGCTGGATGCGTGCTAGAATCGAATGCAGCACAGTTGATCAGTGACTCCGTGGAACAGGCATTTCTGAGGCGATGCAGCATTTTCGCCGCGTACGAACGCGTCTTTCAGCGTGGCGCTCAGTAAATTGGGGTGGATGATGGTGAAGCGGAAGTGCGGTACATGCCGCCATTTCAAAGATGGGGGAATTGCGAGTTCGGGATGGTGCCAGCATCCTGCGCGTCGTGATCTTCAGCACATGGTCCTTGTTCGTAAAACAGAACTCGCCTGCCGTAATTCCTGGGATCAGGATCTCTGGGACGCGGACGATGGAACCACGTTGCATCCCGCTTCGCCGCAAGTGCTTCCGCTTCCGCTTCGGGGTGGTGCAATCGTGGAGTCGCCACCAGGGCCGATGGCATTAATGACCGCTGATGAAGCCTTGGATCGCTTGCGGACTGGCGATATGTACACAGACAAAGTGACATCAATCAGTATGCCGTTGCGTCCATCCGCTGCGCGGAATGAGCGTTTCGCTTCGGAACGAGTCGTCATCACAGGAGACGCGGGTACAACTCAACCAGTGCAACAGGACAGCGCTTCGGACTCGAATGACTCGCGCTCAGCAGTGCGCGAGGCTCGGCGTCGTCAACAGGAGCAGCGCAAAGTCGATCAGCGAATGCATCAGCAGCGCCTCATCCGCGAGGCCGGATCACTTCTCGGTGTGAACGACAGCGACTTCGACGCGATGACCGACCAATCCATTGACTCAGGTTCGGAGGCTGTTGAGTTCACGCAGCCAGCTTCGCTTGCCAGTAGCCCGGTCACACATGAACCGGTTCTGCCAGAGATAACCGCATCCGATATCCAAGGTAGCGCAACGATGCCCGAGCGTCATCTTGTGATTGAGCCGACGACTCATCGCGACGAGGTGCGTTTCTCAGGCGCTGCCGATCGTTTTCGGAACGCCAAGACAAACCCTGGACGTGCAGACAAGACGAAACACGAATCACATGAGCGTCGTACTGATCGACCGACGAACCGACCCGCAACCGCGGACACTCCGATGCAATCTCAGCACAACGAAACTGAGCCGTTACCGATCGCAGAACTCAATGCAGTGCTACGAGCCACCGAAGTGGATGCGCGCGCCGCCGGGGAATTTCTGCGGCATTGGTCTGGTCCTGTCGCGAATCAGGATCGACCTGTCACGAGTTTCCCGTCCATGGAGCCACCGGTACCTTCGCGTCCGCAGCGTTGGATCACTGGAGCGGGTTCTATACCGTTATCAACTCGCCGGAGCGACGACGCGCCGGGACACGCCGAACTCCCAGGAGCGTTGCCAGTTGATCCGATCGACCGCAGTAACGAACTGCACGCTGTTCCTCGATGCTGCGGAACCTGTCGAGACTTCAAGCGGCAGAACGAGTCTGGCCAGGGCTGGTGCACGAATCCCTATGCATTCGTTGAACAGCATATGGTAGAGTCGGATGGTCTAGCCTGTCGCTCAAGTGTTGGCCTCTGGTGGCTCCCACACGATGATCTGTGGCTTGAGCGTGCCGACACCACGCATCACGGTCGTCCGACTCCATTGCTGGACGGTATGGCTCGTGAAGCGTTCAATCGAAAGCAGGAGATCGAGCCGCGTTCATCCTAGCAGTGAACGTGGTGAGCGTGACACGTCGGCGTAGCGGCTGTGGGGGTCGTGTTGGCGAGTCTGGTGGGTCAGGGGAGCAACCATCGAAACCATGAATGAATTTGGCGAGCTGCTGCAACAGGCGCGGGATTTCAAGGGTGTAACCCTACGGGAGGCCGAGCGCGCGACACGCATCAGTCGAACGTATCTGGTCGCGCTGGAAGCTGAGGAATTCGACCAGTTGCCACCTTCTACCTATGCGCGAGGCATAGTACGTAATTACGCACAGTACCTCGGGCTGGACCCAGTGGCGACTCTTGCATCGTTTGAGCGTTCGAGCGGAAGCCCTATCGAGGCCATATCCGTTGTTTCGGCGACGCGTCCGCTCGGATCGAGCGCGCACTGGGCTCCGAACTTTGCGATCATCGCGTTCATGGTAGTCATGTCCGCAGTGATCTTTGCCTGGATGTACTCCGCGTACTTCCAGCGCCCCGACGTTCTAGCGACGACGACGATTGGTATGCCAACAGTGACGGCGGTGCCTGACTCGATTCTTGCGCTGGCCACCAACCAGGCGACTGTGGCGACACAAGGCGGCGGAGTCACGACGACAACGCCAACAGCAGCGCCGAAGTCTGTAAGTGTTCCTCCTACTGAGGTGATTGCGCTCGCCATGGCACCATCTGCCGTTGTCGAAGAGCCGGTGGTCGAGGAGCCGGTTGTTGAGGATTCTGTCGATGACGAGTCCGGGGCTCTCGATGACGAACCAGCAGCCGGAACAGAGACGGTCGATGAGGACGTGGTTGATGAGGAGACGAACGCCGAAACGGCAGATCCTGTTGGGACTGGGGCACACACTTTCGTTGTGAATGTGACTGAGGACCTTTGGCTACAGGTCATTCTGGATGGTGAGAAGGTGTTCGACGACGTGCTTGCCGCTGGATCGGAACGAATCTACTATGCGGACGCCGCCGCAATCACGTCCGGGAACGCCGCTTCAGTCAATCTGTATGTGGATGGCGATCTGTTCGGCGCTCTTGGTGATTCCTGGGATGCGACGTTTTATTATCCTTGACGGTTCAGCAGCGTTGCTGATCGTGGCCCCGACGAGAGTTCACGCGTTCGATACGGACGGCCGACCGGGTCGTCCGTCGCTCTTTGTGAGAGGAACTTCACGACATGAGTCTGTACACTCCACAGTTGTATGGTCCTGATCCGTACGCGTCAAAGTCACCGGTCGTGGGTCGCGTTGTCGCTGTCCTGCGGGGGACGACTGAACAGCGCGGACTCCAGATCACGAGCTATCGCTCGCGCGCGGTTCCAGTTGGTGAAATCCACGAGTTGATGATTACTGATGAGGATGCGTCGCTCGAATCAACCGTGAACCGCGTGGCGCTGCTCGCGTTTTTCGAGATAACGAGTGGCGGCGTGGTTCTTATCGGGGATCGTGTCGTTGCCGGTGAAGTCGATCTCGGCGTCGTGGCAGGGTTTGATGAGACACATATGCCGAATCATCAGAACATCTGTCTGCTCGGCACGTGGCTCGATGGTGCGGATGTTGGCATAGAACTCGATGCAGTTGTTCAGATTGTGCGGGAATAGCTCAGGCGGTCGAAGTTGGGACGATGACCTCGATACGCTCACTCAGTACGGATATCTCAGCTGGCAGTTCGCCAAAAGGATCGCCATCGACCTCAAACGGAATCCCCGGAGGCGCATCCAACCGAACTGATGTTCCCCGTACTTGACGCAGCCAGCGACTACGTCCGGGTGTTCCGCGCGCGATCCACCATGCGCAACCTAACGTTGCCGGGAGGTTCGGCGGGCTATAGATGCAGACATCGATGATGCCGTCCATTCGATCGATATTCTCACCAATGCGAAATCGTGGATTGATGACCGCTCCGCCGATCGCGCACAGGACTGTGCGCGCCGGGACAGTCTCGGTTACGTCATCGACACTCAGTGTGAGCGTGAACATCGGGTAGTGGAGATGACGCGCGGCAGCGGGCAGGTATGCCAGCCAGCCGATTCGGCGTTTGGTACTCGAGTTCGCATCGCGCATGATTGCCGCATCAAAGCCTGCCCCTGCAATGTGGAGGATGGTTGTTGCGCCGGTCCGCGCGACATCAATCCGCTGCCGCTGAACGGATGTCATCGCCACGTGGATCGATGCGTTCAACCCTCGTGGGATACCGAGTTCTTTCGCGATCATGTTGGTCGAACCGACTGGGACAATTCCGAGAGCACAGTCACAACCGATCATCCCAGTCACGACATCGGACACGGTGCCGTCACCGCCGACGGCGATCAGTGTTTCTCTAGCCCTCGCTCCCGCGCGCGCAAGTGCAACGGCGTGCCCAGCATAAGCGGTGTAGGCGATCGTGAGATTGAGCTGGTGTCTCGATGCCTGCCGTTGTAGCTCATCTACAACCACTCCAAGGCGAACACGGCCGGTGGTGGGATTGATGATCGCGAGGACGCAACCATGTGTATCTACCAATTGAACTAACTATCTTCGAATTCTTCTGGCCCGAATATCCGATCGGTAAGCCAGTTTGCGACCCACGTAGCCGCCGCCGCGAGTACGAGGCCAAGGATTCCACGGACGACGTTTCGCATCATGTGTGGACCCAGTCTTTCTTCTCACGTTCCAGGCGCAAACGCCGAACGTCGATGCTTGACCAACTCAACTGTGGGCGAACCGCGACCAGTCTACCATTCAGCCTGCGCTGTACTGCGGTCAGTCTGGTCGCCGGAGCGCGACTGACGACAGCGTCGTGAGCGCCCCCATCCCTGTTCCAGCAGCCAGTATCAGGTCGGCGATTGTGAGTCGACCAATGGGAGTGCGGGTCAGGATATCGAGTTGACTGAGTAATGTAACGAATGGTTGTGTCGGAAACGCAATTACGCGCCACGCGAGCGTCCAAGTCCCGACATCGATGGCCGCGAGCAGTACCCGGAGCAAGACGGTCACAGCTGCGATTGAAACGATGCTGGTGATCGTCCAATCCCGCACAGGGCGTTGGTCGCGAGGGCGGCGAGCCGGTCGAGGCGGCCGAATCGCCATTTAACGGTGCATCACGTTCTGGAGGAGCAGTGTGCCAATACGTGCGATGAGCTCGGTGGCAACATCGGCTTTGGCTGCCTGGCCGATCGTTTCCCGACGACCATCGCTGAAATACAGAGTCACGGCGTTTTCATCGCTCGCCATTGCCTGCCGCGCATCGTTCGCGACAATCAAATCAAGCTGTTTGCGTTCCAGCTTGCCGAGCGCGTACTCCTCGTGTCGCTCAGTTTCAGCTGCGAATCCGACGCGGAGCGTTCCCGGCGTCATTACCGTCGCGAGGATGTCCGGGTTTCGTGTCAGCGCGATCGAAAGGTCATCGTCCGATTTCTTGATCTTCTGTTCGGCGACTGTCGTTGGTCGGTAATCCGCCACTGCTGCCGCCATGATTAGAACATCGGCACCGATAGCGTGTGTCTGCACGGCGTCGAGTAGCGATAACGCGGACTCAATTGCGATCATCTCTGCTCCGACGACCGACGGGAGGTTCGTCGGGGCGGTGATCAGTGTGACCCTCGCTCCGGCCTGGATGGCCGCACGCGCGAGTGCATACCCCATCTTGCCGGTCGAGCGATTCGTCAGAACTCGGATCGGGTCGACCGCTTCCCGGCTTGCGCCTGCGGTCACGACGACATGACGCCCGGCCAACGGACCTTGTGCTCCAAGCGCTGCTTCGAGTGTGCCGATGATCTGCTCAACGGAGGATAGTCGTCCAGTCCCGGTTGCTCCGCTCGCGAGACGGCCATGCTCTGGACCAACGATCCAGGCACCTCGCGAGCGCAATTCCTCGACGTTCTTCTGGGTAGCAGGATGATGGAACATGTGGTGCTCCATCGCTGGCGCGATGACGAAGGGTATGCCCCGTGGAATTGCCGATAGATGCGTCACCGTCAACATGTCGTCCGCCATTCCGTTTGCCAGGCGCGCGATGACATTGGCGGTTGCCGGAGCGACAATCATGGCTTGGGCTTCGTCGGCGAGCGTAATGTGGCCTTTGGAAACGTCCGTCCATGGCTCGAAGACATCGGAATGCACGCTCCGTTTGGTGATCGCCGCGAATGAGAGGGCAGTGACGAACTCCGTGGCCGAGCGCGTGAGGATCACTTCGACGATCGCCTGTGCCTGCACAAGCTTGCTGGCCAGATCGATCGCCTTGTACGCCGCGATCCCGCCGGAGACACCGAGGACAATTCGCTTTCCCTCTAGCACGCTCATTGAGTATCCGTTCGCGCGCCATTTTCAACAGGCCGGAAAGTCTTAGCCTGAGAATAAAGCGTGTCTCGGTTGCCGCTTTCCAGCACGGTAACGATTTCGTGCGCGGCAGTTCTCCAAATACGACGCCCGTCGTCGTGAGGGACAGCGAACGAGTTAATGTTCAAGCCGCGACCAGCTTTCCTGTCATAACGGATGCGGCAGCGGTCAGGGCTGTCTCGATCGCAGCATCGTCGACTTCGTAGTGCGTTACCATGCGAACCCCGCGCGTTCCGTAATTCGAGACAAGCACGCCGTGTTCCTTCATTTGAGTCACGAACTCAGCCTGCTCGACGGCCGGAGATGTCTGGAAGATGACGATGTTAGACTGGACGGTATCAAGATCGACACTGACACCGTCGATGGCGGCGAGTCCTTCAGCGAGCCGCCGTGCGCGCTCATTATCCTCCGCGAGCCGGTCGACCATGGCGTTCAATGCCACGACTCCGGCCGCCGCAATCACGCCCGCCTGACGCATCGCCCCTCCAACGATCTTGCGGGATGCCCGCGCACGCGCAATGAATTCTGATGAGCCGACGACCATAGATCCGACCGGGGCAGCCAGCCCCTTCGAGAGACAGAACTGGATGGTGTCTGCATGGCGGGCGATCTCCTCGGCGGGAACATCGATCGCGGCCGCGGCATTGAAGATGCGCGCGCCATCCATGTGGACCGGCACACCGCTCTCCTGACCAATCTCGTGCAGTTCCGCAAGATAGTCCAAAGGAAGGACAGTGCCACCGCAACGATTCTGCGTGTTCTCGACGCAGATCGCGCCGGTGCGCGGGTAGCCTGGACGCGTGACGCGAACCGATGAACGCACGCGATCGAGGTCCAGTTCTCCCATTCGACTGTTCGGCAGCAGGTTGAACGGCATTCCCCCGAGCGCGGCAGCTCCACCGGACTCGTACCAGAAGATATGACATTCGTCGCCCATGATGACTTCGTCGCCACGACCGCAGTGTGTCAGCAACGCGACGAGATTGCCCATCGTACCGCTGGCAACGTAGAGAGCCTCCTCCTTGCCCAGCATACGGGCCGCGAGCGCTTCAAGCTCGTCGACCGTTGGGTCTTCGCCGTACTGGTCGTCTCCAACGATGGCGTTGGCCATCGCATCACGCATTTCTGGAGTTGGGCGGGTAACGGTATCGCTGCGCAGATCGATCACAGACGCATCCTGCTTTCTATTCGCGTTTGGCACTCTGGTGCATTCCATCTGACGGGAACGGTCAGGCGATTGTACCGCCGTTTTCAGCAGCCCGCGACTGCGATCGTCTCCGATCTCTTCGATCAACGAGGAGGCGTCACGCAGAATCGCTAAGGCAAATAGTTGGTGTCGTTCGTGGGGCCGCTGCAGATAGTGTACGACCCGTGCCGTCGGTCGGCATGATGTTTAACTGAAGGATTCAACTGCAAGAACCCGCTCAACGTCTGAGGCATTTCATCCCACGTGATCTCAGAGCCTTCAGTAGCCTTCGACTTAATTTGACAGCATGGCGAGAAGCGTGTATCCTAACGGGTCGCTGATGGATGAGTGAGCGCGGCGGTGGCACCTTTTTGATTTCGCGGGAACGTAACCGAATACAAACGGGTCTACGGGAGGGGGACGTTCTGCCTTCCGTTCTTGGCGTTTCCGACTATCACGTGATCAGAGCGTTTTCTCCAAAGTCCGGTTCAGCATACGCGACAAGCGGAAGGCTCGGTGCTAGCCACACTGATATCAACATTCCGTATTTCCCTCGTGTTCCGTTATAGAACAAAGGAGCACCGCATGGTTCAGACGTTTCCCACTCCGCCGGTCGTCGACGGTGGGCTGCCTCAGGTTTTGTCAAACACAGGCGTAAACCGGCGCTCCTTTTCTCGGATTCCTACAGTTCTAGAGATGCCCAATCTCGTTCAGGTTCAACTCAATTCGTTTGAATGGTTCAAGCGTGAGGGTCTCGCGGAACTCCTGCAGGAGATTTCGCCAATTACGGACTACAACCAGAAAATGGAACTACATTTCCTCGATCACGCGTTTGATGAGCCGCGTGCCTCAGAGGAAACCTGTCGCGAACGTGACATGACGTTCGCTGCCCCACTGCGAATACGGGTTCGTCTGATTATTAAAGAAACTGGCGAGATCAAGGAAAGCGACATCTTCCTCGGCGACTTCCCGATGATGACGGCACACGGCACGTTCGTCATCAATGGTGCCGAGCGGGTGGTTGTGTCCCAGCTCGTGCGCTCTCCGGGCGTCTACTTCGAACAGGAAGAAGATCCAGGCACCGGACGGCGGCTGACAAAGGCGAAGCTGATCCCGAACCGTGGCGCCTGGCTGGAGTTCGAATCGTCCAACCGCAACCACCTGTATGTCAAGGTCGACCGCAAGCGCAAGCTGCCGATCACGATCCTGCTGCGCGCGATTGGCTATGACGACAACGAGCAGATGATCGAGCTGTTCTCGGATGTCGATACCGACCCGGAACATCAGTACATTGCGACCACGCTTGAACGCGACACGACCAAGACGCGTGAAGAGGCGTTGGTCGAGCTGTACAAGCGCCTGCGACCTGGCGACCCACCGACGCGTGAGAACGCCTCCAACCTGCTGAAGAACCTGTTCTTCGATCCGCGTCGCTACGACCTTGCGCGCGTGGGTCGGTACAAGCTGAACAAGCGACTGGTACTTGATCCAACCAACGACACGCGCGTCCTGACCAATGAAGATCTGGTCGCGATTATCAAGACGATGGTCAGCCTGAACAACCGCAACGGCGAGCCGGACGACATCGACCATCTCGGAAATCGCCGCATCCGCGCGGTCGGCGAGTTGATCCAGATGCACGTCCGAACTGGCTTGCAGCGGCTGGAGCGCGGTGTCAAGGAACGCATGACGATCCAGGACATCGAGCAGGTGACGCCGAATGGCCTGATCTCAACGACCCGGCCAGTTATGGCTGCCGTCCGCGAATTCTTCGGCGGCTCGCAACTCTCGCAGTTCATGGACCAGACCAATCCACTCAGCGAACTGACCCACAAGCGGCGTCTGTCAGCGCTTGGACCGGGTGGTCTATCGCGCGATCGTGCCGGTTTTGAGGTCCGCGACGTTCACCATTCGCATTACGGACGGATCTGCCCGATCGAAACGCCAGAAGGACCAAACATCGGTCTGATCGGCTCACTGGCGACCTACGGGAGAATCAATGAGTTCGGCTTCATTGAGACACCCTACCGCCGTGTGCTTTCGCTGGTTGATCTCACTCGCGAAGAAAATCGCACCTTCATCCTCGGTCGTGAACTCGCGGCAGATGTCAAGGTGCGCGGTGAGGTGTATCCAGCTGGTAAGGTGCTCGATCAGGCCGCGATTGACAAGATCATGAAGGCAAAGCTCGATGTCGTGCGGGTGCGGCCATTCGTGTCGTCAAAGATTGAATACCTCGACGCGCATGAAGAAGAAAAGTTCACTGTAGCGCAGGCGAACGCGCCGCTGACGGCTGGTGGCTACTTCATGCAGGAACGTGTCGAATCCCGCCGTGGCACCGGTTTCCCGATTGTCCCGCCGGATCAGATCGACTACATGGACGTATCGCCGAAGCAGGTCTTTTCGGTAGCGACATCGTTGATCCCGTTCCTGGAGCATGACGACGCCAACCGCGCCCTGATGGGTGCGAACATGCAGCGCCAGGCGGTTCCGCTGCTCCGACCGGATTCGCCAATTATCGGCACTGGTGTCGAATACCAGGCAGCTCGAGACTCCGGGCAGGTGGTTGTGGCGAAGACACCGGGCGTCGTCCGCTCGGTCACTGCTCGGGAAATCGTCGTGGATGAAGACACCGGCGAGGAGCACGTCTATCGACTGCAGAAGTTCGTGCGCTCGAACCAGGACACCTGCATCAATCAGCGCCCGAGCGTCGCTACAGGTGACCGCGTCGAAGACGGTCAGATCATCGCTGACTCATCCAGTACCGACAATGGCGAGATTGCGCTGGGTCAGAACGTGCTGGTCGCGTTCATGCCGTGGGAGGGTGGCAACTTCGAGGACGCCATTCTCCTGAGCGAGCGCCTCGTTCGCGATGATGTGTTCACTTCGATCCACATCGAGAAGTATGAAGTCGACGCGCGCGACACGAAGCTCGGACCAGAAGAAATTACCCGCGACATTCCCAACGTCGGTGAGGATTCACTCTCGAACCTGGATGAAAACGGCATTATCCGCATTGGCGCGGAAGTTCGACCGAACGACATTCTGGTCGGAAAGGTCACTCCACGCGGCGAGACGGAACTGTCCGCTGAAGAGCGGCTGCTGCGCGCGATCTTCGGGGAGAAGGCGCGTGAGGTCAAGGACACCTCCCTGCGCGTGCCGCACGGCGTGCATGGCAAAGTCATCGACGTCAAGCAGTTCCGCCGCGAAGACAACGCAGAGCACGAGCTCCCAGCGGGTGTCAACGAGCAGGTGCGGGTCATGATCGCCCAGAAGCGCAAAATCTCTGAGGGCGACAAGATGGCCGGTCGCCACGGCAACAAGGGTGTGATTTCGCGCATCCTGCCGGTCGAGGACATGCCATTCCTTCCCGACGGTCGCTCGATCGACATCATCCTGAACCCGATTGGCGTGCCGTCCCGGATGAACATCGGTCAGGTGCTGGAGACGCATCTCGGTTGGGCCGCTATGGCGCTCGGACTCAAGATCGCGACTCCGGTATTCGACGGCGCGCGCGAGAGCGACATCGAAGACATGCTCAAAGAAGCGGAGCTGCCGATCGACGGCAAGGTGACGCTGTTCGACGGCCGTTCCGGTGAGGCGTTCGACCGCCCGGTGACCGTTGGTGTCATTTACATGTTGAAGTTGGCCCACCTCGTGGAAGACAAGATCCACGCGCGCTCGACCGGACCGTATTCGCTCGTCACTCAGCAGCCGCTTGGTGGTAAGGCGCAGTTCGGTGGCCAGCGGTTCGGAGAGATGGAAGTCTGGGCGCTCGAAGCGTACGGCGCGGCACACACTCTCCAGGAAATGCTGACGGTCAAGTCGGATGATGTCGTCGGTCGTGTCAAGACCTACGAAGCGATCGTCAAGGGTGAGGAGATTACCGAATCGGGCGTGCCCGAGTCGTTCAAGGTACTCGTGAAGGAACTCAACTCACTTGGACTGAATATCGAGGTCATCAACGACGAAGAACAGACGGTTGAGTTCCGGGAAGATACGTCACGCGATCTGCTGACGAATCTCGATCGCATCAATCTGAGTGGCTTCGAGCGGACTGAGGACTAGAGGAGATCGTTGAGAGTAACCCGGAATCCCGTTCCCGCTGTTGAAGCGGCGTTTGTCGGCGCGGTTGCCGACAGAACCGGAAAGATACAGACATGCAGATGATGCGACAGACGAATCGGGGCGACGCTCGACGGTCCGTTGATGTCAATGACTTCGACGCGATCAAGATCAGCCTCGCCTCGCCGCAGGCGATCCGCTCATGGTCCTTCGGTGAGGTGACGAAGCCAGAGACTATCAACTACCGCACGCTGAAGCCGGAGCACGGTGGCCTCTTCTGCGAGCGGATTTTCGGTCCGACTCGTGACTGGGAGTGCTACTGCGGCAAGTACAAGCGGATCCGCCATGCTGGCACTGTCTGCGACAAGTGCGGCGTCGAAGTGACGCGCTCGAAGGTACGCCGCGAACGCATGGGTCACATCGAGCTGGCCGCGCCGGTGACTCACATCTGGTACGTCAAAGGTACGCCAAGTCGGCTCGGTCTGCTCCTTGATGTCTCTCCACGTAATCTGGAGCGCGTACTCTACTTCGCATCGTACCTGATCACCGAAGTCAACCTTGAGGCGCGAGACGAAGTTGTCGCATCCATCTATCAGGCACTCGAAGAGGCGACCGCAGAAGTCGATGCCGAACTCGCGGAGCGCCGTGAGGAACTCACTGGCCAGCGTGAAGTTGAAGTCAAGACACTGACACAGGGATCAGTCGGCGTCTCGACGGCGATTGAGGCGCAGCTGGAGGTTGACCTGGCGGCTGTTGAGGCGGAAGTCGCCGAGGTCCGTGCACTGCTCGAATCCAACCTGAACGGTTCACTCGACGAGGCCGTGACATTCCGTGGCGAAACGATCGCGGCAGCTGGCGAAGCAATCAATGGCGACCGCGTTGCGACGCTCAATCAGGTTCGCGACCGCGTGATCGAAGAAACGCGCGGTCGCGCAGAACACGACCTGCAGAGCGCGACGGCCCTGTCGGGCGCAGAGTCGGACAAGATCACGATCGATTCGAACGACGCGGTTCGTAAGCTTGAAGCGCAGTACGAGGCGCAGAAGAGCGACCTGAAGGCTGAGGCCGAAGGGCTCGTGAAGCGCATCCGAGGCGTCGCTCTGCTCCAGGTCATCACCGAAACCGAGTATCGAGAGTTGATGGAAGACGCGCCTGGCGTGTTCCGAGCTGGCATGGGTGCTGAATCGGTCTACGATGTCGTCTCGAAGATCAACATGGACGATCTCGCCCGCTCGTTGCAGATGGATTTGCAGCGCATGACGGGACTGAAGCGCAAGAAGGCAACGAAGCGACTGAAGGTCGTTGACGCGCTACGCAAGAGCGGCAATCGACCGGAATGGATGATCTTCACAGCGCTTCCAGTCATCCCACCCGACCTGCGTCCGATGGTGCAGCTCGACGGCGGTCGCTTTGCTACCTCCGACCTGAACGACTTGTACCGTCGCGTGATCAACCGCAACAACCGCCTCAAGCGGTTACTGGAGCTTGGCGCGCCGGACATTATCGTCCGCAACGAGAAGCGCATGCTCCAGGAAGCGGTCGATGCACTCATCGACAACGGCCGCCGTGGTCGAGTCGTGTCCGGTTCCGGCAAGCACAAGCTCAAGAGTCTGTCCGACATGCTCAAGGGCAAGCAGGGACGCTTCCGTCAGAACCTGCTCGGAAAGCGCGTCGACTATTCGGGCCGCTCGGTCATCGTCGTTGGTCCTGACCTGAAGCTCCACGAATGTGGACTGCCGAAGCGCATGGCGCTCGAGCTGTTCAAGCCGTTCGTAATGCGCCGACTGGTGTTCCACGCTCACGCGCACAACATCAAGGCCGCCAAGCGGCTCGTTGAGCGCGTGGACGATCGAGTCTGGGAAGTGCTGGAGGAGGTCATCAAGGACTACGTCGTCCTGTTGAACCGAGCACCAACGCTGCATCGTCTCGGTATTCAGGCGTTTGAGGTCAAGCTGATCGAGGGCTCTGCGATCCAGATTCACCCGCTCGTCTGCCATGCCTTCAATGCGGACTTCGACGGCGACCAGATGGCAGTTCACGTGCCACTGTCGCGGGCCGCTCAGACGGAAGCACGAGCGCGCATGCTCTCGACGCGGAACTTGCTTGACCCGTCCGATGGTGCGCCGGTTATCTCTCCAACACTGGAGATCGTCCTCGGCTGCTACTACATGACACTGGAGCGAGAGAACGCTAAGGGATCGGGCAAGGTCTTCTCCGGTTCCAATGAAGTGCAGATGGCCTACCAGATGGGGGCGGTCGATCTTCAGGCGCGCGTGAAAGTCTTTGACCCGAAGCGCGGTTCTCCTTCGGCGAATGGTTCGTTGAACGGTCACATCGAGAGTGGACTCATCGAGTCAACGGTTGGCAGGATCCTGTTCAACCTGGAGATGCCAGCCGAACTGCCGTTCCGAGATGAAGTCATGGACCGCAAAGCCCTGGCGAATGTCGTTGCCGATTGCTACACACTGTTCGACGCTGACAAGACGGCGGAGATCGCGGACAAGATCAAGCAGATCGGGTTCCGCTTTTCTACCCAGGGCGGGCTGACCATCGGTCTTCATGACATCATCATCCCCGAAGAAAAGGGTGGGATTGTCACAACAGCCGACGATCTGGTGCTGGGGGCCGAGCGCCAGTACCGGCGTGGTCTTATCACTGAACGTGAGCGTCATTCCCAGGTCGTCAAGATCTGGACAGATGCGCGAGACGAGTTGCAGCAGGCGGTTGAGCGAGCGTTGCCGCACGACAACAACCTGTACATGATGAGCTT
>Ga0136611_10000045_pt1 | contig 64084 bp, 80 predicted proteins | sample AntDrymUQ2232306_2_FD_106645 | JGI IMG/M metagenome (GOLD analysis project Ga0136611, IMG submission 106645) | Polar desert sand microbial communities from Dry Valleys, Antarctica - metaG UQ223 (23.06) | ecosystem: Environmental > Terrestrial > Soil > Desert | place: Antarctica: Dry Valley... | reverse complement strand
GTCTTCGTGAAGATCTGGAGCAGGTAGCCGTCGTCGTCGCGGTCGGCCAGGATCCGCAGCCGCTGGAGGTCGTCGTAGCTCTCGGAGATCTCGCCGACGCGCCCCTCGACCTCCTCGTAGTAGGTCTCGGGCGTGTCCAGGAACGCGATCCCGCGCTCCTGCATCGACTCGACGGTTCGGACGACGTCGGTCGACTGGAGCGCGATGTGCTGCACGCCCGGACCCTCGTTGAACTCGAGGTACTCGTCGATCTGGCTCTTCCGCTTGCCCTCGGCAGGCTCGTTGATCGGGAACTTGATCTTCCCGTCCCCGCCCGCCATCACCTTGCTCATCAGCGCCGAATACTCGGTCTGGATCTGGTCGTCGCCGAAGTGGATGATGTTGACCATTCCGAAAACGCGCTCGTAGAACTCGACCCAGTGATCCATCTTCCCGAGCTCGACGTTGCCGACGATGTGGTCGATCGCGAGGAGGCCGACTCCCGCGTCGCGGTGGCCATTCTGCGAGAGCGAGACGAAGCCGGGGAGGAACGGGCCGGCGTAGTCGGCGCGGTTGACGAACGTGTGCACGGTCTCGCCGTAGGTGGCGACCGTCGCGAGCTCGACGCGGCCGTGCTCGTCCTCGAGCCAGCCCGGCTCGGCGACGCTCGTCGCGCCTCGCGCCACGGCCTCGCGGTGCGCCGCCGCGGCGTCGGGAACCTGGAGCGACACGTCCCTCGCCCCGTCGCCGTGCCGCGTGACGAAGCGGACGACCTCGGTGTCCGATCGGAGACCGCTCGTGAGGACGAGCCGGATCTCGCCCTGCTCGAGCACGTAGGAGGCACGGTCGCGGAGGCCCGTCTCCGGCCCCGCGTAGGCGACGCGCGTGAAGCCCATCGCCTGCTCGTAGTAGAACGCCGCCTGCTTCGCGTTCCCGACCCAGAGCTCGAGGTGATCCCACCCGTCCAGGGGCATGAAGTCGCTGTTGCTCACCGGCTCGATGTTACTCGCCCGCTGCCGGAATCGCCCGTGCCTGACGGCGCCGCGCGAGCAGGATCCCGCCCCCGATCAGACCGCCTCCGGCCACCTGGAGGAGCGTCATCGACTCGGACAGGAGGATCACGGCGAAGACCGCGGCGGCGAAGGGCTGCAGGTTCGCAATCAAGGTCGCCCGGGAGGCGCCGATCCCGTGCAGCGCCTTGAACCAGAGCACGTTCGTGAGCACGAGCGGGCCGAGGGTCGCGAGGACGAGGAGCGCCCAGACCTGCCACGAGAGCCCGTAGTCCTGCTCGATCGCCTGCGGGGTTCCGGCGACTGCGATCCCGATCCAACCGACCGGAAGCACGACCGCGCTGATTCGCGAGGCGGAGTAACGGCCCATCAGCGGCTCGATCGCGATCGAGTAGACCGCCCAGGTCGCCGCGGTCGCGAGCCCGAGCGCGATCCCGACCCAGCCGGCGTCGAGGCTCGAGCCCGAGCCTGCCGCGACGAGGCCGACGCCCGCGAAGGACACGATGGTCGCGAGCCAGAAGCGGCGGGACATCCGCTCGCGGCCGAGCGCGAGCCCGATCAGCGCCGCGATCGCCGGGGTGGCACCGAGGAGAAGCGCAATCGTCGAGGCGCTCGTCGTGTCGAGCGCGTAGACGAACGCAAACTGGTTGAGGACGAGTGCGAGCGCGGCGACGAGAACGAGCCGAAGGTCGCTGCGCGCGACGCGAATGGCGCGCTCCGCGACGAGAGCGATCGCGACGAAGATCGCGGAGGCGAGGCCGTAGCGGACGGTCGCATACGACAGCGGCTGGAATCCGTGCTGAAGGATGTAGCGCGTGATCGTCAGGTTGAGCGCCCAGAGCACGACCGTGACCAGCAGCATCAGGTGGACGCGGCGCATCGGTCCGAGCCTACTGGCGGCCGCGTTCCTGGTTGCGAGCTTCCTCGCGGGGGGCTTCTATGAGTCGACCTACTCGCTGCTCGCCGCCGCGGTCTGGCTCGGAATCGCGATCGGCGCGGCGCTCGCACCGCTCCGGCGCCCGTCGCTCGCCGTTTTCGCGCTCACGGGCTTCGCGGTGTGGACACTCCTGTCCGCGCTCTGGGGGCCGGCGGGCCCGGCGCTGCGCGTCGCGCCGCTCGCCCTCCTCTATGCGGGAGCCCTGCTCGCCGCCGAGCAGGTCGATCGGCGGCTGCTGCTCCGCCTCACCTGGGCTGCCTGCGTGGCCGTCGCGGCGGTCGCACTCGTGGCGCTGCTCGCGGGGCTGGCACCTGGGGCCGCAGGCCCCGACTCGGATCGCCTCTCGTGGCCCCTCGGCTACGCGAACGGACTCGGGCTCGTCGCGGTGATCGGGGTGGTGCTGTCGTTCCGTGAGCGACCGCGGTTGGCGCTCGCCGGCGGCTCGATCTGCGCGCTTGCAGCGGTGCTCACGTTCTCGCGGACGAGCCTTTTAGCAGGGCTCGTCGGGCTCGTCGTGGCCGCCGCCCTGGGCGGGCGCATTCCGCGGCGGGTCGCGCTCACCGGCGCAGTGCTCCTCTCGCTCTCCGCGATCCTCCTCGCCCAGCCGGTCGCCGCCCGGTTCGCGGCGCCCGCACCGGACGAAGGCGACGCGCGCCGGCTGCTCGACGTGTCGGGGCACGGCCGCGCCGAGCTCTGGCGGGTTGCCTGGGAAGAGGGGCTGGAGCACCCGCTCTTCGGCGCCGGAGGCGGAACCTGGGCGCGTGCCTACCTGGAGGAGCAGCGCACCACGGCTGCACCGGCCAACGCTCACTCGCTCCCGCTCGAGACCTTCGCGGAGCTCGGCCTTGTCGGCGTCGTGCTCCTCGCCACGTTCGGTTTCGCCGTCGTGCGCCGGGCCGGAGGCGACCCGCTGGCCGCGGGCGCGATCGTCGCGTGGGCGGTCGCGAGCAGTGCCGATTGGACGTGGCAGCTCCCGGCCGCAACCCTGCCGGCGCTCTTCGCGGCGGCCGCCCTCACCCGCTCGGACGCTCGCGTCGGTTCGACTCGAGGCCTCGCGCTCGCGCTCTGCGCTCTCGCCGTCGGGCTGGGCTGCGCGCTCCACGGGGTCGGAGCGGCGCTGCTCGAGGAAGGCAAGGGCCGATCGAGCTCGACGTTCCTGCCCTTCGATGCCCGCCCGTGGCTCGCGCTCGAAGAGCCCGAGCGGGCGTGCCTGATCGACCCCGGCGAGCCGGCGATCAGGCGAGCGGATCCCTCGAACGAGGGATGCGTCCCCTGAGCGTGCGGGCGATCTTTTGTGATGTGAAAGCGATACGGATCCTGATCGTCTGCTGCGCTGCGGCAGCCGTGCTCGCGACGCTCTCCGTGGTCGCGCTCGCGGCGCCGAACGCCGTCGGGCTGGCCGCGTCGCCGAGCTCCGGCTCTGCCCAGGGCCAGTACTGCCCGGCGGGCGAGAAGGCGGCTCGACAGGCCGCCGTGAAGCGCTACGCACGCCAGCAGGCCGCTGCCCGTGCGAAATACTTCAAGACGCACAAGAGCGTGAAGCAGCGCAAGGCGTTCGTGAAGAAGCAGCAGGGCCAGCTCAAGGCGCTCCAGCGCGCCGTCGCCGCCTGCAGCTGATTCGCTAGGCTCGCGCCCGTATGGCCGAGCCGACCGTCCGTGACGTCGACGCCCTCGTCGGGCCTGCGACACCGCATTTCGCCTTCCAGCTCCGCGCCCGAGTCCGGGAGCTGATCGCCGACCTCCCCGCCGAGCACACAGTCCGTCGCTACGGCGAGGAGAAGATGTCGCTGCTCGAGCGGCTCGGGCACGCTTCCTCGAAGGCCGAGGACGGCTCGCAGGAGTCGCGTGAGCGGATCGGCTGGGACGAGCTGCCGAGCTCCGCCCCGGCGTACGCGCCGCTTTCCAAGCGCGGATGACCTTCAGCGGGGCGTCCGTCCTCGTCACGGGGGGCTCCCGCGGGATCGGCAAGGCGATCGCGCTCCGCTTCGCGGCGCTCGGGGCCTCGCGGGTCGCGATCGGCTACCTCCGCTCGGACTCGGCCGCCGAGGAGACCGCCGAAGAGCTTCGAGCACTCGGTGCCGAACCCGTGCTGGTGCGGGGCAACGTCTCGTCGGAGCGGGTCCAGGCCGAGGTCGGTGCACTCGGCTCGCTCGACGTCCTGGTGCACAACGCGGCTACGGGTGTGATCCGTCCGGCGCTCGAGACCGAGGACAAGCACTGGGACTGGACGCTGAACGCGAACGCCCGCGCCCTGCTCGCACTCGCCCGCGTCGCTGCCCCGCAGATGCCGGAGGGCAGCTCGATCATCGGGATCTCGAGCCTCGGCTCCCACCGGGTGCTCGAGAACTACACGCTCGTGGGAACGTCGAAAGCGGCTCTCGAAGCGCTCGTCCGCTATCTCGCGGTCGAGCTGGCCGCGAGCGGGATCCGCGTCAACGCCGTGTCGGCAGGCGTCGTCGACACCGGCGCGCTCGACCACTTCCCGAACCGGGAGGCGATGCTCGAGATGGGGGCGAAGAACCCGGTCGGGAGACTCGTCTCGACCGAGGACGTCGCCGCTGCGGTGACGTTCCTCTGCTCGCCGGAGGCCGCGATGGTGCGGGGCCAGACACTCGTCGTCGACGGCGGCTACTCGCTCCTCGCCTAGCGGCGTCGACGGTCGTGGCTGCAAGATGCAGCCATGGAGCCGACCGACCACAACCGCCGCGCCTTCGACGACGCGCATCGCACGTCGGAGAACGTGCTTGCGACCCCGGGGATCCCGGCCCCGATCCGCGAGCGGCTGCAGGGTGTCGGTGGAAGTCGCGTGCTCCATCTCTTCTGCGGGACGGGGCGCGAGACGGTGGAGCTGGCCGAGCTCGGCGCACTCGTCACCGGCGCGGACGACGACGCGAACGCGGTCGAGGCCGCCCGTCGCCGCCGACCCGAGATCCCGTGGCTCCACGTCGATGCGCACTCGCTGCCCCCGGAGATCCTCCTCGGCCGCTGGGATCTCGTCTACCTCGGGGTCGGCTCGTTGCAGCGACTACGCGACCCGGCCGCCTGGTCGGCCGGCGTCGCCGCGTCGCTCCGCGGCGGTGGCGTCCTGCTGCTCCACGACGAGCATCCGGCCGGTGCCTGCCTCGACGCCTTCGAACGCTGGCGCGCCGACTATTTCGCGAGCATCGGCCTCGGCGTGCTCGTGAATGCGGTCGTCACGGCGGGCCTCGTCCTGCGCGGGCTCGAAGAATGGCCGGGCCGCGATCCGAAGATCCCGGGGCACGTCGTCCTGGCCGCCGAGAAGCCCGACGGTTAGGAACCGGAAGGTTCGGATAGACTGACTGCGATGGGAGTCGCTGTCAGCATCTTGCTCATCGCCGCCGGGGCGATCCTCACCTGGGGCGTGACCGCCGACGCCGAAGGGCTCGACGTGAACGCGATCGGCGTGATCCTGCTGATCGTCGGGATCCTCGGACTCATCATCTCGATGTTCTTCTGGCAGAGCTGGGGCGGCTTCCGTAGCCGCTCGACCTACGTCGAAGGCGGACCCGTCCGCCGAACGCGTGCCGTCGCCCCGCGTCGCACCACCGTCGTCGAGGAGGAAGAGATCGCTCCCGGTCCTCCCGGCCCGCCGCTTCCTTAGCGGCACGTACCTCTAGCGCCCCGTACCTCTAGCGCCCGGGTACGAGCCGGCCCAGCGTGTCCGCCGCGATGTACCCCGCGACCTTCGGGTTCTCCTTGAGCCGCCGGAGCGAGTACTCGTACCACTGCTGCCCGTAGGGGACGTAGATGCGGAGGCGGTGACCGTCCGCGACGAGGCTGTCCCCGAGCGACTCGCGAATGCCGAGGAGCATCTGGAACTCGTACTGATCAGGGTCGAGCTCACGCTCGCGCAGAATCCGCAGCGCCTGCTCGACGAGCCACTCGTCGTGCGTCGCGATCGCGGCGTAGCAGCCCCCGTCGAAGAGCGCCTCGAGCGCGCTCACGAAGCTGCGTCGCACCGCCTCGTCGTCCCGGAACTGGATCGACTCCGGCTCCACGTAGATCCCCTTGCAGATCCGAACGCTTGCCCCGGCGAGCGCCTTCGCATCGTCCACCGTCCGCATGAGCGAGGCCTGGAGCACCGGGCCGACCCGCGCGTGCCCTTCGTCGCGGAGCTCGCGGAAGAGCCGGAGGGTGTCGTCAGTGGTCGACGAGTCCTCCATGTCGATCCGGACGAACCGGTTCGATGGCTCGGCGGCCGCGATCACCCGCTCGACGTTGCGCTTGCAGAGCGCGTAGTCGAGCTTGAGGCCGAGCCCGGTCGGCTTGACGCTGACGTTGGCGTCGAGATCCTCCCGCTCGAAAGCCTCGAGCGCTGCGACGTACTCGCCGGCGATCGCCTCGGCCTCGGCAGCCCGGGTGATCTCCTCCCCGAGCACGTCGACCGTGGCGAGCTTGCCCTGCGCGTTCAGCTCGCCCACCACCCGTTTCGCGTCGTCGAGCGACGCGCCCGCGATGTATCGCGACGAGACCCTGCGCACGACCGAGCGCGGGACGGCGGGCAGCACTCGGACGATCGCGCGGTCGAGCAGGGACACGGCGGCGGAGGTTACCGCTCGCGCATGAAGCCTTGCCGGGCGGCCGAGACCAGGGCGACCGCCTCGGGGAAGAGCACGCGCATCGCGTCGCGGAGCGCGACGGCCTGCTCGTCGACGCCGCCCGTGGGCTGTAGCTGCTTCAACGCCGCCGCCGTCAGCTCGACGGCCGTGTTCAGCGTCAGCGTGGCGAACTGCTCGCGCTGCGCCTCCTGCACGGACTCGGCCTGCTGGGCAGCGAACTCCTGGATCCCACGGAGCAAGTCCTCGGGGTCGCCACCGCCGAACGGGAACCCCATGCCGCCGCCTTCCATATCCGAAGGCTAGCGAAGCCCCACGGGCTAGCGCAGCACTGCTCGATACGAGCGCTCGACGTCGGCCGTGAGCGAGTCCACGACTTCCCCGGCGCCGCGCATCGCGTCGGCGAACGGCGAGCCCTGGGTGGCGCCGCCGAGCGCGAGCTCCAGGCGGCGGGTCGCGAGTCCGATCGCATCGAGCCGGGCCGGGGTTGCGAGCGACGGCGGGGCACCGAGCACCTGCTGGAGGTCAAGCACCGCCGCCTCGGCCTCCTCGATCCCGTCCGGATTCTCCGTCATCCGCAGGGAGACGAGCTGCGCGAGCAGATCGTCGAGGTCGCCACCGACGGCCACCTCCTCGGCGACCTCGCAGAGGGCCGCGATCGAGATCGCGTCGCGGAGCAGGTGGCGCTCGGCCACCGGCTGGGTGTCCTCGTCGAGCCCGAGCCAGCTCCGGTCGCCGCCCTCGGTCTCGAAGGCGCAGAGATAGAGCCTGGCGCCCGGATGCGCCTCCGTCGCGAGCACTGCGGCCAGTTCCTCGCCGGCGGTTGCCAGGGCTGCCGCCGCCTCCGCGACCCGGTCGAGCTCCTCCGCCAGCGCCATCCCGACAGGATGCCGGACTAGCATGGGGCCATGCTCGAGACCGTCTTGCAGGTCGGGTTCGCCGCCGCAATCGTGGTCGCCGCGGTCTCGATCTGGTCCGCCGCGTTCCTGACCGTTCGCCCGCGCCTCTTCGTCATGCTGGCGGGCGTGCTCGGCGCCGGTGCGGCGGCCGGCTGGGTCGCCTTCGCCCTGGAGCCGCAGCGGGAGCACGCGACCGCAGCGGCCGGCCTCACGGTCGCGGCGCTGGCCGAGACCGCGGCAGCGGCGCTCGCCCGTGCGACCCGGCGCGCCCGTGTGGACGAGAGCGCGCTCGTTCGCGCCCGCGAGACGATCGACCGGATGATCGGCGAGGGGACCGAGCAGGTCAGCGCCGATCTCCACCGCTGGATCGCCCGCGCCCGGGCCGATTCGATCTCGCTGCTCGCAGACGAGGAGCGCCGGCTCGGGGAGGAGCGCCGAGCCGAGCTCGGTGAGCGGGAGGCGCGCGTCGCAGCCGAGCTCGCGGACGCGCTCGCCGCCGTCGAGCGCCGGGTCGACGACCGCCTTCGGGGCTGGTCGGACGATCTCGACCGCGCCCAGCACGCCCTCGGGACGCAGCTGACGCGGTTGGAGCAGCGGCAGCGGCAGCTGATCGGCGAGGCCGAGGCGCAGATCGAATCCGAGGCAGCGGAGCTCGTCACCACGTCCGACGCCCAGCGCGCGTCCGTGATCCGCCTCCGGGAGGAGCTCGAGCGCTCGGCCCAGGCCGCCGTGGCGGAGGCCCTCGACGAGCTCGAGGCCCACACGAGCGAGCGGCGCCAGGTGATCGAGGAGATCTCGGAGCGCCTGCGGATCCGGGAGCAATCGCTCACCGAGCAGGTGGAGCGAAGCGAGGCCGATGCAATCGGACGGATCGAGGCGACCTTCGTGGACGTGGAGCGCCGCCAGAGCGAGCAGCTGCAGCGGCTCGTCGCCCGGGAAGGCGAGCGGTACGCCGAAGCGGCCGGTCAGCAGTTCGAGGGAATGATGAAGGCGGCCCGGGAGGAGGCCGCCGGCCGACTCGCGCGGGAACTCGATCGGGCAGTCGACACATTCGTCCGGCAGGCGGACTCGATCTTCGCCGAGCAGCTCTCCCACACCGGCGATACCGGGCAGAAGAAGCTCGAAGCCCGGCTCCGCCAGACCCAGGCGACGTTCGAGCGCCAGCGCGACGAGCTCACCGAGTCGTTCACGCGACGGATCGCAGACGCAGACGCCGAGCTCCGGCGGACGCTGGGCTCCCTCGTCGCCGACGCGGAGTCCGAGCGGTCGGTCCTCGAAGCCCGCCTGCTCGAGCTCGCGCGGCGGATCGACGACGCCCACGCCGGCCTCTCGCAGCGCTGACCAACTTCCGTCGAGAGGGATCGTCTACTCCACCACGAACACTCGACGCAATATGGCGGACACCACCGAGCTGATCGAGCGAGGGAGCGAGCGAGCGAAGGTCGAATCGTGGCGCTTGCACGTCCTCATCGAGGCGGGATATCCCCTGCCGCTCGCCGAGAAGCTCGCCGCCGCGCTCGACGCCGACCTGCACGAAGCGGTCGAGCTCGTCGGCAAGGGCTGCGACCCGCGCACCGCCGCCGAGATACTGCTCTGATCTAGCCGCGCAAGATCGAAATCCGCAGAAGGGATTTCGATCGCGCAAGACCCCTGAAGGGGCCGCCCGCGGCCCAAGAGCATTTAGCCCAGGGGCCGCTTATCGTCGAGGCCCCGACCGGAGGCCGCGAGCAGCGCCGCGAGCACGGCACCGCCGAGGCCAAGGCCAAACGCCGCCCGAACGGAGACCGAGTCGATCAGGATCCCACCAACCGCGATCCCGGCCGCGATTCCGGTCGAGATCGCGGTCCCGATCCAGGCGAACGCCTCGGCAGCCGTGCCCCGGCGGGCGACGGCGTCGATCAGATTGTAGGAGGCGGCGAATCCGGGGGCGATCGGGAGCCCTGCGACGAAGACGAGCACCGAGAGCACGGGCAGTGAGCCCGCGAGGAGCGGCGGCACGAGCGCGACGAGGAGAAAGGCTGCCGCCAGCCGGAGGAGCCTGAGCGGGTGCCCGGTCGAGCGGGCACCCGCCACGAGCCCGCCCACGAGGCTTCCTCCGGCGAAGAGCGCCAGCGGGATTCCGCCGAGCTCGGCGCCGCCGTGCGCTTCGGCGAAGGCGGGGATCGCGACCTCGACGCCGCCGAATGCGAGGCCACAACAGGCCGAATACAGAACGATCGTTCGCACCCCTTGCGCCTCCAGTGCACCGAAGAAGCCGCGGGCGTCACGCTCCGCCTCGGGCCGGTACGCCCGGACGGAGCCGGTGAGCGCGAACCCTAGCGTGCCGACTGCACCTGCGAGCGCGCCGACCGCGAGCGCGGCACCGGGTTCGAACACGGCCGCCAGCACGGCGACGAGAAGCGGGCCGAGGACGAAGAAGACCTCCTGCAGGGAGGCCTCGAGCGCGTAGGCAGACGAACGGAGCTCCGGGCCGTCGAGCAGGCGCGGCCAGAGCGACCGCAGCGCCGCCGAGATGGGAGGCAGGAGCGCGCCCGCCGCAGCGGCGCACGCAGCTATCGCGGGCAGCGGCGCCCCGGCCGCTGCGAGAGCCCAGACGCCGAGGAGAAGGCCCGGCGAGAGGATCGCGCGCGGAAGGAGCACCGAGGTCGTGCCCCGCTTGTCGACGAGCCTCCCCGAGATCGGGGCGGCGATCGCCGCCGCGACGAAGTACGCGGCGGAGACGGCACCGGCGGCGCCGTAGCCCGCGCCGGTCTCCCGGACGAGCAGGAGGAGCGCCAGCGGCGTCATCCCGATCGGCAACCGCGCGAGCAGCGAGAACGAGAAGAGACGCCGGGCGTACGGCGTCCGCAGCAGCGCCCGGTAGCGCTCGAGACCGGCCGGATGAGCGAGTGGCTCCACTTCCCCGATCCTGCCAGGGGCTACGCTCTCGCCTGTGAAAGAGGTGGAGCGAAGCGACCCTTCAGGGGTCTCGGCGCAAACGGGATCCGCGCGAGCGGATTCCGTTCCGGTTGCGCCCGGAAAGATTCAGCCGCTCCTCTACGGCGACCGGAAGGTCTATTCGGTCGCCGGGTTCAATCGCGGGGTCGCCGACTGGCTCGCGCGCCTTCCCACCCTCTGGATCGAGGGCGAGGTGACCGAGCTCCGGCGCCACGAACGCTGGGCGAGCGTTTTCCTGACGCTCAAGGATCCCGCGGACGGCTCCTGCGTGCCCGCCTCGCTCCCGCGCCGCACGTTCGACGCGCTCGGGCTCGACCTCAAGGACGGGGAGCGCGTCCATGTCTACGGTCGTCCGGAGCTCTTCGCGACGAAAGGGGAGTTCAGGCTTCGTCTGCTCTCGATCGAGCGCTTCGGCGTCGGCGCGCACCTGGCCGCGATCGAGCGCCTCAAGGCCGCTCTCGCCGCCGACGGGCTCTTCGACTCGGCACGCAAGCGGTCGCTGCCGCGCTTTCCGCGCCGGATCGGGCTCGTCACGGGCAACGATGCCGCGGCGAAGCAGGACGTGCTCACGACGATCACGACGCGCTTCCCCGCCGCCTCGATCCTGGTCGCCGAGACTCTCGTCCAGGGGCCCCGGGCCGCGGTCGGGATCGTCGCCGCGCTGGAGGCGATCGCCCGGGCGCCGGAAGTCGACGTCGTGATCCTCACCCGCGGGGGCGGTAGCTTCGACGACTTGCTCCCGTTCAGCGACGAGCAGGTCGTCCGCGCCGTCGCGGCCTGCCCCGTCCCGGTCGTCTCGGCGGTCGGACACGAGCAGGACACCCCACTCTGCGACCTCGCAGCCGATGTGCGCGCGTCGACGCCGACGGCCGCCGGCAAGCTCGTCGTGCCCGACCTCGGGGAGCTGACCGCCGAGCTCGGTCGCGCTCGCACCTCGCTCGAGCGCTGCGTCCGGCGGGCGCTGGAACGCGACCGGCAGGGCCTGCATCGCGCCCACCTCGGCCTGGAGCGCGGCGCCCGTCGCGCGCTCGAGCACGACGGGCAGCGTCTCACGAACCTCGGCGACCGGCTCCGCCGAGGCCCAGCCCTGCTCGTCGAACGGCGCCGCGCCGGGCTCGAACGATCGGGGGCGCGGCTCGGCGCGCTCTCTCCCCGCGCCACGCTCGAGCGCGGCTACGCGATCGTGCGCGCCCGGGAATCGATCCTCCGGAGCCCTGAGGGGCTGCGGCCCGGCGACGCCGTCGAGGTGGAGCTCGCGGCAGGCGGTTTCGGAGCCCGGGTCGAGGAGGTGCGCGAATGACCGAGCTGACGTTCGAGAGCGCGCAGAAGGAGCTGGAGGTGATCGTGGAGCGGCTCGAGCGCGGCCAGGCCAGCCTCGACGAGGCGATCGCGCTCTGGGAGCGCGGCGAGGAGCTGCTTCGGTTCTGCCTCGCCCGGCTCGACGCCGCCCAGGGGAAGATCGAGGAGCTCGCGCAGCGCGCGGAGGCGATTCCCTTCGCCTCACCCGACCCGTCCGCATAGAATCCCGCCATGGCCCGTCCGTCCGCGGAGACGATCGCAAAGATCCCCCTCTTCTCCGACCTGGAACCGCGAGAGCTCGAGCGGATCGCGGACTCGTTCAAGGAGCGCAAGTACGAGGCAGGCGACACGATCGCCACCGAGGGCAAGTCCGGCGCCGGCTTCTTCGTGATCGGCGAGGGCACCGCCACCGTCTCCGTCGGCGGGGACGACCGCTCGAAGCTCGGCCCCGGCGACTACTTCGGCGAGATCGCGCTAATCGACGAGGGTGCGCGCACCGCGACGCTCACGGCCGAGACCGCGATGACCTGTTACGGGATGACGTTCTGGGAGTTCCGCCCGATCGTCGAGTCGGACTCCCGGATCGCCTGGAAGCTCCTCCAGGCACTGGCGCGCAAGCTGCGCGCCGCCGAACTGCGCTAGCTTTTCCGCGAGGCCACAATCCGCAGCAGCGATTCCGGCCTCGCGAGGATCCCTGAAGGGGGCCATTTATGGCCCCGTGGCTCTAGCCCAGGGCTTGCGCTCGTTCGTGCTGCCGCTCCTCGGCGGGCTCCGCCCGTAGATCGACGGCCTCGGGCATGTCGCGCAGGGTCGCGAACGAGATCCCCTCGCGGGCGAGGAAGAGGAGTCCGACCCCGACACCGACGGACATCTCGACGACCTGGAGCACGAGCCCGTAGGCGAAGCCGGTCGAGTAGGCGACTCCGTACTGGACGAGCGGGAGCGCGACGGCCGCCTGGAGCAGCCCGATGTTGCCCGGCCAGAGCGGGAAGATCGTGGCCACGTTCATCAGGAGCAGGACGAGGCCCGCCGCCGGGAGCGGCGCGTGGATGTCGAAGGCCCGCATCGCGACGTAGACGGCCAGCAGCTGCAGAGTCCAGCCCAGGCACTGGAGCAGGATCGCTCCGGCCGCGGGGAGCGGCGAGCGGAGGACCGAGAGCCCCTGACGCGCCATCGCGAGCAGCCGCTTCAGCGGCTTTGCGCCCTCGAGCACGACGCGGTCCCGCCGCCGCGCTCCGATCACTCCGAGGACGAACAGCCCGACCCCGAGCACGGAGACGACCTCGAGGCTCGTCACGGCCCAGTAGGGGATCTTCGCCGTGGTCAGGACGTATCCGACCAATAACAGAGCGGGGAAGACGTCGAAGAGCCGGTGGGCGAAGACGGTTCCGACAAGCGTCGCGCTCGTCCCTGCGCCGTGACGCAGGCGGCGGCGGAGCACCGCGACCCGGGCGAGCTCGCCGATCCGACCGGGCAGTGCCGCGTTCCCGAGCAGGCCGACCGCGAACGCAGAGAAGACATGGTTGAACGGCGGGTGCGGCGGATCGAGTGCTTGGTCGATCGTCAGCCGCCACGCGACTGCGCGGACGAGCACCGAGGCCAGGTTGAGACCGAGCGCGAAGACGATCCAGGCCCAGTTGACGAGATCGAACGCGTGGTAGACGACATTCCAGTCCGGCCCGCGCCACCAGAGAAGGCCGACCATCGCCGCGAGCATCGCGAGGACGGCACCGACCTGGACGAGCCGGTTGTGCCGCAGCTGCAGGATCACGCCGCCGCCCGCTCGGTCGGCGCTCCGAGCACGGAGTCGTAGATCCGAGCGACCCGGCGCGCGATGTCGTCCCACGAGTAGTGCTCGATCGCGTGGAGCCGGGCCGCTGCGCCGAGCGCCTCCCGGCGTGGCTCGTCCCCGAGGAGCGCGCAGACCGCCTCGGTCAGGCTCTCCGGATCGTCCGGCCGAACCGGCACCGACGTCTCCGGGGTCATCACGTCACGGTAGCCCGGGATATCGGAGGCGACGACCGGAGTCGCACAGGCGAACGCACGCGTCAGCACCATCCCGAAGCTCTCCCCGCCAAGGGAGGGCGCGATCAGGGCCTTGGCGGTCGAGAGCTCGTCGGTCAGGTCGTCCTGGGTCAGGAAGCCGAGCACGTCGATTCCGTCGTCGTCGATCCGCAGCCGGGTGAGGAGCAGCCGCACCGCAAGCGGATCGGCGCCCGCGATCCGGAGCCGCGCGCCGGTCCGCCGCCAGATCTCGGGCCAGGCTCGGAGGAGCACCTGCAGCCCCTTCCGCGGCTCCTGGCGGCCCGCGAAGATCACCCGGTGCTCCCGTCCGCCGGCGCTGACGTCCTCCGGGATCAGCACGCCGTTCGGGACGATCTCGTACTCACCGGGCAGCCAGCGCTGGGCCGAGACCCGGGCCTGCTCGGAGACGGCGATCCGCCTGTCGAGCCGCTCCTCGAGGAAGCCCCAGACGGGCGTGGCGAGCCGCATCCAGCCGAGGTCGCCGCTCGCGTGATGGGTACCGACCATCGGGCCGTCCCAGAACGCGAGCGCCGCGATGCACGGCGTCGGGCACATCGGCTCGTGCAGATGGAGCAGGTCGAAGCGCTCCCGGCGGAGCACGCTCCGCATCCGGAGGAGCGAGCGAGGGCTGAGGATGATGTTCGGGAGCGACCCGTTCGCCGGCACGATCACCGAGCGGCCGACCGGGATCACCTCCGGGGGCGGGGTTCCGTGCCTGCCGACGCGGGGGTGGAGGATGCGGGTGAACTGGCCGGGCGGATCGTTTCCCATAATCAGGCGCACGTCCATTCCGAGCTTGCGCAGCGCGGCGGCCTGGAGCTCGGCGTGCTCGACGACAGCCCCCCAGAAGGACCACGAAAACGGCACGACGATCCCTACCTTCATCCTCCCCTGAGTCTAAGCCTCAGCCGTCGAGTCTCCTCCACGCCGTCCCGAGCGCCTCGACCTCCAGCGTCGAATAACGCGAGAGAAACCGTGTCCTGACCCCGCTCAGGTGGGTCACCCGCGCCGCCCGGAAGACGCGTGATCCCTCGCGGGTCGGCGTTGCATAGGTGACGCGCCCGTCGTCGGCACAGCGCTCACGCTCGACCAGCCCCGCGCGGACGAGCCGGTCGACGAGCCGCGTCATCCCACTCAGGCTGAGCAGAGCGGACTCGGCCAGCTCGGACATCCGGAGCCTGCGCTTGGGTGCCTCGTGGAGGAGCAGGAGCACCTCGTAGGCGCTGAGCGAGAGTCGGTGCGTCCGCTCCAGCTCGGCGTCGAGCTCCCGAACGAGCGTCGCGTGCACGCGGAGCATTCCCCGCCAGGCACCCAGCTCCAGCTCTGAGAGCAGTTTGCCATTTCCTTGCATGTGCAACTACTATACTTGTACGTACAAGGACTTGTCAACGAAAGGATCCACGGTGCGCTTCGAGGGCATCCACCACATCACGCTGATCACGGGCGACGCGCCGCGGAACGTCGACTTCTACACACGCGTCCTCGGCCTGCGGCTCGTCAAGAAGACGGTCAACCAGGACGACCCGACCGTCTACCACCTCTTCTACGCGGACGAGCGCGCAAGCGCCGGCGCCGACCTCACCTTCTTCGAGTACCCGGGCGCCCGGCGTGGCCGCGCGGGCGACGGGATGGTGCACACGATCGTCTACCGCGTCGGCTCCGAGGCCGCGCTCGACTTCTGGGCGGAGCGCCTCGGCGCCCAGGGCAGCGCCGCGACCCGTCTCGAGGGCAGCCTCTCGTTCGAGGACTTCGAGGGGATGCGTTACGAGCTCGCGGTGGTCGAGACCGAGGACGAGCCGCTCGTCGCCGACCATCCGGAGATCTCGCGCGAGAACGCGCTGCAGGGATTCGAGGGCGTTCGGGCGTTCAGCTCCGACCCCGAGCGGAGTCGCCGGCTCCTCGAGGAGAGCCTCGGCTTCGAGGCGCGTGGGGAGGCGACCTGGGAAGCGCGCGGCGAGCGCCGTGGCGGCTGGATCCGCTACGACGCCTCTCCCGGCGAGCGGGGAATCGGCGGCGCGGGCACCGTCCACCACGTCGCCTGGGCCTCGCTCCTGGGCGAGCAGGAGGCGTGGCAGCAGCGGGTCGCCGAAGCCGGCTTCCAGCCGACGCCCGTAATCGACCGCTTCTACTTCACGTCCGTCTACTTCCGCGAGCCGAGCGGCGTCCTCTTCGAGATCGCCACGATCGGCCCTGGCTTCGCGACCGACGAGGATCCCGAGCACCTCGGGGAGCGGCTCTCGCTCCCGCCCGCGTTCGAGCACCTGCGCGAGCAGATCGAGCCGGCGCTGACACCGCTACCGGATCCGAGGGCCGCGTGGCAGACGTAGAGATCCGCGCCATCGTCCGCGAGGCCGCTGCCGAGCCCGAGGGCGCGCTCGTGCTCCTCCACGGTCGCGGCGCGGACGAGCGCGACCTCTACCCGCTCCTCGACGCGCTCGATCCGGAGCGGAGGCTGCTCGGGATCACGCCGCGCGGCCCGCTCTCGCTCCCGCCGGGCGGTGCCCACTGGTACGCGCTCGGTGGAATCCCGACGCCCGACCCCTCGACCTTCTGGCCAACCTTCGAGGCGGCCTCGGCCTGGCTCGACGAGCTGCCGATCCCGATTGAACGGACCGTCCTCGGGGGGTTTTCGCAGGGTGCGGTGATGAGCTTCGCACTCGGTCTCGGCCGCGGCGCGGCGAAGCGGCCGGCCGGAATCGTCGCGCTCTCCGGTTTCTTGCCCGAGGTCGACGGCCTCGAGCTCGACGTCATGGAGCTCGAGGGCTACCCGATCGCGATCGGCCACGGAACCGCCGACCCGATCATCTCCGTTCAGTACAGCCGCGAAGCCCGCGAACTGGTCGAGCCCGCCGGGGCCGCGCTGCTCTACCGCGAATACCCGCTCCCGCATACGATCGACCCCGGATTCCTGCCCGAACTGAGCAGCTTCGTGAGCCGCGCGCTGCGCTGATCGCGAAGGGCTGCGTATCCGCCACGCGCGCGCTACAGTTGTATGTTCAATCTCTCGCCGGCAGGCCCGCAGCTGACAGAGCGTACGACCGGGAGTTGACAGCCCCTCACTCCCGGGCACGTCCCGCCCACAGCACCCGGACGGATCAGCGTCGATCGCACGATCGACGGCCCGCACGGATTGTGCTTGAAGGGACGATCGTCCATGGACGAACTGACCGAAGAGCGGATTGCGCGTAACGACGCGGCGTTCCGCTCTGCCAACGAGAGGATCGAAGCCACCGCGGTAGAGGCCAACATGGACGGCTCGCTGCCGTTCATCTGCGAGTGCGCCAATCGGGCCTGCAGCGAGATCGTGTTCCTCACCATCGCCGAGTACGAAGCCGTCCGGGACGACCCCCGCCACTTCTTCAACGTTCCCGGCCACGAGGCGGCCGACCGGGGGGTCGGCGAGGTCATCGAGCGACACGGCAGCTACGTCGTCTACGAGAAGCAAGGCCATGCAGGCGACGTCGCCGAGCGACTCGACGAGCGGACGCCCACGGAGGATACGCCCGCAAAGGTGGGGACGGGTTGAGCCGCGACGAGGACACGTCCGGCCTCTTCCGTCAGGTCAACGAGCAGATCCAGAAGCTGAGCACGACGTTCGGGCTGACGAACGGCGAGCGCCTGCAGATCATCTGCGAATGCGCACAAACCGGCTGCGCCGAGCCCATCGATCTGACGATGGACGAGTACGGCCACGTGCGGGCCGTTCCGGGGCGGTTCGCGATCAAGCCGAATCATTCGTTCCCCCAGGGGGGCCTTCCAGAGTCCGAGAATGCCCGCTTCTGGGTCGTTGTCGCCCCGCCCACCGAGCCGAACGAGATCGTCGCCTGAGCTGAGTAGACTCGCCCGATGCCGACCGAGGGCCTCGCCGAGCTGCACACCCACCTCGGCGGCTCGGTCGCCTCGGACATCCTCTGGTCGCTCGCGCACGAGCAGGGAATCGCGCTTCCGGTCAAGGACTTCTGGGAGTTCGACGCACTCGTCACCGTCTCCGACCCCCGCGGGGTCGAGAACCTCGACGCGCTGGACAAGATCTACCACTGGACGGAGCTGATCCAGTCCTCCCCGCTCGCCGTCGAGCGCTCGGTGCACGGCGCGATTGGAGGGGCCTACCGCTCCCAGCGGATCACCACGCTGGAGCTCCGCTTCAACCCGATGAAGCGAAACCGGGGCGGCGAGCGCGACCTCGACCACGTCATCCTCGCCGCGATCCGCGGCCTCGACCGAGCGTCGATCGAGTACCCGCAGGTTCGCTGCGGGCTGATCCTGATGATGGATCGCACGTTCACGGCACGGCAGAACGAGATCGTCGTCGAGAAGGCGATCCGCTGGGCCTCACGCGGGGTGATCGGGATCGACATCGCCGGCCCGCGCCCCGGCGGCGGCCGCTACGACTACACCCAGATCCAGCCGATGGTCGAGTCGGCGCGCGCGGCGGGGCTCGGGATCACGATCCACGTCGGCGAAGAAGGGGCCACCGGCGCGGAGGAGATCGGCGAGGTCGTCGAGCACCTGCGCCCGGAGCGGATCGGGCACGGAATCCTGGCGGCCGGAGATCCCGAGCTGATGCGGCTCCTCCGCGAGGCGGGGACGGTGCTCGAGATCTGCCCCACCTCGAACCTCCTCACCAAGGCGCTCCCCGACGAGGCGGCGGTTCGCGACACGTTTCGAGCCTTCGTCGAGCACGACGTCGCCTTCACGATCGCGACGGACGGGCCGGAGATGATGCACACGCACCTGCGCGACGAGCTCGAGCTGCTGGAGCGGATCGGCGCGCTCACGGCAGAGGAGCTCACTCAGGCGAACGAGCGCGGCCACGAGGCCAGCTTCATCCGCTAGCCGTGGGCGGAACCGCCGCCTGGCCCGGCATTCGCCGGGTACGCCTCGAGGTCGTTCATGAACCCGGGAGTCGCCTGGACGCGGCCGAGCCACTCGCGCACCGCATCGAACCGGTCGGTGTCGATCCCGGACTCGCGCGCGACGTGCGTGTAGCCGTAGAGCCCGATGTCGGCGACCGAATAGCGCTCGCCGAGCAGGAACTCGTTCCGGCCCAGGTGGGAGTCGAGGGTCCCGAGCGCGGCGCGGCCCATCGTCTGCGCTTTCTCCAGCACGGCCTCGTTCCCCTCGGCACGGCCGGTGAGGAGCCAGAAGCGCGCGGTGCCGACGTTCGGCTCGAGGAGGTTCTGCTCGAAGAAGAGCCACTGCGCCGCGCGGGCGCGGCCGAAGCGCTCCACCGGCAAGAAGTCGGTTTCCTCGGCGAGGTAGAGCAGGATCGCACCCGATTCCGCCAGGGTCTCCCCGTTCTCGAGTTCGAGCACGGGCGTTCGGCCGGCGGGGTTCTTGGCGCGGTAGGATTCGGTCTGCGAGTCGCCCGCGAAGATGTCGACCGGGACACGCTCGTAGGAGAGCCCGAGTTGCGCCAGCAGCAGCCGAACCTTGTAGCAGTTGGCCGAAGGGCCGAAGTCGTGGAGCCGGAGCACGATTCGAAAGGCTACTGATCAAACAGGGCCGGGCGGCCCTCTTCAGGGGTCTGCACGCTGAGCATCCGCCCCTGCGGACGCTCAGCGTACGCCGGAAAGAGCCGTGCGCTGGTGCGAGAGAAACTCGAGCAGGTCGGAGCGAGTGATGATCGCCGCAGGCTTTCCAGCGCTCGCGACGACGACCGCCGCGCTCGGGCCGGAGAGATCGGCGAAGACCTGGTCGAGCGAGTCGGTCACGTCGACGGTCGCGAGCGGCGGCTGCATCGCGACCGCGACGTCGTCGTTCATCGAGTCCGGGTTCTTGAAGACGCGATCGAGGACACCGCGCTCCTGGAGGGAGCCGACGACGTCCGCGAGCGAGTCGGTGCCGTCGCTCCGCACGACCGGGAGCTGGGAGATCGAATAACGCTGCATCAGGTCGATCGCGGCCCCGACCTTCTGGTTCGACTCGATCGTGACGAGGGCGGGAACCTCGTGCGCCTCGCCTCGCTTGAAGCGGAGCACCTCCTCGATCGTCGGCGCGGGCGCCTTCCGCTCGAGGAAGCCGTACTGGAGCATCCAGTTGTCGTCGTAGAACTTCGAGAGGTACGAGCGGCCACTGTCGGGCAGCACGGTCAGGATCGTCGCGTCCGGCCCGAAGTCCTTCGCCACCTCGAGCGCGGCCCACACCGTCGTCCCTGCGGAGCCGCCGCCGAGGATCCCCTCCTCGCGCGAGAGCCGGCGCGCGGTCAGGAACGAGTCGCGGTCGGAGACGCGGACCCAGCGATCGACGACGTCTCGGTCCATCGTCTCCGGCCACGTGTCCTTGCCGATCCCCTCGACGAGGTAGGGATGGGTCTCCTCGGAGGTGTAGATCGAGCCTTCCGGGTCGGCGCCGACGATCTGGATCGACGGGTTCCGCTCCTTCAGATAGCGGCCGACCCCCGAGATCGTCCCGCCGGTTCCGACCGAGATCACGATCGCGTCGAGCTCGCCTCCGGTCTGCTCCCAGATCTCCGGGCCGGTGGTCAGGTAGTGCGCCTCCGGGTTCGACATGTTCGAGTACTGGTCCGGCTTGAAGCCGCCGGGTATCTCCTCCGCGAGCCGGTCCGAGACCGAGTAGTAGCTCTCGGGCGAGTCGTGCTCGACCGCGGTCGGGGTGATCACGACCTCGGCCCCGTAGGCGCGCAGCATCGAGATCTTCTCCTGGCTCATCTTGTCCGGCATCACGAAGATGCAGCGGTAGCCGCGCGAGGCGGCCGCGATCGCCAGGCCGACACCGGTGTTCCCGGAGGTCGGCTCGACGATGGTGCCGCCAGGCTTCAGCTTCCTGTCGCGCTCCGCCGCCTCGATCATCGCCATCCCGATCCGATCCTTGTTCGAGCCGCCGGGATTCAGGTACTCGAGCTTCGCAAGCAGGCGCGGCTGGACGTCGCGGGCGATCCGGTCGAGCCGCACGATCGGCGTGCCGCCGACAAGATCGAGCAGCGTGGGGTACTCGCGCGCCATGGGCGTCCGAAGCCTACCCGGAGCGCCCGCCGACCTCGCCCTGCGCGGGGCCACCGCGAAGGGCGCTCCAGCCGAGCGCTCCCGCGATGCCCGACAGCGGCGGTCCGTTGATGCTGAGGCCGTGCTCGCCGACCTCACACTCCCACAACCCCTTGGCGTGATCCGAGCCGCGCATCTTGAAGATGCTGATCGCGCGGCGCGTCTCCGACTCGATCTCGACGTAGCGGATCAGCACGATGTTCTGGAAGAGGAACGAGAGGCCGCCGAGCGGGTCGACGATCGTCGATGTCGTCGGCGTGTCGCTCGTGATCAGCGCGGAAGCGCCGCCACCGCGAATGAAGCCCGCGAGCGCCCGCGAATAGGCGGGAAGCCGCTCGAGCTCCCTCGCTGCGAACACGAGCTCGCCCAGGCTGTCCACTGCCACCCGGCGCACGTCCCCGCCGGCGAGCTCCGCCCGCATGGCGGCGCCGACCCTGTCGAGGTCGATAACCTCGCCCGGCACGTGCTGGATCGCGAGCTGGCCGGACTCGAGCGGCGAGGCGAGATCCCAGCCGAAGGAGGCTGCCTTCTCGACGAGCTGCGACTCGCTTTCCTGGAACGAGACGTAGAGGCAACGCTCGCCCCTCGAGAGCCCCTCGACGACGAAATGCAGAGCGACCCCGGTCTTGCCGGTGCCCGACGGGCCCACGATCGCCGTCGCCGCCCCGTCGTGGATGCCGCCGCCCATCAGCTCGTCCAGCTTCGGGATCCCACTCGGGATCCGGTCTCCGACGGGCTCCTGTGCCTCCGGCGGCAACGAGATCGTCTCGAGTCGCGGGTAGACCGTGATTCCCGCCTCGTCGATCGCGAACGAGTGCTTGCCGCCGAGCGGGGCCGCGCCGCGGAGCTTACGCACGCGCAGCCAGCGGCGGTCGGCGGGCTCACGCGACTCGTAGGCGAGCTCGACGATCCCGTCGGCGAGCGAGAACTCGGGCGAGCTTCCGAGCTCCGCGGGCGAATATTCCCCGAGGAGGATCACGACGGTGTCGCTGTGGGCGACCTTGCCGGAGAGCTCGTAGAGCACCTGCCGGAGCGCGGGCGGGTCGACGAAGTCCCGAAGGGTCTTGGCGCTGTCGATCACGATGACGGCCGGCTTCTCTTCGAAGCAGACTCGCACGATCTCCGTGAGCACCGCTCCAAGCGGGTCGTCCGCCGGCCCGCGCTTCTCGAGCATGATGTCACCGAGGTGAACGAACTTGACCCGCTCCTCGAGTTGCGAGCGGTCGAAGAAGTGGAAAGGCTCGAGGTATCCGACGAGCTTGGTGTGCGGCTCAATCAGCGTCGTGTAGTAGATCGCCTTGTGCTCGGGCGTTGCGAGCGCGAAGCAGATCTGCTGGGCGAGGATCGTCTTGCCGGTGCCGGGCGCCCCGCCGACGACGACGAGCGAACCGGCAAGCAGCCCACCGCCAAGGACGAGGTCGAGCTCGTGAACGCCGGTGGCGACTCGTTTCATTCGGCTGCCTCCTTTCCGGAGAGGATGTGGACGTGCTCGAGCAAGGTCTCTGGGTCGAACGGCTTGGCCATCGCGCGATCTGCGTCTCCTGCGAGGAGCCCGGAGTTGGCGCTGAGGACGAGGATGGGAATCGAGGCAGTCTCCGGGTCGGAGCGAAGCCGCTCGATCAGCTCGCGACCGCCCATCAGCGGCATCATCAGGTCTGTCACCACGAGGTCCGGGCGCGACTCTTGCGCCCGTTCGAGCGCGACGACGCCGTGCTGGGCCTCCACGACCTCGTACCCCGCACCCTCCAACGTGACGCGGAGCAGGAAGCGGATGTTCGGCTCGTCATCCACGACGAGAATCGTGCTCTGCTTCGGTTTTTCCACTCCCAAGTTGGACAAGCGTATGCCATCGGGGACTCGCTAGCCGAGCCGCCAGAACGCCCCGGTCAACCCGAGCCCGTCCAGGATCGCCTGCGACTCGTCGAGCGGACGCGGCGACCAGTTCGGATCGAGCCGCGTCGACCACCAGTGCCGCGCCAGCCGGTTCAGCATCGTCGCGGTCATGCGCGCTCCGGGCGCGTCGGCAGCCTCCGGCTCGGTCAGCCCGAGCGCCGCGGCCGTCGCCGCAGACGTGCTGCGTTGCCCTCGTGGACAAAGGATCCGTAGAGGTGAGTGCGAACACGCACATCGAGCTCGTCCATCCGGCGAGTATCCCCACTGGAGGAGATCAATGAAATTCGGATTGCACTCGATCCTGCTGCTCGTTGCGGTGGTCCTCTTCGTCCTCGCCTGGCTCTCGGACGAGAACTACGCCGACTTCCTTGCGCTCGGCCTGGCGGCCTTCGCTGCGGCGTTCCTCGCGACGGGACTCGGCTACGGCGACCGCTCGTTCGGCGGCTCGCGCAACAACAACTAGCTAGTGGCGGAAATGCCGGCGCCCGGTGAAGATCATCGAGGCGCCGGCAGCTTCCACCGCCGAGACAACGTCCTCGTCGCGCTTGGAGCCGCCGGGCTGGATCAGTGACCCCACTCCGGCCTCGAGCGCGAGCCGAGGGCCATCTGGGAAGGGGAAGAACGCGTCCGAGGCGAGCGCGGCTCCCTCGAGGGAATGGCCGTGCTCCTTTGCCTTCTCGACCGCGATCCGGACCGAGTCGACGCGGCTCATCTGACCCGCGCCGATCCCGATCGTCTGGAGGTCGCGCACGATCACGATTGCGTTCGAGGCGACGTGCTTGCAGACCCGCCACGCGAAGAGGAGGTCTCCCCACTGCGCCTCGGTGGGCTTGCCCGCTGCGACGGTCATCCCCTCGCGGTCGGCCACGTCCCAGTCGCGATCCTGGACGAGCAGGCCGCCGAGCACGCGCTTGTAGTCGCGTTCGGCCGGCTCGGCGTCGCGCCGCTCCATGTCGTTGAGGATCCGCGTCGCGGGCTTCTGGAGGAGCGCCTCGAGCGCGGTCTGGTCGTAGCCAGGCGCGAAGAGGACTTCCACGAACTGCTCGGTGAGTCGCGGCCCGAGCGTGGCAGTGACCGCTCGGTTCAGGACGACGACTCCGCCGTAGGCCGAGAGCGGATCGGCGGCGAGGGCGCGCTCGTAGGCCTCCTCGATCGTTGCGCCCACGGCGACGCCGCACGGGTTCGCGTGCTTGACGATCACGCAGGCCGGCAGCGTGAACTCCCGCACGAGGAGCCGAGCCGCGTTCAGGTCGTTGAGGTTGTTGAACGAGAGCTCGCGGCCGTGCAATTGCTCGACCATCGAGAGCAGGTGGCTCCGGGCGCCCCGCTCCACGTAGAACGCCGCCCCCTGGTGCGGATTCTCCCCGTACGAGAGGCCCCGGCTCTTCTCGAAGACGGGGATCAGGATCTGGGCGAACTGCTCGTCTTCGGCGAACCACTGCGCGATGGCCGCCTCGTACGCGGCGGTGGTGGCGAACGCGGTCGCCGCGAGCCGGCGCCGGGTCTCGAGCGATGTCTCGCCGCCGCGTGAGCGCAGCTCGCGAAGCACGTCCTCGTAGTCCTCGGGCTTGCAGACCGCCGTCACCGACGAGTGGTTCTTGGCGGCGGCGCGCAGCATCGAGGGGCCGCCGACGTCGATCATCTCGACCACCCCCTCCTCGCTCACCCCGCGCCGCGCGGCGGCTTCCTCGAACGGATAGAGGTTGACGCAGACCAGGTCGAACGGCTCGATCCCCTCACGTGCGATCTCCGCCAGGTCGGACTCGACCTCGCGCCGGGCGAGGATTCCCGCGTGGATGCGTGGGTGCAAGGTCTTGACCCGTCCGCCCAGCATCTCGGGGAACTCGGTCAAAGCCTCGACCCCGGTGACCGGGATGCCCTCCTCCTCGAGGAACGCCCGCGTCCCGCCGCTCGCCACGACCTCGAAGCCGAGCTCGTCCAGGCCGCGCACGAACGGCGCCAGATCCGTCTTGTCGTAGACCGAGATCAGCGCGCGCCCGGTCAACGTGTCACCAGCTCTCGCACCACCTCGGGAAGGATCAGGTGCTCGGCCGCGTGGATCCGCTCGTGCAGCGACTCGCGCGGCTCGACCGCCACCGGAACCTGGCGCACGATCGCGCCGGTGTCGAGTCCCTCGTCCACGAGATGGACGGTGACTCCGGTGATCTCGACGCCCGCGTCGAGCGCGTCCTCGATCGCGTGGGCGCCCGGGAAGTCCGGGAGCAGCGAGGGATGAACGTTGACGATTCGTTCCGGAAAGCGCTCCAGGAAGTCCGGGGTCAGCAGGTGCATGTAGCCGGCGCAGACCACGAGCCGGACACCCCGCTCCTGAAGCCAGTTCGCCATCGTCCGGTCGCGCTGCTCGCGGTCGGCGAACCCGTCCAGCTCGAAGACCGCGGCGGGCACCTCGGCCTCCTCCGCGCGCTCGAGCGCGCGGACGCCCGGTCGGCTCGACGCGACCGCGACGACGGGTAGCCGCTCGTCGAGAAGCGCCTGCAGGTTCGTGCCTTCGCCGGAGACGAGCACGCCGATCACGCGGCGAGAATCCTTCCGATCACGGTCTGACCGGCGGCGTCGGCCTCCGGCACGACGGCGCACATCCCGATCCCGAGGTTGAAGACGCGGCGTGCCTCGTCCTCCTCGACGCCCTGCTCGGCCAGCCAGGCGAAGACGGGCGGTCGCTCCCAGGCGTCCCAGTCGAGCTCGGCGTGCACGCCCTCGGGGAGGACGCGGGGCAGGTTTCCCATGATCCCCCCGCCGGTCACCTGCGCGAGCGCGCGCACGTCGGCGCTCGAGCGCAGAGCGCGCACCTCGCCGAGGTAGAGGCGGGTAGGCGGAAGCAGCAGGTCGGCGTCGAAGTCGTCCTCGCCGACGAGCTCGCGGACGAGCGTGAACCCGTTCGCGTGGATCCCCGCGGAGGCGAAGCCGACGACGACGTCGCCCGGCTGGACGCGACTGCCGTCGATCAGATCGCGCCTGTCGACGATCCCGACGCAGGTGCCGGCGAAGTCGAGCTCCTCGTCGCGGTAGATCCCCGGCAGCTCCGCGGTCTCGCCGCCGATGATCGCGCACCCCGCCTCGCGGCAGACGTCGGCGGCTCCCTCGACGAGCTCGGCGACCTGTTCGAGCTCGATCCGGTTCGCGGCGACGTAGTCGAGGAGGAAGAGCGGGGTGGCGCCCGTCGTCAGGACGTCGTTGATGCAGTGCGCGGCAAGGTCGGCCCCGCACCAACGGAGGCGGCCGGCCCGCCGGGCGAGCACGAGCTTCGAGCCGACGCCGTCGGTCGAGGCCGCGAGCAGGCGCTGCTCGTCGAGCGCGAAGAGCCCCGCGAAGCCGCCGAAGGAGCCGATCGCACCTTCCGTCGCGGTGCCCGCGACCGCAGCACGCAGCCGGTCGACCACGCCCTCGGCCGTCGCGAGCGAGACCCCGGCAGCCGCATACGTCCGCTCTCCCGTCACTGATCCCCCCTCACCCGACGAGTCTACGACGTGCATCGGTCGGTCGAGTGAGCCGCGGCGGCTGGACGATCTTCGGCCGCGGGCGGCCGCTTCAGTGGTCTTCGCGCGCTGGCGTCCGCGCGAGCGGATGCTCAGCTTGCGCCAACAATCAGGTGAAAAGCTCGGCGTGCAATTGGGGCCGGCCCGGCGGGCCGTCCGGGAGAAAGCGGATGAGCGAGTCACCGATCCGGACGTCCGCCGCTCCCTCCCGATCGAGGTCGAGGAGCTCCGCCAGCGCGATCGCCTTCGCCTCCGGATCCTCGGCGAGCAGGTGCAGCTCGCCCAGGGTGAGCTCCGGGGCCGCGTCGAGCAGCTCGTCGAGCCACTCGCGGGGCGGATGCACCTCGAGGCGGTAGCCCGCGTTCGTGGCGATGAAGGTGCGCCGGCCCCCGTGCGCCTGGATCCGGAGCTCCTTCGTGGCGGCGCGATCGATCACCTCGTCGAACTCCTCCTCGTCGAGCGCGAGCCCGAGGTGGTCGACGCGCGGCAACTCCCACTGGCCGGGCTGGACGACCACGTTGACCGCGCCGCGCTCGAGCTCGGAGAGCCGGAGCTTGAAGCCGAGCCGGTCGAGCTCCTCCCACGAGGTTCCGGCCTCGAACGACTGGTAGTCCTCGCCAATCCTGCCGTGCCTCGCCACGAGGTCGAACGCGAGCTTGCCGACGTAGCGCGCCTCCACCTGGCGCACCCGGCTCGTGACGAGGTGGTAGTGGAAGAGCCGCACGGGCCGCAGATTCTAGAGGGCCGAATCTAGAGTGACCGGCGTGGACGAGCTCTCTCCGCTCACGAGCTGGACGCTCGACCCGCTTCAGCTCGCGCCGGTCGCGCTGATCGCCTTCGCATACTGGCGCCGGGCGCGAACGCTGCGGGGCCGCGGCACACCCGTTCCACGCTGGCGCGCCCTCGTCTTCGCGCTCGGGGTCGCCCTCCTCGTGCTCGCGTTCGCCTCCCCGATCGCCGCGATCGGGGAGCAGGAGCTCTTCAGCTTCCACATGCTCCAGCACGTCGTCCTCGGCGACCTCGCCCCTCTCTGCCTGCTCGTAGGACTGACAGGGCCGATCCTGCGGCCGCTCCTCGCGCTCCGCCCGGTCGAGCGCCTCCGGGTCCTCGCGAATCCACTGATCGCGCTTCCCGTCTGGGCCGTCAACCTCTACCTCTGGCACCTGCCCTTCCTCTACGAGGCGGCCGTCCGCCACAGCTCCGTGCACGCCCTCGAGCACGTGGCCTTCTTCACCGCCGGCGCGATCATGTGGCTCCCCGTGCTCGAGACGCTGCCCGCTCCCGAGTGGTTCGGGACCGGCGCCAAGCTCGCCTACATCGGAGCCGTGCGCGTGCTCGAGACGATTCTCGGCAACATCTTCCTCTGGTCGGGCGGTGCGTTCTACGCGATCTACGAACAGGGCGGAGAGCTATGGGGGATCTCACCGGAGCGCGATCAGGGGCTCGCCGGCGCGGTGATGATGATCGAAGGCTCGCTCGTCACGATCGCCGCGCTCGTGCTCCTTTTCCTTCGGCTCGCCCGGGAGGGCGAGGTGCGCCAGGAGTTGCTGGAACGCGGGCTCGACGCCAGAGCCGTGCGCCGAGCTGTTCGGTACGGACGCTCGCGCGAGCTCTACGACAGGCGCTGACGAACGGCGGCGAGCGGTGTCGCTCCCTCCGCCTCGACGTGGGCGACGGGCGCGACGGGCCCTTCCACCTTCAACTCGGCGATCGAGCGCAGACAGTCGGATCGGCTCGCGTGCAGGACGGAGGTCGCGACGAGCTCCCCGTTCTCCCCGAGCGCCGTCCACCACCACTGACCGGAGTTGTCGTGTCCGACGACGATGCGCATGCTCGTAGCATCGGCATAGGACCGGACGAACCTGAACCCCACGCGTACCCATTCGGGCCTCGACGTAGTTGTCTAGGCGTGGGCTTCCGGGCAGAAGACGAACTTGACGGCTGACGTGATGTCGACCAGGCTCCAGCTCTATCTCCCTGCCGACGAGTCCGCCATCGTCCAGGCGCGCAGGGCAGTCGAGCGCGTGGATGCGCTCGCCAAGTATCCCGCCGCGCAGTTCGCGGTTCGGATCCTCGTCAGCGAGCTCTTCGCGAACGGGGTCAAGTACGGCGGGCGCGGCGGCCGGATCCGGCTGGAGCTCGAGGTGCGCGACGATTGCGTCCACGTCGAGATCGGCGATCGCGGCCAGGGCTTCGACCCGGAGACGGTGAGCATGCCCGACGAGGATTCGACGTCCGGCAGGGGCCTCGCGATCCTCGACCGTATGGCGGAGCGCTGGGGCGTCGAGCGCGGCGGCGAGAACCGCGTCTGGTTCGAGCTACCGCTCCAGTAGCTGAGCCCCTGCACGTGGTCAAGGGCTCGCCGGCCGCGAAGCGGCCCTTCAGGGATCTTCGCGCGACGAATATCCGCTCCAGCGGATGTTCGTCCTGCGCCGACTAAACGGTCTCGAAGCGCAGCTTGGCTGCGCTCTCGAGCGGGACGCGGGTCGGGTACTCCTTCGTGAAGCAGGCGCGGCAGACCGACTGCTCGGGCAGCCTCGTCGCAGCCTGCATCCCCTCGACCGAGAGGTAGTGCAGCGAGGTGGCGCCGATCAGCTCGCGCATCTCCTCGACCGAGCGGCCCGAGGCGGCGAGCTGCTCGACGTCGGCGAAATCGATCCCGTAGTAACAGGGCGAGACGATCGGGGGCGAGGAGATCCGGACGTGCACCTCGGCGGCGCCGGCGTCCTGCAGCATCGCCACGAGCTGGCGCATCGTCGAGCCGCGGACGATCGAGTCGTCCACGATCACGAGCCGCTTCCCGGAGACCTCCGCCAGCGGGTTGAACTTCATCTTGATCCCCTGCTGGCGGAGCCCCTCGTCCGGCTGGATGAAGGTGCGGCCGACGTAGCGGTTCTTGATCAGCCCCTCCGTGAACGCGATCCCCGAGGCCCGCGAGTAGCCGACGGCCGCGGGAGTCCCCGAGTCCGGAATCGGCATCACGAGGTCTGCGTCGACCGGCGCCTCGACTGCAAGCCGTTCGCCCATCCGGACGCGAACGCCGTGCACCTCGGCTCCGGCGAGTGTCGAGTCGGGCCGCGCGAAATAGACGTGCTCGAAGATGCAGAGCGCCTGGCGCGCCTCCGGGATCGCCTGGATCGCCGTCAGCCCGTCCTCGTCGATCACGACGAGCTCCCCGGGGCGCACTTCGCGGTCGAAGCGGGCGCCGATCAGGTCGAGGGCGCACGTCTCGGAGGCCAGCACCCAGTCGGTGCCCCCCTCGTCGTTCAGCAGGCGCCCGAGCGCGAGCGGGCGAATCCCATGCGCGTCCCGGAAGCCGACGAGCTTGCCCTCGGAGAGAAGGACGACCGAGTAGGCGCCCTCGAGCCGCGCCATCGTCTGCGCGACGGCCTCGGCGAGGGGTGCGGAGTCGTGCGCGACGAGCGCTGCGATCGCCTCCGTGTCGGTGGTGGCTCCAAGCGGGATCCCCGCCGCGGCGAGCTCCGCCCGCAGCTCGCTCGTGTTCGTGAGGTTGCCGTTGTGGCCGAGCGCGACGGTGCGCACGGCGCCGTGGTGGACGATCGGCTGGGCGTTGTCCCAGTGACTCGAGCCGGTCGTCGAATAGCGGGTGTGGCCGATCGCGACCTCGCCCGGAAGCGCCTGCAGCTTCTCCTCGTCGAAGACCTGCGCCACGAGGCCCATGTCCCGGACGGCGGTCAGCCGACCGCCCTTCGAGACCGCGATCCCGGCCGACTCCTGGCCCCGGTGCTGGAGCGCGAACATCCCGAAGTAGGCGAGACGGGCGACGTCGCGCTCGGTCGAGCGGATCCCGAAGACGCCGCACATTAGTGGCACCCCCGGTGACGGTTTCGCGCCGCTGACTCGTGAGGTGCAAGCGATGCAAGGACGCAAGGAGCGTCCAGGCCTGGTGGCCTGGACACGACTGAGGACGCGGCAGCGCGCCGCAGCTCGCGCGTCAGCGGTGCCCTAACCGGTGCCGGGGGTGCCACTAGCTCCAGGCCTCCGTGAGAGACGACAGGGGAGCCCCGAGCAGGCGGTCGCCGCCGACGGTACCGAGCCTTCTGAGCGGGACGCCACCGAGCCGGTCGACCGCAGCGGGCGCGCATGCGAGCACCGCCTGCCCTCCGCCCTCGCCGAACCAGGCGCGCGGGTCGTCCGGCAGCTCGAGCTTCGCGCCGAGACCGCTGTGAATCGCCGCCTCGGCGAGACAGACCGCGAGACCGCCCTCCGAGACGTCGTGGATCAGGGTGCAGGACGGCGCCGCGCGCCAGAGGAACTCGACGAGCGCCGCCTCGGCCGTGAGGTCGAGCCGCGCGGGCCGGCCCCCGATCGTTCCGTAGCGGGCCTGGTACTCCGACCCCGCGATCGAGACGGGCGACGCGCCCGCGAGCAGGATCACGTCCCCCTCCCGCCACGCGCCCGGGATCTCCCTGACGTCCGGGACGAGGCCGACGCAGCCGACGACGGGCGTCGGGTGGATCGCGCGCCCATCGGTCTCGTTGTAGAGCGAGACGTTTCCGGAGACGATCGGTACGCCGAGCGCTTCGCAGGCGAGCGCCATCCCCTCGATCGCCTCGGTCAGCTCCCAGGCGATCTCGGGCTTCTCGGGATTGCCGAAGTTGAGGCAGTCGGTCAAGCCGACCGGCTCACCGCCCGCGCAGGCGACGTTGCGCGCCGCCTCGAGCACGGCGAGCGAGCCGCCTGTGCGCGGGTCGAGCCGGGCGATCCGGCCCTGACCGTCGAGCGAGACAGCGAGCCCTCGGTGGCCCGGCCGGAGGCGGAGCACGGCCGCATCGAGCCCCGGCCTGCGGACCGTCCGCGAGCCGACGAGATGGTCGTACCTGCGGTAGATGGAGGCCCGGCTGCGGATGTTCGGGGAGGCGAGGAGCTCGAGCAGGACGCGCGGCAACTCGGGCGCCACGGGCGCTGCGACGGGCTCGGGCTCAGCCCGGGGTTGCGGCTCGATCCGGTAGCGCGGGCACTCGTCGGTGAGAAAGCGCGCCGGGATCTCTCCCACGACGTCGCCGTCCCAGAGCGCCCGCAGGTTGCCGGTGTCGGTGACCTCGCCGATCACGGCGTGGTGGAGCTCCCAGCGGTCACACAGGGCCTCGACGGCCTCGAGCATCTGGGGGCGGATCACTGCGACCATCCGCTCCTGGCTCTCGGAGATCATCACCTCCCACGGCTCCATCTCCGCCTCGCGGAGCGGGACGCGGTCGAGGTGGAGGTCGATCCCGGTCTCGCGCGCCATCTCGGAGAGCGAGGATGCGAGGCCCGCGGCACCGCAGTCCTGGAGCGACTCGACGAGGCCGCCCTCGACGAGCTCGACGGAGACCTCGATCAGCTTCTTGCCGGTGAAGGGATCGCCCATCTGGACGGTCGGCCGCTTGTCGGCGTCGTCTTCGCCGAGCTCCTGGCTCGCGAGCACGGAGGCGCCGCCGATCCCGTCGCGGCCTGTGGTGGCGCCGTAGAGGACGACGAGGTTGCCCGGCCCGCTCGCGCCGGCGGTCGCGATCCGATCCGCGGGCAGGAGCCCGACGCACATCGCGTTCACGAGCACGTTGTCGGCGTACGCGTCGTCGAAGACCGCCTCCCCGCCGACCGTCGGTACGCCGACGCTGTTCCCGTAGGCCCCGATCCCGGTGACCGCCCGGTCGAAGCGCGGGTCGCCGTCCGCGAAGCGCAGTCCGTCGAGGAGCGCGATCGGGCGCGCCCCCATCGCGATGATGTCGCGGAGGATCCCGCCGACGCCGGTCGCTGCTCCCTGGAAGGGCTCGACGGCCGAGGGATGGTTGTGGCTCTCGACCTTGAAGCAGACTGCCTCGCCCTCGCCGAGGTCGATCACCCCCGCGTTCTCACCGGGGCCCTGGAGAACGCGTTTCCCCGTCGAGGGCAATCGTTTGAGGAGGAGAGCCGAATGCTTGTAGCCGCAGTGCTCGGACCAGAGGAGCGAGAAGACCGCGAGCTCGAAGTGGTTCGGGTCGCGGCCGAGCAGGGTCACGATGCGCGCGAGCTCGCTGTCGGTCAGACCGAGCGCCCTGTGAACAGGGAGCGGAGGGACGGGCTGTTCGGCGACCTGCGACAGGTGGTTCAGTCTAGACGGGAAGCCCGACGGCAGCCCTCGCGTTGTGACGACTCGTGAGCAGGCGCCATCTGATCATGCTTCTGGCGCTCGCCGCGATCTGGGGCGCGTCTTTCATGTTCATCAAGATCGGCGTCCGCGAGCTCGAGCCGGCGACCTTGATCTTCTTCCGCTGCCTCCTCGCCGCCGTGACGCTGCTCCCGCTCGCCGCCGTGACGCGCGGCGCGCTCCCGGCCGTGCGCGCCAACTGGCGCCCGATCGTGATCATGGGCGCGTTCAACTCGGCGATCCCGTTCTGGTTCCTGACCTGGGGCGAGACGCGGATCGACTCCGGGCTCGCAGCGATCGTGCAGGCCTCCGCACCGATCTTCACCGTGATCCTCGCGTTCGCGTTCACGAGCGAGCGGGTGACCGGCCTCAGACTAGCGGGGATCGCAGTGGGCTTCGTCGGAGTGACGCTGCTCGTCGGCGACCTCGGCGGCGGCGCGATCTGGGGCGCGCTCGCCGTGCTCGTCGCCGCCCTCTCCTACGCCGGCGCGAGCCTCTACGGCGCCCGGAGGCTCCGGCTCGCGACCCCGCTCGCGATCGCGCTCGGGACTATGAGCGCGGCGACGCTGCTCTCGGCTCCCTTCGGCCTCGCCCAGCTGCCCGGCTCGGTTCCCGGCTGGAAGGTCGTCGTTTCGGTCGTCTTCCTCGGGGTGGCCGGCTCCGCTGTCGCCTACCTCCTCTACTTCGCGATCATGGTCGGCGCGGGAGCGACGTACGCGATCCTCGTCACCTATCTCGTGCCGGCGGTCGCACTCGCCTACGGCGCGCTCTTCCTCGACGAGGCCGTCACCATCGCCGCGATCGCCGGGCTCACCCTGATTCTCGGGGGCACGGCGCTGGGCACGGGGGCGGTTCGAGCTACGTTGCGGCGGTGAACCGCTACGCCCCGATGCTGCTCCTCCTCGCCGCGGTCTGGGGGGCTTCCTATCTCTTCATCAAGGTCGCCGTGGACGAGATCCAGCCCGCGCCGATGATGGCCGCGAGGACGCTGCTCGCGGCGGCCGTGCTGGCCGCCTACCTCGGCCTCCGGATCGGCTGGGGACGCGCGGTCGAAGAGGTGCGGGTGGCGTGGCGTCACTGCCTCGTGCTCGGTGTCCTGAACGCGGCACTCCCCTTCTGGCTGATCGCCTGGGGCGAGAAGCACATCGACTCGGGCCTCGCCGCGGTCGTGCAGGCCTCGGTGCCGATCTTCAACGCGCTCCTCGTCCTCCGCTTCCTCCCGCACGAGCGCCTGAACCTGAGTCGGGCCGCCGGGCTCGGAATCGGGATCGTCGGCGTCGCCGTCGTGACCGGGATCCATCCCGAGGGCGGCGGAATCGCGATCGTGGGCGCGCTCGCGGTCGTCGCGTCCTCGCTCGCCTACGCGGGCGCGGGGGTCTACGGGCAGCGTGCGGTGTCGGGCACTGCCGGTCCCGTGCTCGCGACGGGTTCGATGCTGGTCGGCGGGCTGATCCTGCTTCCGTTCGCGCTGTTCCAGCTCCCCTCGGAGCTGCCCGGCTGGCAGGCGACGAGCTCGGTTCTGGCCCTGAGCCTGCTCGGGACGGCGTTCGCGCAGCTCGTCCTCTTCCGGATGCTCGCCCAGCACGGCTCGGCGCGGCTCTCGCTCGTCACCTACCTGATGCCCGGCTTCGCGCTCGTCTACGGCGCGGTGCTCCTGGACGAGTCCGTCGGCGTCTCGACGCTCCTCGGCCTGGTGCTGATCCTCGCGGGCGTCTCGCTCGCCTCCGGCAAGGTGCACCTGCCGCGGCGCGCCGTCACTCCCGTGCGGCCGTGAGCGTCTCGCTCCGGCGCGCCACGCTCGCCGACGTCGACTTCATCGCCGAGGTCTACACCGACGAGGACGTGCGCCCGTACCTGGCCGCCGCCGGCCGCTACGACCGCGAGGCGGTGCGGGAGGAGATCGAGTGCTGCGCGGCCGAGCCCGACGCGGGCGGCGTGATGCTGATCGAGTCCGAAGGCTCGTCTGCGGGCGTCTCGATGTGGAAGCGCGTGAACGAGCGGAGCCGGATCGCGCACCTCGGAGGGCTCGCCGTCCACCCCGACTTCCGCGGCCACCGGATCTCCGACGAGGCCGCGCGGCAACTCCAGCGCTGGCTCGTCTACGAGCTCGGCTACCACCGGCTCGAGCTCGAGGTCTACGGCTTCAACGAGCGGGCCCAACGGCACGCCGAGCGGGCGGGGTTCGTCCGGGAGGGCGTCAAGCGCAAGGCCTACCGCCGCGGCGACGGCTGGGTGGACAGCGTCTGTTACGCGCTCGTCGAGGAAGATCTGCGCGAGCCCGGGCGAGACGGCTTGTAGGGTCTGAGGTGATGCGCTCGCGTCGGATGATCACCGTGGTCGGCTGTCATGCCGGCGGTGAGATCGGGAACGTCGTCGTCGGCGGTGTCCTGCCTCCGGCCGGCGCCACCGTCTTCGACCAGATGCAGACGCTCCAGCGCGAGGGCGACTGGCTGCGGCGGCTGCTGCTCCGAGAGCCGCGCGGCAGCGTCGCCTGCCACGCGAACCTCGTCGTCCCGCCCACGCGTCCGGACTGCGACGCGGGCTTCATCATCATGGAGCCGACCGAGTACCCCGCGATGTCGGGCTCGAACACGATCTGCACGACGACGGTCCTGCTCGAAACCGGGATGATCGAGCTTCGCGAGCCGGAGACGATCGTGCGCCTCGAGGCTCCGGGCGGCGTCGTCGAGGCCCGCGCGAGCTGCCGCGACGGCCGTTGCGAGAGCGTCGAGTTCACGAACGTCCCCTGCTTCGCCGACCGCCTCGACGCACCGCTCGAGGTGGAGGCGATCGGCACGTTGACCGTCGATGTCGCCTACGGGGGCATGTGGTATGCGATTGCCGATGCGAGGGCGCTCGGGTTCTCGATCGAGCCGCACGAGGCACGCGACCTCTCTCTCGTCGGCGAGCAGATCCGTGTCGCCGCGCGCGAGCAGCTTCCGTGCTCGCACCCGGAGAACCCGGCGATCTCGGGCGTGAGCATCGTGCAGATCGCGGAGCCCTGGCAGGGAGTCGGCAGGGTGACGCGAAACGCCGTGGTCGTCGCCCCCGGGCGGCTCGACCGCTCCGCAACCGGGACGGGCCTCTCCGCGCGCCTGGCCGTCCTCCACGCTCGCGGCCTGATGGGGGTCGGCGACGCGATGACGCACGCCTCCGCGCTCGGATCGACGTTCGACGGCCGGATCGTCGCCGAAACGACCGTGGCCGGGCGCCCTGCGATCGTACCGGCCATCCGCGGCAGCGCCTGGATCACCGGCGTGTCGCAGCTCTACGTCGATCCGGACGATCCGTTTCCCGAGGGGTACGTGCTCGCGGATACCTGGGGCGTCAGCGGGCTCGACAACCAATGAGACGAGCCACGTAGGGTGCAGCGATGGAGCTGATCCACACCTGCTACCGGATCACCGAGATCGACCGCTCGGTCGCCTTCTACACGGCGCTCGGCTTCGAGGAGCGGCGGCGGATGCCGATCCGCGAGGAGGCGATCAACGTCTTCATGGGCCTCCCCGGCGACGACGACCGGCTCGAGCTGACCTACAACTTCGGGGTCGAGAGCTACGAGCTCGGGACGGGCTACGGGCACATCGCACTCACGGTCGAGGACATGGCCGGCACGCTCGAGCGCCTCTCCGGCCAGGGGATCGAGCCCGAGCGGCCGCCGTACCAGCTGCGGGAGGGCGGCTCGCTGATCTGCTTCGTCCGCGATCCGGACGGCTATCGCGTCGAGCTGATCCAGCGCAGCACGGACTGAGATGACCCGCGGCTTGCGCGCCTGCCTGGAGCTCGTCCTGGGGCCCGACTTCGGCCCGCTCCCCGAGCCCGAGGGCGGCGACGAGCTCCGCTTCTGGCGCCAGTGGCTGGGCGGACGGAACCTTGGGCTCGTGCCCGTCGCAGATCCGGACGAGTTCGCGTGGGCCGGGCACTGGCTCGCGCTGGTCGGCGAGCACGGCGATGCCGTCGTCATGTTCGGGAGCCCGTCCGGGCCGATCTTCGATCCCGGCGGCGCGTGGGGCGGGCCGGTGCGGGAGGCGTACGTCGTGGCCCCGCTCGACGTCCACCTCGATCGCGAGAGGCCGTACGGCGAGCCGGCGGGCCACGGGACGGTCGAGGCGGTGCTCCTCGCCCCGTTCGCGGAGGCCTCGCTGGTGCGCGTCGACTCGGCGCGCGCGATCGCCGGCCGGGGGCTCGAGGGCGACCGCTACGCCGCCGGCCAGGGCACCTTCGGCGGCGGCAAGGGGTACGACCTGACCCTGATCGAAGCAGAGGCGCTCGAGGCGCTCGCCGCCGAGCACGGAATCGACCTGACCGCCGGGGAGGCGCGCCGGAACGTCGTCACGCGGGGCATCGCGCTCAACGCGCTCGTCGGCCGGAGGTTCCGGGTGGGCGAGGTCGAGTGCCGGGCCGAGCGCCTGGCCGAGCCGTGCTCACACCTCGAGCAGCTGACGAGGCCGGGCGTCCTCCGCGGCCTCGTCCATCGGGCCGGAATCCGGGCCGACGTCCTCTCGGACGGGGAGATCGGGCCCGGAGACCCGGTCGTGGCGCTCTAGCTCACGACACCGGCACCGGCCGTCGGACGAGCCGGAGGGCGAGCGTGGTCTTGCCCCACCCGGGCGACCCGCTGATCCAGAGAACGTGGCTAAGCGACGAGGACGTCGACGAGCTCCTCTGGCGCGGGCAACGCCGCGATCTCGGCCGCGAGGACGGCGGCGCGCTCTCGATAGGCCGCCTCCTCGAGGAGAGCCACGACGCCCTCGCGAACCGCCTCCTCCGTGACCTCTCCGGGCATCAGCACCCGGCCCGCGCCGAACTCGGTGCAGGCAACGGCGTTCTCGAACTGGTCGGCGCCCTGCGGGACGAAGAGCATGGGGACGCCGTGGGCGAGGGCCGCGAGCGTCGAGCCGGAGCCTCCGTGCGTCACGGTCGCCGCACTCCGAGGGAGGAGCAGCGACTGCGCCACGTAGCGCTCGACGAAGGCGTTCTCGGGCAAAGGGCCGAGTTCGTCCGGATCGTTGTTCCGCCCGACGGTCGCGACCACGTTGCAGTCGACGTCAGCGAGGGCGGCCAGGAGCACACGGAAGACCGCGAGCTCGTTGAACATCGTCCCGAGCGTGACGTAAACGGTGGGCCGGTCGGGAAGGTGCTCGAGTCGCGGCGGGAGGCTCTCGCCCGGGTCGGGTGGGAAGACCGGGCGGATCGGCTCGACCCGCACCCCTTCGGGGACAGAGGTGCTCTGGAGGCTCGGCGGGCATGGATCGAGGTACAGACCGGAGTAGACCCCGCCGAGCGGCTGCGGCTCGAGGTCGAGATCGCGCCAGAGCGGCGCCGTCGCGTCAGCGGCACGCTGGTAGCACGCCAGCGGGACGATTCGTCCGAAGGCGTGGAGGACTGATGGGACCTCCAGCGCGGCCGCGACGATCGGCGCGGCGAGGTCCGCCGACTCGAACACGACGAGATCGGGCTTCCACGTGCTCGCAACCGCGTGCAGATCTCGCACCTTGGCCGGCGCGGCGATCTCTCCGAACCGGACCGAGAACGCGAACAGGCGCCGCTCGAGCGGCGGCAGGGTGCGGAGGTGCGCATCCAGTTCGACCACCCTCGCCCGCACTTCCCTCATCGGGATCCCGGCCGGAAGCGCCTCGAATCCAGCGGCCTCGACGCGCTCCGCGAAGGCTGCCGGGGCCGCGAAAGCCGCGGCATGGCCGGCGGCTACGAAGGCCCGGGCGAGGGGGAGTAAGGGGCGAAAGTGTCCCGCGTCGCCCACGCAGCTGAAGAGGACACGCATCCGCCGATCATCCCACGGAAGCGACTACCGTTCAGGTGTGAGCAACTGGCCCAGAAGCACGAGCGGCGGCGCCAAGAAGCGGGGAGACCGTGAGCGTGCCGCCGGGCTCGATGCCGATGACGAGGCGGCTCGCTGGCTCGAGGAGCACGATCCGAAGCCGCCGCCTCCTGTGCCGAAGTCGCTGACGAAGTCCAAGGGGCTGCACCGCTGGCGCCAGGGCAAGCCGAAGGCTCCCTGAGTCACGCTCAGCGTGCGAGTTGCGTCGCCGCCTCGACGGCCTCGCGCCAGGTCGCGCGGATCGGCAGGATCCGGTTGAGGCCCGAGATCGAGAAGACTCGATGGATCTCAGGCCCCGAGAGCTCCGGGAGGTAGAGCACGAGCGCGACCCCGGCCGCCTCGGCCTCGCGTAGGAGTGCGAGGAGGCTCCCGAGCACGACGGAGTCGACGAAGCTCGCGTGCGAGAAGTCGACGATGATCGGCTGCGCGGCTGCGATCCGTTCCCGGATCTGAGCGCCGAGAGCGGGCTCGTCGTAGGCGTCGCACTCGCCGCGGAGCCCGACGACCGCCGCTCCCTGGATGTCCGGTCCGGAACGAATGGGCACGCCGCGGCAGTTCCCGGGTTGCCCCCGGGATAACCATCGGCGCAATCCGGATCCGGGCCGAACCGGCGGTCTGGGTCAACCTGTGGGCGTGCGAAAGGCCGAATTCGGGTTCCGGGGAACACCGCTCCGTGCGGCACTCGTCGCTGCGATCCTGCGAGGCGAGAAGACCGCCACCGCCGGGCTCGTCGTCGACTACGAGCGCGACGGCGACGAGTTCCCCCGGGTCGGTGAGCGGTTCGTCGTCGTCGACAACGACGACCGCGGGGTCGCGCTCATCGAGACGACCGAGGTGCGCGTTCGGCGACTGCGACGTGGAGTTCGCGCGCGACGAGGGCGAGGGCTTCGAGTCGGTGGCCGAATGGCGCGCAGGTCACGATCGCTACTGGCGTGGCTACGCGGACGAGATCCGCGCCTACCTCGGCGACCCGGAGTGGGACGTGAGCGACGACACCGAGTTCGTCGCCGAGCGCTTCCGGCTCGTCGAGGTGCTCTAGAGCGTCTTCGCGAGCGCCTCGACGACGCTCTGGTCGAACTGCGTCCCGGCGCAACGACGGAGCTCGGCGAGGGCCTCCTCCGGCGACCGTGCGCCCCGGTAGGGCCTGTCTGTCGTCATCGCACTGAACGCGTCACAGCAGCAGACGATCCGCGCCACGAGTGGGATCTCCTCGCGCACGAGCCCGTCCGGATAGCCGCGTCCGTCCACGTGCTCGTGGCAGGAGCGGACGAGCCTGCCCACGCTGCCGAGGACGCCGCCGACCTGGACCAGCATCCGCTCGCCTTCGAGCGTGTGCTGCTCGATCACGGCCCGCTCGTCGGGTGTGAGCGCGGCTGGCTTGTTGATGATCTCGGCCGGGATCCGGATCTTGCCGACGTCGTGCAGCAGCGCGACGAACTCGGCGTCGCGGCGGTCGCGAGCGTCGAGGCCGAGCTCGTCGGCGACCCCGAGGACGAGCGCGACGACGTCCCGGCTGTGGCTGCCGGTGTAGGCATCGTCGGCTTCGACGACGTCTCCGAGGAGGAACGCGGTGCCGCGGTAGGCGTTCGAGAGCTCGAGCGCGGCGTCGATCCGGCCGCGCCGGTCACGCGAGAACGTGCGCAGGAGCACGGCGAGCGGCAGCACGAGCAGGAAGGCGGCCGGCTCGGCCACGGCTGCGAGCGCGGCGAGGAGCCCCAGCGGAGCGAGGACGGAGTCGACCAGCCAGGTCGGCCACATCATCTTCACGAGCGCGGCGGGCCGAAGCCCCCTGCTCAGTGCCAGCCTCAAACCGATGCTCGCGAACTCGAGCGCGAACTGCGCGCCGAGCGCGAGCAGGTAGAGCGGCCAGCGGCCGATCGAGGGATCCGTCTCGCCGGCGGCCGCCAGCACCAGCACGGGCCCGAGGACGTGCCACGCGCCGGCGAGCCGGTTGAAGAGAAAATCGAGCCTGATCCTTCCCTCAGCCTGCTCGACGAGATTCGCCACCACGATCACGCCCGCCACGGCCAGCGGCACGAATCCGAGCGGGAGGAGGAAGAGCATCGGCACGAGCACGAGCTGGGTCGGCACGACGAAGCCGAGGGCGAACTCGAACTCGACGCGGTAGGCGAGCGCATACGCAGCGACGAGCGCGGCCGCCGTCAGGAGGGAGGGCGCGCGCGCCGAGGGATGGAGGAAGGCGAACGGGAGGGCGACCGCGAGGAAGCCGCCCCCGACGAGGAGCGACGCCCAGAGCTGCCTGCCGCGGAGCCCTCCGGAACGTTGGGCCCGCGCCGCCTCGACCGCCGCGTGATCCCCCGGATCGAGCTCGACGGCTGCGTGCGGCGGCAGGCCGTGCTGAGCCGCATCGATCGCCACCTGATCGGTATCGCCCTCGCCGCCTGGCCGGCGTTCCCTCAAACGAGGGATCTTCGCGATCGGCCACCCGACTCACCCGGAGGGGGGATTAATGGAGCGGCGGCTCCGCCCACACTGCGACCACTGCGGTTCGACTGGAGAGAGGGCGATACCTGTGGCACTACGTCGATCAAGATTTCTTGGCGCGCTTTGCGCCGTCGTTGCGTGTTCGGTTCTGGCGCTCGGCGCCGCCACCCCCGCGAAGGCCGGGGAGGGATCGCTGCTCGGCTGCGGCGACACGGCCACGCATCCGTTCCTGCGCTGGCTCGACCCGCTTCCCTACACCCTGGCCCCGGACGGTGGCTTCGAGCGTGGAGCCGAGGGCTGGACGCTCTCGAACGGTGCGCGGGTCGTCGCCGGAAACGAGCCGTTCGGGCTCTCGGCGGGCTCGAGCTCGCTGTACCTGCCGGAGCGGAGCTCCGCGACCTCGCCGCCCATGTGCGTCGGGCTCGTGCTCCCGATCGTCCGCTTCGCATCGAGCGGGGGGGAGCTCCTCGGGTCGATCAAGGTCGAGGTGCTCTACACGAACCTCTTCGGGCGCCGCTCTTCGATCGAGCTGCTCCCTGGAGCCCTGCCCAGCTCCGGTTGGGCCCCGACGCTGCCCCTCGTACAGCTCGGCGGGCTCGTCAACGCGCTGACGCTGAACGGGCTCACCACCGACGTGCAGTTCCGCTTCACCCCGCGCGGACTCTTCGGAGGCGGCAACTGGCGGATCGACAGCGTGTATGTCGACCCCTGGAAGGACGCGGTCTAGGTCCTCAGCGCTTCGCTGCCTTCTTGCGGCGGGCCGCCGGCTTCCGGGCCGGCGCCCGCTTCGAGGAGGCGGAACGGCCGCTGCCCTTCGCCGCCTCGACCGAGGCCTTGAGCGCCGCGAGCAGATCCGTCGGCTCCTCGTCGGCGTCGGGCTCCGAGGAGCTGATCGTCTCGCCCTTCCGTTTCGCCTTGATCACCGCGCAGAGCGCCTCGCGGTAGGTGTCCTCGTACTTCTCGGGCTCGAACGAGCCGGTGAACTGTCCGATCAGCGCCGTCGCCAACTCGAGCTCCGGCTTCGAGACCTTGACCTTGCCGGGCGCGATGTCGTCGACCGGCCGCACCTCATCGTGAAAGAGCATCTGCTCCAGAGTGAGCGTCCCCTCGCGGACCCGGAGGCAGCCGAGGCTCTGGCGGTCGCGCATCACGTACTTGGCGATCGCGGCGAGCCCGGTCTCTTCCATCGCGTCGCGTAGCAGCGCATAGACCTTCTCCGCTCCCGACTGCGGCCCGAGGTAGTACGTGCGCTCGAAGTAGATCGGGTCGATCTCGTCGTAGGGGACGAAGTCGGAGATCTCGATCGTCTTCACACCCTCGGTGCGGGCGGCAGCGAAGTCCTCGTCGGTGAGGACGACGAACTCGCCCTTCTCGAACTCGAAGGCCTTGACGATCTCGTCGTCCGGAACGGGCTTGTCCTCCGTCTTGCAGATCTTCTGGTAGCCGATCCGGCTCCCGTCGGGCTCGTGGATCAGGTGGAAACGCAGGTCGTTCTCGGCGATCGCGCTGTACATCCGCACGGGCACGTTCACGAGCCCGAACGAGATCGAACCGGTCCAGAGCGCTCTCGGCATGTGGATACAACGGTGGAGCAGTTGTCACGGTTTCGACACACGCGCGTCACCCCTCCGTTTACAGTCCGGGCCGTAGCGTCTCCGGCATGACGGCAACCACCAGGACCGCCGCCACGCCCTGGGGCGCGGCGAGCCTTCTCGAGGAGCTCCGGCTCCCGCAGCAGGTGGGCGACAAGCGCTTCTCGTCGATCGTCCAGCTGCTGGAGACGAAGAAGGGCGAGCGGCTCGTCCGCTTCGCCTACGCGACCGACGGCGTCGCCCGGCGCGGCCCGGTGACACTGCGAGCCCGCGATATCGAGCGGCTACGGGAAGCGCTCGTCAAGCACCCCGGGCTCCAGGAGGCGCTGAAGCTCTGACGCGCCGGCGCGACCTAGCGAGCGGTCATTGCGAGCACACGCTCGCGAGCGGCGTCGACGAGCGCGGCGAGGAGCAGCGCCCCGTCACCCGAGCCGAGCAGCGGATCGACCGCGTGCTCGGGGTGCGGCATCAGGCCGAGAACGTTCCCCGCCTCGTCGCACACGCCGGCGACGTCGCCCACCGAGCCGTTGCAGTCCTCCGCGTAACGCAGGACGATCTGACCCGCGGCGTCCAGCTCGCCGTACAACTCCTCGTCCGCGAACCACGAGCCCTCGCCGTGCTTCACCGGAATCGTCAGCGTCTGGCCCTGCTCGCAGCGGCTCGTGAAGAGCGTGTCGGCGCGCTCGACCCGGATCGCGACGTCACGGCAGACGAATTCCTGGTCGCGGTTGCGGCGAAGGACGCCCGGAAGCAGCCCGGCCTCACAGAGGATCTGGAAGCCGTTGCAGATTCCGAGCACCGGGCCGCCGTCCGACGCGAAGGCGCGCACCGCAGCCATGATCGTCGCGGACCGCGCGATCGCGCCACAGCGCAGGTAGTCGCCGTAGGAAAAGCCGCCGGGCAACACGACCGCACCCGTCTCGCGGGGAAGCTCCGTCTCAGCGTGCCAGACGAGTTGCGCGTCGGCCCCGAGCGCACCGAGCGCCCACGCCGCGTCGCGGTCGTCGTTCGAGCCGGGAAAGACGAGCACGGCGACCCGGGGCCTGATGTTCACGCCGCCTCGCCCTCGATCTCGATCTCGAAGCTCTCGATCAACGGATTCGCGAGCAGTTCCTGGCACATGCGCTCCACCTGGGCGCGAGCCTCAGTCGCGTCATCCGCGTCCACTTCGAGATCGACGAGCCGGCCGACGCGCGCACCGCCGACGGCGAACCCGAGCGAGCGGAGCGATCCTAGAACCGCCTCGCCCTGCGGATCGAGAATGCCTGCCTTGGGCCGGACGAACACCGTTACCTTCACCGCAGCACCACCTGTGGGTCGGAGAGGTAGTCGGCGAACGCGATCCCGGTCAACCGCTCGAACGCCTCGACGTAGCGGGCGCGCGTGCCGGCGACAACGTCCTCGGGCACCTCCGGGCCGGGGTAGGTCTTGTCCCAACCGAGGCTCTCGCAGTAGTCGCGGACGTACTGCTTGTCGTAGGAGGGCTGGGGGCCACCCGGCGCGTACCCGGCCCCGGGCCAGAAGCGCGAGGAGTCGGGCGTCAGCGCCTCGTCGCCGAGCACCAGCGTTCCCTCCGAATCGAGCCCGAGCTCGAACTTCGTGTCCGCGAGGATGATCCCGCACGATTCGGCGTGCGCGGATGCGAAGCGGTAGAGCGAGAGCACGATCCGCTCGACCTCTGCGTAGAGCTCTGCTCCCACGAGTCCGACGGCTGTTTCGGCGTCGATGTTCTCGTCGTGTCCGCTCTCGGCCTTGGTCGCCGGCGTCACGATCGGCTCCGGGAGCCGCTCGGACTCGTGCAGCCCCGCCGGCAACTTGTGCCCGCAGACCGCTCCGGTAGCGCTGTAGTCCTTCCAACCGGAGCCGGAGAGGTAGCCGCGGACGACGCACTCGATGGGAAGCATCTCCAGGCGCCGGCACTCGAGCGACCGGCCGTCGTCGCGGAGGGCGAGGAGATGGTTCGGGACGAGGTCGGCCGTCCGAGCGAACCAGAATGAGGAGAGGCCCGTGAGTACGCGACCCTTGTCCGGGATCTCGGTGGGCAGGATCACGTCGAACGTCGAGATGCGGTCGGAAGCCGTGAGCAGGAGCCGCTTCTCGTCGAGCGCGTAGAGCTCCCGCACCTTGCCGCTGCCGATGTGCACGCCGAGCTCAGGCATGCGCGGGCTCACGCGACGCGACGAGCGCGCGGAGGCGGTCGAAGACGACATCGACGTGCCGGATGTAAGCCGCGCCGTCGAACACCGTGTCGAGATCGACTCGGCCGGCGATCTCCTGGTCTCCGCGGACGATGGCGGGGAAGTCGAGCGCCTCGTCCCACGCCTGCATCGCGTGTTGTTGGACGAGCCGGTAGGCGTCGTCACGCGTCAGGCCGGAGTCGACGAGCGCGAGCAGGAGTCGCTGGCTGAAGTAGAGCCCGTGGCTCGCATCGAGGTTCTCCTCATCCGCTCCGTGCGCACGACGAGCCCCTCGACGAGCCAGGAGAAGCGATCGAGCATGTAGTCCACCGTCAGGAACGCGTCCGGCAGAACGACGCGCTCGGCGGAGGAATGCGAGATGTCGCGCTCGTGCCAGAGCGCGACGTTCTCCAGCCCCACGAGCGCGTAACCCCGCACGACGCGGGCGAGCCCGCAGATCCGCTCGGAGATGATCGGGTTCCGCTTGTGCGGCATCGCGGAGGAGCCCTTCTGGCCACGGCCGAACGGCTCCTCGACCTCGCGCACCTCCGTGCGCGCCAGATGACGGAGCTCGAGGGCGAACCGCTCGAGCGAGGCCGCGAGCAGCGCGAGCGCGCTCAGCACCTCGGCGTGTCGGTCGCGCTGAAGGATCTGGGTCGAGCTGGGCGCAGGCTCGAGCCCGAGCCGCTCGCAGGCGACCCGCTCCACCTCGGGGTCGGTGGCGGAGTACGTCCCCACGGCTCCGGAGAGCTTGCCGACTCGCATCCCCTCGAACGCTCTGGCGACCCGGACCCTGTCCCGGTCGAGCGCGAAGGCCCAGCCGGCGAGCTTCAGCCCGAACGTCGTCGGCTCGGCGTGGACGCCGTGGGTGCGGCCGATCGTCGCCGTCTCGCGGTGCTCCTCGGCACGGGCGACGACGACGGCGAGAGCCCGCTCGAGACCGGTCAGGATCAACGTCCCGGCCTCGCCGATCTGGAGCGCGAGCGCCGTATCGACGACATCCGAGGAGGTGAGCCCGTAGTGGAAGAAGCGCCCCTCCTCACCGAGCCCCTCGGCGACCGCGTCGACGAACGCGGCGACGTCGTGGTGGGTCTGCGCCTCGATCTCGGCGACCCGTTCCGGCGTCGGGGCCGTGGCACGCGTGCGGATCGCCTCCACCGTCTCGCGGGGAACCGACCCGAGCTCGGCCCAGCCTTCGAGCGCGGCGAGCTCCACTTCGAGCCACCGCCCGAGCTTCGCCTCGTCCGACCAGATCCGGGCCATGGCCGGGCGCGAGTAGCGGGCGATCACCCTCCCGATTGTAGGGCGAGCCTCGGCCACCCCACCCGGTCAGCCCGTCGACGCGGCGAGCGCGATGTCGCCGCGCCGCTGCACGCCTGCGAACGCGATCCGGTCGCACGCCGCATACGCGGCCGTTCGCGCTTCGGCGATCGTCGGCCCGGTCGCGGTCACGTTCAGGATCCGGCCGCCGTTCGTGACCAGCCGCTCACCGTGCAATGCGGTTCCCGCGTGAAAGACGAAAGCTCCGAGGCTCTCGGCGTCGGCGATCCCCGTGATCTCGGCGCCGTGGTCGCCGTTCGCCGGATAGTCGCCGGCGGCGAGCACGACCGTCACCGCCGCGGTGGGCGAGACGCTCAGCTCGATCCCGGTGAGGTTGCCGGCCGCAGCCGCGAACAGCACGCCCGCCAAGTCGCCTTCGAGCCGGGGAAGGAGCGACTGCGTCTCCGGATCGCCGAAGCGACAATTGAACTCGAGCACCTTGGGTCCGGATTCCGTCAGCATCAGCCCGGCGAACAGGACTCCGACGAACGGGCTTCCGCGTCGTGCGAGCTCTTCGACGACGGGGCGGTGCACGAGCTCGACCAGCTCTTCGAGCTCGCCCGCCCGGAGTCGCGGGACCGGCGAGTAGGAGCCCATCCCACCGGTGTTCGGGCCCGTGTCGCCGTCGCCGATCCGCTTGAAGTCCTGCGCCGCAGGAAGCGGCAGAACCGTTCGCCCGTCGGAGAACGCGAAGACGGAGATCTCCTCGCCCTCCAGGAGCTCTTCGATCACGAGCGGGCCCGCGAACGCGGTGGCGGCACGGAGGCCCGCCTCGAGCTCGTCCTGCGTCCGGCAGACGAAGACGCCCTTGCCGGCGGCGAGGCCGTCCGCCTTGATCACGCATGGGAGGCGGGCGACCGCGAGCGACTCCGCCGCGGGAACCCCGACGGCGGCCATCACCTCCTTCGCGAAGAGCTTCGAGCCCTCGATCCTGGCAGCCGCGCGCCCCGGTCCGAAGACTGCGATTCCCGCGTGCCTGAGCTCGTCGGCGACCCCGGCGACGAGCGGCCCCTCGGGCCCGACCACGACGAGGTCGACAGCCAGCGTCCGGGCGAGGTCAAGGAGGCTCTCGCCGTCCTCGGGCCGGATCGGGTGACAGCGGCCGAGGGTCGCGATTCCCGGATTCCCGGGCGCTGCGTGGATCTCCTCGACCGCGGGATCCTGCGCGAGCCTCCACGCGAGCGCGTGCTCGCGTCCCCCCGAGCCGACGATGAGGATCTTCACGGCGGCCGAGTCTACCCCTCCCCTCGGCCGGGTTTCGAGACCGTGAGCGCAGCGCATGAGGTGACGCATGAGCCAGAACGAGCCAGGCCTCGACCTCCACGACTGGGAGACCCGGTGGTCGGAGCTCGACGAGATGTTCGCCGACGACCCGGCGGGGACGCTGCCGGAGGCCTGCGACTTCGTCGAGCGCGTCTTCGAAGAGTCCGGGATCGACGCGACGAGCGAGAGCGACGAGCTGGTCGCCGGCTACAACGCTGCCCGCGAGACCTCGGATCGAGCCGAGCGTGGCGACGACGTGGGGCCTGGCGACATCGGCGCTGCGATCGAGAACCTCCGCGCGGTCTACGAGACCATGCGCGCCACCCGACCCGGCTAGTCGCCGCTCGCCGCCAGCACCGGCAGCCAGCGGTGGCCTGGATGGACGAGGTCGAGCCCGTCCCGAAGCCAGCGCCGTTCCTCCGGAGTGAGCCGCGGCAGCGCCGCCGCGAAGTCTCCCTCGTCCTTCGGCCGCGTGTGCTTCGCCTTGAAGAGAAGCGCCACGTCGGGCCGCAGGTACGGGATCCCGTCGGGCGTTCGCCGGATCAGCTCGTCGTAGCCCATCCGGATCGATGCGTCGCGCCGGCAGACCCACACGTCGCCGTCGGAGGGCTCGCGGAAGACGTCGAGGCGCCAGCAGGCGTGCTCGCGGTCGAGCATCCAGGTCTGATGGACACCGAGCTCCAGGAACTCGGCCGCGTCGGCCAGCGGCAGCGCCCGGCCCGCCTGGACGAGGTAGGGCTCGAGAGGCTCCAGGGCGGCGAAGACCTCGGCCGACCTCTCCGCCGGCACGGCGAGCTCCAGATCCTCGTGCTCGCGCGGGACGCCGCCGAGAAAGAGGTCGATCGCCCAGCCGGCGGCGACGCACCACGGTGCCTCCACCCCATCGAGCCGAGCGACTGCGTCGGCCGGCGACCAGGGCACCCACGGCACGAGCTCCGGGGCGAAGGCCTCGGTCACGGCCGCTAGCGGCCGAGTACTTGCTCGCGCGCGGCGCCGGTGCCGACGTGGGCCACGTCGACGCCGAGCGCCTGCTCGACGAGCTCGACGTAGGCGCGGGCCGCCTCGGGCAGGTCGGCGACGGTGGCGCACTCGTCGAGCGTCTCGCCCCAGCCCGGCACGGTCTCGAAGACCGGCTCGCAGTGATGGAAGTCGCTCTGATGGGCGGGAAAGTCGGCGGTCTCCGTCCCGTCGGGGAGCCGGTAGCGGACGCAGATCTTGAGCTCGTCGAACGTGGAGAGCACGTCGATCTTCGTCAGGGCGAGGGAGGTGATCCCATTCAGCCGAACCGCATAGCGGAGCGCGACGAGGTCGAGCCACCCCGGCCGGCGCGAGCGGCCGGTGACCGTCCCGTACTCGCCACCGAGCTCGCGGACGCGTCCGCCGACCTCCTCGTCCATCTCGCTCGGGAACGGCCCCTCGCCCACGCGCGTCACGTACGCCTTGGCGACGCCGAGCACGTCGTCGATCCGCGTCGGCCCGATCCCGATCCCGGTGCAGGCGGCGCCCGCGACCGGGTTCGACGAGGTCACGAACGGATAGGTGCCGTGGTCGAGGTCGAGGAGCGTCCCCTGCGCGCCCTCGAGGAGGACGCGCTTGCCGTCGCGAAGCGCCTGGTCGACGAGCAGCGAGGTGTCCGCGACGAACGGGCGCAGGCGCTTCGCGAAGCCCTCGTAGCGGCCGGCGACGTCCTCGAGCTCGAACGGCTCCATCTCGTAGATCCTCGTCAGCCAGACGTTCTTCTCTGCGAGCGCGGTCTCGATCTTCTGGCGGAGGATCTTCGGGTCGAGGAGGTCCTGGACACGGATCCCGATCCGGGCGGCCTTGTCGGCGTAGGCGGGGCCGATCCCGCGCCGGGTCGTCCCGATCTGGAGCTTCCCGAGCCGCTTCTCGCTGGCCCCGTCGAGGGCGATGTGCCAGGGCATGATCAGGTGCGCGTTCCCGGAGACCCGGAGCGGCTCGGTTGAGAGGCCACGCTGCTGGAGGTCGTCCATCTCCCCGAGCAGCACCTCGGGATCGACGACGCAGCCGTTGCCGAGCACGCTCAGCTTCCCGGAGACGATCCCGGAGGGGAGCTGGCGGAACTTGAAGGTCTCGCCGTCGACGATCACCGTGTGGCCGGCGTTCGGCCCGCCCTGGTAGCGGCAGACGACGTCCGATTGCTGCGCCAGCAGGTCGACGATCTTGCCCTTGCCTTCGTCTCCCCACTGCGCTCCGACGATGACGGTCGCAGGCACGGAAGCGATTCTGCCCGATCGACCGGCTCGAGAACCCTCGCTCCGCGCTAGAAGGCTCCGATCGGCTCCCGGTTGGCGCGCTCGACCCGGATCTCGTGCCCTCGTACGCACCGCGCGGTCGAGTGTCCGCGCCCGAGCTCGAGTCGCCCGCTCACGTGGGCGGCGAAGGCTCCGTGCTCCTCCGCGCACTCCTCGCACACGGCGGTGAAGGCCGTGGCCTTCGGCGTCAGCCAGATCGTCTGGTCGATCATCTCGCTTGCCTCCTCTTCCCCCCGGTCGGTGTGTCGCTACGCGGCCGCCATGTCCGAGAACTTGGCGAATCTCTTCAGGAAGGCGAGCTTGACCATGTCGGTCGGCCCGTTCCGGTGCTTGGCGATGATCAGCTCCGCGATCCCCTGCGAGTCGGACTCGTCGCCGTTGTAGTACTCGTCGCGGTAGACGAAGCCGACGAGGTCGGCGTCCTGCTCGATCGAGCCGGACTCGCGCAGGTCGGAGAGGATCGGGCGCTTGTCGTGTCGCTGCTCGACCGCGCGCGAGAGCTGCGAGAGTGCGACGATGGGGACGTCGAGGTCGCGCGCCAGGATCTTCAGCGAGCGGGAGATCTGCGAGACCTCCTGGACGCGGTTCTCCGCCTGACCGCCGGAGGTCATCAGCTGGAGGTAGTCGACGATGATCAGCCCGAGGTTCGGCTCGCGCGTCTTCAGCCGGCGCGCCTTCGAGCGGATCTCCATCATCGTGATCGAGGCGGTGTCGTCGACCCAGATCGGCGCCTTCATCAGCTTGTCGCAGGCAGCGGTCAGGCGCGGCCAGTCCTCGGGCTTCAGCTTGCCGGTGCGGAGGCTCTGCGACTCGACGCGCGCTTCGGCGCACATCATCCGCTGGGTCACCTCGCTCTTCGACATCTCGAGCGTGAACAGGGCGACCGGGATCTCGTGCCGAACGGCCAGGTTCTGGGCCATGTTCAGCGCGAGCGCGGACTTTCCCATCGAGGGGCGGGCCGCGATGATGATCAGGTTCCCGCGCTGGAAGCCGGAGGTCAGCTTGTCGAGCTCCTTGAAGCCGGTCGGGATCCCGGTGACGTCGGCGCCCGCCTCGTAGAGGTGCATGATCCGCTCGAAGCTCTCCTTGAGCAGGCCCTCGATGTGGCTGAAGTCGCCGGTGACCCGCTGCTGGGCGAGGTCGAAGACGATCTGCTCGGCGCGGTCGACGAGGTCGGTGGTGTCGCCGGGGCGATCCTGGCCGAGGCGTGCGATCTCGGCGCCGGCGCGCACGAGCCCGCGCAGGGTCGCCATCTCGCGCACGATCCTCGCGTAGTGGGCGGCGTTCGCGGTCGCGGGGACGAGTGCCGCGAGCTCGTGCAGCTTCGCCTTGCCCCCCACCGCCTCGAGCTCGCCGCGCTCCTCGAGCGCGTCCACGATCGTGATCGCGTCGACGGGCTCGCCCTGCTGGTAGAGGGAGAGGCAGGTCTTGTAGATCGTCCCGTGGCTCTCGCGGTAGAAGTCGCTCGCAGAGAGGATCTCCGTGACGGCGCCGATCGCCCCGGGTGAGATGAGCATCGCGCCGAGGACGGACTCCTCCGCCTCCAGGTTCTGAGGCGGGACGTGCGGCGACTGCTCCGCCGGCTTGGACGACCCTACGGGAATGGTGACGATCTGGGCCATGTCCCTATTCATGCCGGTCGAGGGGACCGACCGCAAACAGTGGGGATCCACAGGGGATCCGGACGGCCGAAACCGCCTCTGTGCAGGGATGAGCGAACACCAGTTCCCTACGGTATCCCCAGCTTCGGACGGCTCCGGGCCGGTTCATCAACAGACGCGGATCCCGGAAAGAGCGGGAAGTATCCAGAGTGCTCCACATCCCTGTGGAGCACTCTGTGGACGGGCTAGGCCTGCTCGGGCTCCGGCTTGTCGGCGGGACGATCGGCTTCCGACTCGGACGGAGCCGTCTCACTCCCGGGCGCCTCACTCCCGGGCGCCTCACTCCCGGGCACCTGGCTCCCCGGCAGCTCGAAGTCCGCTGCCTCGGCGGCCTCGGCGGCCGAGGGCGCGGTCGCCTCTTCCTCGTCGAGGTACTCGAGCTCGGCCTCGGCCGCGGGCGCCGCCTCCGCGGCTGCCGCCTCTGCCTCGGCGACCTCGGCGGCCTCCATCGCGGCCAGCTCCTCCTCGGGAGGAAGCTCTCCGCCCTCGGGCACGACGAGCACCTTGACCTCGGCGCTGACGCCCTCGAAGACCCCGATCGCGATCGAGTAGCGGCCGATCCGCTTCAGCGAGTCGGTCTCGATCTTCTTCCGGTCGACCCGGATCTTCCGGGTCCGCCAGAGCTCGTCGGTGATGTCGGTCGTCGTGACCGAGCCGAAGAGGGCTCCGGTGGGGCCGGACTTGACGTTGAACGTGAGCACCGTCTTGCCGAGCAGCGCCGCGATCTCCTGCGCCTGGTCAGTGGTGCGAGCCTCGTTCCGGGCACGCTGCTCGTCGACGCGCTTCATCTCCGCGACCCGGCCGGCCGTGGCCAGCTCGGCCAGGTTCCGCGGGAGGAGGAAGTTGCGGGCATAGCCGCGGGCGACGTTGACGACCTCGCCCCGGAGCCCGATCTTCTCGACGTCCTTGAGGAGGATCACTTCCATCGCTACTTGGCCTCCACGTACGGGAGGAGCGCCATCTCGCGGGCCCGCTTGACGGCAACTGCGACCTGCCGCTGGTGGCGGCGGCACGCGCCGCTGATCCGGCGGTTGCGGATCTTGCCCTTCTCCGAGATGTAGCGACGGAGCTGATTCACGTTCTTGTAGTCCACCTCTTCGACCTTGTCCTTGCAGAAGAGGCAGCTCTTGCGCCGGCCGGGGGCGGTGGAGCCGCCGGGCCGTTTGCTGCGCGATCGATCCTGGGTTTTCGGTTGTGCCATCTGTGTGCTCCTAGAACGGAATGTCGTCGTCGGCTGCTGAGGACGGGAAGTCGGCGGAGGCCTGGCCGGAGGCGGGCTGGGAAGCACCCTGCGGGACGAACTGGCCGCCGCCACCGCCACCGTCGGCACCGCCACCGTCGCGGCCGCCGAGGAACTGGATGTTGTTCGCGGTCACCTCGACCGACTGGCGCTTCGTCCCGTCCTGGGCATCCCACTCGCGCCAGGTCAGCTTGCCCTGGACGCCGACGGGTCGGCCCTTCGCGAGGTACTGGGCGCAGTTCTCGGCGTCGCGACCCCAGACGGTGACGTCGAAGTAGTACGCCGCGTCCTGCCACTCCTCGCCGCGCTTGACGCGGTCGTTGACCGCGAGCCGCAGGGTGGTGACGGCGGTGCCGGACGGGGTGTGCCGGAGCTCCGGATCCTTCGTCAGGTTCCCGACGAGCACGACACTGTTGATGTTCTGGGCCATTTAGTCCTCCTCCGAGACGATGTCGGTCGATGCGGAGACATCCTCGCGTGCGGGACCGCCCACGGCTACCGGCTGGGTCGAACCTGGCCGGTAACGACGGGTCGCGAGGTGCCGCATCACGGAGTCGTCGATCTTGAGCACGCGTGAGATCTCGTCGAGCGTCTCGCCCTCCGCGCTGAAGCTGAGCAGGTGGTAGACGCCGTCCGAGCGCTCGTCGATCTCGTAGGCGAGCTTGCGGCGGCCCCAGGGGTCCTGGCCGGCCCACGTGCCCCCGCCCTTCTCGACGAGGTCGCGGACGCGCTTGACGATCTCCTCCTGGCGCTCGTCGGCCAGGTCGGGGTCCAGCATGAGCAAAATTTCGTAATCGATCACCATGGGTTCCCTGGTCTCCCTTCGGTTCGGCTTCCCTCGGTCTTAGGCGGCCTCACCGGCAGGCACGAGCGGGAACGGCGCGTGCGAGGTGAGGCGAGAAGCGACGGTCAGAGTAGCATGGAGGCTCGATGAGACGGGCTTTCACATGGATCGCCGGGGCGCTCGGGATCGCGGCGCTGCTGCGGTTCCGCCGCCGACCGCAGGCCGACGAGGGCCCGGCCACCGATCCGGCCGAGGAGCTGCGCCGGAAGCTCGCACACGCGCGCGGGGCCGGCGACGACCGCGACGAGTTCGACGCTGCGGAGGGCACCCCGGTGGACGAAGCCGTCGCGCCCAAGCTCTCGATCGACGAGCGGCGCGCCGCGATCCATGCGAAGGCGCAGGAAGCGCTCGGGTCGATGAACGACCCGCCCGACGCGTAGCGCTCGACCGCCGCGGGCAGAGACCTCTCATGCGCATCGCCGTGATCGGAGCCACCGGCAACGTCGGGACGAGCGTCGTCCGGGCGCTTGGCGCCGACGACGCGGTCACGTCGATCCTCGCGATCGCCCGCCGCCGCCCCGCCTCGCAGCCGCCCAAGACGGAGTTCGCCCCACTCGACATCACGCGCGACGAACTCGTTCCGCACCTCGAGGGGGCGGACTGCGTGATCCACCTCGCGTGGCTGATCCAGCCCTCGCATGACGAGGCGACGCTGCACCGGACGAACATCGACGGCTCGCAGCGCGTGCTCGACGCGGTCGCCGCCGCAAACGTCCCGGCGCTCGTCGTCGCCTCTTCGATCGGGGCGTACTCCCCGCGGGCCGATCACTCGCCGGTCGACGAGACCTGGCCGCGTGAGGGGATCCCGGCGAGCTGGTACTCGCGCCAGAAGGCGGAGCTCGAGCGCCGGCTCGACCGGCTCGAGGAACGGAATCCCGAGCTCCGCGTCGTCCGGCTCCGCCCCGCGATCACGACGAAGCGGGAGTCTGCGAGCGAGCAGCGGCGCCTCTTCGCCGGGCCCTTCCTCCCGAATCGCCTGCTCCGGCCGGGCTGGATCCCGTTCGTCCCGGACGTCCCGGGCCTGTCCCTCCAGCTCGTCCATGCAGACGACGTCGGCGATGCCTACCGGCGGGTCGCCCTCGCCGACGTGCGCGGGGCGTTCAACGTCGCCGCGGATCCCGTCCTCGACCCCGCCGCGATCGCGCGCGTCCTCGGCACGCGCACGCTGCGCTTCCCGGAGCGACTCCTCCGCGGCGCCGCCCGCGGGAGCTGGTTGGCGCGGCTGCAGCCGACCTCGCCTGACTGGATCGACCTCGCGCTTGGCGTTCCGGTGCTGGACAGCTCCCGGATCCGCTCGGAGCTCGGCTGGACGCCGACGCACACCGCCGACGAGACGCTGCGAGACGTCGTTGAGGGAATGCGCGACGGTGCGGGCGGCGAGACCCCGCCGCTCCTCCCTGGCCGCCGACTCGACGAGCTCCGCGCGGGCGTGGGCGGAGATCAGATCTAGCTGCATACTTCCGGGGTGAGCAAGCTGCCGCGAGCCCAGGAGTTGTCGCGCTCGGACGACGGGTACGACGCCGCGCGGGTCGAGGAGGCGTTCGCCTCGTTCGCCGACCGCGTTCGGGAGCTCGAGTCCGTCGCGGGCGAGCTGCGCGCCGAGCTGCACTCGCTCCGTTCCGAGCGCGCAGGTGCGCGCCGCGCCGCTGCGCCGCTCGAGCGGTTGGAGTTCGTCGACGAGGAGTGGCCGGTCGAGCCCGGCCTCGCGAACGCCGGCCTCGGGCCGTCGCCCGACTGGGTCGCCTCGGTCCCGGCTCCGATCGTCCGCCCGGTCGCGATCCCCCGGATCGCGCTCGAGGGAGCGTTCCTCCTCCTCGTCGCGCTCTTCGCCGGTCTCGCCGACCTGAGCGCGGCCTGGATCATCGGCGTGATGGCGGGCGCCTGGGCGCTCGTCGCCCTCTCCGAATGGGCGGCCGCGGCCAAGCGCTCGCGCTGGCGGCTCGGCGAGGTCGCAGAGCCGGTCCCGGTCGGGGGCGAGCCGGCGAGCGAGAGCACCGGCCCCTGGAACCTGCCGGTCGTCCAGGCGACTGCCGTGGAGCTCCCGGAGGGCTCGGAGTCGCACACGGTCGTGACGTCATTGCCCGCGGAAGCCGAGGCCGTCGCGGAGACCGACGACCCGGAGACTCCCGTCGTCGAGCCCACGGTCGAGCCGGCCGAGGTGGAGCCGCCACGGCGGCGCTTCAGTCTTCGCCGGCGTCGCGAGGCCGAGTCGGCGACCGACCCCTGGGAGACGTAGCCGGGAAGACCGCAGCTAGGCCGCGAGCTCGGCGGCGCCGAACGCGACGCTGAACGCCCGGCACCAGATCACGATCGTCGTGCCGGGGTCGAGCTCGAGCCCCGCCGGGAGCACGTACTGCTGGTTTCCGATATTGCCTTTGAGGCTGCCGAGCCGGACGCCGCCCTCCACCGAGTCCGTGGCGCCGCCGGGCACGGCGTAGACGAAGAGGTCGGGGCCCGCGTCGGTGCGGAAGTCGGTCAGGGTGAGCACAGAGTCGCCCCCCGCGCCGGCCACGAGCCGGGCGGTTCCACGGGTCTCGTGCGCGCCAGAGGCGAACGATCCACCGAGCGAGGCAGGACCGACGGCGACACTCTCGTCGACGGTCGTGTCCCGCACGCTCGTCACCGCGAGGGCGCCACCCGCCAGCACGAGCGTTGCGACCGCGGCCACCGCAGCGGGCCGAAGCAGCGGCGACCGCCTCCAGGCCACGAGCGAAGCGACGGCGACGAGGGCGAACCAGCCTGCGGTGAGCGCCATCGAGATTCTGAAGTCGTTCGTGAGCACCCCGCCCGCGAGCCAGATGCCGACGAGCACCAGCACGATCGCGGGGACGACCGCGCCCAGGCGAGGCCAGAGGGACAGAGACGGCCGGAGTTCGGTGTGCGTCGCCACTGGGGGACGTTGTAGCCGCGCCGCGGTTACGGCCGCCTTAACTCACGAAGGCCGCTGCGGCCGCCGCGAGGCCGCGGGCGACACGCGCCTGATAGACCGCCGTCCGGAGCCGGGCCCCCTCCTCCGGGTTGGTCAGGAAGCCCGTCTCCGCGAGCACCACCGGGACGTCCGCCCAGTTGAAGCCGGTCAGGTCAGAGCGCTCGACGACGCCGAGGTCGCGGGCTCCCGTTGCCCGGCGCAGCTCGCGCTGCACGAGAGCCCCGGCGCGGCGGCTCGCCTCGTGCACGTCGTCCGTCCAGCCCTGGCGGCGGGCGGGGACGAGCGTCGAGATCCCCTGCCGCGCGCGATCGGTCGAGCCGTCGGCGTGGATCCTGATCATCAGGGCGGCACGGCGGACGTTGCAGAAGCGCGCCCGCTCCCGGTTGCCGCCGCGGTAGCCGTCCCGCTCGCGGGTCAGGGCGACGCGGTAGCCGCGCGCGACGAGGAGCGCCCGAGTCCGCCGGGCGATCGCGAGCGCGACCGGCGCCTCGCCTGCCGTGCCGCCGCCGTCCTTGATCTTCAGCTCGCGCGACCCCGGCCCGATCGGCTCGACCTGGCGGCCGACGTCGGGTGCGGTTCCGTGCCCCGGATCGAGGCAGATCAGCGCGGCGGCGAGGGCTTCGACGAGCACGGTTCCTAGTTTGCGCAAGCTGGACATCCGCAGGTGCGGATGACCAGCGCGCGAAGATCCCTGAAGGGGCCGCTCCGCGGCCCGACCGCTGCCCGAACGTCGGCGGCTCAGGCGGCCCGGGCCTCCCAGGAGCGGAGGAAGGCGCCGAGCTCACGCCGCTCGGAGAGCGGGCTCGCGGCACCGGGTACGAGCGCCTCGACGCTCGTGTGGTCGCGACGGAGGGCGATGCAACCGGCACCGCGCAGGAACTGGAGCAGGTCGTCGAGCCGGTCGGGCCTGTCGATCTGAATCTGCATCTCGGATTCCCCCTTGAGAGCCGCTGATGTGGGAAGCCCCGGCCGCAACCGGGGCTCTAGCCGCACCATGGTCGAGCCGGGCTGGTTCTCTCCTCACCCGACAGGTGGTTCACGACGACGCTTGATTCAACGGTCGATAGTCAGAGCGGAGCGGCCCCGGAGTCGAACCGAGCAAGCCGTGGGTTGCACGACCGGGCCGATTTTGAAGACCGGCTGGGCCACCGGGCCCGTGCCGCTCCACGGCCAGCGTACTGGCCGTGGAGGGCGCGGACTCCGATGAGCGTTACGGCTGGATGGGAACCTGGACGAGGCGGCGCGACGAGACGCCCGCGAGGACGTCGTCGCCCGGCTTCCGGGCCCGGAGGAAGAACTGCACGGCGTTGCCACGGCGCAGCTCGAGCCTCGCGGTCGCGCGAACGCTGATCGTCGCGACCCCGTTCGAGTCGGTCGTCGTCTCGGGCGCCGTCGTGACGCGGCCGAACGGCACCGCGCTCGCGAGCACGAGCACGCCGGAAACGAGCCGGCCGCGCGTGTCGCTGACGCGGATCCTCAACGTGACGGCGTCGGTCCGGTTCCGGAACGGCGTCGACGAGAACCCCGAGATCACGAGCCGGTCGGGAAGCGAGACGCTCGTGACCGGAACGGCCGTGCCGCCGCCCCCACCGCCACCGCCGCCGCCGCCGGTGGCCGTCACGACCGCCGTCGGGTTCGAGATCGCGGTCGACGAGCCCTTCGGGTTCGTCCCGGTCACCTCGACGCGGAGCGTCCTGCCGAGGTCGGCCTGACGGACGCCGTAGGTCCTGCCCCGGCCGCCGGTGTCGGTGCAGCCGGAGCCGCCAGCGTCGCACTGACGCCACGCGTAGCGGAAGCTCGGAGCGCCGGTCCAGGTACCGGAATCGGCGGTCAGCGTCTCGCCGACCACTGCCTTGCCCGAGATCGAGGGCTCCTTCGTGTTCTTCGGCGACGTGTTGTCGGCGATCCTCGGCGTCGGCTTCGAGTTCGCCTTGCTCGAGCCGTCTGCGTTCCGGGCGGTCACGATCGAGATGATCGTCTGGTCGACGTCCTTGGACGTCAGCCTGTACCGGTTCGACTTCTCTCCGGCGATCGTCGAGCAATTGTTGCCGTTCGAGTCGCAGCGCTGCCACTCGTAGGTGAACGTGGTCGGGGTGTTCGCCCAGAGGCCGTTGGTGGTGGTCAGCGTCGAGCCCTCGCGGAACGTGCCGTCGATCGTGGGCGGCGAGGTCGAGCGCGGGGGAGCGGCGATCGCCGAGCCCGCTGCGACCATCGTGGTCAGTGCAACCGCGAGCAGAGCCAGCAGGCCTGCCCGTGTGCGTCGGAGTTCACTTCTCATCGGAATCCTCTCTTCGCTCAGGTGACGAACACAATCAAGGTGGTTATGGGCGGTGCGCCCTCACGGAAAACCGCATTCCCATGGGCTTTACGCAAAGCTTGCACCGAGCGCACGAATCCCTCACGATCGGCGCATGGCCAATCTGCGTCTGATCGAGGTCGACGAGGCGACCGGCCCGCTCCGCGAGGAATACGACGCGGCGATCGGTCGCGCCGGCAAGGTGTTCAACATCGTCAAGGCGATGAGCCTCCGACCCGGCGTGCTCCGGCGCTCGATGGAGCTCTACAAGGGGATCATGTTCGGCCCCTCCGGGCTCTCCCGCCAGGAGCGCGAACTACTCGCGACCGTCGTCTCTCGCACCAACGAGTGCCATTACTGAACGCGCTCGCATGCAGACGACCTCCGTGCAGAGGGCGCAGACGACGAGCTCGCGAGCCACGCGGAGCACGACTACCGACGCGCCGACCTCGATGGGCGCACCCGGGCGCTCTGCGACTTCGCCGTGGAGTTGACGCTCCGTCCGGCCGCGACCGGCCGGGACGCCGTGGAGGCGCTGCGCACCGCCGGCCTCGACGATCCGACGATCCACGACGCGATCCAGGTGATCGCGTACTTCAACTACATCAACCGTGTGGCGGAGGCGGTCGGGATCGAGCCCGAGCCCGACTGGGACGCGGAGAGGAGCTAGCGATGCCCGGCTTCACCATCGTGCACTCGGACGATTTCGAGCGGCCCTTCCCGAAGTGGGCGCTCGCCCGCAAGACGCTGGGGCTCCAGGCCTTCGGGATGAACATCGTCGAGCTCCCGCCCGGGGAGTCGATCCCCGAGCACGACGAGACCGCGAGCGACCAGGAGGAGGTCTTCATCGTCGTCTCCGGCGAGGCGACGATCGTGATCGACGGCGAAGACCATGCCGCCCCGGCCGGAACCTTCGCCCGGCTCGACCCCGAGCCGACGCGCACCTGCGTGAACAGGAGCGACGCCGACGCGACGGTGCTGATCGTCTCGGCGCCTCGGACGAGCGGCTACGAGCCGATGGCGTGGGCCTGATGAAGGATGTGCTGACCGTCGCGTGCGTCCAGGTCGAGCCGGCGATCCTCGACCGTGCCGGGACTCTCGACCGGGTCGACGAGCACACGGCCATCGCCGCCGCCGCAGGGGCAGGGCTCGTCGTCTTCCCCGAGACATTCGTCCCGGCCTATCCGTCCTCGGTCTGGGCGAAGGCGCTCGCGGGCTGGGGCGAGCCGGGCGCGAAGGAGGCGTTCGCGCTCCTCCACAGCGAGTCGCTCGAGGTACCGGGGCCGGATGCCGACCGGCTCGCAGCCACCGCCCGCGAGCACGGCGTCTGGCTCGTCGTCGGCGTCAACGAGCTCGACCCGAACCGCCCGGGGACGCTCTACAACTCGCTCCTCTACTACTCGCCCGCGGGCGAGCTTGCACTCCACCACCGCAAGCTCGTGCCCACGAACCACGAGCGGCTCGTCTGGGGCCAGGGCGACGGCCGCGGCCTCCGGGCGATCGAGACGTCGATCGGCCGGATCGGCGGCCTAATCTGCTGGGAGAACTACATGCCGCTCGCCCGCTTCTCGCTCTACGAGTCGGGCGTGGAGATCTACATCGCCTCGACCGCGGACGACGGCGACGCCTGGCAGGCCACCCTCGTCCACATCGCGCGGGAGTCACGCGCCTTCGTCGTCTCGCCGTGTCACTTCCAGCGCGCGTCCTCGTATCCGCCGGACTTCCCGCTCGCCTCACTGCTCGAGGGGCGCGATCTCCTCGGTCGGGGCGGCTCCGCGATTCTCGGTCCGGATGGCAGGTATCTCGCCGGCCCCCTCTACAACGAGGAGGGGATCCTCTACGCGGAGCTCGAACCCGCGCGACTCGCCGAGGAGCGGCAGCGCTTCGACCCGGCCGGGCACTATCACCGGCCCGACGTCCTCAGCCTCACGGTGACGCCGCTGCACGAACCATGATCCGGTCGCCGACGCGAATCCCCCAGCGCCCGAACGCTCCGGCGTTCACCTCGAGCACGCCGCGGTAGGCGACACCGGGGTCGTAAATCGGGCACGTCTCGGTGCGGCAGGGCTGCATCTGCAGGATCCGGAGGATGCGCCCACGCCCGTCGTAGAAGGCGGCGGAGAGCGGGATCAGCGTGTTCTTCATCCAGAAGGCTCCTCGCGATCCCTCGGGGTAGAGGAAGGCCATCCCGGCGTTCGCGGGCAGGGAGCGGCGGTGCATCAGGCCCTGGGCGCGCTCGGCCGGCGTGCGAGCCAGCTCGGCGCGGATCGTGACCACCTTCTTGGCCGAGGTGAGGGTCGCCGTACCGCGGGCGAACTGCTGACCGTCCGGGGCGAACGTCGCTCCCAGGCCGACGACGGCGACCAGAACCAGAATCGCGAAGAGCCGCATTGCGTCCAGTGTGCCAGCCCTCAGACCCGACGGCGGAGCACGCGGGCATCTCCGACGCGCCGGGTGACGCCGTCCGCGTCCAGCCGCTCGAGCAGGAGCTGCGCGTCACGGCGGCCGCAGCCGGCGAGGTCGCGGAAGCGCGCGAGGGCGATCTGCCCCGCGCTCCCACACTCGGTGAGGACGAGCTCGCGAGCACGGTCGTAGGCGGCTGCCGAGACCGCGTAGCCGTCGCCGAGGCGAACGAGCCGCCCCGCTCCTTCCAGGAACCGGCTGAGCTCGGCATCCGCGACCCGCGCCGCTCCCGGCTCGGCCAGGTCGAGCTCGGCGAGAATCGCCGCGGCCTCGGACTCGCGCGCGCCGAGGGTCGGAGCCTCCTCCGGGCGGTAGAGCTTCGAACCGCGGCGCTCGAACGGAAGCTTCGCGAGGACGTCGCGCGCCCACGGCTCCGTCGGGGCCGTGACTCCCGGGTCGAGCGGATCCGCGTGCGCGAGCTCGTGTTCCAGCCTGGCCCCCAGCGCTGCAAGCCAATCGTCCCCGAAGCGCCACTCGCCCTCGACGAGCACCGGCGCGTGGATCGTCTCCTCGCCGCGCTCGACCCGTTCGAAGCGGGCGCGATCGGCGTGCCGCGGTGGAAGCGGGTCGAGCACGCGCCCGCCCCCCACGGTCGTCGCCTCCCGCAGGACGATCCGATCGCCCCGCGCGGCGACGAGCGGCACCGCGAGCCGAAGCTGCGCCCAGCGCTCACCGGCCCGGACGACCCGCCCCAGCACCGACGACGTCCCGTGATGGACGAGAAGACGCGCCCCGTCCACGATCGGCTCGAGCTCGTCGAGGACGATGTCGAGGCGATAGCTCGGTCGGTAGGCGCCCGGCGCGACGAGAGCATCCCCCCGCCGGAGCCGCTGCCGTTCCACACCGGGGAGCGAGAGCGCCACGCGCTGGCCGGCCTCCGCGCGCGTGACCGGTTCGTCGTGCACCTGCACGCTTCGAACACGCACGTCGATCCCGCGCGGCTCGACCCGGAGCCTGTCCCCGTCCCCGACCGACCCCGACCAGAGCGTCCCCGTGACGACGGTTCCGATCCCGGGGAGCGTGAAGACACGGTCGACGTACAGCCGCGCCGGGTCGTCCACATTGTGACGTAGCGTCACAACGTCCGCCGCCCGACCGAGCGCCGCGCGCAGCTCGTCGAGGCCGGCGCCGGTCTTCGCGCTCACCGCCACCACCTCGGCCTCCGGGACGAGCTCGCGGGCCTCCTCGAGCGCGAGTTCCAGCGCCTCCGGATCCACGGCGTCCGCCTTGGTCACCGCGACGACCCCGTGCTCGATCCCGAGCAGACGCAGGATCGCCAGGTGCTCGTGGGTCTGGGGCCGCGCTCCCTCGCCCGCGTCGACGACGAGCAGGAAGAGGTCGATCCCGGTCGCCCCCGCGACCATGTTCCGGACGAAGCGCTCGTGCCCGGGAACGTCGATCAGAGAGAGCCGGCGGCCGTCGGCGAGCGCGAGGGGCGCGTAGCCCAGGTCGATCGAGATCCCGCGCTCCTGCTCCTCGGGGAGGCGATCGGTGTCCTTGCCAGTCAGCGCCCGGACGAGCCAGGTCTTGCCGTGGTCGATGTGGCCTGCGGTGCCTACCGTGAGCGACACGCGCGAACCGCCTCCGCGACCTCCTCGGCCTCCGCGTCCGTGAGCGTGCGGCAGTCGAGGAGCGTGCGGCCATCACGGACGAGCGCGACCACCGGGGGGTCGTGCGAGCGAAGCGCCGCGGCGAGCCCCTCTTCGACGGCACAGGCGTAGCTCGGAAGCTCCGCGAGCGGGAGCGCCCCGCCTCCCGTCCGCGCGACCGTCTCCTCGACGGTGCCGCCGACGGCCGCCGCGAGCGACTCCGCGCGCGAGCGGACGCCATCGAGGGGCTCGCGCAGCATCCGCAGGACGGGAATCTCCTCCGGCCGGTCGAGGTAGAGGGCGAGCGTCCCCTCGAGCGCGGCGAGCGAGAGCTTGTCGGCGCGCAGCGCCCGGTGGAGCGGGTGCCGCCGCAACTTCTCCACGAGCTCGGCGCGGCCCGCGACGATCCCGGCCTGAGGGCCGCCGAGGAGCTTGTCGCCCGAAAAGCAGACGAGGTCGGAGCCGGCCGCGAGGCTCGAGGCCGGCGTCGGCTCGCCGTCGACCTCGACGAGCGCCCCGGAGCCGAGGTCGTCCACGAGCGGGATCCCGTGGCGGCGCGCGACCGCCGCCAGCTCGTCGATCCGCGGCTGCTCGGTGAAGCCGACGACGCGGAAGTTCGACTGGTGCACCCGGAGGACGAGTGCGGTCTCCGGGCCGATCGCGGCCTCGTAGTCGGCGGCTCGTGTCCTGTTCGTCGTCCCGACCTCGCGCAGGCGCGCCCCCGAGCGGGCGAGCACGTCCGGGATCCGGAAGCCGTCCCCGATCTCGATCAGCTCGCCACGCGAGACGAGCACCTCGCGGCCCTCGGCGAGAGCGGCGAGCGCGAGCAGGATCGCCGCCGCGTTGTTGTTGACGACGATCGCCGCCTCGGCGCCCGTGAGCCGGCGAACGAGCGGAGCGAGGTGATCCTGGCGGGAGCCCCGGGAGCCGGTGGTCAGGTCGTATTCGAGGTTGGAGTAGCCGCCCCCGATCTCTGCGACCCGCTCGAGCGCTGCGGTCGCCAGGGGCGCGCGCCCGAGGTTCGTGTGGATGAGGACGCCGCTCGCGTTGAGGACGCGCCGGAGGCTCAGCCGTCGCGTCGCTGCGAGCTCCGCGAGCGCTCGTTCGACGAGGTCGCCGGGGTCGGCGCCGGCCCGGATCTCCTCGCGCGCCCGGTCGAGCGCGTCTCGGGCGGCGGCGAGCGCGAGCGCGCGCGGCTCGGCAGCCAGCCGCTCGTCGCGGAGGAGCTCGTCGACCGAGGGGAGGTCGCGCAGGCGCACGGCCAAAGTGTACGGCGACCGTACGGGTCTCCTGCTTCAATAGGCGGCGATGAGCAGGCGTTTCCGGATCGCAATTGTGGGCGCCCTCGCCGGGGTGCTCGGCGCCGCCGTGTCCGCAGTTGCGGTGCGCGACGCGGTCTACGTGGACGAGCCGTTGCCCGGAGTCGTCGTCACCGAAGCTCGGCTCGCTCAGCCGGTCGCCGTAACCGTCGCCGGCAAGCAATTCTCGGTCGCTCCGGATCGCGTCCTCGTGGTCGACGAGCGTGCCACTGCCGCCGCCGCGCTCGCAGCGGGACGCGAGTCCTTCCGCTCGCGCATCCGCGCGCTCGCCGATCCGAGCCCACCTCGTCGCGAGGTCGAGCCGGTGCTCGTCGCCCGCCCGGCCGCGACGCAAGCGCTCATCGCCGAACTCTCCGGCGAGCTCCCCGAGCCGACTGCCGCCCGGATTGCGATGCGCGGAACCGAGCCCGTGGTGACACCCGCGAAGCCCGGTGACGCGATCGAGGTCACCGGCCTCGTCGAAGCGCTGCGCCTCGCTGCGCTCGGTCAGCCCGGGCACGTCGTCGCCCCGCTCACCCACGTCGACCCGGAGCTGACGACCGCCGCCGCCGAGGAAGCGGCGGAGATGTCCCGCACGCTCGTCGCGAAGCCCGTCGAGCTCCGCTTCGGCACCGCAGCGGCCGGCGCACTCGAGCCCGCCCGCCTCG
>Ga0136611_10000044_pt1 | contig 65164 bp, 75 predicted proteins | sample AntDrymUQ2232306_2_FD_106645 | JGI IMG/M metagenome (GOLD analysis project Ga0136611, IMG submission 106645) | Polar desert sand microbial communities from Dry Valleys, Antarctica - metaG UQ223 (23.06) | ecosystem: Environmental > Terrestrial > Soil > Desert | place: Antarctica: Dry Valley... | reverse complement strand
GCCCTGCTGGCGTCGGTGACGATCGCCGCGGGCCGGCAGCCGCAATTCAAGTCCGGCGTTGAAGTCGTCTATCTCGATGTCACCGTCCAGGCGCCGGATGGTTCGATCGTTCGCGGCCTCGCGAAAGATGACTTCCTGATCTACGACGAAGAGGTGCCCCAGGATGTGGCGGTCTTCTCCGCCGAGCCCGCGCCGATCAGTGTCGGCGTCTTGATTGACACCAGCGGCAGCATGACCGGTGAACGCATGGCGGCGGCGATTCGCGCCGCTGACGCGCTCGGGCACTCGCTGCAACCCAGCGACCTGTGGAGCATCTCCACCTTCGACAGCACCCGGCGCACGATGATCACCTGGCGGCCGTACCATCCGGGCATCGTCAACTCACTGAGAGCCATGCCGACCTCCGGCAGCACGGAACTGTTCAGGGCCGTGGCGGACATGGTGCCCTACATGAAGGACACGCCGCATCGCAAGCGGGCGATGCTGCTCATGACCGACGGCATCGACAACTCGATCATTGCGGCCAGCCGCGACGGCAGGGGCGATCCATTCGAAGCACCCGGCCCGCGCGAAAGTTCCGCCACGGCGGAGGCAGCGCTGCGCGAAGGCGAAGTGCTGCTCTACGCGCTCGGCATCAACGTGGCGGCGCGAGCCGGCGCCGTGCACGTGCCGTCGCTGCAACGACTCGCCGGCCCCACGGGCGGGTCCGTCATCATTGCGTCAACGGTTCGTGAAGTGGAAGCGGCGGCGCAGCGGGTCGCCGAAGAACTGCGTCAGCAATATACGCTCGGGTTCTATCCGCAGAACGCCGGCGACAAAACCTATCACCGCCTGAGAGTCAGGACGAGACATCCGGACTACCGCGTTCGCACCCGCTCCGGATATCCGAGGGGGTAAGCACTATTGACGAGTAGTGGCCAGCCTCTTCTGGTCGCAGGTGTTTCCGTCATCACCTGCTGACAGGCCGGCGAAGCCGATTCGGCCGCCCGGCAGAACCAGCGACAGCAACGGACGGTCCTCGGCGACGTTCTCGTCCGTAATGCGCCCCAGTCGTCGCGGGGCCGCAGCTGCGATCTGACCCTCTTTCGTCGCGGCCCGCTGCGCGTATTGCGGTGCTCTCGTGAGCTGCATGCGCCAGAAGAACCTCGTCCTCGCCGCGGCGCTCCTCACGCTCGGCTTGTCCGCCGACGCGCAATCCGTGGTCAAGGGCAAGACCTCCGCCGGGATCGCCTAACGACGTACAAGGGTCGGGGCCGGTCGTGATCCTCATCACCGGCTCGAACCTCGATCGCCGGATGTGGGATCGGGAAGCGCTATGGCTATCGCGCACACACACCGTGGTGCGCTATGACCTGCGCGCGCACGGGGAGTCTGATACGGCGACCGGGGTCTTCAGCCATCTCGGTGATCTCGTGGGCGTGCGCGACGCCCTGCAGATTCCCAAGGCGACGCTGATCGGTTTGATGGAAAATGATCGGCTGTGGACGGTCGATCCCGCCTTGATGAAGGGCCCACTCGTCGCGGCGATCAATCGTCTGGAGTCGGTACGGGTGCCGACGTTGATCCTGATCGGCGAAAAGGACGAACTGCAACGCGAGCAGGCCGGGCTGCTCGCCAAGCGCGTGCCGCGCGCCAAACTGGTTCGAGTTCGCGGTGGCGGGCGCCTGTTGAATCTGTCAGATTCACGACCTGGGTCCGAGAGGCGACGTTACACTTGATCTCATGCAGCTGCATGTCGCCCGCCTTTGCCTCGATTGCCACGAGATTCACGACGAACAGACGTGCCCGGTGTGCGGGTCAGAGTCGTTCGGCTACCTCAGTCGATGGATTCCCGCGCCCGAGCGGCGGACACGCCCGCGACCGGTAATCACGTCTCCTACAGCCGACACCTATCGCCAATTGCTCACACCTGATCCCGCCCGGTCCGATAAGTCGCGATGGTTGCGGCGCGGTGTACTCGGCGTGACGGCAATGAGCGTGGTCGGCTGGATGTGGCGTCGCAAGGCGGCCGAGACCGGGCGAGAGACGAAAGTCGCGGACCAACCCAAAGGACGAAAATCGTGACCCGGCCACTCAGAATTTCGCATGCCGCAGGCCGGTGAAGATGGGCGTCATCACGGCGCGGATGATCACCAAGGTGGCGCGTAGCGGCTACTCATGCGAGTAGCGGCTTCCCAAGCCGGTGCCATAGGGCGTCATCACCGCTAGCGCGTATTGACTACTCACGCGTCGGTTCTGCGCAGCAATCCGCGAACAAATTCTGGCGTGTTTTCAATCGCGGGACGCGGCATCGACTTTGATGTTGCTGGCGGAAGCAACGACGCCGCGCATCACGCCGGCCTCGCCCCCCAATACCCCGGAGGAAGATATGCACCAGCCATCTCGTCGCCGATTCGTCACCGCCTCACTCGCCGGTCTGCCCATCCTGGCAGGCGGAACCGCGAGCCTGTTTGGATCGTCATTGACCCTTAACGCGGCGCAGCCGCGGGGGTTGGTCAGCAAGCCGGAGGCCGGCGTCCAGTCACCGCCGAATTCCGATGCCGTTCTCGACGCGATCGTGGCCGACTTCCGAGAGTTGCGTCGCGAAGGTGACGGGAAGCCCGGGCTGCGACGGGGCGCGGTTCGTGGCATCGAAACACTGACCGGGGTGCTCGCGGCCCATCTGGGAAAGCACTACGACCCGGAGATGAAACGCGGCATTCGTCAACAGCTCCAGCGCAAGGGCCGACAGGCGTTTGTTCAGGACATCACGACCAGAGCCAACAAGCCCGAGTTCACGCATGAGAAAGTTGATGCGATGCTCACGCGGCTGGAACGGGACGGCTTGGGCGGCGTGTTTCGCGACATTCAGAAAGGGATCAAGCGGATGCGCGACAACATGCCGCCCGACTATCTCCAGGTGCGCTCCGCCACGCAATGGGACTTCTGTTCCGACCTGAGGTGGTTCATTGAGATGGCCGAAATGTCGGCCGCGGTCGCCTGCGCCATCGCAATGGGCATGGGCGGCAGCAACCCTCTCGCCGACGCCGCGTGTGTCGCTGCAACGACCGCGCTGGCGGGGTACCTCGCGATGAAGTGGTGGTATAACTGCTGACATGGCGATGCGCTATAACGGACATCTTGTCAAGACACGCACCGCAGCGGCAGGAGTCGCCATCCTGTCGTTCGGGTTCCTCCTGCCCTTTCTCGCCATGCGCATTGATCTGTCCAGACCGGCGTGGGCAGCGACGCTCGTGACATTGACGCTCTTGCCGTTGTTGTCCGCCTTCCGCTGCCTCCGCTTCCTGTCACGGCAGGAGCGGCAGCACACCACCCCGACGCCGGAAATGACGTTCATCTTCGGCCTCGCGGTCAGCCTGCCGATGGTGTTCGCCGCCGTGGTGCTCATCATGCTCAGCAACTACAAGTGAACCCTCGGTCGCAGCGGCCATCACCTCGATGGGTGGTGGCCGCTGTCGCCCTCGCTGGCTTGAGGCCACTGCGAAAGGCGGTAGCTGACATTTCGTAAAAATTTTCTGTAGTCTGTACTGCCAGTGAATTGCTGGTTAAGCCCAGCTCGTGATCGACATACAGGGCCGCGGCCAACAGGCCCTTAATGCCGACCGGCTACGTGGCCGCCGTGAATCTTGAGTGGGCGGCTTCGGTCGGCTCGCCGACGAACGACGGTTGATCGACGGGCTTCTTCAGGTCCGAGAGATTGATTTCACGAAGTGGTGGCGAGAGATCGAGACCCAGACGCGTCGAGGCGCCGTCGAAAATCTGCTTCACCGCCTTCTTGTTTTCCTGAAGTTCGAGCAGGCGTTTTTTAATGCGGCCAAGCTCGGTCGCAATCTCGCGATCGAAGGCCTCCATCTCCTCTTGCGCGATGTTGCGAACTGTTTCGTAATGGGCCTTCTGGTCTTCGGTCAGCACGGTCGTCCTCCTGGTTCTAACACGATCTTCACTCTTGCGGTCGACGAGTGGTTGACGGATCAAAGTTAAAGCGTATCGACGTCTGCGTTTCAACGGCGAGGTTGTCGACGCGAGCCGCCTCGTAACGCCACCGCCGTACTGCCGCTTCGGCAGCCGATCGAAGCTGTAGAGGCCCCGATGACGACTGCACGTTGATCACTCGGCCGCTCCGGTCGATGGTAAACCGCACCTCAACGCTGCCGCCGATCTTCGCTGTTCGTAGCGCAGCTGGGTACTCAGGCGCCGACCCGGTCAGCAGTCGCGGTGCGGTCTGGCGTGGCAACCCAGCCGGTACTGGCGCAGCAGCGGCAGCAGCCGGAGCAGGCGCTGCCCCGTTCGTCACGCCGACGCGAGCCGCGGCGTCGGTGGGTTCTGAATCAACTGGCCTGGGTTTCGCGCCCTCGGGGGTCGCGGTTCGGCCTGTAGCCGCACCGCGATCGGTAGGCTCGCCAATTCGCTCCACCGGCGCAGGCGACGCGACCACGGGCGATGCGGTAAGCGCGCTCTGCGGCGCCTCTTCGATTACCGGCTTTGGCGGTGTGTTGGATCGTTGATCTGTTACTTCGTTCGTGCGGCGGCGCGGTGTCCGACTAATGACTCGCGGCGGTTCCTTCGGTTCGCGCGCTGCCGCCCACACTTCCACCTCTGACGGACCGGTCACCTTGACGGCACTGGGGGGCTCGACAGGCGAGCCCTGCACGAGCGCAGGCGCGCCGGATGACGGAAGCGTCGCCGTCTCAGTTCGTGCGTCCCGCAGGCCCATCGCGCTGGCTAGGATGAGAGCAATAGCTGACAGCGCGGCGACAATCAGCGACCGCTTGGACAGTGAACCGCGAAGCTTGTCACGCCATGGCCGCGACACCGGGGGCACAAGGGAAGCGGGCGCGTCTTGTGGGACTGCGCCTACGTCGCGGGCGGTTTCGTTCTCGTCCTCCGCGCCTTCACTGACAAACCCCCATTCGGCCTTGTGGTCTGCTGTTGCGCGGAGAGCGAAAGGGTCGTCGGGATCCCCTTCGGCCCTTAGAGGTGCGACAACGGCTGGCTCCGGGCGCGCGGCAGCGGCGACGGTCCGACCGGTTGACTCGTCAGACGGCCGGCTCTGGGGTGGGAGCGGAGCAACTTGGTCACCAAGAATGGCCTCCAGCAAGGCGTCAAGATCGGTCGCATCGGAAAGTACCTCGGAGTCCGTATCCGTCCGTTCACGTGGCGGGTCGCTATGTTGAGTGATCAAGGACGATCCTCCAGTCATGTCGAACGAACGCGTAGTGCGTGTGTCAACCCTAATAACATCGAATCAGCAAGGTCAAATCATACAAGTAGTGCACCTGACGCGCCCGGCAGAACCGCAATAATTGTGGCTCCAAAACACGCGCCAAGACCAACTCGACAATATCCTGGCGCGCTTGTTAGCGAAGGGTGCGCAGATGGACGGGCTCGTAGGAGGATCCGCCGACGCCAGCCGAAGCGGATTCGCACTAGTAGGAATCTACTAACGTTCAGGCGACGGAGGCAAATTGCGGTAATTTAGCGGCGTCGCATGCCTCAACCCGAAGCGGTTCGTTTCCCGATGGCCTGTCCCGCGTGTGGCGCGGTGTGCGCAAAGCCGAGTAGGGTCTCCGCGCTAGCCGATGGCGCGACCGTCGTCATTATTCGTTGTAAGCACTGCGGCCAGGAATCCCGGTTTGAAGTGCCGGCGAGCGCGGACCCGGCGCACATGCGAAGTGGGGTACGACTGCCGCTGGCGAAGCCGCCCAAGGCAAAGGAAAAATCTTAACATTTCTCCATCTAGAGTTCGGCGCCGACGTTCAAGGCGCGACGCCGTTGGGTGATATCGCCGTTACGCTCGTCAGCGTCGACGAATTGTTGCGCGACCTGGCGGCCATTGCCGCCTCTCCGTCACATGCCGAGTTTCGTAACATCGAAGTCGTCGCGATTGAGACACGCGAGCGCTTGAAAGTGAAGCTGTCGCTGTTGGCCATTCCCGCGGACGCAGTCAACGCATTTCAGGACATCTGCCGCGACATCATCGTGTTTCGCGAGCGTCCAGACCGCGACGCGACGCGGGCAGCGAGCGCGTGGCAAGACGTGACCGCCAGGCGGCTGGCGGCCATCACGGCGGCCCTAAACAGTGGCGGGACCACCGGGATGAGTCAGGACGATCGATTAACCGTGCAGGATGCGAGGCGGTTACAACGGCACATGGATGTTCTTTTAAACGCGGCCATGCCGTTGCGCCGAGTGGAGATGAGAAAGGACTGACGCCGATGGTGAATACGGTAAAGCTCATCCACGAAACCTTACCGGCGCTCGCGCAACTTATCGAATCGTTCTGTTGTTCAGTACGCCGCCCGCTAAGCTACCATGCGGGCGTGATGCAGCGTCCCCCGCTCGTCGTTGAAGGCGGCGCCACGTCTCTCAGCCCTTTCTCATTTCCACCTTGTCCCAAGTAAAAGCGAGGGGAAATGCAGAGCGATCATCCGGGGCCACCGAGGACCTTCATGCCGATCTGCCCGGTGTGCAGTAGCGTGATGCAGCAGGCCTATAATGGCGACGACCAGCAGCTGTTCGCATGCGATAGGTGTCTGACGACGGTGGCTATTCCGGTAGGAGCCTGGGCCGTCGCACTGGAAAATCGGCAACGGAAATGGCCGAAGAAACTGTGAGGGACAGCGCCGAGGGGATCGAGATATCGCCGCGATCCGAAGACGTGTAGGTGGATGCGCAATGGTGATACGTAGTGAACTCGCTGTTACCGGCACCGCTTTTGCTTTATCAGTCTTTACAGTGCCTAGACTGTCCTCTACAGAAATTGTCCATGAAGAGTTTCCGATTGTGTGCGTCTATTGCGGTCGCCAGTCGGTAACTCCGATCGCCAACGGCACCAAGGTGCACGTGCACGAACTCCAGCTTGCGTTGGCGTGCGTGGCGTGTGGCGAAGAGTGGCTGGCTCGGATGGTCAACGACCCGCTCAAGTTAGGACGAAAGGTGGATCGCCGCGCGGTGCCGCGAGGTCGTGCCGGTCAGTGAACGTCCGGTGCTCTGACTCTGCATCGCAGTCACCGCGCATACCGCAAGCAAACCACGTTAGTCGCCTAGGACTTTGCGGCGAGCTGGTTTTAGAATCAGCGGGGATCCGCCATGTGCAGAAAGTTTAGAAAGGTGAGCGAAAACCCTTAGCCTGTGGACGATCACCACCTGAAGCGCTGCCACAGTCCCCTGAGTGCGAATCCGAGTAGGATTTGGGGCATGAAACGCCCCGTCAGCCTCGACACGATCGGCGCGCTGGCTCTGGCCGCGCTCCTGGCACCAACCATCGGCGTTGGCGGCCAGACGCCCGCTCTACCCGCCACAACCGCTGCACCCGTTGCAACCGTGAGTCGCTTCCCGGACCTGGCGGGGATGTGGAACGGCAACACCCGCGCACGGCCGATGAACAGCGAGAACTATCCGTGGACCAAGACCAACTTCCCCGTGCTCAACGATCGCGGGCTGGCCTATATGAAAGCCTTCGACGAAGCCGTCGCGCCGAAGTACGACTGCGTCCCGTCGTCTTCTCCAGCGATTCAATACGATCCGTACTACATGCAGCTGGTGCAGTGGCCCGATCGTGTCGTCCTTCGTTACGAGAAAGATGACGTGACGCGGACGATCTGGCTGGATGGGCGCAAGCCCAGCGTGCAGGATTACAGCCTGCAGGGGTTCTCGGTCGGCCGCTACGACGGCAACGCGCTGATCGTCGACACCGATCATTTCCTGTTCGACATCACCGGCTTCGACGACTACAACGGCATCCCCTCCTCCACGCTCAAGAAGGTGACGGAGCGATACTGGAAAGAGAACGGCGAGCTCAAGATGACGCTGACGCTGGAGGATCCGCTGTTCCTGCGCCAGCCGGCGTCGTACACCACCCGCTGGCTGGCGGCGGCGACCGGCTACCAGCTCGAGCCGTGGGAGTGCGACCCGGAGTCGTCTCGCGCGCCGATCAAGATGATGATTCCGAAGTACAAGTAAAGGACACCTGCATGAACGCGAAGCGATGGTTTGTGATCGTGACGTCGGTGGTGGCGGGAGCGGTGGCGGCGCCGGTGATCGCGCATCATTCGAGCGCGCCGTTTTACGATCCCACCAAGACCGTCGAGGTCACGGGCATCGTGACCAAGCTGCACATCAAGAATCCGCACTCCTTCCTGTATCTCAACGTCGATGAGAAGGGTCAGAAGGTCGAGTGGCAGGTGGAGATGGGCACCGGCGCGCAGCTGGTGCGCAACAACCTGACCGTCGACACGCTCAAGCCGGGCACCGAGATCAAGGTCTCCGGCCAGCCGTCGCGCGCCGAAGGCTCGCGCGGCATGTGCTGCATCAAGACGCTGATGAAAGCCGACGGCTCGGCGATCCTGCGCGGCACCGTGCCCAAAGAACCGCCGCTGCGGTGACCGATCTGCTCGCCTCGATCGAAGGGTCGGCTCTCGCGGCCTGGACGCGCGAGTCGCCCTCGATCTGGGCCTATTCCACCATCCTCACGCTTCACACCTTCGGCCTGGCGATCGTCGCCGGTGCCAACGCCGTCATCGACTTCAGGCTGCTGGGCGTCGCGCCGCGCATTCCTGTCGCCGCACTGCCGCCGCTGTTCCCGATCATGTGGTGGGCGTTCGCGCTCAACTTCATCACCGGGATCCTGCTGTTCATGGCCGATGCCACGGCCAGGGCCGGGCAGCTGGTGTTCTACGTCAAGCTCGCGATGATCGCGCTCGCGTTGCTGGTCACGATCGCGGTCGCGAAATCCCTGCGCCGCGAGGCGGGGGCGATCGACGCGACGATCCCGTCACACCTGCGGATGCTGGCGATGCTGTCGCTGGTGCTGTGGACCGCGGCGATCGTCGCCGGCCGGCTGCTCGCCTACCAGTAAGGTGATGACCGTCCTCGATGCCTTCGTCCAGTGGTTGCAGGGCACGCCGCTGTCGTTGTGGATCAACCAGAGCACGTGGGTGTGGCCGCTGTGCGAAACGCTGCACTTCATCGGTTTGAGCCTGCTGCTTGGCGTGACCGGTTTCTTCGATCTGCGCTTGATCGGGTTCTTCAAGCGCGTCTCGGTTGCCGCCGCGAAGGACTTGATGCCGCTGGCGCTGATTGGGTTCGGGATCAACGCCGCAACGGGCGTGGTGTTTCTGATCGGGCTGCCCGGCCAGTACGTGCACAATCGCATCTGGTGGTTCAAGGTCGGCTTCATCCTGCTCGCGGGATTGAACGCGCTGTTGTATGAAGGCCGGTGGTCCGCCAAGGCGCTGGCCCTCACGCCCGGCGCCGACACACCGGGCTCGCTCAAGTTGATCGGCGTGGTCTCGCTCGCGTCGTGGCTCGCGGTGCTCTATTGCGGCCGAATGCTGCCGTTCCTCGGTGACGCGTTCTAGGCCACAGAAGGCGCAGACGGCGCAGACTCGAGCGCTTAGGTTCCCGACGCCTGGATGAACTTGGTGTCGAGGTTCGCGCGCTTGAGCAGGCCTTCGAACGCCGGCTTGTCGACCGATTTCAAGTACGCCTCTTCCGGCTCGACGATCTTCTTCGTCACCAGCTCCATCAAGGCCTCGTTCAGCGCCACCATGCCCTGCGAGCGGCCGACCTGCATCATGGACGGAATCTGGAACGTCTTCGATTCGCGAATCAGGTTCGCGATCGCGCTATTGATCAGCAGCACTTCGAGCGCCGCCACTCGCCCGCCGCCGATTTTGCGGCACAGGTTCTGCGCAATCACGCCTTTGAGCGATTCCGACAGCATGATGCGAATCTGCGACTGCTGCTCGGTCGGGAACTGATCGATGACGCGATCGACGGTCGACGCGGCCGTGGTGGTGTGCAGCGTGCCGAACACCAGGTGCCCGGTCTCGGCCGTCTCGATCGCAATCGCCACCGTCTCGAGGTCGCGCAGCTCGCCGACCAGGATGATGTCCGGATCCTCGCGCATCGCCGCGCGCAGCGCGTGCTTGAATCCGCCGGTGTGGGTGCCAACCTCGCGCTGGTTGATCAGGCAGCCCTTGTTCTCGTGCACGAACTCGATCGGGTCCTCGATGGTGATGATGTGGTCGGTGCGCTGGCGATTGATGTAATCGATCATCGCGCACAGCGTCGTCGACTTGCCCGATCCGGTCGGCCCGGTGACGAGGATCAGACCTTTGGTCAGCCGGCACAGCTTGAGGATGTACGGCGACAACCCCAGCTCTTCTGCGCTCAGGATCTTGGCCGGGATGACGCGGAACACGGCGCCCCGGCCCTTGCGATCGAGAAACATATTGGCGCGAAAGCGCGCCAGGCCTTTGATCTCGTAGGCAAAGTCGGTGTCGTTGCGCTGCGCGAACTCGGCGCGATTGGTCTCCGGCGTGATCGGCTCCATCAGCGCCACGATGGCGTCGTGCGTCAACGGCGCGGCATTCTCTTCGAGCGGCTGGATGCGGCCGTCCTTGCGTACCAGCGGCGGCATACTCGCGGACAGATGCAGGTCGGACGCTTTCTGATCGACCATCAGGCGGAACAGGCGATCGATCGCGGGTGCGCCGTTGATCACCGACGGTTGCGGCGCCTGCGGTGCCAGGGGTGCCTCGGGGGCCGGGAAAGCCAAGGGCGCCACGGCCTCCACGGGCGCTACTCGTGGCGCCGCTGCAAGCGCGACGTCATCGGGCACGAAGGTCACGACGATCTCGGTGCCGTTGCGGAGAATGGTGACCTTGAATGGGCCGCTCGGCGAGGTGTAGTCGAAATCAACCGAGCTTTCCTGCGGCAGCCGGCGGCGCGCCTCCTCGGGAACGATCGGGCCGATCAGCTGCAGGATCTCCTGCCGGGTCAGCGCCTGAGACGACGCTTCATGCATCGTGCCGGCGGCATCGAGGATGCGCGCGGGCGAGCCGGCCGCGAGGCGCATGCTCCTGCCGCCGGTGTCGACCATCACCTTGAGCATTCCTTCAACGGCGCTCAATTGGTCACCTCCGTCAACGCGACGATGTGCGAGGAATTGATCAGCAGCGTCCGATCCTCCAACTCGACGTAGCGAAACTTTTCGTCGATCTGCGTGTAGTCGCTCAGGCGATCGTGGCCGGGCGGGCGAAACACCACGACGTTGCCGGTGACGCTCTCGCCGGTGGTCAGCAGCACGCGCACAGTACGGCGCGTCGCCACGTCGTAACCGGCATCGAGCTGCGCCTCGATCATTTGTGGCGGCAGCGCCACCTTGAGCACGTGCGCGCGATTGACGAGCATGGTTTCGGAGCCGGTCCCGAACGGGAAGAATCCCGGCTCGAGGTTCATCACGTCGCCGACGCGCTCGGGGCCGGTGTGGAGATGACTGGCCCCGGCGAGGAAGAACACGCCGGATAGGGTGGCGCCGGTGACCAGAGTGAGCTCAGCAGCTTCCCGCCGCTTGTCGACCCGAAACTCGGACATGCCGAAAGAGTATCAACCTTTGGTCGATTACGCGCCGGCACCGACCAGGCTTTCGATCACTTCGAGCAGCCGCGCCGGTGCGATCGGCTTGACCAGGTGTTCGTCGAAATGCGCCGACAGGGCGCGCTCGCGATCGCGCTCGCGGCCGTAGCCGGTAAGCGCCACCAGCCGCATGCCCTCCAACCGGACATCTTCGCGCAGGCACCTGGCGAGCTCGTAGCCGTCCATGCGCGGCAGGCCGATATCCAGCACCGCCACGTCAGGTACGAAGTCGCGGACAATCTGGAAGGCATGCTCGGCGTCCATCGCGGTGCGCACGTCATAGCCGGCTGCGCCCAGCAGCAGGTCCAGCGTCTGCGCCGCGTCGGCGTTGTCATCGACGATCAACACGCGGCCGCTGACCTGGCGGCGCGGTTCCGGCACCGGCGCGTCGCTAACCGCGGTTGAGGCGCCGGCGACGGTCGGCAACCGGACGATGAACGTCGTGCCCTTGCCTAGACCTTCACTCTCCGCGGTGACGGTGCCGCGGTGCATCTGCACCAGGGTCTTGACGATCGCCAGGCCGAGACCGAGGCCGCCGGCTCGCCGATCGATCGGCTGCTCGCCTTGCACGAATAAGTTGAAGACGCGCGGCAGCAGGTCGGGCGAAATGCCCTTGCCGCTGTCTTGCACCGCGACCACCGCCTCGCCATCCTCAACCGTGAGCCGAATCGTGATCCGGCCGTCGCGCGGCGTGAATTTGGCGGCGTTGTTAAGCAGGTTGCACAACACCTGCACCAGGCGGACGGAATCGCCGCCGACGAACACCGGCTCCTGCGGCAGCTGCTGCACGATCGGCTGCGACAGCTGATCGAGTGCCGGCTGCGTCAGCTCGATGGCGCGCGCCACCACCGCCTTCATGTTGACGAGGCCGCGCTCGAGCTGAATCTTGCCCTTGGTGATGCGCGAGACGTCGAGCAAATCGTCGACCAGGCGGGAGAGGTGGGCGACCTGGCGCTCGATGATGCGCCGCTCTTCGAGGCTGGCGCTGTCGGCGCGCAGGTTCATCACATGCAGCGCAGTGACGATCGGCGCGAGCGGATTGCGCAACTCGTGCCCGAGCATCGCGAGAAGTTTGCGGATGCGATCAACCTGCGGACGCTGTACGTCGTGCCGCTGATTGCCCGTGGCCGCACCATCGGCGCGCTGGGCGCCCTGCAGGCGGAGTCCGGCCGGCCGATCACCGACGCCGATCGCTCGCTGATTGGCGAGATCGCGCAGCGCGCGGCGCTGGCGATCGACAACGCGCGCCTGTTCGCCGAGGCGGAGGCGGCGCTCAAGGAGGCGGAGACCGCAAACCGGGCGAAGGACGAAGTCAACAGAACGTGATCGCGCACCGGATCGAAATCCGCAGGACGATCGAACAGCGCGAGGTGCGGCTGTGAATGCCGCGCCACCCACGCCATCGATCCCTGTGTCTCGGGGTGGGCCTTGAGTCTGGCTACCAGCTCGGCGCCGTACCTGGCGCGCTCGGGATCTGAGTGATAGGTCAGCGCCCGCTGCATCACCGCCGCGACATCCATCAGGTCGATGCGGCACCAATCGGCGATTTCGGGGACCAGAATCGAGGCGATGCCCTGAAGCGTGGCCTCCGGATCCAGAGAGCGCGACAGCACGGCGCCGGCCTGTGCGAGCAGCTCGAGATGGCGGCGCGCCTGGTCTGGATCGATTGAGAAGGCGTGACGCTCGTTTTCCAACCACGTCCATTCTATTTGAGATGCGATCGATAGGCGCCGAGCTAGAGGGCGCCCAAGCGGCGTCTGAGGTCGAGGCCGTTAATCGTGCCTGCTCCGCGCGAGGTGTTGTCGAACACGCACCACACCGGCGCGCGTTGCGCGAGACCGCGCATCTGCTCCGCAAGCGTCGACAGATATGCGTCGCTGTAACTCGACTGATACATCACCGGCGAGCCATGCAACCGGAAGTACGGAACCCGCTCCGAGCCTGAGGGTTGATCTCCGCCTTCGCCGCAGGACGGATCGGCCGCCACGCGGCCGACGCCGTGCGCCTCGAGACGGCGATCGGCGGCACCGGTGAACCACGTTCGATGCCGCGGCTCGCACACCACCGGGCCGCGATGGCGCGCGCGCAGCGCGCCGAAGAACGACTCGACCGTGCGCGGCTCGTATGCGAGACCTGGCGGCAGCTGCACCAGCACGCAGCCGAGCTTTCTGCCCAGGCCCTTGATCTCGAGGAGGAACCGCGTCAGTGCTGTGCCGCTGTCTTCCAGACATTGCTCATGCGTGAGCCACTTTGGCATCTTCACGGAAAAGCGGAAGTCATCCGGCACGTCGGCGGCCCAGCGCTCGTACGTTTCCCGCTTGTGCGACCGGTAAAAACTGGAATTGACCTCAACCGCCGCGAATCGCGAGGCGTAGCGTTGCAGGTGCGAACCTTCGGCGGCGAACAACTCCGCATGTTCCTTGCGAATGGACCAGCCGGCAATGGCGACATGACACTTGAGCTGCACGCCGTTGTGCCTTGCAAGCGGCAGACCGCTTGCATCGCTGAGGGCATGTTCCTGTTCTTCTCGAATCGCCTCGGCTGCCTCGGATCGGTCGGTGTCTCGATTGTCCTGAGCCTGGTGCTGATCGGCTTGCTGCGAAGCTGCAGCTGATCAGCTAACATCTGGCGGTTGCCAGCGCCGCCCGGCCGCTCTCGAATCCTGTTTCTGATCGCCGTCTACGGCGTGCTCAGCGTCGTGTTCTGCGCGCCCCTGTTCGAACTTCCGCAAGGCCTCGGCACCAACGACTGGGATCAGCACCTCTTCTACTACGGCGTAGTACTGAAGAACATCATCGAGTACGGGCAAATGCCGTTCTGGAATCCCTGGTATTGCGGCGGCAACGTGCTGTGGCAGAACCCGCAGGTGGCGATCCTCAGCCCGGTGTATCCGCTGACCGCGCTTCTATCGCTGCAGCTGGCGATGAAAGTCAACGTCGTGCTGCATTACTGGGTCGGGTTCGTCGGGATGCACCTGCTGCTCACGCGCGTGATCGGCGTCACGTTCCTCCCGGCGGTAATCTACCTCGCGACGCTGGTAACCGCCTCTGGTGCGGCGGCCATCCACCTCCGCGTCGGCCACAGCGTGTTTCTGCCGGGTTTCTACCTGCCGCTGCAGGTGTTTTTCTTCCTCCGGGCGTATCAGACCGGGGCGTGGAAATACGTCTGCGCTTCGGCGGCCACGCTCGCGGCGATGATCTTTAACGGCGGCACCCACATCCTGCCGATGTCGATGGCCGCGCTTGGCACCTTTGCACTGTGCGCGGCGATTGCGCGCCGCGACTGGCGCCCGCTCGCGTTCGTCGTGGCGTTCGGCGCTGCCGGCCTCGCCTACTCGGCGCCGAAGCTCATTCCGGTCGTGCACTACGTCAGCGGCGATTACTTCTCGGATACGCGCAACCCAACCGAAAAACCCGATCGCGTGACGCTCGATATTTTGAGACAGACCTACCTCGTTCCTACCCAGGAGGTCGGCTCGCGCCTGCCGATGCAGCGCCACGGCTGGCATGAGTACGGCAATTACATCGGAATCGGTTCGGCACTCGCGCTTGTCCTCGGATTGCTGTTCGCTCTCCTCGACAGCCTGCCCCGCCCAAGCGCGCAGCGCGAGGGCGGGCCGCCCCCAGAGGGCGAAGGCGGGTTTGGGATATCGCTCGCCATCACCACGATCGTGTTGTTTCTGTTGTCTCTCGGCGAATTCGGCCGCTACTCGCCGGCGATGCTCTCCCAGTCACTGCCGCTGTTCTCGAGTTTCAGGATTCCAAGCCGTTACACGATCCCGTTCCTGCTGTTCGCCGCACTGACGCTCGGCTGGGCGTTTCGCTCGGCGATTCTTCGCTACGGCTTCCCGCAACGGGCACGCGCCACTGTCACCGTAGTGTGTCTCGCCGCCGCCGCGCACTTGATCTACGTCAACCAGTGGAACTTGAAGGGCGTCTTCAGGGAGACGCCCTTCGATACGACGTTTCAGTGGATGAGCGGACCGCGGCAGATCACTACGGACGCAGAGAGCAGCGCCTATACCGGCGGCTCGCCAATGCTGAGGGCGCTTATGAACGACCAGTCGTTCTTCAACTGCTACGAGTCGCTGCAACTCGCCCGCGGCGCCGGACCGATCAATCCGCAGGTGTTCGACGCGAACGCGTCGGCGCGCGTCGGAGAGATGGATTTCTCCCCGAATCGATTGACGTTTTCTGTGAATGACGGAAGCGACCCATCCAAGGTCGCGCTGAATCAGAATTGGGGACCTGGGTGGACCACCGATGCGGGGCCGATCGCCGTCGGCCCGCGCACTGAACTCTCGACGGTAACGGTGCCTCCCGGACGAAGCGGCCGCTACAGCTTCACGTTCACGCCACCGGGCATTTACGTAGGAACCACGTTGATGGCCATTGCGCTGATCGCTACGGCGCTCGCGTGGCGCCGGCGCATGACGCCTATTTTTTCGGCTCCGCCACCACGATAGCAACGGCATCGCCGGTGGGCGACACGCTGAGCCTCGAGATCGCGCCGAGCTGATGCGACGCGCCGTCGAACACGTCGGTCCAATCCGCGGCGCCTTGCGTCCACGAAAACACCCTGGTGCCGGCTGACATCAGGATGGTCCGGCCGTCCGGCATCCACGCTTAGTCGCGTTCGGTGCTGCCGGGCACCGTCTTGACCAGCGGATCGATTTTCTTCGTGGTGATGTCGATTTGCTTGATCCAGTAGTCGCCCGACGCCTCACGCTGCACAAAGCTGGCCAGCTGAGTGCGCGGGACGCGGTGGAGTGATCGGCCGATGTCGCTGGCAGCGGTCTCACCTTTGCCGCTCCTGACGTCGGCGATTTGCAGCGTCGCCGGCTGTCCGAGCACGAACAATACGAGATGCCCGGCATCAATCCACGCGTGATACCCGACCGGCTTGATGTCGGCTAGCACCAACTGCGGATTGGCGCCTTGCGCGTTGAACCGCCATAACCGCTGCGTGCGATCGGATTCCGTTTGCACCACGCTGAAACTGCCGGCGTCTCCTATTCCCGACGGCAGATAGGTCGGCGAGTTTTCGTTCTCCGCCGTCCGTGTGAGCTGCGTCGTCTGATTGGTGCGCCGATCGAACTGGTAGACATCAATCTGCTTGCCGTCACGGTTGCCCGCATACAGGATGCGGTGGCCATCGGCGTTGAAGCTTGGCTGGTTATCGTAGCCGGGCGCCACCGACACGGCGAGCGGCTTGGACGCCTTCATCGACGAGGCCGCACCGGCGAGCGGCACCAGATAGATGTCCGTACCTGGTGGGGGTGCCTGAGGTGCCTGGGGTGCTTGAGGTGCAAGCCAGAGCGACAGGACGATTAATGCGATCCGCATTTACATCTTCGGCTTGTCGTTCTTCAGCTGAACGACGATCACTTCAACCGGCGTCGTGCCGGGATTGACGTCGGCGTGCTGCGTTCCGGCCTTGTCGGCGTCGAGCCACATCGCCTTGCCGGCTTCGAGCTTGTACACATCCACGACCTTGCCCGCGCCGTCGACCACGTTCAGGGTGCCGCCGTTGAGTGAGATCAGCGCGCGGCCGTGATCGTGACGATGCAGGCCTAGCGGCGTGCCCGGCGAGATGATCGACTTCCACACCTGCACTTCGCTGTTTTCGAACTGCGGTTCGCGGCGGCTGGTGCTCGCTTGCTGTCCGACCGCGATGCCCGCGGCGAAGACTGAGCCGATAATTACCATCGATCCGATCCAGTTGATTTTCATAAGGTCCCCAAAACGACTAACTCACACCCAATAACGCGGCGGCGTTGCGGCCTGCGATGCCTTCTCGTTCGGCCGGTGACACCGGCAGCCGGCTGACCGCATCCAGCATCTTCGGGATGCTGCCGATTTGGTGCGGGTAATCGCTGCCGGCCAGGATGTGATCGGCGCCGGCGAACTTGATCGCCAGCTCGATGCAATTCTGATCGAAATTCACCGTGTCGTAATAGAACGTCTTCAAATACGTGCTCGGTGCGCGGCTGATGTTGGCGCGGCACTCTTCGAACGCCTCGTAGCCACGATCGAACCGCTCCGCCAGGTACGGCACCGCCCCGCCCATGTGGCACAACACCCACTTGATGTTCGGATAGCGCTCCGGCACGCCGGCGAACACCAGGTGGGCTGCGGCCAGCGTGGTGTCCATCAGGAAACCCACCAGCGGCATCAGCCAGAACTTCTCCATCGCTTCGACGCCAAGCGGATGCGCTGGATGAATGTAGATCACCGCGCCCAGCTCGTTGGCCTTTTTCCACAGCGGCTCGTAGACCGCGTCGGCCAGCGCCACGCCGTTGACGTTGCTGAACACCATCGCGCCGGGAAGACCGAGCGTCGTCATCGCACGCGTCAATTCGGTCACCGAAGCGGCCGGGTCGTTGAGCGGGAGCGTCGCCAGCGACAGGAAGTGCTGGCGCTCTTTCACGGCGGCGGCAAACGCGTTGTTGATGTGCTTCGCCATCTCGACGGCTGTTTCGGGCTCTTCGAAATGCGTCCCCGGCGTGGTGAATGTAATCACCTGCTTGTCGACCCCATGCTTCTGCAGCACACCTTCGCGGTAGTCGAGATCGCGATGAGCGGGCACGAGGATGTTGTAGTCGCCCGGATAATGCAGACGCGGATTGCCTTCCGCGTCGTAATCCATGCGGACCTTCGCGGGGCCCTGCGTGACCGCGGTGAGATACTCAGGCGGGTAATAGTGATTGTGAAAATCGATTTTCATTTACGGTTCCAGAAATAATAGGCCGGGATTCCCGACGCGACAATCGCTAATCCGATCGCGCTGTTGGCGAGGTCGGCGCGGATCTGATTGACGACGATCAGCAGCGAGACGATCACAAACAGCAGCGGCGCGATCGGAACCAGCGGCATGCGCCAGGCCGGCGCATACCCGGGCCGGCGGCGCAGCAGGATGACGCCGAAGGCCAGCAGCGCGAAGAAGATCCACTCGGTGTAGATCACGCGCGTGAACAGCGCGCGATAACTGCCGGTGGCGACCAGCACGGAGGCGACCACGGCTTGCAGGATGATCGCGCGGCCCGGCGTATGGAACGCCGGGTGCAGGTGCGATGCCCACTTGAACCACAGCCCATCCTGCGACATCTGGTAATAGACGCGTGGCCCAACCATCACGATGCCGTTGAGCGCGCCGAATGCGCTCAACATCACCAGCGCCGAAATCGCGCCGGCCGCGCGTGGCCCGAGCAGCACTTCGAAGGTGTCGGCGGCAATCCTGGTGGAGCTCATCACCGCCCGCATTGGCAGGTTCAACGTGTAAACCAGGTTGAGCCCGATGTAGCACAGTGTGACGACGGCGACGCCGATCATCAACGATCGCGGAATGGTCCGCGTCGGGTTCAGCGTTTCCTCGGCGGTGTAGGTCACCATGTGCCAGCCGCCGTAGGCGAACAGGCCGGCGCCGACTGCGAGGAAGAAGTTCCCGAGGCCGATCGACTGCTTCACCACCTCCGTCTCGACCGCCGGCGCAGCGCCTTGGTAGAACAGGAATCCGACCGCGATGATCGTGACGACCGCGAGCACCTTCACGAGGGTGAATGCCGTTTGGACCCGGCTGCCGAACTTCACCCCGAGGTAATTAATCACCGACAAGACGACGATCGCAGTGATCGCCACCGCGCGGGTGGTGACGTCGTTGAGTGGCACGAAGACGCCGGCATAGCGCGCGAACACGGTCGCAATCGCTGCCAGGATGCCACTATGCATCGTCCACAACATCGCCCAGCCCCACAGGAACCCTAAAGAGGGCGAATAGATCTCTTTCAGGAACACGTAGACGCCGCCGGTCTTTGGATATGCCGACGACAGCTCAGCGCAGACCAGCGCGCCGATCAACGTCAGCACGCCGGCAACCGCCCACGCCAGCAGGATGGCGCCGCGGTGCGGCACCAGCAGCGCGATCTCCGACGCCTGCACGAAGATCGACGAGCCGATGATCGTGCCGACAACCAGCGCGGTCGCTGCCGGCAACCCGATCGCGCGACTGAATGTGGTCATGAGTGTGAGTGAAAGCCCGTGAATTCTACATCGGAGGTGTAGCATTACGAGCAATGCCCTTCTGGCTCGAATGGATCTTGCTGGCCACCGCTGGCGTGGCTGCGGGTGCACTGAACGTCGTCGCCGGTGGCGGGTCGTTTCTGATACTTCCGTTGCTGCTGTTTCTTGGCTTGCCGTCGGCCCTGGCGAACGGCACTAACCGCGTCGGGGTGGTCGCCCAGAACCTGGCCGGCCTGGCCGGCTTTCATCGGCATCGGGCGATCGAGTGGCCGTGGGCATTCAAGGCCAGCATCCCGGCCGTGATCGGTTCGGCGTTGGGCGTCTGGGCGGCGCTCGCCGTTCCCGACTTCGCGTTTCGGCGCGTGCTGTCGGTGGCGATGGTGGTGGTGACGGTCTGGTCATTACTCAGCAAGAAAGACGCGCCCGACCCGGAGGCGCCACTTCGGCCGCCGTATCATCCAGCGGTCGTCCTGGGGTTTTTCGTCGTCGGTTTGTATGGCGGCTTCATCCAGGCAGGCGTCGGATTTCTGGTCCTGGCGATCACGACCTCCGCAGGAATGGATCTCGTGCGCGGCAATGCCGTCAAGCTGCTGAGCGTGCTGCTGCTGACGGTGTTGTCGCTCGTGGTTTTCGCAGCGGCTGCCCAGGTGGACTGGCCGCGCGGCAGTGCGCTCGCAGCCGGCAACCTGATCGGCGCGGAGATCGGCGTGCGATTGACGGTATTGAAAGGTCACGCGTGGCTGCAGAAAGTGGTGACGGTCACGGTCATCCTTTTTGCAGTATTGCTGTGGTTCCAATAGGGAACCTTGCGAAGGGGTAAGCTGGGGTCATGAGTCGTTTCACCGTTGGGCTCGCGCTCGCGGCACTGCTGATGGCGTGGCCCACGGTTGCGCAGGGCCAGCTACGAGCGCAGGTGATCGCAACAGGCCTCACCAATCCTGTCGCCTTCGTCGTCGACCCCGTCGACCACTCGACGTTTTATGCCGTCGAACAACGCGGCACCATCCGGATCGTTCGCAACAACGTCGTGTCCCCGGCGATGTTCCTCGACATTCGATCGGTGATTTCTGCGGGCGGTGAACGCGGGTTGCTTGGCTTCGCGTTCGATCCCGACGCGGCGGCGTCGCGCCGCTTCTACGTCAACTTCACCAACCTCGAAGGTCACACCGTGATCGCGCGCTACACCCGCACGGCGGACGGCGCCGTCGATCCGAACTCGCGCTTCGACTTGATGTGGCCCGACGGACGCAGGTTCATCGAGCAGCCCTTCTCGAACCACAACGGCGGCCATCTCGCGTTTGGCCCAGATGGCTATCTCTACATCGGGATGGGCGACGGCGGCAGCGGCGGCGATCCCCTCAACAAGGCGCAGGACCCGAACACCCTGCTCGGCAAGATGCTGCGCATTGATGTCAACGTGCCGGGCACCGATGGGCGCGGCTATCGCGTGCCCGAGGACAACCCGTTCGTCGACCGTCAACCGATCGCCGCGCTCAGGGAGATCTGGGCGTTCGGACTCCGCAATCCGTGGCGCTACAACTTCGACGATTGGACGCACGGCGGGACCGGCGCGCTGGTGATCGCCGATGTCGGCCAGACCGCCCATGAAGAGGTGAATTGGGAGCCGGCTGGCGCGGGCGGTCGCAACTACGGCTGGCGCCTGCGTGAAGGACGCTTCCCGTACGACTCGCGCACCGCGGCCGCCTACCAGCCGCTGACCGAGCCGATTCACGATTACCCGCGCGCCAACGGCATGTCTATTACCGGCGGCTTCGTATACCGCGGCGCGGCGCTGAACCCGATGTTCCACGGCCGTTACTTTTTTGCGGACTTCGTCGCTGGACGCATTTACACGATCGGGGTGGCGCTTGGAGAACGGCAGGAAGCGCGCGCCGTTGATGTGCTCGACGTCACCGAGATGCTCGGGGGCGCGAGCGAGCTCGGCCTGATCAGTTCGTTTGGCGTCGATGCAAGCGCCGAGCTCTACCTCGTCAGTTACTCGCGTGGCCGTGTCCTGAAGATCATTCCCCAGTGAATTCCGGCGCAATTTTGCGCCCTGCCCCCCGATCCCTGATCCCTGATCCCTACTCGTCTCATACCCCTAGGGTATGCTGATCGGACGATGACGCCGCCCACCGCCGCCGTGAGTCGCCGCCCCCGCAAGCGACGGGCGGCAGAAACCGTCGCGGCGCCCCCGCCGGTCCAGCCGGACTGGTCGAATCTCGATACCAACGACCTCAGCAGCCCGGCGCTCTATATCAATAGAGAGCTCAGTTGGCTGTCGTTCAACGAGCGGGTGCTGGCGCAGGCCCAGGACCCGTCACATCCGCTGCTGGAACGCGTGAAGTTCCTCGCCATCTCCGGCACCAATCTCGACGAGTTCTTCATGGTGCGCGTCGCGACCATCCTCAAGAAGTACCGCGCCGGCATCGAGGATGTCTCGATCGACGGGCAGACCACCGAGGAGCAGCTCGCCACCATCCGCAGCCGCGCGCTCGCGCAGATCGACGATCAAACGGCGTGCTGGAGCCTTTCGCTGCGGCCGTTGCTCGCGGCAGAGGGCATCCATTTCTTCGAGCCCGCCGACTACACCCCTGCGGTCGACGCGTGGCTCGCGCAGTATTTCAAGGAACACATCTTCCCGGTGTTGACGCCCCTGGCGTTCGATCCGGGCCACCCGTTCCCGTACATCTCGAACCTGAGCATGAACCTCGCGGTTCGCGTCCGCCACTCGGGACGCACCAAGTTCGCGCGCGTCAAGGTGCCGAGCATGCTGCCGCGGTTCATCGCGCTGCCGGACACGCTCTCGTCGCAGGGCGGGGTCGCGCACGTGTTCCTCGAGGACGTGATCCGCCGCAACATTCAGCAGTTGTTCCCGGGCACGCAAGTCGAAGGCGCGCACCTGTTTCGCATCATCCGCGACACTGACATGGTGATCCAGGAGGATGAGGCCGACGACCTGCTCGAGACCGTCGATCGCGGCCTGAAGCAATTGCGCTACGGCGCGCCGTCGCTGCTGCAGGTCGAAGCCGACATGCCGAAGCGCGTGTTGACGATCCTGATCGAAAATTTCGAAGTCGAGGAAGACGTCGTGGTGCGGACCGCCGATCGTCTCGGCTACGGCGACTGGCACGCGCTCTACAAGCTGCACCGCCCGGCGCTGAAGTATCCCGCGTTCACCCCGCGCGTGTTGTGGGGTCCGGAGGATGTCGACAAGGTGTTCGATCAGATCGCCGATCAGGACTTCCTGCTCCATCATCCGTTCGACTCGTTCACCTCGATCGAGACGTTCCTGCGCGCCGCCGTCGAGGATCCGCACGTCATCACCATCAAGATCACGCTGTATCGCATCGGCGCCAACTCGCCGCTGGTCGATCTGCTGATCGAGGCGGCCGAGCGCGGCAAGCAGGTCGCGGTGCTGGTCGAGCTCAAGGCGCGCTTCGACGAGCGCAACAACATCGCCTGGGCGACACGCCTGGAAGCCGCCGGCATTCACGTCGTCTACGGGCTGCTCAATCTCAAGGTGCACTGCAAGCTGTGCCTGGTGGTCCGCCAGCAGGCCGACGGCATCCATCGCTACGCCCACGTCTCGACCGGCAATTACAACCGCAACGTCTCGGCGGTCTACACCGACCTCGGCCTGTTCACGGCGGATGAAGCGGTGCTCGACGACATCACCGAAGTGTTCAATTCGCTGACCGGCTATTCGAATCGCCGTTCCTACAACGTGCTGCTGGTCGCGCCGGTGGGACTGCGCCAGGGCCTGCGCGCGCTGGTCGAGCGCGAGATCGAGCACGCCAAGGCGGGACGGCCGGCGCGCATGATCGTCAAGAACAACGCCGTCGCGGATCCGGGCATCATCAAGATCCTCTACCGTGCCTCGCAAGCCGGCGTGCCGATCGACATGATCGTGCGTGGCGTGTGTTGCCTGCGCCCCGGCATCGCGGGGATCAGCGATCGCATCACGGTGCGATCGATCGTCGGCCAGTTCCTCGAGCACTCGCGGATCTATTACTTCGAGAACGGCGGCGCGCCCGAGGTCTACATCGGCAGCGCCGACCTGATGGAGCGCAACCTCGACCGGCGAGTCGAGGTGCTCTGCCCGATCATCGAGCCGGCGATGCGGCAGATGGTGCGCGACGCCATCCTCGAGGTGCTGCTGAGCGACACCGATCGCGCGTGGATCCTGCGCACCGACGGCGCGTACGAACGCGCCACCGCTCCTGAAGGGGTCCCGCCGCTCAATTCGCAGCGCTTCCTGCTCGAGTGGTACGCCGCGCAACACGAGAGTTAGACGAGGATCCTGGTCCCTCGTCCCTGATCCCTGGTTTATAGTAAGGCGGCCCTGGCGCCATGAAGGTCGAACAGCTCCGTTGGTCTGATCGAGATGGCTGGCCGGCACCGGCCGCCGACGCGGAGCTCGTCCTGGTGTTCGGCCATCGCGAGACGCTCGCCAGCCGCAAGTTCGCGGCCGATATCGTGACGCAGTGGCCGCACGCGGCGCGAATTGGGTGTTCGACGGCCGGCCAGATCCACGGCACCGACGTGTTCGACGAGGGCGCCGTGGCAACCGCAGTCAAATTCAATCACACCAAAGTACGGGTGGCGACGGCGCCGGTAACGGCGGCCGACAGTGCGGCCGCCGGTGCGGCGCTCGCGGCGCAGCTCGCCGCGCCCGATCTGGTCCACGTGCTGGTCCTGTCGGAGGGCCTTGATATCAACGGCGAGGCACTGGTGCGCGGCCTCGGCGAGAAACAGGCGGCGACCGTGTCCGTCTCCGGCGGGCTGTCCGCCGACGGCGAGCACTTCAAGGAGACGGTGGTGTTTGTGGATCGCGAAGCGCGCACCAACACCGTGGCGGCGATCGGTTTGTACGGCTCGCGCTTGAAGGTCGGATGCGGATCGCTCGGCGGGTGGGATTCGTTCGGTCCCGAGCGTCAGATCACGCGGTCGTCAGGCAACGTGCTGTATGAGCTCGACGGGAAGTCGGCGCTCGCGCTCTACAAGCGCTACCTCGGCGATCACGCCGCCGACTTGCCGGCGTCGGGCCTGCTCTTCCCCCTGTCGCTACGCACGCGCGACGTCAGCGCGCCGGTGGTGCGGACGATCCTGTCGGTGAACGAAGCCGAGCAGAGCCTGACTTTCGCCGGCGATGTGCCGGTCGGCGGCTACGTGCGGTTGATGAAGGCAAACTTCGATCGATTGATCGACGGCGCGGTCGGCGCCGGACGCGTCAGCACCGAAGCGCTGGGCACGCACGTCGATCTCGCCTTGCTGATCAGCTGCGTCGGCCGCCGCATGGTGCTGCGCCAGCGGGTCGAAGAAGAGGTCGAAGGCGTCCGCGACATCATCGGCAGCCGCGCGGCGATCACCGGGTTTTATTCATACGGCGAGATCTCGCCATTCACGCCGCAGGCTCGCTGCGAGCTGCACAACCAGACGATGACCGTGACGACGTTTGCCGAACGTTAAGGATCGCCGACTTGCACAGCCTGCTGCGCCGCCAACTGAAACGCTGTTTCCCCGACGGCCACATGCCGGCCGAGCTGCAGGCGATGCTCGATGCCGTCGACCAGGCCTATCAGCAGTTCGACAACGATCGCTCGATGCTCGAGCGCTCGCTCGACCTGAGCTCGCAGGAACTGTTACAGGCCAACAGCGAGCTGCGCGCGCTGGTCAGCGCCTTCCCCGATCACATCGTCCGGCTCCGCCCCGACTGCGCGATCGTGGACATCAAGGGCGCGACGACGGAACAATCTCGGCGCTGGCTGCCCGGCCACGATTTCTGCCATGCGCTCGATCCCAAGGTGCGCCCGGTCATCATTCACGCCCTCGCCCGGGTGGTGTCCGAGCAGGCGGCGGTTAACGTCGAGCTCGAGGCGGGTGCCGACGGAGCGAACTCGCGCTTTTATGAAGCGCGCCTGCTGCCGCTCGAGGACGACCAGGTGCTGATGATCCTGCGCGACGTGACCGAGCGTCACTACGCTGAGAAGCAGCTGCGCGCCAGCCAGGTGGCGCTGCACGAGGCGCATCGCGATCTCGAACGCCGCGTTGATGAGCGCACCGCGGCACTCGGCCGCGCCAACGACGAGCTGCGCCGGGAAATTACCGAGCGCCAGGCCGCGGAATTCGCGCGCCATCAGCTCGAGGAGCAGCTGCGCCACGCGCAGAAGATGGAGGCGATCGGACGGCTCTCGGGCGGCATTGCGCACGACTTCAACAACCTGTTGACGGCGATTCGCGGCTATTCCGAGCTGCTGCTCAAAGAGCTGGTCGGCTCGCCGCTGCGGGCCGACGTCGAGGAGATCTTCAACGCGGCTGATCGCGCCGCGACGCTCACCGGCCAGCTGCTCGCGTTCAGCCGGCGGCAAATCCTGTCGCCGGAAATCGTCGCGCTCAACCAGCGCGTCATGGACATGAGCCGGATGCTCGGTCGCCTGATCGGCGAGCACATCGCGATCGATCTGCAGCTCGCGTCGGACCTGTGGCCGGTGCGCGCCGATGCCGCGCAGCTCGAACAGGTGCTGGTAAACCTCGCGCTCAACGCCCGCGATGCGATGCCCGAAGGCGGCCGGCTGGCGATTGAGACGGCCAACCGGGACGTCACGCCGAAGGACGCGCAGGTCCTCGAAATCGCGCCGGGACCGTTCGTCGAGCTGCGCGTGCGCGACCACGGCATCGGCATCCCCCTCGACGTGCAGAGCCGCATCTTCGAGCCGTTCTTCACGACCAAGCCGAAAGGCGCAGGCACCGGTCTCGGGTTAGCGATGGTCTATGGCTTCGTGCGGCAGAGCGGCGGCGCCATTTCAGTAAACAGCGCGCCCGGACACGGCAGCACGTTCTCACTGTTGCTGCCGCGAACTGACGACACCACCGTGCGAACGCCGGCGCCGCAGCAATCGATCACCACGCAGCGCGGTAGCGGCACCGTCCTGATCGCGGAGGACGAACGCGCGCTACGCCGGCTGGCGGCGACCGTCCTCGGCCAGGCCGGCTATCGCACGCTCGAGGCGAGCGACGGTCACCAGGCCCTCGACATGTTCACGGTGCATGCGCACAGCATCGTGATGGTGGTGACCGACGTGGTGATGCCGCGCATGGGCGGTATTGAGCTGTCGAAGCGCCTCCGCCAGAGCCGTCCCGACCTGCCGATCCTGTTCGTGACCGGCTATGTCGATCAGAGCGAGTCGCTGCATGACTCGGCCGCGGGTACGCCGGTCCTGCTCAAGCCGTTCTCGCCCGAGGCACTGCTGCGCGCGGTGTCGTCGACGCTGCAGCAGCGCAAGTAGCCCCCGTCCCGCCGCAGCGTCGACTCGAAGCGGACGCCCTACTGCCAGCGGAACAGCTTCAACGACACCACGAACGAGATGCTGCCCCACGCCGCGAGGATGGCGATCTGCGGCAGTAACGAGTCGAGCGATCGGCCTTCGTTGACCACGGCGCGCATCGCGTCGTTCAGCGCCGTGAGCGGCAGGATGTGAATCAACGGCTGCATCACTTCCGGGAAGTTGGTGGCCGCGAAGAACACCCCGGACAACACCCACATCGGCAGCATCACCAGGTTCATCAACCCCGACACCGCTTCAATCGTGCGCGCCCGGCTCGCCACGAACAACCCCAGTCCGCCGAACGACAGCGCGCCGAGCAGTGCCAACGCCGCCAACGCCCACACCGGCCCCTGCACGGCGACATCGAACGCGAGCCACGCGAACCCGACGATGATCACCACTTCGAGCGTCAGCGTCGCCAGCCGGCTCAGCACCAGCGACAACAGGTAATGCGACTTCTTCATCGGCGTCGCGATCAGCCGCTTCAACAGCTTCTTGGAGCGCGCCTGCACGATCGAGAAGCCGACACCCCACATGCCGGTGCCCATGATGTTCATGCCCAGCAGCCCCGGCACCAGCCAGTCGATGTAGCGTGAGCCGACGGTTTGCATCGGCTCCTGCACCGGCGTGAAGGCATCGGCGCGCCCGGCGGCGCGCTGCAGCGCCGCGTCGACGGCCAGGCGCGCGACCTGGCTTTCGGCGCGCGCTTCGTCAAAGCGATATTTCGGCGGCGAGCCCGGCACCACGATCACCGGCGCGCGGCCGTCACGCACCGCGCGATCCGCATCCGCCGGCGCGATCCGCCGCACCGTGAAGCCGCCGTGCTGCTCCAGCGCTTCGACGATCTGATCCGCGCCGGCCTGCTCCACCACCCCGGCGATCACCGGCTCGGCGCCGCGTGATCGGAACGCGATCCCCAGCGCGACCGTCATGATCACCGGGAACGCAAAGACCCAGAACACGGCTTCCGGCTCACGGACGAATTCGCGAAAGCGCGACAGCGTCAACTCGATGAGCGGGCGCGTCCTATTCATCGCGCAACTGCCTGCCGGTCAGCGTCACGAACACATCTTCGAGCGTTGCGCTGTGCGTGCCGAGCTGGCTCAGGGCGGCGTGGCGATCGCGCAACGTATCGAGCAGTGCCGGCAGCGTCAGATGCACTTCCGATGTCGACAAGTGGGTCAGGGTCTCGTCACTGCGCACCTCGCGCACGCCAGGGAGCGCCGACAGCACCGCGTCCTCGAGGCGCGATCCGTGCTGCAGCGCGAATTCGACGACGTGCTCGGCGCCGAGTGACGCGACCAGCTCGCGCGGGGTGCCGAGCGCGATCAACGTGCCCTGGTCCATGATGCCGACCCGATCGCAGAGCTCGTGCGCTTCGTCCATGTAATGCGTGGTAATCAGGATGGTGCCTCCGCGCGCGCCGAACTGCTCGAGCACGGTCCACAGCTGGCGGCGTGACTGCGGATCGAGGCCGGTGGTCGGCTCGTCAAGGAACAGCAATTCCGGATCGCCCGCGAGCGCGCACGCCACCGACAGGCGCTGCTTCTGCCCGCCGGACAGCTTCGAGACCCACGCATCGCGCTTGGAATGCAGTTCGACGATATCGAGCAAATGCTCAACGCTGGGACCACGCGGGTAGAAGGAGCGAAACAGCCGCAGGGTTTCCGCAACGGTGAGCTTCTCCGCCAGCTGCGTTTCCTGGAGCTGGATGCCGAGCCGCGGACGCAGCGCATCGGCGTCGCGGTCCCACCGCTGCCCCAGCACTTCGACCGCGCCCGCGTCGGCGCTCAACAGGCCTTCGAGGATTTCAATGGTCGTAGTTTTCCCCGCGCCGTTGGGGCCGAGCAGGCCGAAACACTCGCCGCGCAACACCTGCAGGTCCAGCCCGTTGACGGCAACCACGGCGCCGTAACGCTTGACGACTCCAACGCAGTTCAGCGCGACCGGTGACGACGACACACCACGATTGTAGCCGTGGTACACTCGCCGTTCTGTGTCGTCGCGTATCGTCTTAATAGGACCGTCAGATTCGCTGCCCGGCCTGCAGGAACGGCTTGATCCCAGCGCCGCAGTCCAGACCTTCACCGACACCGAAGCGCTCGAAGCCCTCGATCACATCATCCACGCCCGGCCCGCGCTCGTCGCGATGCAGGATGAATTCGCCGACAGCTCGCGCGGCCAGGCGCTGATCAACCGCATCAAGGACGACGCCGCCCTCGCGACCGTTGAAGTGCGCGTGATGGCGAAGAACGCCGCGCAGAATCGCATCGCCGTCAAACGCGGCAGCCACGGCGGCGGCAGTGCGGCCGTCGCGGTGGCCGAGAAACCCAAGCCGGCGCTCGACCAAAAAGGCACGCGCCGCGCGGCGCGCATCCGAATCAAGGACGGCATCGAAGTGGCGGTCGACGGCACTACCGCGGCGCTGGTCGATCTGTCGGCGGTTGGCGCGCAGGTAGTGTCGCCCACCGTGCTCAAGCCCAATCAACGGGTCCGCGTGACGATGGAAAACGGCAAGGTGAAGTGCGCCGGCGCCGTGGTCTGGGCCGCGTTCGAAATGCCGAAAGGCTTGCCGACGCGTTACCGTGCCGGCATCGACTGGGGTGTCACGTCGGAAGCCCCGAACGTCGAGACCTTCGCGAAGAAGCACAAGAAGAATAACAAATAACAAAAATTGCTTCGTTATTCGTTATTTCTTGTTCGTTATTTCAACCATTTAGCGACCACCCCGTCCTCGCGAACGATCGTCTCATTGCGATCCGAGCCAGTTGAGATCAACCCCACCGGCACGCCGCTGACCTCTTCGAGCCGCTTGACGTAGCGCTGCGCTTCCGGCGGCAGCTGCGCATACGACTTCGCGCCCTTCGTCGGGGCGCTCCAGCCCGGCCACGTCTCATAGACCGGCGTGATTGGCCCGCATGAGTTCAAATCGGACGGGAATTTGGTGACCGTTCGATCGCCGATCCTGTAACCGGTGCAAATTTCGATCGTCTCCATGCCGTCAAGCACGTCGAGCTTGGTGAGCGCGATGCTGTCGATGCCGTTGACGCGCACCGCGTAACGCACCGCGACCGCGTCGTACCAGCCGCAGCGCCGCGGCCGGCCGGTCGAGGCGCCGTATTCCATCCCGGTCTCGCGCAGCCGATCGCCGGTCTCGCTAAACAGTTCGGTCGGAAACGGTCCTTCGCCGACGCGTGTCAGGTAGGCCTTCGCGACGCCGAGCACGCCGTTGATCGCGCGCGGCGGAATGCCGAGCCCCGTACAGGCGCCGCCGATGGTGGCGTTCGACGAGGTCACATACGGATAGGTGCCATGATCGATGTCGAGCATCGCGCCCTGCGCCCCCTCGATCAACCCGTTCTCGCCCTTGCGCATCGCCTGGTCGAGGGCCAGCGACACGTCGCCGGTCCACCGGCGCATCCGATCGCCAAACGCCAGCAGCTGGTCGTAAACCTGCTTCCAGTCGAGCGTCGAGTCCATGATGATCTGGTTGCGCGCGTTGACGTTCTCGCGCACTTCGTCGGCCAACGCCTGGGTGTCGACCAGGTCGCAGACGCGAATGCCGCGCCGGCCAATCTTGTCCTCGTAGGCCGGCCCGATGCCGCGTGACGTCGTCCCGATCTTGCGCTCGCCGCGCCGCGCCTCGCTCAGCACGTCGAGCTCGCGGTGATACGTCAGGATCAAGTGCGCCTTGTCGCTGATCAGCAGGCGATCGCCGACGTCGATGCCGAGCGTCGCCAGCTCCTCGATCTCCTTGAACAGCGCCTGCGGATCGACCACGACGCCGTTGCCGATGATGCAGAGCACGCCGTCATGGAGGATGCCGGAGGGGATCAGGTGCAGCACGAACTTCTTGCCGCTGACGTAAACGGTGTGTCCGGCGTTGTGTCCGCCCTGGTAGCGCGCCACCCAGGAGAAGCGCGGCGTCATCAGGTCGACGATCTTTCCCTTGCCTTCGTCACCGAACTGGGCGCCGAGAACGACGATGTTCATACGTCTTTACTCTATCTCAGCAGCCTCAAGTCCCGGAGGTCGCGAAAATCATGCACCGAAGCACCGCAACGCGGACACACTGAAAACATTTTTGGCTCAGTGCTTCTGTGATTGCGTGGTTCCGTGTAAAGCTTTTTCTGACGATGATTCTCCTTGATGGCAACAGCCTTTCTGTCTCCGAGCTACTCGCAATAGCGGACGATCACGCGCAGGTCGGCCTGACACCGGCGGCGCGGGCGCGTGTCGCCGCGTCGCGAGCAGTGGTCGATGCCGCCGCCGCCGGCGAGGCCGCGGTCTATGGGGTCAACACGGGCTTCGGCAATTTCGCCGAGACGCGGATCGACAAGGCCGACCTCGCGGCGCTGCAGCTGAACCTGCTGCGCAGTCACGCCGCGGGCGTCGATGCGCCGTTGCCGGTCCGCGCGGTGCGCGCCTCGATGGCACTGCGCGCGAACGTGCTGGCCAAGGGCTTTTCGGGCATCCGTGTCAAAACGCTCGAGGCGCTGCTCGCGATGCTCAATCGCGGCATTCATCCGCGCGTGCCGAGCCGCGGCTCCGTCGGCGCCAGCGGCGATCTCGCGCCGCTGGCGCACCTCGCGCTGGTGCTGGTCGGCGAAGGCGAAGTACTGGACGGCCGCTGCGGGGCGGATGCGCTCGGCGCGGCGGGTCTCGCGCCGGTCACGCTCGAAGCCAAGGAAGGTCTCGCGCTGATCAACGGCACGCAGGTCTCCACCGCGGTCCTCGCCCTGGCACTGGCGGGCGCCGAGCGGCTCGCCCGCGCCGCGGATGTGACCGCCGCGCTGTCGATCGACGCGCTGATGGGATCGCTGCATCCGTTCGAGCCGCGCATGCACGCGCCGCGGCCATTCGCCGGCCAGGCGGTCGCCGCCGACAACCTGTTACGGCTGCTCACCAACAGCGGCATCAACGCGTCGCACGCCAACTGCGGCCGCGTCCAGGACGCATATTCCATGCGTTGCGCGCCGCAAGTGCACGGCGCCGCGCGCGAAGCGCTCAGTTGGATCCGCCACGTTGTCGAGATCGAGATGAACGCGGCGACCGACAATCCGATGGTGTTCGCGGACAGCAACGACATTGTCTCGGGCGGCAACTTTCATGGCGCGCCGCTGGCACTGGCCGCCGACCTACTCGTGATGGCCGTTGCCCAGCTGTCGACGATCAGCGAGCGCCGATCGGAACGGCTGGTCAATCCGGCGTTGAGCGGACTGCCCGCGTTCCTAACTCAGCACGGCGGGCTGCAATCGGGCCTGATGATCGCGCAAGTCACGGCCGCGGCGCTGACGTCCGAGATTAAGACACTGTCCCATCCTGCATCGGTCGACACGATTCCGACGTCCGCGAACAAGGAAGATCACGTCAGCATGAGCATGCACGCCGCGCACAAGGCGGAACGCGCCTTGCAGCTGGCGACACATGTCATTGCCGTCGAGTTGTTATGCGCATGCCAGGCGATCGATTTGCGAAAACCCCTGGATACGTCGCTGCCGCTGCAACGCACGCACAAAACCGTGCGCGAGCGCGTGCCGACGCTCGTCAACGACCGCCCGCCGGCGCCCGATCTCGACGTGATCGCGGAAATAATTCGCAGCGGCAAACTTGAGTACGCAGCCGGCATCGTTGTCAACTGAATTTCAAAAAAAATATTTTGTACTTTCAGTTTGACAAGCGAAGCACCACTGCTTAGTTTCTTATCTCGCATCCGCCCCCTCGGATCCGTCGTACAACTGATGACCATGATTGCTCGTTCACTCCGCGCACCGCGCGGCACGTCGCTGACATGCCAGGGGTGGCCACAGGAAGCCGCGCTGCGGATGCTGATGAACAATCTCGATCCCGAAGTCGCCGAGCGTCCGGACGACTTGATCGTCTACGGCGGTACCGGCAAAGCGGCGCGATCGTGGGAGGCATTCGATGCGATCGTCCGATCGCTCACGTCGTTGTCGCACGACGAGACGCTGCTGGTGCAATCCGGCAAGCCCGTCGGCATCTTCAAGACGCACCCCGGCGCGCCGCGCGTGCTGATCGCCAATGCCAACCTCGTGCCGAAATGGGCGAACTGGGAAACGTTCCGCGACCTCGAGGATCGCGGCTTGACGATGTACGGGCAGATGACGGCCGGCAGCTGGATCTACATCGGCTCGCAAGGCATCCTGCAAGGCACCTACGAGACGCTCGCGGAAGTCGGGCGGCGGCATTTTAACGGCACGCTCAACGGCAAGATCGTGCTGACCGCCGGCCTGGGCGGGATGGGCGGCGCCCAGCCGCTCGCCGTCACCATGAACGGCGGCGTCGCGCTGGTCGTCGAAGTCGACGCGTCGCGCATCGAGAAGCGGCTCACTACTAAGTACCTGGACGAGAGCACTGCCGATGTGGACGACGCGATCGAACGCGCGCGGCGCTACGCCAGCGACGGGGTCGCGCGCTCGATTGGGCTGCTCGGCAACGCCGCAGACATCCTGCCGGCGCTGGTCGAGCGCGGCTTTACACCCGATGTGGTCACTGATCAAACCTCGGCGCACGATCCGCTGGTCGGCTACGTCCCCAACGGCCTGTCACTCGCCGACGCGGCGCGGCTGCGCGCCGCCGACCCGGACGATTACCAGCGCCGCTCGATCGATGCCATGGGCCGCCACGTCGCGGCGATGCGCGAGATGCAGAAGCGCGGCGCGATCGCCTTTGATTACGGCAACAACATCCGCGCGCAGGCGGTCAAGGCCGGCGTCACCGACGCGTACGAGATTCCAGGCTTCGTGCCCGAGTACATCCGCCCGCTGTTCTGCGAAGGCAAGGGTCCGTTCCGGTGGGTCGCCCTGTCGGGCGATCCCGAAGACATCCGCGTGACCGATCGCGCGGTGCTCGAGATGTTCCCGAACGACGCGTCGCTGACGCGCTGGATCGCCCTCGCCGGCGAGCGGGTGCAGTTTCAGGGACTGCCGGCGCGGATTTGCTGGCTTGGCTACGGCGATCGCGCGAAGTTCGGGCTGCGCCTCAATCAGCTGGTGCGCGACGGCGCGGTCAAGGCGCCGATCGTGATCGGCCGCGATCATCTCGACACCGGATCGGTGGCGTCGCCGAATCGCGAGACCGAAGGCATGCGCGACGGCAGCGACGCGATCGCCGACTGGCCGATCCTCAACGCGCTGCTGAACGCATCGGCCGGCGCGACCTGGGTGTCGTTGCATCACGGCGGCGGCGTCGGTATTGGTTATTCGATTCATGCGGGCATGGTGATCGTGGCGGATGGCACACCCGAGGCCGACGAACGGCTGGCGCGCGTGCTGACGTGCGACCCCGGCACGGGCGTGGTGCGGCACGCCGATGCTGGTTATCCCGAAGCGCTGAGCACCGCACGTCACCACGGAGTACGGATCCCCATGCAGGAGATGAGCCGATGATGGCTCCCCACGCCGGCCTCGAACGACGCGTGCTCGCCGCGCTCGACGCCACGCCCGCGCGCATCCCGGTCGTGATCGGCGGCTGCGGCAGCGGCCGCACCACGCTGCTGCACGCGCTGGCGGATCGGATGGGACGCGAGCACTGCCAGTACGTCGACGTCGAGCGTGCCGCCAGCACGCCGGAGCGCTTTCACCGGGCGGTAGCCGCCGCGTCACCGTTCACCATCAACGGCCAAAGCGCGACCGCAGCGGAGCACGCGCCGTCGGCGCGCGCCGCGTTCGATCGCACGCTGGCACTGATGACCCGCGCCCGCGCGGCCAACCAGGCGCCGGCGACGTTCCTGCTCGATGAAGTCCTCGAGCTGCGCACCTTCGAAAGCTTCCCCGGGCTGCGTCATGTCTTGCGCGAGCTGCTGCACGCGCTGGCCGAGAGCGGCAATCGCTTCGTCCTGACCAGCCGCTACGTGGCGCGCGCGCATCGCCTGCTGCGCGATGGCGAGGCGCGGTTCGAAGTAATCCACCTGCCGCAGTTGAATGCCGGCGAGGTCACCGCGATGCTGCCGCCGATGGGCGACACCCCGCCGGACGAGCGCGAGTATCTCGGCCGCACCATCCAGGCGCTCGCCGACGGCCGCGCCGCGTATGTCCGCGCGCTCGGCGACGCCACGGGATCGATCGGCGGCCGCGGCGGCGATCCGATCAGCGCGCTGACGGCGCTGCTGACCGGCGAAGGCGCGCTCGCCAGCTGGTGCTCGCATCGCTACGAGCTGCGCCTCCACAAGGCGCGCGGCTACGGCGCGCTCAAGGCGATCCTCGAGATCCTCGCGGAAGAAGAACCGCTCACCCTCACCGAAGTCGCGCACCGCCTGCATCGCACGCCGGGTTCGACCAAGGACTACCTGTCGTGGCTCGAAGATGTCGACCTGATCGTGTCGCGCCAGAAGCGCTACAGCTTCGCCGATCCGCTGACACGCTTGTGGGTGCGGCTGCATTGCCGGCCGGTGCCGCCGTCGGTGGATGAAGTCGCGCGCGAAGTGCAGGGCTACGCGATGGCGCGCTTGCCGCACGCCGAGCCGGTGATGGAAATGGCGACCGCCGGTAGCGGTGGATACCGCAAGGATTCAGGTCTGATCGAAATCGACTGATCGGGGATCAGGGATCAGGGATCGGGGATCAGGGATCGATGTGTAGAAATATCAGGACGCTCTTCAATTTCAGTCCTCCGGCGACCGATGAAGAAGTCCGCGCCGCATCGCTGCAGTTCGTGCGCAAGCTGAGTGGGTTTACCGCGCCGTCGAAAGACAACACCGAAGCATTCACGCGGGCGATCGATCAGATTGCGGAGGTGGCGCAACGGTTGCTCGACAATCTCCAGACGCAGGTCCCGCCGAAAAATCGCGAAGCGGAAGCGTTGAAAGCCAAAGCGCGAGGCGCAGAGCGTTACGGCGCTGTCCGACCCTAGCTGCTCCCCGGTGCTGGATCCCCGATCCCTGATCCCTGAACCCTGATCCCTGCACCCTTAATCGCTTCAAGTCCCCGCATCGCGCCTTCCTGCTCCGCTTCCTTCTTGGTGCGGCCCATGCCCTGCGCGATCATCTCGTCGCCGACGAACACTTCGACATGAAACATCTTGCGATGGTCCGGGCCGACCTCGCCCGACACGCGGTACGACGGCAATGGACGTCCTGCCGCCTGGAGGCGCTCCTGCAAGCGCGACTTGTGATCGCGGCCGAAGTAATCGAGGCGCCTGGCGTCTTCGATGCCGGCGGAAAACTCGCGCATCAGGAAGTTGCGCGCCGGCTCGAGGCCGCCGTCAAGATAGATCGCCGCGATCAGCGCTTCGCAGGTGTCGGCCAGCAGCGCCTGCTTGCGGCGGCCGCCGGTCTTCTCTTCCCCGCGCCCGAGGATCATGTGATCGCCGAGGCCCATCTGCTCGGCCAGTTCCGCGAGTGACGCGGTCGAGACGAGGTTCGCCTTGATCTTGGATTTCTGCCCCTCGTTGTAGGTCGGGAACGAACGATACAACGTGTCGGCGACCACCAGTCCGAGCACCGCGTCGCCAAGAAACTCGAGCGATTCGTTGTCGGTCACGCCGCCGCTGGGGTCCTCGTGCGCCTTCGATTTGTGCGTCAGCGCATGTTCGAGCAGCCCGCGATCCTTGAAGCGATAGCCGATGCGCGCCTCGAGCGCATCGAATGCCTGCGGCAGCGGCACGACAATCCCGCTGCCGCCAACCTGTTCGCGATGGCTTTCGATGATCCGCACCGCATCCGCCGCTTCGTGGCTGCGCACCGAGATCGCGGTCTCGCCGAGGGGGTTGAGCGAGAACGGGAACAGTCCCGGCGTCGGGCCGGAGGTGCGGAGCGTTTCCACGCCGTGGCTGTCGAGCAGCGCCTCGACAACATTCGCCTCGATGTCGGACTGGGTACGGAAAATCACTGTCAGGCCCGCGTCGTTCACGCCGGCGACCTCTCGCTGACCACCGTCGCGACCGCTTCGATCAGCAGCGGTGCCGGCGCCCCTGGGCTGAGCGACGCGGCCGCTCGTTCGAGCGGCGGCGGAGTCGAAGCGTCGATCTTCATGAGGATCATCGTCATATCGTCGTGCTGGTCGGCGCCGCCGGCGAAGGCCCGCAGTTCGGCCAGGATGTAGGAGCGTAACTGATCGAACGGCAAATGCGCATACTGCTCGACCACCTGCGCAAGCCGGTGTTCGCCGAAACAGTCGAACGCCTCGTTCATCGTCTCGGAAATGCCGTCGGTGAACCAGACGATCAGGTCGCCCGGCTCGACCGCGATGGTCTGCTCCTGCAGCAGGTTCTCGAACATCGTGCCATCGTCAATCTGCAGGCCGACCACCAGGCCGTCGGGGATGAGCATGCGCGCCTTGCGCATGCCGGCTGGCTGGTTCGCGGGGACGTGAATCAACGGGCAATGACCGGCGCGCGCGAAGGTCATCTCGCGCCGCTCGACGTCGATCACGCCGTAGGTCATGGTGATGAAACTCTTGCCGTCGAGGTTGGCCGACACGACCTTGTTGACGGCGGTGAGAAAGGCCTTCGGCTCGTGATGCAGGCGCGACAGCGACTGGACGATCACCTTCAACTGCGCCATGTAGAGGCCGGCGGCGAGGCCCTTGCCGGCGACGTCGGCGATCAACACGCCGAGGATCGAGTCGGTGATCGGCAGGAAGTCGTAGTAGTCCCCCGCCACCTCGCGCGCGGGTTCGCAAAAGGCGTTGACGAGCAGGCCGGTGGTCTTGACCGGGCCGGTCGGCAGCAGCTTCTGCTGGATCTCGCGCGCCGCGAACATTTCTTGCTCAAGGCGGCCCTTCTCCGCCATCTCGCCAAGCAGCGTCGTGACTTCACCGGTCATCAGGTTGAACGATTCCGCCAGTTCGCCGAGCTGATCACGCGCGCGCACGGGGATCTGATGGCCGAAGTCGCCGCCGCGCACGTGCTGCGTGCCGGTAAACAGATCGTGCACCGCGCCGGTGATCTGGCGCGCCAGCACGAAGCCGATCACCAGCGCGACGAACTGGATAATCATGAACAGCACGCCGACCACCGCCAGCACGAACAGCAGCACCTGGCCGAAGTTCATCTGGCCAAAGCCGACCGGTGAAACCACCGAGATGCGGTCGTAGATCTCGAAGGTGTTGATCAGGATGCCGGCCGATGCGCTCTCGGGCTCCCCGGTATCCCAGTCGACGTGATCGAGAAACACCACCCAGCGCGCCTGGTTCAACGACAGCGCCGGGCCCTCCTCCGGTTCAACGGGACGGTCTTCCACGGGATTGCCGGTCACCGGGCGCGTGCCACTTCCCAGCCACGCGCTGACTTCGCCCATGCGGATGCCGGTTTCCTGTTGAATGCGCTGCTCGATGGTGGTCGACAGCGGCATGTCGAGCACGACCGCCCATGCCGGCGTCGGCACTTCCGCAAACGCCACGGCGCGCATCACCAATCGTGTTTGCGGAGGTTGATCGACCGCGCTCGCACTCGGGGGAGCGTTATACGCGATCAGACCGCTGAACCCATCGCAGCCGATCCACTTCGGCAGCGCGCTCGGCGACGGAAGATGGCCCCAGCCACCCGCCACGACCGGCAGCGGCGACGGCAGCGCCTTCGGCACGCGCGCGGCTTGTGCCGGCTCCACCTTGCAATCGAGGTCGGCGACCGGCACCACCGCGATCGAGATGAACGGGTATCGGGTCTCGGTGCTCGATTGCCGGCGCTCGAGCGCCTCGGCCAGCGCCTCCGCGGTTCCCGCGCGTTGCACCTCGAGCTGCACCGTCTGCGCGAGGAAACGCGCCTGGTCGGTCAGGTTCTTGATTCGCGACTGCACGAGGTACGAGCTCACGTTGAACGCGAGGATCAATCCGGCCAGGAGAAAAAAGGTGATGACGAGCAGCGCCGGCACCACCCCCACGAATACATACGAGAGGATCAGCTTGCGGCGCACGCGCCACAGCAGGCGGCGCTTCGACCACACCGCAAATCGCGTAATCCCGTAGGCGATCGCAAACAGCAGCGCGAGGCTGGCGACCATGTCGATCGCATTGATCGCCGAGGGTAAGGTGACGACGAAGCGCAGCGGCCAGGTGATCGCCTTGATCGCTACGCCGAGGACCAGCGCGCGTCCCGGAAAGGTACGCAGCAACCACGTCCGCCAGATGCGCCACCGGGATGGCATGTCGCCGGGCAGCAACGCAGCGGGACGTACAGGGTCGCTCATCGGGCGGCTACCAGAGTATCCTTTTCAACGGCCCTATGAAACTCCAAGACGACGCTCGCTTCAGCACGATTTGCATTCACGCCGGACAAGAACCCGACCCCGCGACCGGCGCCATCATCACGCCGATTTACCAGACCTCAACCTACGTGCAGGACGGCCTCGGTCAGCCGCATGCCGGCTTTGAATACGGCCGCACGCAAAACCCCACGCGCATGGCGCTCGAGCGCAACGTCGCCGCGATCGAAGCCGGCACCGCCGCGTTTGCGTTTGCCTCCGGGATGGCGGCGATCGACGCGCTGCTGACGCGGCTCGAATCGGGCGATCACGTCCTGGTCAGCGACAACACCTACGGCGGCACGTTCCGCCTGTTCGAAAAGGTTCGCCGCAAGTTCGGTCTCGACTTCACCTATATCGACACCTCGAAGCCTGAGCTGATCGAGCCGGCGATCAAGCCGAACACGAAGTACCTGTTCATCGAAACGCCGACCAATCCGATGTTGCACATCACCGACATCCAGTGCGCGAGCTCGCTCGCCCACAAGAAGAACGTCCGCGTGATCGTCGACAACACCTTCGCCAGCCCGTACATCCAGCGCCCGCTGACGCTCGGCGCCGACATCGTGCTGCACAGCACCACCAAGTTTCTCAACGGCCACAGCGACAGCGTCGGTGGCGTCGTCATCCTCAAGCACCAGGATGATGTGGACTGGATGAAGTTCGTGCAGAACGCGGCCGGAGCAATTCTCGGACCGATGGACTCCTGGCTGATCCTCCGCGGCACGAAGACGCTGACCATTCGCATGGAACGGACCAACGAAAACGCGCAAATCATGGCGGAGTTCCTCGAAGCGCATCCGAAAGTGAAACGCACGATTTACCCCGGCCTCAAATCGCATCCACATTACAACCTCGCGCGCAAGCAGATGAACGGCTTCGGCGGCCTGATTTCGTTCGACGTCGGATCGCTCGACGCCGCAAAGACGGTGCTGGAACGGCTTCGCCTGATGGCACTGGCGGAAAGCCTTGGCGGAGTGGAGACGCTGATCTCGCACCCCGCGATCATGACCCACGCCTCGGTGCCGAAGGATCGCCGCGAGATGCTCGGCATTACCGACGGACTGATCAGAATTTCGGTCGGCATTGAGGACGTCGAGGATCTGCAGGCGGATCTCGATCAAGCGCTGAGTGGCCTCTGATCAATTCGTCATCGTCCTGACGACGCTGCCGCTGGAGAGCGACGCGGAGGCATTCGCGTCGCGGCTCGTCGAGGAGAAGCTGGTGGCCTGTGTCAGCCTCTTGCCGGCGATGCGATCGGTCTACCGGTGGAAGGGCGCGGTGGAACGGGCAGACGAGCGGCAATTGCTGCTCAAGACGTCTTCCACCCAGCTGAGCGCGCTCGAGGCCAGGGTCCGAGCGCTTCATCCTTACGACGTGCCGGAGTTCGTGGTGATACCCATCACTCACGGCAGCGCCGACTACCTTTCCTGGCTCGCCCAAAACACCCGCCCCTGACAAGGGCTATTGCCCGTAGACCCGTAAAGCCGTCTTTGTGCTTGCATGTATAAATGTCTTGATGTAAAAGTGTGCACACGGATCGCCGGATTCGCTTCTTGCCGTGCTGCCGCATGAGCGTCTACACTGCTCAACGTATTGGCGGCAAAGCGGACTGACAGCGACACGGTGAAAACAACCGTCGAGCTCCCTGGGGAGCTTTGGCGGGCCGCGAAGATTCGGGCCATGGACGAACGGGCCGATCTTCGAACGGTGCTGATTCGCGCGCTCGAGGACTATCTGCGCGACAGCGAACCCGAACGGCCCACGCGCAGTACGACGAGCCCATGACCGAGCGCGACGCAAAACCAAAATCCTCTGCCCTGAGCAAAGTCGAAGGGGCTGCCCCGAGCGAGGGCGAGGGGCGTGCCGCGGCCCGGTCCAAGGCCACGCCGTTGGCCAGCCGGGGTCGTCGTCTTTTGCGCCACGCGCTGGTCTTCATCACCCTATTGATCGTCGTCGATGCGATCGCCGGCGATAAAGGTCTCCTCGCCTTACTCCAGGCCCGCCGCGAATACTCCGCATTGGAACGCTCGTTGGAACGTGCCCGCACCGAGAATGCCGAGTTGCGTGAAATGGCCCGACGCCTCCGCGAAGACCCCAACGCCATCGAAGAACAGGCACGCCGAGAGCTCGGCTTGATCAAGCCGGGCGAAATGCTGTTCATCATCAAAGACATCGAAAAGAAACCCTGAGGTTCTCGAGCTTGTGAGGTCTTGACGTCCTGACACTTCCGGCTGGTGTACGCTTAGTCTTTCGTGGCACTTATCTGAGGAGGACTCATGGCACGTCAGGCTGAAGCGGAGTGGAAGGGCGATCTCAAGGGCGGCAGCGGCCGCGTCAAGCTGGGGAGCGGCGCGTACGAAGGCAACTATTCGTTTGCGACCCGATTCGAAAACGGTTCGGGCGCCAATCCTGAAGAACTGCTCGGCGCGGCACACGCCGGGTGCTTCTCGATGGCACTTGCCAACTCGCTCGCGACCGCCGGCTTCACCGCCACGAGCGTGCATACCAACGCGGACGTGCATCTCGGCAAGGACGACAAGGGCTTCCTGATCAACCTGATCGAGCTCACCGTCACCGCCGAAGTGCCGAACGTCGACAGCGCGACCTTTCAGCAGCACGTCGAGAAGACCAAGGTCGGCTGCATCATCTCGCGCGCGTTGGCGTCGGTGCCGATGACCGTAAAGGCGACGCTGAAGCAGTAAGAACCAGGGATCAGGGATCAGGGATCAGGGTGAAAACCGTCCGGCTGGTCCACTGGAACGAAGACGAGGGCCTCAGGCGGCAGAAGCAGCTCGAGGCCTTTGGTTATGATGCCGCCTTCGACTTCGGCGACGGCGTCTTGGCGATGCGCCAGATTCGCGCGAGTCTGCCAGATGCGGTGGTGATCGATCTCTCGCGCCTGCCGTCGCACGGCCGCGAAGTGGCGCACGGCCTGCGCAGCGCGAAAGGCACGCGGCACGTGCCGATCGTCTTCGTAGACGGCGAGCCGGAAAAGGTCGCGCGAACGAAGCAACTGTTACCCGACGCGGTTTACACGACCTGGGGACGCATCAAGACCGCGTTGCCGAAGGCGATCGCCAAGCCACCGGCGAATCCGGTTGTTCCCGATCACAATGCGGCGTGGGGCAAGCCCACCGTCGGCAAGCTCGGCGTCAAGCCGGGCTTCAAGGTGGCGCTGCTCGGCGCGCCGATAGGACTGGCCGAAACGCTGAAGCCGTGGCCGGCAAAGGTCAGGTTGACCGCCCGTCCGGAGCCCGACGCGGATCTGTTTCTCTGTTTCGCCAAGACCCTTCACGAACTACACGCGCAGCTGCTCAGCGTCGCGCCGATTGCCAAGCGGCAAACGCTGTGGCTGTCGTGGCCGAAAAAGGCGTCGACCGTTAAATCCGATCTCGACGGGAACATCGTGCGCGAAACCGGCCTTCGTGCCGGCTGGGTGGATTTCAAAGTCTGTTCCATCGACGCCACCTGGTCCGGCCTCGCCTTCAAGCGGCGCAAGTAGCCGTCGGTGCCTGGCACCAACGGCTACTCTCTGCCGCAGTATTTGCCAACCGTGATCAAGAATGGCGCGTCAAAGGGCCCATGAGATTCGTGTCTTCGCTCGCCCGTGACCTCCGATTCGCGCTTCGGCAGATGCGACAGACACCCATCGTCAGCGGTGTCGCCCTTCTATCGCTCGCGCTCGGGATTGGCGCCAATGTCGCCATCTTCTCGCTGGTGAACGCGCTGATGCTGAAACCCCTGCCGGTCGACGAGCCGGATCGGGTGGTGATCGTCGGTCTCGACGCACCCAATGTCGTCACTACATCGTTGACCAACCCGCAGTGGGAGTACATCCGCGACCATCAGGAGATGCTGGTCGGCACCGCGGCGTACGGCAACCCACGATTCAACCTGAACTCAGGCGGGGAGACTCGCAACGTCCAGGGCCTGTTTGTCAGCGGGCGCTTCTTCGACACGTTGGGTGTCGCGGCGCACATCGGCCGGACGTTCACGGCAGACGACGATCGGCGCGGCGGCGGACCGGACGGTCCCGCCGCCGTGTTGAGCTACGGCTTCTGGCAGCGCGAGTACGGCGGCAGCAGCGACGTGATCGGCAAGCCGATCGTCCTCGACGGCCATCCCTTCACGATCATCGGCGTGTCGCAGCGCGACTTCCGCGGCGTGCAGATCGGCCGCGCATTCGACGTCGCCGCGCCGATCGGGACCGAGCCGATCGTCCGCGGCGCCGAGAGCTCACTCGATCGGCGCAGCAACTGGTGGCTCACGGTGATCGGCCGGCTGTCCCCCGGTGTCGCTCACGTCGCAGGACATGGGTTCGAGTCGTCGCGCGTGCTGGTCGGCAGTCTTGATTTGCGCCGTACCGGCGTCGCGCCCGAGGATCGGCTGCAGATGTTCACGCGCGTTCGCGAGGCGTTGGCCGCGGTGCCCGGCATCGACGCAGCGGCGACATCGTTTGTGACGCCGGTGAGCGGCTCCACCTGGAACCTGGCGATCCGGGTGCCCGGGTACGACGCCAACGAGCGGCGCGGCGTGCTGTTCAATGGCGTCTGACCAAACTATTTCAGCGCGATGGGAACGCCGCTGCTGGCCGGCCGGGACATTGCCGACATCGATCGCAGCGGCGCCCCCAACGTCATGGTGGTCAACGAAGCTTTTCGCGAAGAAATATTTCAACGCCGAGAACCCGGTCGGCAAGACATTTACGATTCTCGGCTTCACGAAGGACCGGCCCGATCGCGACATGCAGATCGTCGGCATGGTGGCCAACGCCAAGTATCAGCGCCTCCATGAACCCGCGCAGCCCACCATGTATGGCGCATTCGCGCAGGAACGCGCCTTCAACTCCGGCGCGCGAGTGACGGTTCGCACCCGCTGGCGCACCGATGGACTCGCGCAACGCGATCGTCGCCGCGATCACCGGCGTCGACAACGACATCGCCGTCGATCTCGAGCGGCTCGACGAGGACCTCGGCGCGAACGTGCTGCAGGAACGGCTGGTCGCGAACCTGTCCGGCGTCTTCGGGGGTCTGGCGTTGCTGCTCGCCGCCCTCGGACTGTATGGCGTGATGTCCTACACGGTGACGCGACGGCGCAATGAAATCGGCATCCGCATGGCGCTCGGCGCCGAGCCGGCCAAGGTCGTCGCGCTCGTCCTGAGACACGTCGCGCTGATTACGAGTGCAGGCTTGATTGTCGGCGCCGCAGCCGCGGCCGGTACGGGGCGCTTCATCAATGCCCTGCTGTTCAACCTTGCCGCGACCGATCGGACGATGATCGTGATCACGGCGGTGACGTTGGCGAGTGCCGCGGCGATCGCCGGATACTTGCCGGCGCGGCGGGCAGCGAGAATCGATCCGATGGCGGCGCTGCGGGAGGAATGGTCAGACGCGCGCTAGCTAATCCGGCATCGGCACGACGATCTCAACTGGCGCATCGGGCGCCTCAGCCGTCCACCCGCCGCCGACCTGCACGTCTCTCCATCGCAACGGACCGTCGACGCCAATCACCGCAAACACGACCCGGCGTTGCGATCGCTCGACCCGGACCTCGATGAAGCTCTGAAAAAACGGCGCGCGGTTGAAGTCGAACACCGCGGACAGCGCTTCCACCGAGAACGGCCAAGCCCCGAAGCGCCGCACCCACCACCATGCCGGCCATTTCCAGAAGGGCGTTTCCGCGTCGAGCTTGGCGGCGATCGCGTCGGTGCGCGGATAGAACGCGTAGTCGCCGAGCGCGCCCTGCTTCGGCCAATCGAGCGCGGTCCCGATGCTCAGGTACGCGCCGCCGCCCCCGTTGACGAAGTAGTGCAGCGGATCGCCCGACCGCGCATCACGGTAATACTCGAAGTCGTGCGTGTCACCGGCCATCATCACGCGCACCCCGCGTGAGCGCAGCAGCTCGTGCACCTCGCCGAAGGAGCCGTCGCCGATCTGCGACCGGCCCGCCGCATAGAACGGGTGTCCGAGGATTGCCATCGTGAACGCGCCGTTGGCTCGATCGAGCGCGGCCCGCAGCCATTCGAGCTGCTTCTCGTCAACGCGCTGTTCGATTCCGGTGTCGATGCCGACAATCGAGAAGCCGCCGGCATGCAGCTCGAAGAACGGCGCATGCTGCAGGCCCGCGGGCACGCGATACAACGCGCGCAGGCGTTGCGCGCCGTCGAGCAGGCGATCGATCCGATCGCCGGTGGTGCTCGACAGGCTCAGATCGGCGTTGACGCGCGCGTCGATCGCGGCGCGCGCGGTGGCCGGCTCCATCAAGTTGGCGGCGAAGCCGTCGAGCGCATTGAACCAATCGTGGTTGCCTGGAATCGCGAAAATCGGCTTGGCGATGCCCTTGAGCGGCAGGTAGAAATTGGCTTCGTAGTCCTTCATGGCGCCGAGCGGATACACCACGTCGGAAGCAATGACGACGAACTTGACCGGATCGCGCCCTGCGGCGAGCAGCACCTGGTCGCGCAATGCGTGTTGTGACTGGTCGCCTTCACCCGGATCGCCGATCACCAGAAACGAGAAGTCGCCTGTGCTGACCCCGTCGGGACGGATCTCGAAGACTCCTGGAGCGGTCACACCTGGCGCGCCCACGAAGGCGACCGCGGCGTCGATCATTGCCCCACGCCATTCGTCGACGCGGGTCTCGGCGACCTTCTGCCACGCGGCCGTCGCCCAGTTCTCGCTGTTGAAATACCAGCTGAAGCCCCAGATCGGATGCACGGCGATCAGCACCGCCGTAATTGGCAGTCCCGCCCGGATCAACTGCCGAACCGCGCCGTGCAGCGTGTTGTTCTCGAGATCGCGGGCGACGCTGCGGCGCAGGCGGTGTTCCGCCCACCATCGCACCGCGCGCTCGCTCCACCATTGCTGGTTGACGGGCCTCGTGTCGGTCAGCATGCGATGCCAGGCGGCCCGCTCAATCGGCCGCGTGATCCGCTGCCAGGCGATCTCGAGGGGATACAACATCACGACCGACAGCACCAGCGCGGCCACGATGTCGCCGAGCGTGGCCACGGCAGGCGTCATCATGCCCAGCCAGGTCCACTCCGCGTCCACACGGCCGACGTGAATCGCGAAGAACACCATCACGAAGATCACGCTCCAGTAGAAAGCGGTCGGCGTACGTGAGCGGGCATCGGCGATCGCCTCGCGGTGAACGAACCCGATGATCGGGTGCAGCGGCAAGCCGAGGGCCCGGTTGGGATGCCGATCCTCGGGCTCGTCGAAGGGATCGGTGTCGGCACGCGCCGGCGCGGCCAGTGTCTGCCAGCCTGAGGCGGCCATGCGAAGGCCGAGGAAGAAACCAAAACCACCGACGCCGATGGTGTCCCGCAGCCCCCACACTATCAGGGCGAGCAGGATATTGCCGGCGCCGTTGATCAGGTCCCACAGCGGGCTGCCCTCGCCCTTGCCGCGGACGGCGCGCGCAACATTGGTGACGCCGTCGAGCAGCAGCACTAAGCTGGTCGCGACCATCAGGCCGCTGAACGCGAACGCGGATTGAAAGAAGATGAGCGCGCCGGCCAGCACCGAAAAGGCGCCGCTGCTGTAGTGCGTGCGGCTGTTATCGGAGTACCACGCGTCGGCGAGTTCGATGACGCCCGACAGGAAAATTGCCAGGCCGACAATTGGCACGCCCCAGACGGATGACAACCCCGGCGCGATCGTGGCGACCGCGCCGAGCACGAGCAGCAGGATGCCGATTTGTTTCGCCGAAAGCCGCACGAGAATCGGATCCTACTTGACCGGCGCCGCCGGCCGAAGCACGATTGACGCGCACCATCGAGAGGACGACCATGACCCACGCGAACAAGGCCGGCCGAAACGACACCTGCCCCTGCGGCAGCGGCAAGAAATACAAAAAGTGCTGCGAGCTGAAGCAACAGAATTCCCGCGGCAACACCCTGCTGCTGGTCATCGTCGGCCTGCTGATGGCGGCCGGTGTTGCGACCGGAATCTCGTCGTTCATGTCGGACAAGGACGTCGCGAAACCGAGCGGCGTCTGGTCAGCGGAACACGGCCACTATCACTGACACGGCGCGTTGGCCCGAGCGTTGCAGATCGTGACGAGTGCATCGAGGCCTACTCGCGTTACTCGTCCTGGCGATCGCCTGCAACCGAACGGCTGACACTCCGCCAACACCAACCAGTCCCACTACTTCGCCGCCGCCGGTGGCCACACCGCCGCAAGTGGCGGGGCCGGCGTCGAGCGCCGTCCTGCTGAATGACGATCTTGGGGCGCGACGCCTGTTTTCATCAGACAACTGGTGGAACCAGGACATCAGTGCGGCTCCGCTCGATCCGCAATCGGACGCGTTGATCAGCTTCGTCGGCCGCACTCGGACACTGCATCCGGACTTCGGCCCACCTCCGTACGGCATCCCGTACGTCGGCGTCGGCGGGAGTGAGCCGCGAGTGCCGGTGATGTTCGTGGAGTATGGCGAGGAGAGCGACAACGGCTTCGGCGCGGAGCGCGGCTACCCCATTCCCGATGCGGCCAAGACACAACCCAACTTCATCGAAGGCGGCCGGCCCGGCGGCGGCCGCGATGGCGATCGCCACCTGCTGATCGTCGATTGCGATCGCTGGCTGCTTTACGAATTGTTCGCCGCGCGGTGGACCGGCCAGCGATGGGAAGCGGGGTCGGGCGCGGTGTTCGATCTGTCGTCGAACACGCGGCGGCCCGAAGGCTGGACGTCGGCCGATGCGGCGGGGCTGGCGATCCTGCCGGGACTGGTGCGCTACGACGAAGCGCAGCGTGGGCCGATCCGGCATGCCCTGCGCGTCACCGTCAGCCGCACCAATGGTCATGTGTGGCCGGCCTCGCATCGCGCCGGCAGCACCAGCGGTGCACTGCCGATGGGCGCGCGCTTGCGGCTGAGAGCGTCGAAGGACCTGTCGCGCTATCCCGCGTACATCCAGAATATTTTTCGCGGCATGCAGACCTACGGGTTGATCGTCGCGGACAACGGCAGCGATATGTACGTGACCGGCGCGATGGATCCACGGTGGAACAAAGATGAATTGAATCCCGCGTTTCGTGGATTGGTCGCCGCGGATTTCGAGGTCGTGCAGCTAGGCCGGCGCTGACGGCAGTTCCATCAGCTTCATCATCTCGATGTCGCGCGCGGCGCGGTGCCCGCTCTCGACCGCGCCGTTCATGTAGCCGTGCCAGTAACGGCTCGTGTGATCGCCGGCGAATGCGATCCGGCCGAACGATCGCGACAGCTCCGATCGCCATTCAGGACGGAAGTCCGGCGGGAAGAAGGTATAACCGCCGAGCGCATACGGATCGAGCTCCCAGCTGAGGCCGAAGCCGTCCTTCAGTACCGGCACCAGCGTGAGCTTCAAGTCACGACACAGCGAGCGAATCGCCGCATGCTCGCCGTCGATGAACTCACCGCCAAGCTCGATCGGCGCGTCGGAGAAATCAGCATCGTCAATCGAACAGACGCGGCCGCCGAGCCGCGCGCGCGCCTCGAGCAGCTGCACGTCGGCGCCGCGCGCGCCTAGGTCGCGCCCCGCCACCAGTCCGGCACGACCGCCGCCGACGACGATGACGCGCTGGCCCTTGAGGAAAGGGGTCAGCGCTTTGCGCATGAGGAGTTGAGCAACCGCCACGATTCGACGTCGATCACCGGCGTCGGCGGACCGGGATCGTAGGCGGGACCGCGCGACGACGGCATGACCGGCGTGACCCGGATTTTGCCGCCGGCGAGGCCGATGCCTGGCTGCGTGGTGTCGGATTGCTTCATCAACCCGGTCAGCTCCACCATCGACGACTCGCGCGCCTTGATCTCTTCGAGCAGCTTCTTCTGCCCTTCGAGGCGGAGCTTCATGCCCTCGGCGAGCTCGAAGCCGCGCGACTCGTGACTAGGATCGCGGCCGACGGTGAACACGCGGCCGCGGGCGCAGCCGGCAATCGACAACCGCGTCGAGTCCTTCGGGACCGGCCGCTCCTGCGCCCGGCCTTCGCCCAGGGCTACGGCGGGGCGGGCTGAGGACAGGCTCGACAATGCCGCGATCAGTGCCAGCGCCAGGGGGAGTGCTTTCATGTCCCCAGCTTACCGCCACCCCGGGGCCCCCGCGACGCGGACTGTGCGTCGTGGGGTGGACACCGCGGTCCTCGCGACGCGGACTATGCGTCGTGGGGTGGACACGCGTCAGCGGATCGAGTTTCGGTGGCCTGGGTCCGCGCGGCCGTACGCCTGTCGTCAAGGCGTCATACTCCAGCTCGATCCCGCTCGCGGCGCTGCGCAGCATCAATCCGCCGCGGCTCATGTCGCCCCGGCCGATGAAGGCCGTCGGATACCGCAGCCGCGTGCCGAGAATCGGCAGCAACACGTCGACATACTTCCCGCTGGCGACGCTGCCGAGCAGCACGACCTGCGAGCGCGTGCCGATGCGCTTCGCGAGCGCCTGCACATCACGCTCGAGCGCCGAGCGATATTCGGGATTATCGAGGCTGACGTCGCCAACCGCAAACTCGCGCAGCAGGCTGAGATTGAACGGCAGGGACGGGGGCTGCAGCCCGCGGGTCGGCGTGATCACCAGCGCCTCGCCAAATCGTTCGGCGTAGCTCAGCTTGCCGCGAAAGTACAAGCCGCTCATGAATGAGAACGCACGCCCGAGGGTCATGCGCCCGGAGCGGAACTCGAGCACGGTCGCCGCTTCCGACTTGGGATTGAGGAGGATGCCCGCCCGTCGCCCGCCACAAAAGGCGGGCGACAGGAGGAACACGGTGCGCATTCCCCTCAGTTTATCGCGAGCGCCATGGCAACTTCGTCAAGACGGTCGTAGCTGAGCGCGGCGCCCTTCTCCATGCCAGTGCTGAGCACCATGTCGCGCACTTCCTTCGATGGATACTTCGACGTCGCGTGCAGCCGCGTCTTGCCGTGCTCTTCGGTCAGCAGCGCGGTTACCACCGATTCCGTGTCGGGAAACGGCGCGAAGATTTCCGTGAAGACGACGCGCTCCGGCGGCGCGATCTCACGGTAGACGCCGTAGAATTCCGCATCGCCTTTCGGGTGGCGATTGACGAAGCGCCACTTGCCACCGACGCGGAGGTCGACTTCGCAGACCGGCACCGAGTAGCCGTCGCCAAGGTTGCCCCACCACCGCTTGATGTGTTCCGGCTTGCTCATCGCCTCGAATACCAGGTGCCGGGGCGCATCGAACAGCCGCGTCAATTGAATCTCGGTGTCCGACGGGGTCGTCACCGTGAAGGTCTCGCTATTTGCCACGCCGCTGGCCGCCATGTCTCGTCTCCTTCGCATTCAGTTGCTGTAAATACAGCTCGAGGTTGTCGAACTTCGTTTCCCAAATCTGTCGATACTGCTCCGTCCATTCCGCCACCTGCTTCAGCGGCGCCGCCTCGATGCGGCACGGCCGCCACTGCGCCTCGCGCGAGCGCGCGATCAACCCGGCGCGCTCGAGCACGCGCAGGTGTTTCGAGACCGCCGGCATGCTGATCTCGAACGGCTCGGCTAGCTCGCTGACCGAACATTCCCCCGAGGCGAGCCTGGCCAGGATCGCCCGGCGCGTGGGATCGGCGAGCGCCGCAAAGGTGGTGCTGAGTTGGTCAGTCATAGTGAACCATCAAGTTAATTAACCTAGTAGTTAAATACACCACGCAGCAGAGCGGAGTCAAGCGCCGTGTGGCCGCGATACTATCCCCTCAGATGATTTACAAGATTTTACCCGCGTCGCTGTGGGCCGAAGCGATCACGACCGGCTCGTTGCGGGGATCGCCGCTCGATCTGGCCGACGGCTTCATTCATTTCTCGACCGCCGCGCAAGTACGCGACACCGCCGCTAAACATTTCGCCGGTGTCGAGGATCTGGTACTGGTGGCGGTCGACGCGGACTTGCTCGGCACCGCGCTCGAGTGGGAACCATCCCGCGGCGGCGCGCTGTTTCCGCACCTCTATGCGCCGTTAGCGGTCAGGCTGGCGGCGTGGGTCGCACCGCTGCCGATCGGCGCCGACGGCGCACACGCCTTTCCCGAACTGGCGACCGACTAGTTCGACGCGAGGTTGCGCGTCGTCCTGCCGGCTGGCCTGTTCGGCGAATGACGGCGCGACGAAATCCGCCGCGCGCACCCTGGTGAAGTCCGGCATGGTGGGACGTGCCGGGTACAGGGTCGCATTGCGCTCGACTGCCGCCGCTGAGACGTGCGGTGTCTTCGGCACGGCCGGTCGATACAGATTGACGATCGTCTCGAGATATTGTGGCGTCGGCGCCGTGATGCCGGCGTTGCCCAACGCGTCGATCGCCGCCCGCGTGTCGCGGTGCAGCAGCCGCTGCGCGCCGGCGATTGCCCGCGTCACCTTCAGAATCACGCCGGGATGGGCGGCCACGTACGATTTCGTGGCGCCGAGCGAGTGGATCTGGTTGTTGGCGAGCGGCGCGATCTCGCCCGAAGATTGATTCACCAGCATCACCGCGCCGAGCCGAACGAGGGCGTCCTCGAGATAGGGCGTATGGGCATAGAGGCCATCAACCGCCCCGCTGGTCAACGCCTCGATCTGATCCTCGCCGCGACGAATCGCCATCTGCAGGTCCCGATCCGCATTCATCCCGGCGTGCGCGAACAGCACGCGCAGCCGGCGCGGCGGCTCCGGCGCGACCCCGATGCGCAGCCCTTGAATCGCCCTCAGTCGATCAACCAGCGGCGCCCGCCGATCGAGCCCAAGCTTCGCCGCGACATCGGCGCGGACGATCAGGTTGATCGGGTCGTTGGCGAGCAGGCTCGCAAACAGCACGAACGGGTGGTGCTCGGCGATCAGACCAAGATAGACCGGCGGTTGCATGAGCGCCACGTCGACGCGGCCCTGCATCAGGAGCATGCCGCTCTGGTTCGGGACGTCGGCCACGACAATCTCGACATCCAGGCCCTCGGCCTTGAACAATCCGGCGCCCTGCGCGATCCAGAACGACATGTGTTGCAGGTTGCCGCGCTCGGGAATGCCAATCCGGACAGGTTGCGCCGCGACCGTGACGCTTAGCAAGGTGGCCGGGAGAGCGACCAGCAGGACGCGAAGTGCTCCTAGAATCATCGCGCCAAGCTATCAATTTGGACAAACTTCTGCAAAACGAAGCGATCGTCTAATCGTTTTCAGTCGATTTCTGCTGTCACCAAGTGCTCCACGCGCCGGGCCCGCGCCGGCCACTCGGGCTGGCACGCTCGATGCTTCAGTTCGGCGATGGGGGCATCAATGATTCGAGGTCTACTCAGACTCGCGCTTATCGTGGTCATCATTGCCGTCGCGGCGGCATTCTTCCTGGGTTACCGGCTCGGCGATAACGGCGTGCAGGCGCCGGTGACGGCGCGCGAGGGCATTCCCGACGTCGATACCTCGAAAGCTCGCGCCACCGGCGCAGCCATTGGCGAAAAAGTCGCGACCGGCGCGGCGCAGGCCGAACAGGCCCTGGCCGCAGGCTCGCTGACCGCCAAGATCAAGGCAAAGATGGCGCTGGATGAAACTGTCAAGGCGCTCACCATCGACGTTGACACCAAGGGGAGCGTCGTAACGTTGTCCGGTTCGGTGAACTCGGAGCTCGAACATACGAAGGCGGTGCAACTGGCGCGCGACACTGCCGGTGTCACCTCGGTCGTCGATCGGCTGGTGGTACGCTAGCCGGGCCCCGTAGTGCGGTTATGAACAGCGCGCCGCGCGGCACGGCGCGTAACCTAACCACATGAAAAGAAATCCCGACGTCGATGCCAGCGAGCCGGCATCGACCTTCAATTTTGCCGTGGGACTTGTGGCGGGCACGTTCATCGGCGCCGGGCTGATGATGTGGATAGCTCCGCGCGCAGTGGCCGAAGCCCGACGCGCGGTAACTGACTCCGCGAACATGTTCCGCGACGAAGTCGCCGACCAATACAACAAGGTCAGCCGGCGCGCAACCGCAGCCGTTGACGATCTCGCTGCCAAAGGTCTGGGCGCGCGCGACCATGCAGCTGGTGCGGTGGCGCGCGGCGCGAAGGAAGTGGAACGAATCGCGGTTTCGGTGAGAACGGTTCCCGCGAAGCCGTTCTAACGCCGTTTCACTCCCCGCCAACCTGCTCCGCGTGTGCACTATTACACACGCGGTATTCCCGCATACACTATGGTGGATGGATGGCTAGGGGCACGACGGGATTCAACGCGCAGGCATTTCTCGACTCGACGGGGTTGTCGAAGCGTATCGTCGACTTCCGTCGAGACGAAGTGGTGTTCGCGCAAGGCGATAAGGCGGACAGCGTCCTCTACATCCAGAAGGGCGGCGTGAAGTTATCGGTGGTCTCCAAGACCGGTAAGGAAGCCGTCGTCGCCATGCTCGGCCCCTGTGATTTCTTTGGGGAAGGCTGCCTTGCGGGCCAAACGCTGCGCATCGGCAGCGCCACGGCCATTACGCCAAGTTCGGTGCTGGTCATCGGCAAGAAGCAGATGACCAAGGTCCTGCACGAGCAGAATGGGCTGTCCGACCGCTTTATCGCGCACATGATCTCGCGCAACGTCCGGATCGAGCAGGACCTGATCGATCAGCTGTTCAACTCGAGCGAGAAGCGCCTCGCGCGCGCGCTGTTGCTGCTGGCGCGCTACGGCAAGCAGGTCAAGGCGCGCCAGGTCGTCGCCAAGATCTCGCAGGAGACGCTGTCCGAGATGGTCGGCACCACCAGGTCGCGCGTCAACTTCTTCATGAACAAATTCAAGAAGCTCGGCTTCATCGAATATGACGGCGACCTCGACGCCGGCATCCAGATCAACAGCTCGCTCCTGAGCGTCGTACTGCACGATTAAGGCATCCATCTTGAAGGCCATGACCCTCGCCGGCATCGTGTTGATCGTCCTCGGCATCGCCGCGCTCGCCTATCAAGGCATCACCTACACGAGCCGCGAGACGGTGATTGACATCGGGCCGCTCACCGCGACGGCCGATCGCGAGCGCACGTTCCCGCTGCCGCCGGTCGTCGGGGGCGCTGCCGTCCTTGCCGGCGTCGCGCTCTTAGTCGTGGGCGCACGCAGCAAGCGCTAGCCACCAGGCAACACCTGTTCAATAGTGAACAACCCGTCATTGGGCAACCGTGTACTCTGGAAGCCAATGATTAAGTCTGGGGTTCATGTCTGCAAATAACGGCAACCGCTCACGCTTTCACGTGGATCGCAAACGACGGATTGCAAGGCGGATCCAGCTGCGGGCGGTCGCTCAGGCGCTGACTGCGAAGCGCGCGACCGCGGCGGCCGCGGATTCGACAGCGAAGCAAGACGAGACCGGTTCGACGCCCGGCGCGAAATGACCGTTGCGGCGCCGGCACGATGGAAGACCATCGTGACCGATTCGCTCGGCTTCGTGGCGGTGGTGTGGGCCATCCCTGCGGCGATCGTCGTGGTCGGCCTGCCGATTGCGCTGCTCTTCTTGGGCCTGCGGCTGGTGGCGCGCATGATCTGGGCAACCCCGTGATCTGGATCTGGGTGCTCGCCGCGCTCAGCGGAGGGCTGCCAGCCGCGCATCAGAACAGGAACGTCGACGGCGCCAAGTACGACAAGGGCGCCAAGGTCACCATCCAGGGTTGCGTGGTCGGCGCCGAAGCGCAGAACAGCTACATACTGACGGGCGTGATCGAGTGGCCGCCCGCCAACTCCGTGTTTGGCATCTACGGCCCGCGTCACTACTGGCTCGACGAGTCCACGGATCTGAGCTCGTCCATCGGCAAGACCGTCCAATTCAAGGGGGTCATTATCGATCTTCGCGAATCAGAAATCGAGCGCGAGCCATCGGGCTGGAATGAGGGTACGCGGGTGGCGATTGAGCGGCCCGGCCAGGACATCTTCACGTCGCCCGGACGGGCAGGGGTACCTGCGGCCGAAGCGGGCAGTCGCGTCGACGTAAAAATCACCCTGCTCAAACTCCACGTTGACGAGATGCTGGTGGTGATGCAAACCTGCCTGAAGCCGACCAGGCCGCCACCTGCGCTGTAGAGTCTGCGGGGCCTAGGCCTTCGTGGTGGTGGAGGGCTTGCCCGAGGACACCGCCATCATGATGCCGATGCCGATGGCGCCCAGCACACCGATCGCGATCCACATCGGCGCAATATCGTCCAGCACACCAACCTGCCAGAGCGCCAGCACGCCTCCGAGGATCAGCACGAAATAGCCGATCAGGAACATGTTGATGAACTTCATGCCCCGAGTCTATCGAGCCGGGCCAGCCCTGCCTGTGCTGTTCGGGACAGCCTAAAAAGCCAGCTCCTCATATTCTCCAGCTGTGCAGCAATCGAGCTTCGCTTTGGAGTCGCTGATCGAAGCGCAGCAACCTCCCCTCTTTCGCCAAAGCGATCCGCTCGTTCTTCCCGACGCTCCGCCGCGCACGGCCACCCACCCGGGGGTCGACCAAGGCGCGCGACAAAACTTTGTCTGGACCCTCGCCCACGAATTGCGGCAGCCGCTGGCGGTGCTGTCAACCGCGGTGGCGCTGGTCCGGCACGATGCGCCGTCGGAGGCGACCGTGCGCGCGGTGGACATCATGGGTCGTCAGATCTCGCAGATGTCGCGCATGGTCGAAGACCTCGTCGATGCCGCGCGCCTCGTGAATGGCAAGGTCTCGATCCAGTTGGAGCGGCTTGATCTGCGCACGGTAGCCGCGGACGCGGCGATCGACGTCGAGGGCCAGATGACCGAGCGCCGCCAGACCTTCGATGTGCATTGCGGGATGGCGCCGCTGTTCGTGCGCGGCGATGCGCAGCGGCTCCACCAGGTGTTCTCAAACCTGCTGCACAACGCCCTCAAGTACACCGATCCCGGCGGCCGCATCACCTTGACCGTCGAAGGCGCACCGGCGACGGTGATCGCGCGCGTGCTCGACACCGGACACGGGATTGGCGCGCCGGGACTGGCGCGGATCTTCGACCTGTTCACGCAGATCGAACCCTCGACGACCGGCCTCGGCATCGGCCTGAACGTCGTCCGCGAAATCGTCGCCCTGCACTCCGGCATGATCCAGGCGCACAGCGCCGGCCTCGGCAAAGGCAGCGAGTTTGTCGTCGTCCTCCCGCGCATCGAGTAGCCAGTTGCGCGCGCTTGGTCTAAGCTTCCCCGCTGGAGGGATTAGATGAGGACTCGACTCGCGCAGACCATCACCGCCGCCGCCTTGCTGTTCTGCGGCATTCCGATCGCCGCACAGGCCCCCGCGGCCGGCGCCCCGGCCCAGGCACCGAACCCCAGCATCGTCGTCGAGAATCCGACCTACGTCACGATCCCGCTGGAAATCAACGTCGATCGACCCGCCGCAGACGTGTGGAAGCGGATCGGTAAGTATTGCGACATCAGTGAATGGCTGCAGATTGCGGCCGGCTGCAAGATGCTCTCGGGAGTCGAAGGCGAGGTAGGCTCGGTTCGCTCGATCGCGACGGAAGTGCTCGTCGGCAGGACACCGCTGTCGTATACCTACACCCAGACCGTCAGGGCGGGACGGCCCTACAACCTGTATCACGGCACACTGGAAGCGCGGCCCCTGACCGACAAGACGTCGAAGATTGTCTACACGCTGATGTATGACAACTCGATGCTGTCGGACGATGCGGCGCGTGAGAAGGATAAAGCGTCACGCACGGCCACCTTTCAGCGCGCGCTGTCGAACATGAAGGTCCTCGCTGAAGGCGGCACGCTGCCGCCCCGCTAGCTGACCTCGGGCGCTAGGGACTCATAGATCGCCGCGCAGGCCGCGGCGATCGACCCTCCCAGGCACCAGCCGGCGATGACGTCGCTGGTCCAATGGCGGTCGAGATACAGGCGGCTCGCCGGCGAAGCGATCGACAAGATCGTCGCCATCGCAAAGGCGGGGGCGGGGGCGATCTTTTCTTCACGCGCCATAACATAGGCGGTCGTGAACGCGACCGCGGTCGTTTCATTGGCGTGACCGCTGGGAAAGCTCGGCTTCTGTTGATCGGGATGTCCTGGTGGCGGCTTGCGATTGGGCGGAAGCCGGTCGAACACCCGGCTTGCCACCTCCGACGTTACTGACGCAAACAAAGGCAGAGCCGCTCGCGCGCCGGCGCCTTGGCGAAATAACACCCCACTGATGAGCGCGCTGATGGGCATGTGGAGCCACTCCTTGCCAATCGGGCCCACGACCTCCGCAACTGCCTCCCCCTTGGGGTCGCGAACATCCTGAATCTCGTCGCGCACTTCCACATCGTCAGCGATGGTGCGCCGACGCGACACGGCACGGGCAACGAGCGCGTAACCGATCATGCCGGCGATGCTTAAAGTGAGGAGCGCAGCGGACGATTGTGGACGCACGCCCTGCGCACTGCGAATCGCGTGCCGATGCTATCAATCGGTGGCATCAATGGATAATCTGTTGTCATGAGTTTGTCGCGAATTGTCATTCCCGCCCTGGCCTTGTCGATAACGCTGTGCATCGTCCCGGTCTCCGCGCAGGAGCGCGAGCGGAGCCAGGTTCCCGAGCAGTTCAAGTGGAATCTCGCCGACATCTATCCGACGGATGCGGCGTGGCGCGCCGCCAAGGAGAAGATCGCCGCGGACATTCCAAAGCTCAAGCAGTATCGGGGCAGGCTCGGGACTGGCGCCGCGACGCTCGCCGAGGCGCTCGAGCTCGCCTACTCGATCAACAAGGAGCTCAATCGCACCTATGTTTACGCCAGCATGCTGGCGGATTTGGACACGCGCGATGCCGCGCACCAGGGCATGCAGCAGGAGATGGTGCAGCTCTCCGCCGGCTTCAGCGCCGAGGCGTCGTTTCTCGAACCGGAAATCCTGAAATTCGAAAAAGGCACAACCACCCGCTTCACCGCCAGTGAGCCGCGCCTCAAGAAGTACGAGTTCTACCTCGCCGACATTGACCGCCGTGCGGCGCACACGTTGAGCGACAAAGAAGAGGCGTTATTGGCGATGGCGGGACCGGTCGGCGGCGTGCCCGCTAACGTCTATGGCATCCTGTCCAACGCCGACTTTCCCTATCCCACCGTGACGCTTAGCGACGGTAAGCCGATCACGCTGAACCAGGCGAACTTCGGGGCCTACCGCGGCACTGCGAATCGCAAGGATCGCGAGACCGTGATGTCGGCCTTCTTCAACAGCCTCGGCAAGTTCAGCCGGACCTTCGGCACCACCATTGACGGCCAGGTACAGAAGGTCGCCTTCTACGCCAAGGCGCGGAAATACAACTCCTCGATGGAGCTGGCCCTCGACAGTGCCAACATCCCGGTGACCGTTTACACGCGTCTGGTGGACGGCGTGAACAAGAACCTGTCGACGTTTCATCGCTATTTGAATCTTCGCAAGAAGATGATGGGCCTCACCGACCTCCACTACTACGACCTCTACGCGCCGCTGGTCGGCTCGGTCAACCTCACATACACACCGGAACAGGCGCAGAAGCACGTCCTCGACGCGGTCGCGCCGCTAGGCGCGGAATACCAGGCGACCATCAAGCGCGCCTTCGCGGAGCGGTGGATCGATCTGTTCCCGTCACCCGGCAAGCGCTCCGGCGCGTATTCGAACGGGGGCGCGTACGACGTCCACCCCTACATGCTGCTGAACTACAACGGCAAGTACGAGGACATGAGCACGCTGGCCCACGAGCTCGGGCACACCATGCAGAGCTACTTCTCGAACAAGACGCAGCCCTTCCCCACCGCCGATTACCCGATCTTCGTCGCCGAGGTCGCGTCGACCTTCAACGAGTCGCTATTGATCGACCACATGCTCAAGACCATCACCGATGACGATGCGCGCCTGGCGCTGCTCGGGTCGTATCTGGAGAACGCGAAGGGCACGGTGTTCCGCCAGACGCAATTCGCGGAGTTCGAGATGCGGATGCACGAGATGGCCGCCAAGGGCCAGCCCGTCACCGGCGACGCGATGGCGAAGCTGTACCTCGAGATCACCCGCAAGTACTACGGCCACGATAAAAACATCGCGATCGTGGACGACTACATTGCGCACGAATGGAGCTACATCCCGCACTTCTATCGCGACTTCTACGTGTTCCAGTACGCGACCTCGTTCACCGCGTCGGAAGCGCTCGCGCAAAAGGTCAAGAGCGGCGACGCGCAGGCGGTGAAGAAATACCTGGCGTTCCTGTCAGCGGGCGGGTCGAAATACCCAATCGACCTGTTGAAGGAAGCGGGCATCGACATGACGACCGACGAGCCGCTGCAGCTGACGCTGAAGGAAATGAATCGCGTGATGGACGAAATGGAAGCGATCCTGGCGAAGAAGAAGCAGTAAGCCGCCGCTAGCGGTGCAAGGCGACCAGGTCGCCGCTTTGTACCGCGTCGGTCGCTCGCTCGATCCGAATCGTCGCCGAGTCGGCGCGCAGCGCGATCACCACGCCGTCGCCGATCGTCAGGGGCCGCCCGGCGTCGCCCTGCGGACGGCGGAAGATCGTCAGGCGTTGCCCGCGCTGCACGCCTTGCATGATGCCGCGATCGATCACCATCATCTGCCCCGTGGAGCCCGCCGTCTGGCCACTTTCGCCGGTCGTGATCCGCCCGGGCTCGTCAAACCGAGGCGTGCCGGCCGAGACCGCGAAGAAGGCGGGTTGCGGGATGTACGGTTCGACCGTGTCGCCGGCCCGTAGCTCTCCGCACACATAGACCACCAGCGCGACTGACGATTCGCCGTGCGTCTCGATAATCTGCACGAGGCCGGCGGTTTGTTCGGCAAAGGTCGCGACCTTCTTCGGCGCGAACGGATCGCCGGTCTGGAATCGCCGCCTGACCACCAGATTCTGGCCGCTGGTGACGCCGTGCTTTTCCCCCGCATCAATCTGCAGCAGGTCGCCTCGCCCCATGAGTTGTCGGTCCGGATCATCGCGATGCGAGACGATGCGGCCGATTGCCTGGCTGAAACCCGTGGCCTGCCGTGGACCACACACCGACGCGAGGATCTCTTTGTCGACCGGCTTGGCCTCCGGGCGCGAAGGTCGCTTGGGTGCCGGGGGCGGCGCCGGGGCCGGCACGGCCGCTCGGACTTCGACGGTCTCAGACACCGGCGCCAGCGACAGTTGCTGATCGAGCACCACGGTCTGGCCCGCGGCGAGCGGGATGTTGGTGACGGTCCTGGTTTCGAAACCCGAAAGGGCAAAGCTGACAACGTAGACACCAGGCGGCATCCAGTCCGTGAGGTAGCGTCCGGATCCGTCGGTCAGCACGGTCGTGACGTGCGCGCTCGCGGAACGAACGGTCACCGTCACACCCGGGAGGGCGGCGCCGGAGCCGTCGACGATAACCCCCATCAGCCGGGACTGGTTGTTCTGCCCGCCGAGGAACAGGGCGAGCGCCGTCAGCCACGCAATCAGCACGCTCTACGTATCGGCGGGCCGCCCCTCTTTGAGTAGTCAGAGCGAGAGCTTTCGCCGCACCAGGTCGACGATCTCCGGAAACTGGCGCGAGTCCACAAAATGACCGCGATCGCTGGACTCGTAATAGCTGCACTTCAGCTGTTTGGCGACGAACCGCGGCTCCGCGATCGGAATGTGCGGATCGTCGCTGGAGTTGTAGATCGCAACCCATTCCTGGTGATTGCGGATGCGCTGCCACTGCCAATCAGCGGCGTAGTAGCCGCTCGCCGCCTCGAAGCTGTCGCCGAGATCGCTGTGACAGACGCCGACCAGGATCGAGCCGAGCACCCGGTGCGTCTCCGCGTATCGCATCGCCGCCACCGCGCCTGATGAGTGGCCGATCAGGATTGTGTTCTGATCCGCGCCGAGCGTCTCGAGATGCGGCAGCCAGTACTGCGCGCGCGCCTTGATGTTGTCGGGGAACGTCTGGTTGATCACCACGATGCCCAGCCCGGTCAGCTCGCGCTCCACCCACGGGAACCAGATATCGCCGGCGGTGCAGCCGCCGTTGCCGTGAATCAGGATTGCTTTGACCACGACCTCAAGCCGTCAAGCCTTTCAACCCTTCCAATTGCTGCACGCGCGCGGTCGCACGGGCCACGATCGTGCCGCCGGGATCCTGTTCCTCGTTGATCGGCACGAGCAGCGTCAGCTGCTCGCGCCGCGAGACGACGTTGAACGCGACCAGCGCGCGCGTCATCCAGACGGCGGCCGCGACGCTCGCGCACTCGACGCCGCGCCATGTCGACCAGCCGTCGATCGGCGGTTCGATCAGCGGCGACTCCATCGACATGGTGCGGAACAGATCGGCGATCAGCGTCTTCTGCGATCGCGACATGTGGCCCATCCAGTAGTGAGCGGTCTTGGCGATCACCGTCACAACGTTCTTAATTTCCTTCTCGATGCGGAAGTGCGGCGCGGCGGGTAGATACAACATCACGCCGCTCGATCGGGCGGCGACGTTCTCCATTACGATCGCCCGCATCAGCCAATCGGCCATCGTCGTGTTGTGGCAGTGCACCCGCACCCAGCCCGGACGGGTATCGACCCGCGCAGGAAGATCGGCGGCCAGCCAGATGCCGCGGCAGATTTCCTCGGCGACGGCATCGAAGGCCGCCTGGTCGGCGGCGATCGCGGCGGGATCGCCGGGGGCGAGTAACGCCCCTTTATGGGGCGGACCGCCTGCCATCGCGAGATCGCAGAAGGTCTGCCAGATCTCGTCCCACGCCACCTGGCCGTCGGCTGCGAACTTCAAGCCCGCCGAGCCCATCGACACGGGTCGGACGGTCTCGTAGCTCTCCTGGTACTGCTCGGGCAGCAGGATACGAAGGCGCGCGTCGAGCTTGTCAAGCGCGATGCGCGTGGCGTCAAGAGTCACGGGTTCATTATTAGCCCGCCGTCGTCTCGGATTACGGTAATCGTCACCGCCCGCCGTGAGCCGTGGTTATTGCTGCCGTTTTTGCTCCGCGGCGCGGAAGCCTCTCAGCATATTGGAGAGCGAGTAATTGCCCTCGTGGCACGCATACTCATAAATCGGCTCAGTCGATCGCGTCATCGTCAGCTCGCCTTTCCACGGCTGGGTGAACGCGCTCGGGTTGTCGATCTCGAACTTGTAGAGCAGCGTGTCGGCGTCGAACAGGCTGAAGCGTTCGACGATGTGCAGGTGGCGATCCCATCCGAAATTCCCGCCGGCATCGCCATAGAAGCCGCCGCCGTCGTTAAAGTTGGTCGTGTCTACGACCAGGGTGTTGCCTTCCCATCGCCCAATCGAATCGCCCATCCACGATCGAATGTTCGACGGCGCATGCGGGCGACCGTCCATGTGAATGATCCTCGCGTCGTGGATCATCTCGGCGTGCACCAGCACGGCGCCGCTGGTCTGCACAATCTGATAGTTGCTGTTGTAGGAATACGGCAGCATCGGCGGTCCCACCGTGAGGAAGGACAGGCACTGATCCTGGAGGCCGAGGTCTTCCGCGTTTTCGAATTTCTTCAGGCCCTCGAGGCGCCGGCGCTTCACCTCCGCGGCGGTGGGCGTGAGCGCCGGAATGCGGCCGTCGGCAGGCTCGGTGATGATCGAGGTTCGCAGCGTCTTCACGCCGCGGATGCCCCACTCGCGATACACGGTGTTGTAGGTTCCGGTGCCGCCGCCGGCACGGGCTGGGGTCGAGGCCGGCTCCTCGTTGCGTTTCGCGAACGCGCGATCCCACTGCTCCGCCTCCGCCGGAGTGAAGAACGCTTTGTCCTTCAGCTCCCGCGGACGCTCGAGCGGTGTGGTCGTCGCCGAATTCCAGATGCCTTCGAAGTTCGGCCGCTGATCAGAGCCGCCGTGCTGCCCTGACACCAGCGTGGGCATCAGCATCAGTACGGCAGCAATTGCACAAAGGAGCTGGCGCATTGCTCCCGATCTTATGTCAGCCGGGCCGTGCGATAATCGCCGGGCTGCATTACCAACAAGGAGCTGAGATGAAGGTCACGCGTTTCGTCCTAATTACTGCACTGCTCGCCGCGCCCGCGGCGGCGTTTGCGCAAGGCGCCAATCCCATCACGGCTGGAGCGAAGGCACAGTTCGACGCCGTCAGCGGCTTCGTGGTGCGCGCGGCCGAGAAAATTCCAGACGATGCGTATGCGTTTCAGGCTACCGCTGACGTGCGTACGGTCGCGCAGCTGGTCGGGCACATCGCCGACGGCTTCATGGGAATGTGCTCAACAGCCGGCGGCGGCAAGCCGCCTCGCACCGGCATCGAGAAGGGTGTCACCGGCAAGGCGAATCTGGTCGCCGCCTTGAAGGAATCGGTCGCCTATTGCCAGACGGTCTATGGCGCGATGACCGATCAACGGGGCCTGGAAACGGTGCCGTTCTTCTTCGGACCGAGCCCGCGCTCCGCGGTGTTGTATTTCACCGTCGCGCACGCTTACGAGCACTACGGCAACCTGGTCACCTATATGCGGCTGAAGAACATCGTGCCGCCGTCGAGCGAACCGAAGCCCACCAAGTAGCAGCCGCGCTCGAGAACTGGCGCGTGCGTCGAGCGCGCGCCAGTCCTCTGCACGCCGCGCGCGATCGCACGTCACGCCCCCCTCTTCGCTCCGGTTTCGAGGACCGACTTCAGGTCGCTGAGAATCGAGGTCCAGCCGCCTCCACCTATCTCGGAGAACGGACCGCGACCATGCCGGGGGCGCGCCGTCGAGCTCATGCGTCACGGTCAACCGGCAGAAGGTCCAATGCGGAGATGCAGTCGTTCGGACTCCCCGAGGTGGCGGTCGACGGCGAAGTCGTGGAGAGCGACCCGCCGCGCAAGCTGGTGCAGACCTACCGTTTCCTGTTCAGCGATGCGATGAAGGCCGAAGGCGTCACGCGCCTGAACGTGGGAGATCGGTGATGAGCGGCGATGATGCGCGTTGCCTTAGCAGCCGGCATGGACTTGTGTGTCGCAGCCGATCGAACCTGATGCCCTTTTCGACGTTGTCGACCGGCAGCTGCTCGTTTCCGCCGCGAAGTCGTGAACGGCGTACTTACTCTTCTGGGTGTTTACAGCAGACCTGTGCAGAGCTAGGGTTGGCGGGTGCCGGAACCACAGCCAGACAACACAGGTCAATCGGCTGAGCATCAGACGACCGCCTTCCCTACGAAATGTCCCAGCTGCAGCGCCGTGTCCGGTGTGGCCATCCGGGCCGAGGTCGGGCGGCGCCACGGCTCGGTTGACGTTCTTGTGCATTGCGGCAAATGTCATTTCGAATGGCGGGTTCAGTTGCCGGATGCCAAGCGGACCTGACCACCGCCGGGCCGCACTCAGGGGAAAAAATGCATTTTCTGCGCCTAAGTGTGCAGGTTTCTGAAACGATTGTGTGCAGCGCGACTCGTGGTTACGTCATTGCCCCTATACAATCGGCCACTCTCATGACGCCACACGAGCAACGTCTCATCGCACTCGCCCACGTTCTGATGCTCCCCGACCCAAACGACGTCGTCCGAGCATTGCGGCGCAAGAACGTGATGTATTTCGGCTGCGACGGGTCGTTGCTGTTGGATCCCGGGCCGGATTGGTCTGACGAACGTCTGGTGGAGGCGGCGGCACAGTTATTTCTCGACGACAACGACGACGACGAGCCGCGTCAGGGCGATCGCGCTGCGTCGCGCTCATTACCTCGCGACCTTCGCCCATAAGCTCGCGGCGGCGAACGGTTCGCAACAACGACCTCTCTTCAGTACAGGCGGCGGTCGCACGCGATCCGCAAGCGGTGCACACCAAGGTGTATCCGCAGGCGTACGAGCGGGTCAGCCAGCAGGCAGCGTACCGCGCAACCTCCGGCCGGGATTCATGGGAGGCGGATCCGCATGCCCGCGCGCTCAATGGTCAGACGGCATTACATGCGTCTGCGGTTATTGGAGGAGTCGGCGGCGCGTTTGAATGTGTCGCCATGGCGCCAATCCAACATTGAAAGACGTCGAGGGACGCAGCGCCCGCGACCTGGCCTGGCCGCCGATGCCGCGGGCCGAGACGTCGTCCGCCGCACCCTTCTGTATGGGCCCGGTGAGCAGGCGGACTGGCTGAAACCTGGCGGCGGCGGCGAGACAAGCGCGTGTCGGCGCGAGTGATCGTCGAATAGCCCAACGCGGAGTCTCTGGCGCGCTCGGTCACGCGCTGGATTGAAGGCGACACCGGCTCGACCAAAGCGTTCTTCGGCGTAGTATACAGTCGCTGTCACTATCCGCCACATGCTCAGCGCGCGCTCGGACGCAGTAACGTCGGCACTTCCGCGCTCTGCCAGCCGAAGAAGGAGAACATTCGATTATGCGCTCACTCGTTTCGTTGAAGTCGATGGGATTCGCGTTGGGGCTCG
>Ga0136611_10000043_pt1 | contig 66097 bp, 73 predicted proteins | sample AntDrymUQ2232306_2_FD_106645 | JGI IMG/M metagenome (GOLD analysis project Ga0136611, IMG submission 106645) | Polar desert sand microbial communities from Dry Valleys, Antarctica - metaG UQ223 (23.06) | ecosystem: Environmental > Terrestrial > Soil > Desert | place: Antarctica: Dry Valley... | reverse complement strand
GCCCCGTACTGGCTCATCCCGACCCCGTGACCCCAACCCCGGCCGCTGACGAGGAAGGTCGTCGCGGTCACCGGCTGCGTGGCCGCGCGGGAGCCTGCGTCCACCGAAGCGGTGAGCACGAGCGCGAGCAGGATGAGAGCGATGAGCGTTCTGCGCATGTGCGGGACCGTCTCGATTGAGGCTAGCGGAGAGTTCCGGCGTTTCCGGCGTCTTTACCGAACCTTCAAGACCGGTTTTCCTCCTTTGCGCTGCGGGCACCCACCGAACGTGACGACGATCCTTCCCGAGCGCTACCACGACCCTGAACGGATCGCCCGCGGGGGCATGGGCGAGATCTACCGTGCGCAGGACGGCGTGCTCAGCCGAACCGTCGCGATCAAGGTGCTCGCCGAGCGGTTCTCCGACGAGGAGGGAATCAGGAGACGGTTCACGCGCGAGGCGCTCGCCGCCGCCCGGCTCTCGAACGCCCCGAGCACGGTCACGATCTTCGACGTCGGCGAGCACGAGGGACGGCCCTACATCGTGATGGAGTATCTGGCAGGCGGATCGCTCGCCGACCGGATCGACGGCGAGGGTGCTCAACCGCCGGGTCGCGCCGTCGCGTGGCTGCGACAGACAGCGGCCGCGCTCGACGCGGCCCACGGCCACGGGATCGTGCACCGGGACGTGAAGCCGGCGAATCTGCTCCTCGACGACGACGGTTGCGTCCACGTCGCCGACTTCGGGATCGCGAGCGCGGTCGGGCTCGACTCGTTCACAGCGGCCGGAACCGTCCTCGGTACCGCCGGCTACCTCGCTCCCGAACAGGCCCGAGGTGAGCGCACGACACCGGCGACCGACCGCTACGCCCTCGCGGTCGTCGCCTACGAGCTCCTGACGGGGAGGCGGCCGTTTGCGATGGAGTCCCCGACGGCGGAGGCCGCCGCCCACGTGCACAGCGAGATCCCGCGGGCGACCTCGCAGAACCCGGAGCTCCCGCTCGAGATCGACGCCGTCTTCGCGCAGGGGCTGGCCAAGGAGCCCGAGCAGCGCTTCAGCTCGTGCGCCGACCTCGTCTACGCGCTCCGCGCCGCCCTCGATACGGCCGCCGGGCGGACGACGGTCGGCGTGATTCCCGCGGTCGCGCCCCGGCGCTCGCCGAGCCGAAGCCGCATCCCGGTGATCGTCGCTGCGGCCGTCGCACTCGCCCTCGGCGGGGTCGCGGTCGCCGCGGCGCTCGTGAGCGACGACGACGAGAAGTCGGCCGCGACGAGCGGCCCGCCCGTCGCCAAGACGGTGAAGCAGACCGTGACGCTCCCAGGGACGACGGTGGTGGAGACCGTCGTGACGACAGCGCCCCAACCGGAGCCGGAGCCAATCACGACGGCGACGACCGCGCCGGTGACGCCTCCGCCCACGACGACGGCGCCGCCCGCCTCGTCCGGTGGCCCCTCTTCCCTGAACGACCAGGGCTTCGCGTTGATGCGGGCCGGTGACTACAGCAACGCCCTGCCGCTCCTCGAACAGTCCGTAGCCGGGCTCTCCGGCTCGGGAAGCACGACCGAGGCGTACGCGAGCTACAACCTCGCGTTCACGCGGCTCTCACTCGGCCGCTGTGACGGGGTGATCGACCTGCTCAACCGCTCCGAGTCGATCCAGGGCCAGCGGAGAGAGATCGACCGTCTCCGCAAGAGCGCCGAGAAGGGCTGCTAGGCCGTCGAGCCGGCGAGCCTGGACGCGTACTGCTTCTCGTAGTACTCCCGGAACGATCCCGACTTGATCGGCTCCCACCACGAGCGGTGCTCCCGGTACCAGGCAACTGTGGCCTCGAGCCCGCGCTCCAGCCCCGTCGCAGGCGTCCAGCCGAGTCCGCGCAGCTTCGTGTCGTCGATCGCGTAGCGGCGGTCGTGCCCCGCCCGGTCCTCGACGTGCCGGACGAGCGACTCGCCCGCGCCGGTGAGCCGGAGGAAGTGGGCGACCATGGTCAGGTTCTCCTGCTCCTCGCCGCCGACGTTGTACGCCTCGCCGGGGCTCCCCTCGCGGAGGACGAGCTCGATCGCCGCGCAGTGATCTTCGACGAAGAGCCACTCGCGCCGCTGGCGTCCGTCGCCGTAGACAGGCACCGGCTCGCCGTCGAGCAGGTTCGTGACGAAGAGCGGCAGGAACTTCTCCGGGTACTGGTTCGGCCCGTAGGTGTTTGCCCCGTGCGTCCGCAGCGCGTCGATCCCGTAGGTGCGCACATAGGCGGGGACGAGCAGGTCACCGCCGGCCTTGGCCGCGCTGTAGGGGCTCGACGGACGAAGCTGATCCTCCTCGGTGCGGGCGGACTCGTCGAGCCCGACGTCGCCGTAGACCTCGTCCGTGGAGACCTGAAGCAGGCGCTTGCCGCTCTCGCGGGCCCACTCGAGCAAGACGTGGGGTCCGAGAACGTTCGTCCGGATCACGGCCTCCGGCTCGAGGATCGACCGGTCGACGTGCGTCTCGGCGGCGAAGTTGACGACGGCGTCCACGTTCGCCGCCGCCCGCCGGACCGCGTCGGCGTCGGCGATGTCGCCCACGTGGAGCTCGTGCTCGACGTCCTCGAGATTGGCGCGATTGCCGCTGTAGGTGAGCTTGTCCAGCACGACGACCTCCTCGCCGGCCGCGGCGAGCCGGCGAGCGAAATGGGAGCCGATGAAACCGGCGCCACCGGTGACGAGCACGCGCATCCTCGAAGCCTAATCGGAGAACAAGAGCGGCGCCGCGAGCAGCTTCGCCATTCCTCGCGCGCCGTTTCGCATGACGTGATCGTGGCTCCAGTGGAAAACCGGGCGGCCGAGCGGGGCGATCGCGTTCATCCAGGGGATTGTCGTCTCGACGTTCCATTCGTAGGTGACCGCCGTCCCGTCGCCCTCCCAGAGCCGCCACCGCCCCGTGCCGCGCAGGTTCCCGTCCGCCTCGCCCTCGATCAGGTGAGGTCGCTCGACCTTCGTCGTCCGAATCCCGAACTCGATGTCGTAGGGGAGAAGGCTCCGCCAGACGTAGCGGTGGACGGAGCCGATCCCGTCGGCGTCACCGGCGGACGTCTGCTCGGCGACCCTGACGCCCGGCCACCACTCGGGCCAGCGCTCGGTCGCGCGGATCGCCTCCCACACGTCGGCGATCGGCGCGTCCAGCGCCCACGTCGTCACGAAGGAGTAGCGCGCCACCCGCTAGCCCAGCCGCTCCAGGCACGAACGCAGTCCCTCACGCCAGTGCGGGAGCTCGGGCGCGCCCTTCTCGCTGCGCAGGACCGAGTACGCGGGCCGCTGCGCCTTCGCTCCGAACTCCTCGGTCGTGATCCGGCGGACTCGACAGTCGATCCTCGCCTCGACGAAGATCGCCTCCGCGAACTCGGCCCACGTGCAATCGCCTCCGGCTGCCAGATGCCAGACGCCCGGGGCCTCGGCGAGTAGCTCCCTGGTCGCGGACGCGAGATGGCCCACGTAGGTCGGTGAGCCGCGCTGGTCGTCGACGACTGCGACCTCGTCCCGCTCCGAGCCGAGCCGGATCATCGTCCGGACGAAGTTGTGGCCGGTCGGACCGAAGAGCCACGAGCTGCGGACGACCCATGCTCCCTCGCCCGCGGCCGCCTCGCCGTGCAGCTTCGAGCGGCCGTAGGCCGACTGCGGGTTGGGGCCGTCGCTCTCGACGTACGCCTCGCGCTTGCGACCGTCGAAGACGTAGTCGGAGGAGAAGTAGACTAGCGGAGCACCCAGTTCGGCGACGTTCGCCGTGCCGCCCACGTTCGCCGCGGTCGCTCCTTGCGGATCGTCCTCGGCCCCGTCGACGTCCGTCCAGGCCGCAGCGTGCAGGACGAGCTCGGCCTCGACGAGACCCGCGGGCGGCGGCAGCTCGACGTCCCATTCGGCCCTCGTCAACGCTCGCGCTTCGGAGAACTCCTCGGCGAGCGCGCGGCCGAGCTGGCCGCCGGCGCCCGTGATCAGCACGCGGCCCCACTCAACAGGCTGCCCCGCTCAACAGGCTGAAGAGTCTCGCGGAGAGAGGATCGGGGTCTCGGTGCTCCAGAGGTGCTTGACGCGTGGGTCGGCCCAGCAGAGACCGTGCTCGTCCGGTTCCGCCGGGTCGTACTCCTCGGTCACGTGGTAACAGAAGAGGAGATCCGTGAGCGCCTCGAAGCCGTGCGCGTGGTGGCCGGGGACGTAGATCGCGACCGGGTTCTCGTCGCCGATGTCCTCGGTGAACGTCTCGTCCGTCTTCCGGTCGAGGACGACGACCCGCGCCGCTCCCTGGAGGCAGACGAAGAGATCGTCCTGACCTCGCTCATGGAAGTGGAGACCGCGGAGGACGCCCTGGCGCGAGAACGAGACGTTGGTCTGGCGCGTCGCCTTCGGGAGAGCGCTCTCGCGCCGGAGCTCGACGAACCACCCGCGCTCGTCTTCGAAGCGCTCGAGCGGAATCCGGAGCAGCCCCTCGATCACGCGAGCTTGTTGACGCCAGTCCGGGCGATCAGCGCGCCGATCTCAGGCAGCGACTCCTGCGTTCCCGCGTCTTCCCACCAGCCGGTGACGCGATGGCACGCGAGCGTTCCCTGCTCCGCGTAGTGGCGGTTGACGTCGGTGATCTCGAGCTCCCCCCGCGAGGATGGCCGGAGGTCGCCGATCAGCTCGAAGACGTCCGGCGAGTAGGCGTAGAGCCCCACGACGGCGTCGCTCGACGGAGGCGAGTCGTAACGGGTGTCGACCACGCCCGCCTTCTCGACGACATCGGTGACGCGACCGTCCTCGCCGTAGACGACGACGCCGAAGCGTTCCGGGTCGGGAACGTCCTTGACGAAGACGGCGGCTCCGTCGCCGCTGTCGACGAACGATGTGATCGCGGCCACCTCTGCGTACTCGAAGAGGTTGTCGCCCAGGCAGACGAGGAGCTTGTCGTCGCCGGCGAAGCTCTCGGCCATCCCCACGACTTGCGCGATCCCGCCCGCTTCGGTCTGCACCTTGTAGGTCAGGTCGAGATCGAAGAGCGGCTCGTCGGAGCCTCGCTTCGGGAGCCGGCCGTTCCCGAGCAGGTCGATCAGCTGACCCGCATGACCCTGCCCCGTCACGATCAACACCTCGCTGACCCCGGCGAGCTGGAGCAGTTGGAGCGGGTAGTAGATCATCGGCCAACCGCCGACCGGAAGCAGGTGCTTGTTGACGACGCGCGTCAACTCACCGAGCCGCGTCCCCTCGCCACCGGCTGCGATCAATCCCTTTACGCTCACGCGGGCGATGCTACTGCGGGAACGGTCAGGGGCGTCCGTTCCAGGAGCCAGAAGGAGAGCTCGACTGCCGGCCCGATCCCGAGCGCGAAGACGAGCGTGCCGACGCCGACGGTGCCACCGAAGGCGAAGCCCACACCGAGCGCACCGAGCTCGATCACCGTCCGGGCCACCCCGATCCGGAGGTGAAGCCGCAGCGCCGTCACGAGCATCAGCGAATCGCGCGGGCCGGCGCCCATCGTCGGGGCGATGTAGAACGCGGAGCCGGCGCCGAAGCACAGGAGCGCCAGCGGCAGCAGCGCGATCCGGAGGCCGAGCGACTCGTCCGAGAGCGAGGTCACGACATCGATCTGGGTGAGCACGATCACGAAGGTCCCGATCAGGAGCGCGTTCAGGAGCGTTCCGAGCCCGATGTAGGCACGGAGCGCCCAGGCGACCGTGAGGATCGCGGCCGAGACGACCAGGTTGGCGACGCCGAAGCCGATGTCGAGCTGCTCGGCGAGGCCCTGGTGGAGCACGTCCCAGGGCGGAAGTCCGAGCTCGGACTCGAGGAAGAGGACGACTCCCACGGCGCAGAGGAAGAGCCCGAAGACGAGCGCGGTCAGCCTCGTCGCGAAACCGCCGCGCAGCTCGGGTGGCGTGTGCACGCTTCAGAAGCTACCCGTCGTGGTAGAACGCGCTCATGAGCGAACGCGACGACGAAGCCAGGGAGCTCCAGCACGAGCCGCAGGTCCTCCAGGGCGACAACGACAGTCCCCGTCAGCCTGCGCCTCCACTCGACCCGTACACGCCGGAGCCGGGGCCGGGGCCGGGTGAGCGCCGCGCGTTCAACACGATGCGTTTGGCGTTCATCCCGATCGCGATCGTGGTCGCGGTCGTGCTCTACGCCGCGATTCGCTAGTCGCGCGTCAGCGAACGGCGATCGGGGAGCTGAAGCCGCCGTCCTGCGGTGAGTGGATCCGGACGAGGCTGCCGCGCGCCGCGACGACCGCAACGCTGAAGTAGCCGCGGCTACTCGTCCGTCTCGTCCCACCGACGAAACGCCACGCGCCGCCGCTCCGAACCTGCACCCGGTAGGTCTGCGCGCCGAGACGCGGCCGGACCTGACCCCAGAGCACGACTTTGCCGCCGCTTCGTCCGGCCTGCGTGAACGGCAGCGGGAACGAGAGCGAGGCGAGTTTCGGTGCGCCCGTTTGCAGATAGAGGCCGCTCTGGAAGCGCTCGGTCGTGGGCTCGTCGACGACCAGGTACTGAATCAGGATGTCGACGCGCGGCGCCTTGAAGGCGCGGAACGCGGCCTGCCCGAGGAACTCCGCCTGGCGCGCCTGGGAGACTCCCCCGACACCCGTCTGGTAGGCGTACTCCGTCAGCCAGATCCGCTTCGGCCCGAAGGCGCGACCGACCTCGCCGAGAAGCCGCTCGAGCGTCGCCATCGTGATCGTCTCGCACCCCACCTGCGTGCAGCCGCCCGCGAAGGGCGTGTCGGTGGGCCGAGCCGGATACGGATGATGGGCGTAGGCGTCGAGTCGGGCACCTGCGGCGCGCATCCCGCGGATCCACTTGACCGGCGAGACCCCGGCCGACCCGGCGCGCGGTGCCGTGACGCCACCCGCGACCTTCGCGCGAGGATTCGCTGCGTGGATCGCCGCGTAGCCCGGATTGAGGAGCGAGCGGACGTAGACCGAGGGCAGCGTCGGCCGCAACCAGCGAGCCTGGTTCGGCTCGTTCCAGATCAGCCACTCGCGGACCCACGAGTACCGGGTCGCGGCGGCGCGAGCGAAACCCGAGAAGCTGGCCGCGGTCGGAACATAGTTGGAGGCCTTGCCGCCGTTGGCCCAGCGTGGTGAGCCGACGAGCCCGACGACGGCGCCGATCCCCCGGGAGCGGAGGCCGCGCAGGACCTCGTCGCTGCTCGCCCAGTCGGGCCGACCCTCCGCCGCCTCGATCGTGTTCCAGTGCAGGTTGAACCTGACGATGTCGACGCCGAGGCTCTCGAGGCGGTCGAGCCTGCTCTCGAGTGTGCCCGGGCCGTGGGCAAGCCAAGCGTCGTCCTGGATCCCGAACCGGACGCCGCTCGCAGCCTCACCGGAGGGGGCAAGGGTGCCGAGCAGGACGGCGAGGGCTCCGATCGCGAGGAAACAGCGCATCGAGGGCAGTCTGCCCGGGTCCCGCCGCGACACACGTCAGGATTCGGTTAAGTCCGGGCCTTCGCCTCGCGGATCCGCCGCCGTGCCGCCTTGCGCCGCTTGACCGAGGGCGCCAGCCGAACGGCCGCAAACCAGACGTACGTCCCGAACGCAAGGGCTCCACCGAGGAGCCTGAGGATGCGGCGGACGAGCGTCATGCGTCGAATCCTATGTGGAGGGGTAGTCTCTCGGAGCATGGCGAAGCGAGATATCGACCGCCTGCAGGGGGAGATCGAAGAGCTCTTCGCCGACCTCTGGCAGGTGCCGCGCTTCGCGGGGCTGCGACACGGCTTCAGACCTTCGGTGGACTGCTTCCATACCGCCGACCCGCACCAGCTGACCGTCGTCCTCGAACTGCCGGGGGTCGATCCCGAATCGGTCGAGGTGGCGGTGGAGGAGCGCTCTCTGACGATCTCCGGCGAGCGGGTGCGGCCGAGGATCGAGGGTCAGGTCTACCAGCAGATGGAGCTCGAATACGGGGCCTTCACCCGCTCGATCCAGCTCGCCGAGGACGTCGACGTGGGCGCCTCGAACGCGAGCTACGAGCGCGGGCTGCTCACGATCACGCTCCCGATCAGCGAACGGCCGCCCCGGCCGCAGGCCGTCGCAATCATCGTCCGGCGGATCGAATGAGCAAGGCGAGCGACGCCGGAGACGGCGCGACGGAGACGCCGGCCCGGCTGCCGGTGCTGCCGCTCAAGGAGACCGTCGTCTTTCCCGAGTCGATGACGCCCCTCGCCGTCGGGCAGGAGCGCTCGATCAAGCTGATCGACGACGTCGTCGCCGGCGAGCGGATGCTCGCGCTCCTCACCGTCAAGGACGCGGACTCGGAGCAGCCCGGCTGGGACGACGTCTACGGCGTGGGCACGCTCGCGGTCGTGCACAAGATGATCAAGGTGCCCGACGGGACGCTCCGGATCCTCGTCCAGGGCCTGCAGAGACTCCGGCTCGTGGCGCAGGTCCAGGACGACCCTTACCTCGTGGGCGAGTTCGAGGAGGTGCACGACCTCGTGCCCGACTCGCCGGCCGTCCAGGCTTTGACCCGCAACGTCCAGGCGCAGTTCGGCCGGATCATCGGGATGACCCCGTACCTCCCCGAGGAGCTCCAGCTCGCAGCCGCGAACGTGGAAGACCCGAGCGCGCTCTGCCATCTCGTCGCCTCGACGCTGAGACTGAAGACCGACGAGCGCCAGGCGCTCCTCGAGACCCTGGACGTGGAGGAGCGCCTCCGAGCGGTCTCGGTGATCCTCGAGCGCGAGCTCGACGTCTCCGAGCTCGGGACGAAGATCCAGACGCAGGTCGCGTCCGAGATCGAGAAGGGCCAGCGCGAGTACTTCCTCCGCCAGCAGCTGAAGGCGATCCAGGACGAGCTCGGCGAAGGTGACGAACATCAGGCAGAGGTGAACGAGCTGCGGGGGCAGATCGAAGCGAAGGGGCTGCCGGAGGACGCGCTCAAGGCCGCGAACCGCGAGCTCGCGCGCCTCGAGAAGCTTCCGCCCGCCGCGGCCGAGTACGGCGTCATTCGGACCTACCTCGACTGGATCCTCAGTGTCCCCTGGAGCGAGACCACGACCGACAACCTCGATCTCGAGCACGCCCGAGCCATTCTCGACGAGGATCACTTCGACCTCGAGAAGGTCAAGGAGCGGATCATCGAGTACCTCGCCGTCTCGAAGCTGAAGGGCGACCTCGCCGGTCCGATCCTCTGCTTCGTCGGCCCTCCGGGCGTCGGCAAGACCTCGCTCGGCCAGTCGATCGCGCGCAGCGTCGGGCGCAAGTTCGCCCGGATCTCGGTCGGAGGCGTGCGCGACGAGGCGGAGATCCGCGGCCACCGGCGCACCTACATCGGGGCGATGCCCGGCACGATCATCCGCGCGCTCCGCGACGCCGACTCCCGCAATCCGGTCTTCCTGATCGACGAGATCGACAAGATGGGCTCCGACGCGTTCCGGGGGGATCCCGCCTCGGCGATGCTCGAGGTCCTCGATCCGCACCAGCATCAGTCGTTCCGCGACCACTACCTCGACCTCCCGTTCGACCTCTCTCAGGTGCTCTTCATCTGCACTGCGAACACGCTCGACACGATCCCGGGGCCGCTGCTCGACCGGATGGACGTGATCCAGCTCTCCGGCTACACGCACGACGAAAAGCTCGGGATCGCGAAGCGCTATCTCGTCCCGAAGCAGCTGAAGGAGCACGGCCTGACCAAGTCGCGGTTCTCGTTCGGGGACAAGCCGCTGAAGCTCGTGATCGGCGAGTACACACGCGAGGCCGGAGTCCGGAACCTGGAGCGCCAGATCGCGACGCTCTGCCGCAAGGCCGCGACGCTGATCGCGAAGGGCGAGGCCGAGAAGCTGAAGGTCGACGAGGCGCAGGTGCGGGAATGGCTCGGCCCCCGCCGCTACTCGAGCGAGGCGCGGAAGCGAACGGCCGACCCGGGCGTCGCAACAGGGCTCGCCTATACCGCCGTCGGCGGCGATGTCCTCTTCATCGAGGCGACGGCCTACGAGGGCAAGGGAAAGCTCCAGATCACGGGGCAACTCGGAGAGGTGATGCAGGAGTCCGCACAGGCGGCGCTTTCCTGGATCCGCTCCCATGCGGTCGAGGTCGGGCTCGAGCCGGGATGGTTCGCCTCGCACGACATCCACATCCACGTCCCGGCCGGCGCGGTGCCTAAGGACGGACCCTCGGCCGGGATCACGATGGCGACGGCGATCGCCTCGCTCGTGAAGGGCCAACCGGTCTCCGAGGAGGTCGGGATGACCGGGGAGATCACGCTCACGGGCCAGGTGCTGCCGATCGGCGGGCTGCGGGAGAAGGTGCTCGCCGCCCAGCGGGCCGGGCTGAAGCGCGTGATCATGCCGCGCGAGAACGAGCCCGACCTCGAAGACCTGCCCCCGGAGACGCGGGCGGAGATGACGTTCATCCCGGTCGACTCGATTCAGGAGGTGCTCGCGAACGCTTTCGACGGAGATGCGCTCGCCCCCCGCCGGCGGCGGGCCTCGCTCGAACCGCAGGCGGCCGCGCCCGCTCGCTAGAGCCCAGCGGTTGGGACCGTTTGCAGCCTCGCGCCTTCGGCAACACTGATTCGGCGACTACGACACTCGAAAGGACGAGCCAGCCATGGCGAAAACGAAGGACAGGTTCTACGACACGGCCGACACGGTGCGGCCCTACGTCGACCGCGCGATGCACGACGAAGACCTCCGCGACAACCTCAAGGAGGCGTTCAACGCCGCCCGGGACGTCTACGCGGAGCTCCTCGGCGGCCGCAACCTGACGGCGACCGCAACCCGCGTCGCGACCGACAAGGACATTCAGGACAACCTGAAGAAGACGATCGACGAGCTACGCACCGCGGCCGACCGGATCCAGGGCAAGAAGGATCACGGAACTCGCAACTCGATGATCCTGATGGTGGGGATCGCCGCCGGCATCCTGCTCAACCCGATGACCGGCCCGCAGACCCGCAAGTGGGTCATGGAGAAGATCTCGGGCGAGAGCTCCGACGACTTCAGCTACACGTCCGGCGACTCCGCCGGTAAGTCCGACAGCGCGGCCTAACTAACCGGAACCGAGCAGCGCGCCGTCGCCCTCTGCCGAGACGGGGGCGGCGAGCGCGCGTTCGAGCGCGCCCGGCTCGAGGCCGCTGGCGCTCGAAATGTCGGTCATCCCGAGGAGAAACGCACCGGGCCGCGGAGCCGTCGCGGTCGGGGGAACGGGCGGCGCCCAGCCGCGGCTGACGGCCGCGGAGAGGTCGACGTCCTCGAGCCGGCGCCAGGCACCGAGATACGGATACGGATTGACGGCTCCCCCGTTGTAGCCGAGCGGGAGCAGCGCCACCGGGTGCACCTCGAAGTGGACGTGATACGGCGTCCCCTGGGCGTCCCCGCTGTTCCCGTTGAATCCGATCACCTGGCCTGCGCGCACCTCGGCGCCGTCGACGGCGAGCGGGCTGAAGGCGGAGAGATGGGCGTAGTAGAACTGGTTCCCGGCCCGGTCGCGGAGCCAGAGGCGCCACCCCCCGATCGTGTTCCAGCCGACGGAGAAGAGTGTCCCGTCGGCGATCGCGAGCACGGGCGCACCGAGCGGGGCGAAGATGTCCGTTCCCTGATGCCGACCGGTGGAGGCACGGGGTGCGCCCCAGGTATCGCCGAAACCGGCGTCGCCGTACACCGGGAACACGTAGCCCCCTGGAGAGAGCGGCGCGGAGAGGTTGACCGGCGCCGGGATGATCGTCGGTCCCCCGACACCGGGAGCGGCGGTCTTCGGCTCCTTCGGCTTCGGCTGCTTCGCGGGAGCCGGCACGCCTTCCGGCCGCGACGGCCGTGGCTCAGGCTTAGGCTTCGGCGCGGCCGCCGGTGCGGGCTTCTCCCGCGGCGTGGTGGTGGCCGCCTCGGCGTGCCCGACCGAGATCTCGCTCCCCGCCGGCAGGCCCGCGTGCTCCGCCGTCAGCTGCACCCGAACCGCGGTGACGGCCGCTCTCGCGTTCCGGCTGGCACCCGCCGTCGTCTCGATGCTCTCCTCGAGCGTGACGAGCGAGCCCCAGTCGCCGAGCGGAAAGCGCTGGTTCGGCGTCGCGGTGACGGGCTGGCCGAGAATGACGAGGTTCGTCACGCTCGACCCGGCGGCATCGGCCCCGAGGTCCGAGGCCTTGGCCCGGCCGGCGGCGCTGTCGAAGCTGATCTCGCCTCCGAAGAGGGAGACCCCGAGAATGTCGGTGACGCCGTGGGCAGCCGCACCGGCGTCCGTGCGGGCGGAGACGCTCGAGGAGAGCGCGCCGGTCCGGATGAGCGATCCATCGGCCGGATACACGAAGGAGTCGGCGAGCCCCGTGTCGGCGTCCCCGGGCGCGACCGCCGTGCCCGCCGACGCTCCCGACTGGCCCGGAACCACGACGCTGATCGCGTACGCACTCGCCGAGGCCGCGGGCTTCTTGGCGGTGCTGCCCACGCTGGCGCCGACCGCGGCGAGAGCGGCGGTGAGGGCGAACAGTGCTGCAAGCCTGCGTCTCACGATCCCCCGAGCATTATCGACACACGAGCTGGACGGCGCGCCGGCAGTCTAGCGGGCGCCTGATGAGAATGAGAATCACTTTCATGTAGAGTCGGTGCGTGGCCGTCGAGCTCACCCTTCCCCACGGAGTCCGGCTCACCTCCCAGCGCCGCACGCTCCTCCGGCTGGTCGCCGAATGGCGGGGCAGCTTCACCGTGGCGGAGCTCCACGAGCGAGCCCGGGCTGCGGAGCCGGGGCTTGGGCTCGCCACGACCTACCGCACCGTCGAGCTGCTCCGGTCGAGCGGCGCCATCCATCCCCTGCTGGGCGAGGGCGCACACGTCTACCTGCGCTGCGGGCCGGATCACCATCACCACCTGGTGTGTACGAGCTGCGGCGGGGTCGAGGAGACGGCGCTCTGTGCGGTTCCCCCACCCGAGGAGCTGCGCCGGCTGCACGGGTTCGAGTCGACGAGCCACGAGCTCGACATCTACGGCACCTGCGGCCGCTGCGCGTGACCCTGCTCGGGAACCTGATCGCGATCCCGTTGGCTGGGCTGACCGTGCTCTCGACCCTCGCGGGTGGGCTCGTCGCGCTCCGGCTCGCCAAGGAGCTGACGACCGCGATCGCTCTCACGGGTGGCGTCGTGGTCGCGGTGGCGCTCTTCCACGTGCTGCCCGAGTCGATCGAGGCGGTCGGGAACCCCCAGCGCGTGGGCCTCCTCGTCGGTGCCGGTTTCATCGTCTTCTTCGTCGTCGAGCGGCTCGTGGTGCTCCACCACCGCGACGACGCCGAGCAGGCGAAGTCCCACGCGCACGTCGGTGCCTTCGGCGCGGCCGGGCTCTCACTGCACAGCTTCATCGACGGCCTCGGGATCGGGCTCGCCTTCGACCTTTCGACCTCGACCGGCCTCCTCGTCTTCATCGCGGTGATCTCGCACGACTTCGCGGACGGGCTGAATACGGTCGGCTTCATCCTCCGCCAGTCGGGCGACCGGGCGCGGGCGAAGCGCTGGCTGACGGTCGACGCCCTCGCACCGCTCGCCGGCGCGATCATCGGCTCGACGCTCTCGGTCTCCGAGTACGCGCTCGGCTCGGCGCTCGCGGTCTACGCCGGCTTCTTCCTCTTCATGGGCGCGACCGACCTGCTTCCCCACGCGCACGAGCACCCGTCGGGGAAACGCGTCCTCCTCACCGTCGCCGGGTTCGGCGCCATCCTGCTCATCAGTTTGATTGCGAGCCATTAGGGAGTACCTCGCGGGCGCCGCGGCTCGTTCCACCCTGGAATGCCGCGCCGCTATGCAATCCTCGGGTTTCTCCTGCTCGCCAACCTCCTCGCCTTCGCGGCCGCGGAGGCCGCACCCGGTCGCGTCGGCGACCCTTCCGGGACGCTCGTGGCGGTCGTCGACACGGGCGTGACCGCACGCGAGGGCTTTCGCCTCACGGGCGGCGCCGATCTCGTCGACGGCGATCTCGACGCCGCCGATCCGAGCGGGCACGGCACCGCGGTGGCCGCCGAGGTGCTCGACGCCTGCCCCGGTTGCACGGTGCTCCCGGTTCGCGTGCTCTCGGCTCGCGGCACCGCGCCCTGGGCCCGGGTCGCAGCCGGGATCGTCTGGGCCGTCGACCACGGAGCGAGCGTCGTCAACGTCTCGATCGCGGGGAGCGGCGGCTCGGGAGAATTGCGGTCGGCCATCGCGTACGCGCGGCGCCACGACGTGCTCGTCGTTGCCGCGGCCGGGAACGCCGCCGACACGAGCCCTGCCTATCCCGCGGCCTACCCGGGCGTCGTCGGAGTCGCCGCGGAGGATGCCGAGGACAGGATCTACGACTGGTCGTCGCGCGGCGACTGGGTCGACCTCGCCGCCCCGGGCTGCGCGACGCTACCGGCCGGCGACTCCGTCGCGGCCGCGTGCGGCACCTCGTTCGCCGCGCCGCTCGTCGCCGCGATCGCGGCGCTCGAGCGCGCTTCCGATCCGCGGGTCTCAGCGAGCAGAATCGCCGCCCGCCTCCCCGCCCTCGTCGCCGCACGCCGCCGTGGCGAGACGGCGCGACTGGACGTGGCGGGGTCACCGATCGTCGGCGAGGTCGTGCGTGCGGCCTCCACGGTGATCGCAGCGGGCGCTCAGGTGCGCTGGTTCCGCTGCGCCGCCGCGGCCGGCGTGCACGACTGCGAACTCGCCTCCACGTCGGCCAGCTACCGCGTCGCGGCGGCCGATGCCGTCTCGACGCTCGTGGCGCGGCTCGTCACGAAGCCCTTCGGCGGCCTCTGGCTCGCCGCCTCGGCTCCGCTAGCCGTCGCCTGAAGCTGACAGCCCAAGGAGGGCTACAGCTTCTCACGGGAATCGAGCCCGGGAGCGAAGCGACCCTTCAGGGATCTTGGCGCGAACCGGGGTCTGCGCAAGCAGACCCCGGTTCTGCTTGCGCCCAAAAAAAGTCAGAGCTGTTCGAGGCGTTGCTTCGCGAAGGCGCGGAAGCGCGCGCGGGCATCCTCGTCGGGCCCGAGCTCCTCCTCGTTCCCGTATTTCGGATCGGCCGCGATCTCCTCTGCGACCGCGCGAACCTCGCGGGCGACGACGTCCCTGTGGGCGGGATCCTTGAGCAGGAGCTCGACCCACGTGTCGGAGCCGTCGTAGGGCGGGAGGTCGTGCTCGACGAGCAACTCGCCGAGCTTCATCCCGACGCGAATGTAGGCGAAGGTGCGGAAGGCGAGGATGCGGTGGGGCGAGCCCACGAGCCGCGCGATCTCCGGATCCTCGGCCTGGAGTTGCTCGACGATGCCGCCGATCGGCTCATCGACGAGCGGGAGCCAGATCGCCTCGTGCTCCGTCATCTCCCGGAAGCATAGGCCGTGGGGCGTCGTGCCCGCCAGGCGAGTTGCAGGGCGACCCCGAGGAGCAGGATCGCGAAGAGGCGGCGCAGGACGTCCTCCGGGAGCGACGTTGCGATCCGGACGCCTGCCTCCACACCGGCGATCGAAGCGAGCCCGAGCACGAGCGAGCTGCGCCAGCGGACGTTGCCGTAGTGGCGCTGCCGCCAGGTACCGGCCGCGACCGTGGGCAGAATCGCGAGCAAGGAGGTCGCCTCTGCGTCGAGCTGCCCCAGGCCCAGGCCGACGAGCGTGGGAACGAAGAGAATCCCGCCTCCGACGCCGAAGAGCCCGGCGAGGATCCCGGCTGCGAAGCCGAGCAGGAGGCCGAGCGCGATCTTCTCGGGAGTCAAACGAGCAGCCAGACGGCGAGACAGGCGAGCAGAGCAGCAAACCCGAGCGTCAGCCGGCGCGCGTCGATTCGCTGGGCGAGGGTGGCGCCGACGACGGCTCCGGCCGCGGCGGGGATCCCGACGAGCAGCGCGTGCCCGATGTGCAGGTGGCCCTCGAAGCCGTACCGCGTCGCACCGGCGAGCGCCGTGATCCCGATCGCGGCGAGCGAGGTCGCCGCGGCGACGTGGGGCGGGCAGCGGGCTGCGAGCAGGAGGAGCGGCACGATCACGATCCCGCCGCCGACGCCGAAGAGGGCGCTGAAGAGGCCCGCGACCAGCCCGATGCCGACGAGCCTCACGCTCGTATCCTACGACGGTGGTGAGCGAGCTCCTGGATCGGATCGCAGCCGAGCCCGAGCGGACGGCGCTCCTCTTCGACGTGGACGGGGTGCTCGCGCCGATCGTGGACGTCCCGCACGAGGCCGTCGTGCCCGAGGAGACCCGGGCGGAGTTGCGGCGGCTCAACCGTCGCTACGCGCTCGTCGCCTGCATCAGCGGACGGCCTGGCACGGACGCGCGCCGGATCGTGGCGATCGACGAGCTCGTCTACGTCGGCGAGCACGGGCTCGAGCTCGTCCCCGAGGCCGCGGACTGGCGCGACCGCTTGCACACCTTGACCGAGACGGTCGCGTGGGAGGACGTCGAGCGCAAGCCGCTCACCGTCACGTTTCACTACCGGCGCGCCGAGGACGAGACGGAGGCGGTCCGGTTCCTCGAAGCGGTCGCGACGCGTGCGCGCGCGGAGGGCTTCGTGGCCCGCTTCGGCCGCAAGGTGCTGGAGCTACGACCCCCGATCGGCGCCCACAAGGGCACAGCCGTCGCCCATCTGCTCGGAGAGCGTGGTCTGAGCCGAGCGCTCTACGCGGGCGACGACACGACCGACCTCGATGCGTTCGCCGCGCTCGCCGGGCTCGAGCTCGGCGTCGCGGTCGCGGTCGCCTCGGAGGAGTCGCCCCCGGAGCTCCGCGAGGCCGCCGACCTCGTGGTCGGCAGCCCCGCGGGGCTCCTGGAGAACGTCCTGCGCGCTCTCTAGGCGGCTTCGAGCACCGGCACCTGCTCTGCGGAGCCCTCGACCTCGAGCTCGTCGCGCCGGATCAGAGCGAGCGAGAGGACGACCCCCGCGACGGCGACGATCGTGCCGCCCCAGAACGCTGCCTGGAACCCGTCCACGAGCGCCGGTGAGAGCTGGGCGCCGCCCGCGAGCGCGTCCGAGGTCGTGGTCGTCGCGACCGCGGAAAGCGCCGCGATCCCGAGTGCGCCGCCGATCTGCTGGGAGGTGTTGATCAGCCCGGAGGCGAGACCCGCCTCGGCGGGCTGCACGCCCGCCAGGGCGGCGATCGAGATCGGCACGAACGAGAAGCCCATTCCGACCGCGATCAGGAGGAAGCCCGGGAGGAGGTCTCCGAGATACGAGCCTCCGACCGAGACCTGCGTGAAGTAGAAGAGCCCGACCGAGAGGAACACCATCCCGGTGACGAGCACCGGCTTGACACCGACGCGGTTCACGAGCTGCGCGGCGACGCCCGACCAGATGATCGCCGTGCCCGCGGTCGCGAGATAGGCGATGCCGGTCTTCATGGCCGAGTAGCCGAGCACCTGCTGCATGTACAGCGTCAGCATCAGGAACATCGCGAAGAGCGCGGTTCCGAGGATGAACCCGGCCACGTTCGCGCCCAGCACCGTTCGGATCCCGAGGATCCCGAACCGCATCAGCGGCTCCGGGTGGCGGCGCTCCCAGACGACGAAGGCGGCGAGCAGGGCGAACGCGCCGGCGAAGATCGCCCACGTCGTGGCCGAGCCCCAGCCGTAGTCGTTCGCCTTCGTGATCGCGTAGACGAGCAGCATCAGCCCGCCCGTGACGAGGACGGCACCCGGGGCATCGAAGCTCTTGACCCGTGCGTCGCGGCTCTCGCCGAGGAGGATCGGGGTCAGGATGAGGCCTGCGATTCCGACCGGAAGGTTGACGAAGAAGATCCACTCCCAGGAGAGGACGTCGGTGAGGACGCCGCCGAGGAGCACTCCGGCAGCGGCTCCGAATCCTCCGACCGCGCCCCAGACCCCGAGCGCGATGTTGCGCTCCTTGCCTTCGGCGAAGGTGGTCGTGAGGATCGAGAGAGCGGCCGGCGAGATCACCGCAGCGCCGAGGCCCTGGAGCGCGCGCGCTGCGATCAGGGAGCCTTCACTCCACGCGAGGCCGGCGAGGAACGAGGCGACGGTGAACAGAATCAGGCCGGCGATGAAGATCCGGCGCCGGCCGAGGATGTCGGCGAGCCTGCCGCCGAGCAGGAGGAAGCCGCCGAAGACGAGCGCGTAGGCGCTGATCACCCACTGCAGGTTCTCCTGCGAGAAGCCGAGGTCGGTCTTGATCGACGGCAGGGCGACGTTGACGATCGCGATGTCGAGCACGACCATGAACTGCACCGCGCTCAGAAGCGCCAGCGCGAACCATCTCTTGTCACTCGTTGCAACCATGCTTTTCAATCCCTTTCGCGTATGTTGCTTGCGAACGTACAAGAACTACTTGCGCAAAGCAAGTGTGAGCTATAGAATTCGAAGTTCCGGTGAAGAGCTACGCCGACACCTACTGCCCGATCGCCCACTCGCTGGGTCTCGTCGGCGAGCGCTGGTCGCTGCTCGTGGTGCGCGAGCTGATGCACGGGCCCAAGCGCTACACGGACCTGGTCGACGGGCTTCCAGGAATCGGCACGAACATTCTCGCCTCGCGCCTCAAGGACTTGGAGACCGGCGGCCTCATCCGGAAGACGAAGCTGCCACCACCGGCGGCCTCGACGGTCTACGAGCTGACGCAGTGTGGGCACGACCTTCGCCCGGTTCTCCACGAGCTCGCTCGCTGGGGCGCCCGGACGCTCGGGCCCCCGCCGCCCGACGCACTCAAGCCGGGCTGGCTCAGGAACGCGCTCGAGGTCGGGCTCTCACCCGCCGTCAGTGACGCGAGCATCGCCTTCCGCGTCGGTGAGGAGGAGGCGACGGTGGTCAGCGGCGAGTCGAGGGACGGGATTGCCGCCGACGCGGACGTGCTGGTCGAGACCGACGAGCACGGCTTCTACCACTTGCTCGTGAACCGCGATCTCAGCGGCGTCCGGGTCGAGGGAGACGTTGCCCTGCTCGAGCGCGTGGTCAGCTCGGTCGCGACCGAGCCGCTGATGATGGAGACACTGCCCGCCTGAGCACGTCCCAGGCGAGCTGCACGTCCGCCTCTGTCGTGCGCGCGTTCCCGACGGCGAGCCGGAGCGTGTAGCGCCCGTCGAGCTTCGTGTGGCTGAGGAAGGCCTCGCCGCTCGCGTTGACCCGTTCGAGCAGCGCCTCGTTCTCCTCGTCGGAGCCGTCGCGCCGGAAGCAGACGAGCGAGAACGGTCGCGGTGCGGTCACCTCCCAGCCGGGCTCGTCGCGAACCCAGCCCTCGAAGAGCTCCGCCAGCGAGATCGCCTCGCGGATCCGTTCCTGGAGGCCCGCGCGGCCGTAGCAGCGCAGCACCGCCCAGAGCTTGAGCGCCCGGAAGCGGCGGCCGAGCACAGGGCTGTACTCGGAGAGGCTCGCGACCTCCTCGCTGACGCGCAGGTACTCGGGGACGAGGCTGAACGCGGCGCGGAGCTCGTCGGGCCGGCGCGTCCAGAAGGTGGCGCAATCCATCGGAGTCAGGAGCCACTTGTGCGGGTTGACCACGACCGAATCGGCTCGCTCCCAGCCCTCGAAGTGCTGGCGGAGCTCGGGGCAGACCGCCGCCGAACCCGCGTAGGCGGCGTCCACGTGCAGCCACACGGCTGCGCGCTCGCACGCGTCGGCGATCGCCGGGACGGGATCGATCGAGCTCGTCGAGGTCGTCCCGATCGTCGCCACGACCGCACAGGCGCCGTCAAGGTCGAGCGCATCCGGCCGGAGCCGGAACGCCTCGTCGACCGGGACGGGGCGCGGCTCGAGCTCGAGCAGGCGGCAGGCCTTCGCGACCGACGAGTGGGCGTGTTCGGAGTAGACGACCGCGCGGGCGCCGGGCTTCGCCTGCCGGGCCGCCGCGAGCGCAACCATCGTGCAGGTCGAAGCGGTGTCCTCGATGTGACCGTGCAGTCCATCGGGCAGGCCCAGGAGCTGCGCCAGCCAGTCCAGGGTCAGCTCCTCGAGCTCCTGGAGCGCGGGCGAGGTGCGCCAGAGGATCCCGACCTGGTTGAGGCCGGCTGCGAGGAGCTCGGCCAGGATCCCCGGCTCGGAGCCCGTGTTCGCGAAATAGGCGAAGAATCGCGGGCTCTGCCAGTGGGTCATGCCCGGGAGAAGAATCTCGTCCAGATCGCGCAGGACGGCGGCGAACGGCTCCGCGGTCTCGGGCGGAGAGGGCGGAAGGCGCGCTCGGATCTCCCCTGGCTCGACCTGCGCCAGCACCGGCAGCTCCCGCACGCCTTCGAGATAGGAGGCGACCCAGTCGAGGGCCGCAGCCCCGTCCTCGCGGAAGCTCATGCGGCAGCCGGGCCGGCGAACGGAAGCGACGCGAGCTCGCGCCACGTCCCGTCCGTGAGCTCTTCGAGCAACGAGGCGGCGCGTGGGGCGCACGCGACCGGCAGGAGAGGCGCGACGCGCGCATCGATCCGGCGGAGCGTCGCGTCGGCTTCGGCCGGGTCGACCCGAGCCAGAGTGGCGTGCGGCACCGGGTCGGCGATCTCGCCCGCGTAGGGCGGGAGCTGCGGGTACCGGGCCCAGAGAGCCTCCAGGAGCAGCTCGAGCGAGTCTGCGGGCTCGGGCACGGCGTAGACCCAGGTGCCGGCGAGCAGATCGACGCGGGTCAGGGCGAACTCGGGCGGCAGGCGGCCTTCGAAGAAACGATGCAGCGCGGCGAGCGCCGCGTCGTCGAGCTCGACCCGGGGAACGAACGGATAGAGCAGGGTCAGGTGGAGCGGCAGCTTGCGGGCCGATTCGGGATCGAGTTCGGCCCGGGCGCCCGCGAGATCCGGCGCCTCCCCTTCGAGAACGAGCACGACAGCGGTGTTCACCCGCGCTTCAGCTTCTCGATCTGCGCCCAGGTGCGGGTGTTCAGGATCTGCGCCTTCGCCAGCCAGGCCCGCCGCGCCTGCGCGACTCCGAACTCGACGTAGCCGAGCGCCCCCGGGGAGTGGCCGTCGCTCGAGATCACGAGCGTCACCCCGGCCTCGCCCGCGAGCCGCGCATTGGCATCCCTGAGGTCGAGCCGGTCGGGCTGCGAGTTGATCTCGAGGAACGTGCCGGTGGCGAGCGCCGCCTCGACGATTCGCTCGACCTCGATCGTGGACGGGTTCCGCTTGCCGATCTTGCGGCTCGTCAGGTGCCCGATGCAGTCGACGTGCGGGTTCTCGAGTGCTGTGAGCACCCGTCCGGTGGGATCGTTGTCGAAGCTCGAGTGGACGGAGGCCATGACCCAGTCGAGCTGCTCGAGGACGTCGTCGGCTACGTCCACCTCGCCGTTCGCGCGAATGTTGACCTCGATTCCCTTGAGCACTCGAAACCCCTTCAGACCCTCGTTCAGCGCGTCGATTTCCTCCCACTGCGCCTGGAGCTTTCCGTCGCGGAGCCGGTGGGAGTGGTCGCACATCGCCAGGTACTCGTGCCCGAGGGCCTTCGCGGCGCTCGCCATCTCGGCGATCGACGCCTTGCCGTCGGACCACGTCGAGTGCGAGTGGAGGTCGCCGCGCAGATCCGAGCGCTCGATCAGCTTCGGGAGCGTGCCCGCACGAGCGGCTTCGAGCTCTCCGCCGTTCTCGCGCAGCTCGGGCGGGATGTACGCGTAGCCGAGATGCGCGTAGACCTCCTCCTCGTCCCCGGCGCTGAAGACCTCGCCGGTCTGGGTGGTGGTGATCCCGTACTCGGAGACGGAGAAGCCCCGTCGGACTGCGTCCTCCCGAAGCGCGACGTTGTGCTCCTTCGAGCCGGTGAAGTGCTGGAGCAGGTTCCCGTACGACTCGGGTGGCACGACTCTCAGGTCGAAGCGAACGCCCTCGTTCGAGATCACCGTCGCCTTCGTGTCGCCCTTCGCGACGACGTCCGCGACCCAGAAGAGCGAGGTGAAGTACTCGATCAGCGCGGGCGCGTCGGTCGAGGTCGCGATGATGTCGAGGTCGCGGAAGGTCTCGCGGCGCCGGCGCACCGACCCGGCTTCCGAGACCTTCACGGCCGCGGGGTGCTCGCGCAGGACGGAGACGACGGCCAGCACCACGGGCAGCCCCTCGCCGAGCAGCCGACGGGAGTCGCGCGGATCCTGTGGAGTCTCCGCGAGCGCCTTGAGGATCTTGGCCTCGGTGGTCGCCCCGAGGCCGGCCAGGGCGCGGAGGCGCTCGCCCTCGGCCGCGGCCTTCAGCTCGTCGAGGGTCGTCACCCCGAGCTCCTGCCAGATCCGCCGCGCCGTCTTCGGCCCGAGCCCCGGTAGGCGCATGAACTTGACGACCTCCTCGGGTACGAGCGCCTTCCGCTTCGTCAGTGCCTTCATCTCGCCGAGCTCGATCACCTCGACGATCTTCGACTCGATCGTCTTGCCGATCCCGGCAAGGTTCTTCGCCTTCCCGTCGAGCGCCAACTGAGCGACGGGGCCGCCCGTCTCGCGGATTCGGGTCGCGGCGCGGCGATAGGCGAGGACACGGAACGAATCCTCGCCCTCGAGCTCGCTCAGGTCTGCGAGCAGGTCGAGCTGATCGGCGAGCTCGTCGTTCCTGGGCAGGGTCGATGCCACCGCCAGCGATGATACGGAGGTGCGCGCGCTCATCTGCCTGCCCACCTACGACGAGCGCGAGAACCTCGAGCCGATGCTGCGCGCGCTCGGCGAGGTTCTCGGCCCGGACGATCGCGTGCTCGTGATCGACGACAGCTCGCCGGACGGAACGGGCGAGCTGGCCGACAGGCTCGCCGCGGAGCTGCCGTTCGTGGACGTGCTCCACCGCGCGCGCAAGGAGGGACTCGGGCGCGCCTACATCGCAGGCTTCCGGGTCGCGCTGGAACGCGGCGCCGAGCTCGTGCTCGAGATGGACTGCGACTTCTCCCACGATCCGAAGGACGTGCCGCGCCTGATCGCGGCGGCCGCCGACGCCGACCTCGTCCTCGGATCGCGTTACGTCCCTGGCGGGGGTGTCCGCGACTGGGGGCTCGTGCGCCGGTTGATCTCGAGGGGCGCGAGTGTCTACACCCGGCTACTGCTGATGCCCGTGCAGGACGCGACCGGCGGCTTCAAATGCTTCCGGCGAGAGGTGCTCGAGCGGCTCGACCTCGACGCGATCACCTCGCGCGGCTACATGTTCCAGATCGAGACGACCTTCCGCGTCCGGCAGCTGGGCTTCCGCGTCCGGGAGATCCCGATCACGTTCGCCGATCGCGAGGTCGGCGGCTCGAAGATGTCTCGGGCGATCGTGGCCGAGGCGATCTGGAAGGTGCCTGCGCTCCGGCTCTCCGCTCTCCGGGGGCGCGCGTGAACGAGACGAGCGACTCGGCCTTCGAGCAGGACGTCCTCAGCGCGGACGGCCCCGTGATCGTCGACTTCTGGGCGCCGTGGTGCAAGCCGTGCAAGGCGATCGAGCCGATCCTCGAGGCGCTCGCCGCCGAGCACGGGCTCGGGCTCGTCCGGCTGAACATCGACGAGCACCTCGGCGTGCCCTCACGCTACGGCGTCCTCTCGCTGCCGACCGTGATCCTCTTCGAGGGGGGCGAGCCGCTGTCCACCGTGATCGGCGCCCGCTCGCGGTCTCACTTCGAGAAGCAGTGGGCCGCGTGGCTCAGACGCTGATCAGGGGGCGCTGATCAGGGAGCAGTGACGGGCGTGCTCTCGGGCGCGGGCGCCGCCTTGACCCGCCGCGGGGCCCGCCCGCTCGACATTCCCGTGTGCCGGACGCGGGGGTCGAGCAGCGGATAGAGCAGGTCGACGATCAGGTTGAAGACGAGGATCGCGGTCGTGACGAGGACGACGATCCCGAGGATCACCGGCAGGTCGCGGCGCTGGAGGGCCCCGAAGAGCAGCGGCCCGATTCCCGGCAGGTTGAAGGCCCGCTCGACGAAGATCGCGCCGCTGAACGCGATCCCCACGTCCATGCCTACCATCGTCACGATCGGCAGGAGCGCGTTCCGGAGTACCTGCGTCTTGAGGATTCGCCACTCGCCCATCCCGACCGCACGAGCGGTCCGAACGTGCTCGGAGTCGAAGGTCTCGATCACGTTCGCCCGGATCATCCGGGCGTAGATCGCGGCGAAGACGAACCCGAAGGCGAACCACGGGAGGAGCAGGTGATAGGCCCACTGGACGGGGCCGCCGCAGGTCTCGGTCGGGGTGAACATCGAGCAGTAGCCGGCGATCGGGGTCGCCGCGAGCTGGAACCCGAAGATGTACGAGAGGATCAGCCCGATCCAGAGCGGGTGCGCGGAGACGCCGATCAGGACGAACACCATCCCTGCTCTGTCGAGCAGCGAGCGGGGCCTGAGCGCCGAGAGGATTCCGATCGGGAAGGCGAGGAGGAGCCAGACTACGGCGCCGCCGAGCACGAGGGACATGGTCACGGGCGCCGCGCGGCCGATCACGGACGCGACCGGCTCCCTCGTTACCCGGGAGGTGCCGAGGTCGAGATGGGCGATCGCCCAGACGAAGCTTCCGTACTCGCGGACGAGCGACTGATTCTCGACGCCGAGCGTGTTGTCGCGCAGGGTGCTCGGCGTCTGCGCCTGCCGGAAGCCGCGGCGCACCGTCTGGTTGTTCCCCGGGAGGATGAAGAAGAGGACGTACGTGTACAGCGTCACGATCAGGAAGAGCACGACGGCCCAGCTGAGGCGCCTGATCAGGTAGCCGAGCACCGTCGCCACAGCTTTACGGCTCGCGGCTCGCCGCGCAACCGGTTTGCCCTGCGGCGCAACGAAGGCTTAAACGAAGTGCTCGTAGCCCTGGAGGGAGTGCGGCTGCCCGTCGAGGAGGAGCTCGACCCCTGCTCCGGCCTCGCACCGACCGATCACGGTGAAGTCCAGCGGATCCGGGGTCGCCGCCAGCAACTCGAAATCCTCGCCGAAGCCGAGGTCGCCGAGCTCGCCGACGCGCGGCACGCGCCCGAGCTCGATCACGAGCCGGCAGCCCGAACGCCGAGCGAGGTGTCCCGCGTCGACTGCGAGCCCGTCGGAGACGTCGAGCATCGCGCGGGCCACCGCACCCAGGCGCAGCCCCTCCTCGGTGCGAAGCGGCGGGCGGGCGTAACGCTCCTCGCGAAACGCCGCCCCGGCGACGCCGAGTGGGCCGGTGACGACGAGGAGGTCTCCCGGCCGGGCACCCGTGCGGCCCGGAACGCGCTCGGCGCGCCCGACGGCGGTGACGCTGAGCACGACGGTCTCCGCGCGGGTCGTGTCTCCGCCTCGAACGGGCACGCCCGCCTCGGCGATCCCGGCGTACAGCTCGAGCACGTCCTCGATCTCGGTCTCGGGCGGAGCCGCGAGCGTCACGAACAGCGCCTCTGGGCGAGCCGCGGACGCAGAGAGATCGCTGATGTTGACCGCGGCGGCCCGGAAGCCGAGCTCGCGCCAGTCGATCCAGTCGAGCCGAAAGTGGACTCCCTGCACGAGCGCGTCCTGGGTGACGACGACGCCGTCCTCGAGCTGGGCGGCGTCGTGCTCAGCCCCTTCGATCAGGCCGCGCTGCTCGAGCTCGCGGAGAAGTCCGACCTCTCCGGCCTCAGAGAGCCGCATCGACCGCGTTCCTCACGGCGCGAAGGTCGGTGATCGCACGAATGACGGCGACGCCCGAGGCGCCTGCCTCGATGCACTCGGTCGCATTCGAGGCGTCGATCCCCCCGATCGCAACCACGGGGAGCTGAGTCGCGAGGCAGACGTCGGCAAGGCCCCCGAGCCCGATCGGGGCACCCGCGTCCGGCTTCGAGGGCGTCGTCCAGATCGGTCCGGCGCCGATGTAGGTCGCGCCCGAGAACTCCGCGACGGCGGCCTCTCTCCGGGTCGACGCGGAGATCCCGAGCGTGATCCCCGCCCCGGCCGCGCGGGCGGCGCCGGGGTCGGACTGGCCGAGGTGGACGCCGCAACCGAGCGCGAGCGCCGCCTCGACGTCATCGTTGACCACGAGCTCGACGCTGAGCTCCTGCAACTGCCGCCCGACAGCGACCAGAGACTCCGTCGGCGCGCCCTTGACCCGGAGCTGGATCACGGTCGCGCCGCCATCGACGGCGAGCCGGGCCGTCTCGAGGTCGCTCACGAGCGCGTGAACCCTCACCCCTCGCTCACCTTCGACCGCGAGGTGAGATCGGCGGGATCGAGCCCGGCCAGCGCGTCGTAGAGCGCGACGTGGAAGCTTCCTGGCCCCTTCGCGCCTTCGGCCGCGTCCTCCCCGGCGACGCCGAGGGCAACGAGCGCCTCCGCTGCGGCCTCGAGTGGGTCGGCCTTGCCTGCGAGGAAGCAGCCCGTCAGCGCGGTGGACATGCAACCGGTTCCGGTGATCGAGGCGAGCAGCGGGTGGCCGTTCGAGATCGCGAGCACGCGCTTCCCGTCGGAGACGTGATCGACGGGCCCGGTCACGGAAGCGACGACGCCGAGCGTCTTGCCCGCCTCCCGGGCGAGCGCGGCCGCATCACCGCCCGAGTCGATCGACTCGACCCCGCGCACCTCGGCCGCGGCGCCGACGAGCGTTCCGATCTCACCCGCGTTGCCGCGGAGCACGGTCACGTCCACGACCTCGAGGATCCGCTTCGCCGTGCTCGTCCGGTACGCGGTCGCCCCGGCGCCGACGGGATCGAGCACGACCGGGATCCCCCGCTCGTTCGCGGCTGCCCCGGCGAGCAGCATCGCCTCGACCCAGTCCTCGTCGAGCGTCCCGATGTTCAGCACGAGCGCTCCCGCGAGCCCGACCATCTCCTGCACCTCGTTCTTCGCATGCGCCATCACGGGCAACGCGCCGAGCGCGAGGATCGCGTTGGCGGTCTCGTTCATGACCACGTAGTTGGTGATGTTGTGGACGAGCGGTCGGCGCTCGCGGATGGTCGCGAGCGTGGCTCCGGGATCGATCATGCGCGTCCTTTCAGGTTGAAGACGTCGACTGGGCCGTCGCCCGCGCCGATCTCGACGAGACCGTGCCGCACGGCCTCGGACGCGATCCGGCCCGCTTCGCGGGCGGCGTCCAGGAGCGGAAAGCCCCGGGCGAGGAGAGCAGCGAGGGTGGCGGAGTGCGTGCAGCCCGCGCCGTGCGTGGCCGCGATCGCGTGGCGCACGACCGGAAGCTCGTGGTGCTCGTCCCCGTCGAAGAGATGGTCGACGGGGTCGTCGCCGTGGCCGCCGGTGACGATCGCAGCAGCCGCACCCAGATCGACGAGATGCTCCGCCAGCACACGCCGCGACGCTCCGATGAGCCCCGTGAGCGCCTCGGCCTCACTGAGGTTCGGGGTGACCACGGTGGCGAGCGGGAACAGCCTGGCGATCAGCGTCTCGATCGCATCCGGCTGGAGGAGCCGCGCGCCGGAGCTCGAGATCAGGACGGGGTCGACGACGAGCGGGACGTGCCGGCCGGCGAGGAAGTCGGCGACCGTGCCGATGATCGCGCGCGAGAAGAGCATCCCCGTCTTCGCCGCGTCCACCCCGATGTCGCCGAAGACCGCTTCGAGCTGAGCCCGGATGAACGAGGGCGGGAGCTCGTGGACCGCGTCCACCCCCACGGTGTTCTGAGCGGTCAGGGCGACGAGCGCACTCGTCCCGTGGCAGCCGGCTGCCGCGAACGCCTTCAGGTCGGCCTGGATCCCGGCCCCGCCGCCCGAGTCGGAAGTCGCGATGGTCAGTGCTCGCGGAACGCTCATGTTCTCCCTAGCGCCGGTGCTAACCGGATCAGGTTCGACGGGTGTGATCTCAGCCCACACGGTGGGCACCCCGGTAGGACGAGGCTAGCATCGCCCGGATGAGCGAGACGCCCTGGCTGCACGTACTCGAGGGTGAAGAGCTCGCTTATCTCGGGACGGAGCACGCTCGGTCAGGGCGAAGCGAGCCGTTCCCCTACGAGCTCGATCCACGCGTCGCCTCAGCGCTCGTCGGACTCGGGATCACGTCGCTCTGGCGCCACCAGGCCGAGGCGTGGGAGTCGGTTCGAGCGGGCGGGAACACGATCGTGACGACGGGCACCGCGAGCGGAAAGAGCCTCGCCTTCAACCTGCCGGTTCTCGACCTCCTCGCTCGGGAGCCGAAGAGCCGCGCAATCTATCTCTACCCGACGAAGGCGCTCGCCCAGGATCAAGCCCGTGCGCTCCAGGCCTTTCGGCTCATGGGGGTCAAGCCCGCGATCTATGACGGCGACACCGAGACCGAGCGGCGCTGGCAGATCCGGAAGTGGGCGAACGTGCTCCTGACGAACCCTGACATGCTCCACGTCGGAATCCTTCCCCACCACGACCGCTGGGGCGACGTGCTCGCGAACCTGCGCTTCGTGGTCGTGGACGAGGCACACGTCTACCGAGGAGTCTTCGGCTCGCACGTCGCGAACGTGCTCCGGCGGCTCCGGCGGCTCGCCCGCGCCTACGGCGCGGAGCCGCAGTTCGTGCTCGCGTCCGCCACGATCGCGAATCCGGGCGAGCTTGCAGCAATGCTCCTCGGCGAGCCGGCGACGGTGATCGAAGGCGATGCCGCGCCGAAGGCCGAGCGCACGATCGCGCTCTGGAACCCGGAGCTGATCGACCCGGAGCTCGGAATCAGGGCGAGCTCCCTCGGCGACGCCTCGCGACTCCTCGCCGGCTTCACCCAGCAGGGCCTGCGCACGATCTGCTTCGCGAAGAGCCGAAAGGCCGTCGAGCTGATCCACCGCTTCACCGTCGAGCGGGTGGATGGCGCAACCGCGGCCCGGCTCGCCCCCTACCGCGCGGGCTACACCCCGGGCCAGCGACGCGAGATCGAGGGTCGGCTGATGACGGGCGAGCTCCTCGGAGTCACCGCGACGGACGCGCTCGAGCTCGGGATCGACATCGGCTCGCTCGACTGCGCGATCTCCGTCGGTTTTCCCGGCACGGTCTCGTCGCTGCGCCAGCAGTGGGGCCGCGCGGGTCGGAAGAGCCACGGTACGGCAGTGCTGGTCGCGAGCGAGGACGCCCTCGATCAGTTCTTCATGCGCGATCCCGAGTCGCTCCTCTCCCGAACCGTCGAGGCCGCGATCCTCGACCACACAAACCCCCGCGTGCTCGACGGGCACGTCCTCTCGGCCGCCTTCGAGGGCCCGATCGACGAGAAGGACGCGCAGACACTCGGGCCTGAGGCGCTGGAGCGCGCCGCCGCGCTCCAGGAGCTGAAGCTCACCGACGCGGGCTGGATCTGGGCGGGGACCGAATACCCCGCCGCGCGCATCTCGCTCCGGTCGGGCGAGCCGGAGGCGTTCACGGTCGTCGACGGCGAGACCGGTTCAGTGCTCGGCCTCGTCGAGCGCTCGCGCGCCTACTCGACGGTGCACGAGGGCGCGATCTACCTCCACCTGGGGGAGCAGTACCTCGTGCGAGCGCTCGACCTGGAAGCGCTCACCGCCGTCGTCGGAGCCGCGTCCGTCGACTGGTACACGCAGGCGAAGAAGGAGACGCAGACCGCGATCGTGGAACCCCTCCGGGTCGAGCCGCGCCTCGGCCTCGAGCTCTTCTTCGGCCGGGTCTCCGTGACGGAACAAGTGGTCGCCTATCAGCGGAAGTCGATTAGCGGTGGCGACACGCTGGAGACGGTTCCGCTCGACCTCCCCGAGACGACGTTCGAGACCGAGGCCGTCTGGTTCGCGCCGACGGCTGCGCAGCTCGAGGGCCTGGAAGAGATGCCGAAGCTCCTCTCCTCGCTTCACGCGGCCGAGCACTCGCTGATCGCGCTCCTGCCGCTCTGGGCGATGTGCGACCGCTGGGACATCGGCGGCCTCTCGACGAACATCCACTTTCAGACCGGCCTCCCCACGATCTTCGTCTACGACGGCCACGCGGGAGGGGTCGGGATCACCGAGCGGGGCTTCGACCGCTTCGAGGGCTGGGTGGGCGACACCGCCCGGATGCTCGCGGGGTGTCCGTGCGAGCGGGGCTGCCCGAGCTGCGTCCAGAGCCCGAAGTGCGGGAACCTGAACGAGTTTCTCGACAAGCACGGCGCGCTCACGCTCCTGCAGCGGATGCGCGCCGGTCGAGTGACTAGTTGAGGAGGTGGATGCAGCCGTTGACCGCGAGGGTCAGGAAGAGCGAGAGTCCGATCGAGACCGCGAGACAGCCGGGCGAGCAGCCGTAGACCTTGACGCGGCCGCCCCTGGACTCCCGTGGCGAGAACAGACCCATGACCGCTTTCTTCCACCTGTCGATTTCGCTACACCTGGTTCGTCTCCAAGGTGACGACGACCCACCAAGGAGGTGGAGATGCAGTACCTGGCACTGATCCACACGGACGAGGAGGCGTGGGCCGCGCTCTCCGAGCAGGAGCTCGGCGCGGTCATGGAGGACTACTACGCGTTCTCGCGCGAGGGCGGCGAAGCGGGCGTGATCAAGGACGGCAGCGAGCTCGGCCCGTCCAGCACCGCGACTACCGTCCGCGTCCGCAACGACGAGACGCTCGTCACGGACGGCCCGTTCGCCGAGCTAAAGGAGGCGCTCGGTGGCTATTTCGTGCTCGAGTGCGACACGATCGACGAGGCGTGCACCTGGGCGGCGAAGATCCCCGGGGCCGCGACCGGCGCGATCGAAGTCCGGCCCATCCACGTGGACGAGGAGGCATCGTGAAATACGCAGCCCTGCTGACGAACGATGCCGCCGACGTCGAGCGCTGGAAGTCGATGAGCGAGGACGAGGCCAAGGCGGCACGGGAGCTCGAAATGCCGAAGTGGAATGCGCTGTTCGCCGAGATCGCCCCGTACGTCCGCTTCGGGGCGGAGCTGGACGAGCCTTCCGCAGCGAAGACGGTCCGGGTCCGGGGCGGCGAGGTGGTGGTCACGGACGGCCCGTACGCCGAGACGAAGGAGCTGATCGGCGGCCTCTTCGTGTTCGAGTGCGACGATCTCGACCAGGCGATCGTGCTCGCGGAGAAGATCCCGCTCGTCCATCGTGGCTCCGTGGAGCTGCGCCCGCTCGTCGAGAACCCCGTTCCCGAAGAGCAGGTGCCTGCGGCTTCGTGACGGAGATCGAGGCGGTCTTCCGGAGCGAATGGGGTCGTGCCGTCGCCATTCTCACCCGCGTCCTCGGCGACCTCACCCTCGCCGAGGATGCGGTCGGGGACGCCTTCGCGATCGGGGTGGAGCGCTGGCCGCGCGAGGGCCTACCCTCGAACCCGGGCGCCTGGCTCATCACGACCGCCCGCAACCGCGCGATCGACCGGATTCGGCGTGAGCAGAACTTCGCCCGCAAGGCCGAGCTCGTCGCGCGGCTCGAGGCCCTGCCCGCCGACGAGGACGACGTGAGCTCGATCCCAGACGACCGGCTCGCGCTCGTCTTCACCTGCTGCCACCCGGCCCTCGCCGCCGAGTCGCGCGTGGCGCTGACGCTGCGCGAGGTCGCAGGCCTGACGACGCCCGAGATCGCCCGCGCGTTCCTCGTCGCCGAGCCCGCGATGGCGCAGCGCCTCGTGCGGGCGAAGCGGAAGATCCGCGACGCCGGAATCCCGTTCCGCGTCCCGGCCGACCACGTGCTGCCGGAGCGGCTGCGGTCGGTTCTCGCCGTCCTCTACCTCGTGTTCAACGAGGGCTATTCGGCCACGAGCGGCGACGAGCACGTGCGCGGCGACCTGTGCGAGGAGGCGATCCGGCTGGGGAAGCTCCTCGCGGTCCTGATGCCCGACGAAGCGGAGGCGCTGGGCCTGCTCGCCCTCATGCTGCTCCACGACGCGAGGCGTTCCGCGCGAACGGGGCCGAACGGCGAGATCGTGCTCCTTGCCGAGCAAGACCGCACGCGCTGGAACCAGACCCGGATCGACGAGGGCGTGCGCATGCTCGAGCGGGCGCTCTCGCTCCGCTCCCCGGGCAGGTATCAGCTGCAGGGTGCGATCGCCGCCCTGCACGTGGAGCGCGAGACGGACTGGCCCCAGATCGCAGCGCTGTATGGCCAGCTGGTGCGCCTGGAGCCGACGCCGATCGTCGCCCTGAACAGAGCCGTCGCCGTCGCCATGGCCGAAGGTCCCGAACGCGGGCTCGCGCTGATGGCGGAGATCGAGCTTCCCGGCTACCACCTGCTCCCCGCGGTGCGAGCGGACCTGCTCCGCCGGCTCGACCGGCTCGACGAGGCGGCCGAGGCCTATCGAGAGGCGCTCGCGCTCGAGATGAACGCCGGCGACCGGGCCTTCCTCGAGGGCCGTCTCGGCGAGGTCCTCGTAGGAAGGTGAGAATGCCCCATGCGCGTCTCGGCGAAGGTCGACTATGCGCTCCGCGCGACCGCGGAGCTCGCGGCCGCCCAGTTGGATTCTGAGCGGGCGGATTCCGAGCGCGCGGGGCCGATCAAGGGCGAGCGGATCGCGACCGCACAGGGAGTACCCCTCAACTTCCTCGAGAACATCCTGCTCGAGCTGCGGCGGAGCGGGATCGTCGCGAGCCAGCGCGGCGCGGAGGGAGGCTACTGGCTGGCAAGGCCCGCCGGGGACGTGAGCGTCGCCGACGTCATCCGCGCGGTCGAGGGGCCGATCGCGACCGTGCGCGGCGCCCGACCCGAGGAGGTCGACTACACGGGGGCGGCGACGGCATTGCGCGAGGTCTGGATCGAGCTCCGGACGAGCATGCGGGGCGTGCTCGAGACGACGCCGCTGGCAGACCTCGTGGCCCGATCGACCCCGAAGGAGAGCTCCTGATGGAGCAGCGAGTCAGCCTGGTCACGCTCGGCGTGGCCGACCTCGCCCGGGCGCGAGCCTTCTACGAGGCACTCGGCTGGAGCACCGACTCCGACCCCGAGCAGGGCGTCGTCTTCTTTCAGGCGGGCGGGATGATCGTCGGGCTCTGGGGCCGCGAAGAGCTCGCGGCGGACAGTGGAGTCGAGGACACCGGCGGTTGGGGCGGGATCACGCTCGCGCACAACGTCGGCTCGCCGGCGGAGGTGGACAGCGTGCTCGAGGAGGCCCGCCGGGCCGGTGCTTCGATCAAACGCTCGGGCGCAGCGACCTTCTGGGGCGGCTACTCCGGAGCCTTCACCGACCCGGACGGTCACGCCTGGGAGGTCGCGCACAACCCCGGCTGGACGCTCGGCCCGGACGGCTCGGTCAGCCTGGGGTGACCGACCGTCGAGCCAGAGGTGGCGTTCTGATCGCGGGCGGGGGTTTCGCCGGCGGCTACGTGGCGCGGCTCCTGGGTCGCGCGGGTGCGACGATCGTCAGCCCCGAGAACTTCATGCTCTACACCCCGATGCTTCCCGAGGCCGCCTCCGGGACGCTCGAGCCGCGCCACGTCGTCGTCCCCCTCCGCCAGATGTGCCCGCACGCGGAGCTCCTGCTCGGCCGGATCCGCGGACTCGACGAGGAACGGCGGATCGCTCACGTCGAGACCGAGGGCGCGGGCTCCTTCGACGTCGAGTACGAGCAGCTCGTGCTCGCCCTCGGCTCGGTGGCGCGGACGTTCCCGGTGCCTGGCCTCGCCGAGCACGCGGTCGGGTTCAAGGATCTCGCCGACGCGATTACGCTCCGGAACAGGATCCTGCGGGAGCTCGAGGCGGCCGCCGCCGAGAGCAACGACGCGGAGGCGGCAGCCCACCTCTCGTTCGTCTTCGTCGGCGCGGGCTACGCAGGCGTGGAGGCGCTCGCCGAGCTCTCAGATCTCGTCCGGGACGCGCTTCGCTGGTACCCGCGGCTTCGCGGCGTCCCGCAGCGCTGGGTGCTCGTCGACGCGGCTCCGAAGATCCTGGCCGAGATTCCGACGAGGCTCGGAGACTACGCCGCGAAGGAACTGGCGCGACGGGGCGTCGAGATCCACGTCGCGACGACGCTCGAGTCCGTCGACGGTCGCGAGGCGGTGCTCTCGAATGGCATTCGCATTCCGACCCGGACGGTCGTCTGGACGGCCGGCGTCAAGGCGCATCCACTTCTGGGCGAGCTGGGGATGCCACTCGACGAGCGCGGTCGCGTCGTGGTGAACGAGCTGCTGCGGGTCGAAGGCCGCGAACGGGTGTGGGCCCTCGGCGACGGGGCGGCCGTGCCGAACACGCGCACGCCGGAGCACGTCGATCCGCCGACGTGCCAGCACGCACTCCGCCAGGCGCGCCGGCTCGCGAAGAACCTCCAGGGAGCTCCTGAGCCGTACGGCTACAAGATGCTCGGGCAGGTGGCGACACTCGGCCGCTACAAGGGAATCGCGGACGTGCTCGGGATCCGTCTTCGCGGCTTCCCTGGCTGGTTTGTGACCCGTACCTACCACTTGCTCCAGCTCCCGCTTCTCTCGCGCAAGCTCCGCGTCGTCGCCGACTGGACGACGTCGCTCTTCTTCCGCCGCGACACCGCAGAGCTCTCGATGCTCGGTCATCCGCACAAGCTCGGCGAATGAACCTCGGGCCGCTCCTCGGACTCCGCCTGCAGACGCCGCGGCTCGAGCTGAGGCTGCCCACGGAGGGCGAGGTCGACGACCTGTACGAGGCCGCGGCGCGCGGGATCCACCGGCCCGAGGTGATGCCCTTCGGCGTCGCCTGGACCGACTCGCTCGAGCGCGAGGGGTTCCACGAGTTCCATCGGGCGACGCTCGCGAGCTGGGAGCCCGGAAGCTGGAACCTGAATCTCGTCACGTTCCTGGACGGCGTCCCGATCGGGAGCCAGGGACTGCGCCGGCGCAACGCTGCGCGGGAGCTCGGCACGGGCTCGTGGATCGAGAAGGCGCAACAGGGGCGCGGCTTCGGGCTCGAGCAGCGTGCGGCGGTCGTCGAGCTCGCTTCCGCTGCCTCGCCGCGGTGGCCGTGACCTCCAGCGCGATCGCCACGAACGCGGCCTCGTGCCGCGTCTCCGAGAAGCTCGGCTACCGCTTCGACCACGAGGACACGGTCAGCCCGCGGGGAGAACCCGTGCCCCACCTCAACTTCCGGCTCGAGCGCTCCGAGTGGCGCTGCCCGATCCGGTCGAGATCGAAGGCGCGGAGGCCTGCCTGCCACTCCTCGGGCTCTAGCGAAGCGTCCGCAACGCGCTCCCGAGCGACTGGCGCGTGGTCAGGACACCCTCGTAGATGTCTCCCTCCCGCGCGACGCGCTCGAGCACTGCGTCCATCGTGAACGCGGCCGGGTCGAGCGAGGCGTTCACCTCCTCCCAGCGGAGCGGCGTCGAGACGGGGGCGCCCGGCTTGGGCCGCACCGAGTAGACCGAGGCGATCGTCTTCCCCTCCCCGTTCTGGTTCGAGTCGATCAGGACGCCCCTCCGCTTCGCCTTCGACCATTCCGTCGTCGCGAGCCCCGGATGGGCGCGGGCGATCGCACCGGCGACGATCTCGGAGAACTCGCGCGTCTCGTCGAACGTGTGCCGCCGCTCGACCGGGACGAGGATGTGGATCCCTTCCGAGCCGCTCGTCTTGGGGAACGAGACCAGACCGACGAGGTCGAGCACCTGCTTGACGAGGAGCGCGACCTCGATCGTTTCCGCGAAGCCGACGTCCGGCGAGGGGTCGAGGTCGAAGAGGACGAAGTCCGGGCGCGAGGGCTTGTCCACACGCGAATACCAGGTGTTCATGTCGATGCAGCCCATGTTCACGACCCAGAGGAGCGCCAGCTCGTCGTTCACGAGCGCGAAGTCGATCTCGCGCCGCGTGCGCGGGGAATCCCGAGTGGAGACCTCGAAGCGCCGCGTCGGGATCCAGTCGGGCATGTGCTTCGGCGCATCCTTCTGGAAGAAGAACTTCCCGAACGCCCCGTCGGGGTAGCGCTTCATCGTGAACGGGCGGTCGCGCAAGTGCGGCACGAGCACGGGCGCGATGTCGCGGTAGTAGGTGAGCACGTCCCCCTTCGTGATTCCCTCGTCCGGCCAGAACGGCTTGTCCAGGTTCGAGAGCTTCAGCACGCGCTTGCCGCGCTTGACCTCCGGCTCGATCGCCTCGCGCTCGCGCTGCACCTGGGCGGGCCGCTTGTCCTCGCGCAGACCCTGGTAGGAGGGTGCGCGGAGCCGGCCGTCGTGCGTCCACTCGACGAACTCGACCTCGCAGACGAGCTCGGGCTCGACCCAGACGATGTCGGCCTTCCGTGTCTTCGGCAGCTTCGGGACCTCCTCGAACGGCGAGGTCTTCCGTTCGAGCGGGCGCAGGAGCTTCCGCAGCTTGTCGATCTCGGCGTCGTCGAAGCCGGTGCCCACGTTGCCCGCGTAGCGGAGGCCCCCCTCCTCCGAGACTGCGAGGATCAACGCTCCGAAGCGACCCGTCCGGCGGCCCTGCCCCTTCGTGTAGCCCGCGATCACGAACTCCTGGCGGCCGTGCGTCTTCACCTTGAGCCAGTTGCGCGTGCGCTTTCCCGGCTCGTAGGTCGAGTCCGCGCGCTTCGCGATGATCCCCTCGAACTGCTGGGCCTCCGCTGCGGCGAAGAGCAGCGTGCCGTCGTCGAACGTGTCCGAGAGCTGGACGCCGCCTCGGCGGGAGTCGAGGAGCGCGGCGAGCCGCTCGCGGCGCTCCTCCAGCGGCAGCCCGATCAACGGCACTCCTTCTTCCTCGAGTACGTCGAAGGCGACGAAGGCGTAGGTCGTGCCGGGCTTGGCCTGCTGCATCGCGGAGAAGGTGGCGCGACCGTCGGGGCCGATCGCGACGACCTCGCCGTCCAAAACGCAGTCCGGAGTCCGGACCCCGCGGACGAGCGCCTGCACGACCGTCGGGAAGCGATCGTTGAGCGGATTCGCGTTCCGGCTCCGCAGGTCGATCTCGCCCCCGCGCATCGTCGCGACCACCCGGTAGCCGTCCCACTTGACCTCGAAGAGCCAGCCCTTTCCGGTGGGCACCTCGCCGGCGAGCGTGGCGAGCATCGGGGCGTAGCTGCGGCGATCCATCGGCGCGCCCGCCGCCTCCTTCTTCTTCACGAGCAGCCAGTTCTTCGGGTCGCCGGAGAGCTTCGCAGGCACGAGCGTCCAGAGCCCTTCGAGCTTCTCGCCGTGGAGGGCGACCGTCAGGCCCCCATCGGGCTTCTCCTCGACGAGCTCGTACGTGCCGTGATCCCAGATCTCGACGGTGCCGGCGCCGTAGTTGCCCTTCGGGATCTCACCCTCGAAGGTCGCGTAGTCGAGCGGATGGTCTTCGACATGTACGGCGAGGTGTTGCGTCCCCGGCTCGAGCGGAACGCCCTTCGGCACGGCCCAGCTCAGGAGAACGCCGTCGCGCTCGAGGCGGAAGTCGTAGTGGAGCCTCGTCGCGTCGTGCCGCTGGATCACGAAGATCGTCTTCTTGCCTCGCCGGCGGCCGGAGAACGGCTCCGGGGTCTTCGTGGGGTCGCGCTTGCGGCGATAGTCGGAGAGCGGCGGCATCCGGGCTTCTTCTACCCGAGCCGGATGGTTCACCACGTCGGTCCCGGGCAGATCTCGGCGTTTTGCCTGGCCTCAACGCGTACGAAGGCCATTTTCGCGCCTCATTCGGAACAGGGGAAAAGCCTGTGGACTGTGTGGAAAGTCCTGCTGATCAGGCGAGCACGCCCATTGAACGGAACTTGTGCCGACGGCGCGTGCGCAGCTCCGCCTGGGGAATGTCGTCCAGCGCTTCGAAGGCATCCGCGAGTGCCGCGCCGAGCAGCCGGGCCGCCTCGTCGGGACTCTGATGCGCCCCGCCCGCGGGCTCCGGGACGATCCCGTCGATCACCCCGAGCTCGAGGCAGTGGGCAGCGTCGGGCTTGAACGCGGCGGCGGCCTTCTGGCGCTCGCCGGCGTCCCGCCAGAGGATCGCGGCGCACCCCTCGGGCGAGATCACGGAGTAGATGGCGTTCTCCTGCATCAGGACCGTGTCCGCGAGCGCGATCGCGACCGCGCCTCCGGAGCCGCCCTCGCCGATGATGCAGGCGACGGTCGGGACGCGGAGCTTCGCCATGGCTGCCTGGGAACGGGCGATCGCGCCCCCTTGGCCGTGCTGCTCGGCGGCGACGCCCGGGTAGGCGCCGGGCGTGTCGACGAGCGTGGCCAGCGGAAAGCCGTGCCGCTCGGCGATCTCCATCACGCGCATCGCCTTGCGGTAGCCCTCCGGATAGGCCATCCCGAAGTTCCGCTTCGTCCGCTCCTTGATGTCCCGGCCCTTCTGGTGCCCGATCAGGGCGATCGTGCGGCCGTTCAGCTTGCCGATCCCGGCGACGAGGGCGAAGTCGTCGGCCCGGCCGCGATCGCCGTGGAACTCGAACCAGTCGTCGAGAAGCCTCTCCACGTAGTCCAGCGTGTACGGGCGGTTCTCGTGGCGGGCGAGCTCGACCTTCGTCCAGATCTCCTCGTCCGTGGGCTCGGCCTCGATCCGGTCGATCTGGCGCTTGAGGCGCTCGAGCTCGCCCGAGAGCCGGGCGCCGCGCAGGAGGTCGAGGCCGCTCAGCTTGCTCAGCCGGTCGCGGAGCCTGATCTCGGCATCGTTCGTCATCCTCCGGCTCCGAAGAGGCGCAGCAGGCGAGCAAGGGTCGATCGCAGTTCCGGGCGAGGCACGATCGCATCGACGTGGCCGAAGCGGAGATTCGACTCGGCGAGCCCGAAGTCGTCGGGAAGCTTCTCGCGCGTCGTTTGAGCGACGACGCGCGGGCCGGCGAAGGACATCAGCGCGCCGGGCTCGGCGAGCAGGACGTCCCCGAGGCTCGCGAAGCTCGCGAGGAGGCCGCCGGTCGTCGGGTGCGCCATCACGCTGATCAGCGCGCAACCGGACTCGTGCAGCTCCTCGACGGCACAGACGGTCTTCGGTAGCTGCATCAGCGCGAGAATCCCCTCCTGCATCCGGGCGCCACCCGAGGCGGAAATCGAGACGAGCGGGACGCCGGCGGCGGTCGCGCTCTCGCAGGCGCGCGCGAATTTCTCACCCGTGACGGAGCCCATCGAACCGCCCATGAACGAGAAGTCCATCACCGCGAGGCGGCAGGGCAGCTCCTCGATCGCGGCCGCACCGATCACCATCGCGTCGCCGAGCCCCGTCGCGATCTCTGCCTCCGCAAGGCGCTCCTTGTAAGGCTTGAGATCGAAGAACGAGAGCGGGTCGGCCGAACGGAGATCTGCAGCCTCCTCGACGAAGCTGCCCTGGTCGGCGAGCTGCTCGATCCGGCGCCGCGCCTTGACGGGAAAGTGATGACCACACTGGCCACAGACGCGCAGGGCCGCGTCGAGCTCGTCGTCTCGATAGTGCGAGCCGCAGGTCGGACATGTGTTCGGGTGCTTCTTCGCAGGCGGCTCCGGCGCGTGCTTGTGCTCGATGGAGACATCGATCTTGCTCGCTTCGGCCATGCCTGATCTTAGACCCGGCACCCCGGCGCGAAGTTGCACGGCTCGCTGATCTGCGCGCTCAGAGACCGAGGGCGACGCAGAGCCGGACGAGCTTCGACTCGTTCTCGGCGGCCCGGACGAGCCCGGAGAGGCCGGCACCGGCAACGGGACGCGCGGCCGCGATCCGGCGGAGCAGCTCTTCGAGTTCGTTGAGGCGGAGGCCGTCGGGCTCGGGCATGAAGACGGCCAGTTCGCCCGGCTCGACGACGTCGCCGTCGAACGCGACGTAGACGGAGTCGGTTCCCTCCAGCGCCCGCTCGACGGCGTCGGCGCCCGTATGGATCCCGGCTCGCGCGATGAACTCCACCTCGCCGGGGTCGAGGCTTCTTGCCCCGACGAGCGCCACGTTGCCGGGCTCGATCGCACCCTCGTCGACCAGCATCCGGAGTGGCATTCCCCAGGCGTTGCCGGAGGGCGAGGTCGCCGGGGTGTTCAGGTCGCCGTGCGCGTCGATCCAGACGACAGCGAGCGTGTCGTCGTCGCCCGCGAGCCGTTCGATCGCGCCGAGGTGCGAGCAGCAGCAGCCGCCGAGGACGAGGGGTCGATCCGGGAGCTCCGAGGCGACGGCGAGGGTCTGCTCGGCGAGGGAGTCCGCCTCGACCACGCCGGCCTCGGGGTAGGGCAGCTCGAGCCAGGCGGCCTCGGCCATCGTCCCACCGCCCTCTCCCCACGCCCGGGGAACACGGATGAGACCGGCGCCGAACTCGCGCCCGCAGGAATGGCACTGGTAATCCGGGCCGATCGCGACCGCCGTCAGCGTCCGGCAATCGGGACAGCGGGCGCGGAGCCGACTCACAGCGTCTTCTCCAGGGTGTCCATCCGGCTGACGACGTGCATCCCGGCGCGCTCGTAGAGCCGGACCGCCCCGGTCGTGTTCTCGGCATCCACCCCGAGACCCGCGTTGCGGAGGCCACGGTCGTGGAACTCGCCGAACGCGTGCTGGAGGAGCGCGAGCCCGAGCCCGCGCCGCCGCCACTGCCGTCGGACCCCGAGCTCTCCGATCCAGCCGCGTGGAGGATCGAACGTGTCGTCGCTCCGGCAGAGGCAGACCGCGGCGATCTCCGGCCCCTCCTCGACGAGGAACCAGAGCGAGGGCTCGAAGCTCTCACGGTCGGTGTGCCACGTGCGCCACTCCTCGTACGGCGCCCGCTCGAAGTCCCAGTGGTCGGCGAACGCGTCCATGTGAGCCTCGTAGACGGGCCTCTCGTCCTCGCCCGGCCGCAGAGTGCGAACGGTCAGGCCGTCGGGCCATCCCGGGACCGGCGGCCGCTCCGAGAGCTCGATCCCCATTCGGTAGGAGGAGCGGATCGGCGTGTAGCCCGACGCGACGAAGACCGAGCGGCCGGCGTCGTTCTGAGCGCCGATGGTCGCACGCACGAGAGGCGCCGGCGGGGACGCCTCGGCGACATGGCGCTCGAGCTCCGGCACGAGGAGCTCCGATGCCCGCGAGCTGCCGGGCAGCTCCCGCACGTCCACCCACCATTTCGTCCGCTCGTCCGAGTTCGCATGCGTGTCGCCGTAGCCGACGAGGCGGCCGTCCCTGTCTTCGACGGCCAGCATGTACAGCCGGGGCATGCCGAACCACTCGGCGACGCCCTCTGCCGTCTCGTCCGCGGTGCCGTCGAGCGCGCGCGAGAGCTCGTTCACGAGGCCTGCGATTGCGGCCGCATCCGCCGCGACGGGCCGCCGGATCGTCAGCTCATGCGCGTGCAGGGCGAAGCTCCTTCTCGTAGATCACGGCCTCCCAGAAGACCCGCATCCCGGCCTTCTCGTAGAGGCGCGTCGCACCGGTCGGGCTCTGGGCGTCGACTCCGAGCGCGACGCGTCGCTCGCCACGCCCGAAGAACTCGGCGAAGGCGGTGGCGAGTAGGGCCTCGGCGATTCCGCGCCGGCGCCAGGCCGGCCTGACGCCGAGCGTCCCGACCCAGCCCCATTCGCCGTGCCGCTTCCAGTAGCAGGCGTTCCCCGCCACGATCTCGTCGCCCTCGAGCGCGACCCAGAAGAGCGTCGGGTCATAGCCCTCGACCTCGAAGACGCTTTTCGCCCACTCCTCGTAGGGGCGACGCCGGCTCTCCCAATGATCCTCGAACGCCTCCTCGAGCACGGCGTGGAGCTGCTCCCGCTCGGCCGGGTCGCGAAAGAGCCTGATCTCGATCCCGTCCGGCTCCGGAACCGGAGGTGCAGCGTCGAGGTCGATCACCATCCGCCAGAAATGGCGTTCCGGGTGATAGCCGTGCGCACTGAAGAGCCCCGGCACGGCGGGGTCGTTGACGAGAGCAGCGTTCTGGAGATACGCGCGCTCGCCCTCCGGGACGGCGGCGGCGCCCGCACGGGCACGCTCCTCGGTCACCCGGAGGATCTCGCCCCCGACACCGCGACCGGCAAGCTCGGGATGGACGTAGCCGTCGACGAGGAACCGGCCGCCACCCCGGCTCTCGTACGCGGCGTAGCCGGCGAGTCGCCCGTCGAGCTCGAGCAGGAAGACGTCCTGGTCGAGGTGGTAGCCCTCCCATTCCTCCCGCAGGTCGGCCTCGGTCCAGTCGCTCTCACCGATCAGCGCCAGGTCGGAGGCCTGCGCGAGCGCGAGGACCTCGGGGAGGTCCTCCATCGTCGCGGGACGGCGCTTCACACCGGTATGAGCTCGTCGAGCACGTCCGGCAGACCGGCGAGGTCTGTCAGCTCGCGATCCGGGACGGGATTGGCCTGCTCACCGAGCCTGTTGATCCAGACCGTCGTGAGGCCGAGCTCATGGCCGGGCGCGATGTCGTGAAAGAGGCTCGCGGCGACGTGGACGTGCTGCTCGCGGTCGGCGGTGAGCTCGGCGAAGCGCTCCCAGTGCCCGTGCGCCGGCTTGTAGGACTGCACGTCCTCGGCCACGACGACGAGATCGAAGGGGACGCCGAGCTGCTTCTGGGAGGCCGCGATCAGGTCGCGGTCTGAGTTCGAGAGGATCGCGAGACTCCAGCCGCGCCTGCGGAGCTCGGCGAGCGCCTCCGGCACCTCGGGAAACGGTGGCCAGTCGGGGAGCGACTGCGCCAGCGCGCCGCTCTCGCCCTCCGGGATCCCGAGGCCGGTCTCGCTCGCGAGCCGCTCGAGGGTGAGCGACAGCACCTCGGCGTAGGAGCGGTACCGCTCGGCCTGAACCTCCGGCTCGAGCTCGTGGTAGCGGCGCAGGAGCTCCGGTGCCTGCTCGACCCCGTACAGGCGCTCGAGGATGGCGCCAACCCCTGCATTCCAGTCGATCAGCGTGCCGTAACAGTCGAAGGTGGCCCAGCGGGACATACGCGGAGCTTACTGTCACGTCCATGCGGATCGAACCGCTTCTCCCCGGCGACTGGCCTGCGGTCGCTGCGATCTTCGAGGAGGGGATCGCGACCCGGAACGCGACGTTCGAGACCGGCGTGCCGTCATGGGCCGACTGGGACATCCAGCACCTTCCCGCTCACCGGTTTGCCGTCCGGGAGGACGACCGGCTGCTCGGCTGGGCGGCGCTCTCGCCGTACTCGCGGCGGCCCGCCTACGCGGGCGTCGCCGAGATCAGCGTCTACGTGGCCGCGTCGGCACGCGGCCTCGGAGCTGGGCGGGCCCTGCTCGAGGCACTCGTCGCGTCGGCCCGTGCCGGCGGCCTCTGGACGCTCCAGGCCGGGATCTTCCCCGAGAACGAGGCGAGCCTCGCCCTCCACCGCGCGCTCGGGTTTCGCGAGGTCGGGATCCGAGAGCGCATCGGCCGGCTCGATGCCGGCTGGCGCGACGTCGTCCTGCTCGAGCTACGTCTCTGACTCAGGCGGCGAGCTTGCGGAAGATCACGCAGGCGTTGTGACCGCCGAAGCCGAACGAGTTCGAGAGCCCCACCTCGATCGGCACTTCACGCGCCTGGTTCGGGATGTAGTCGAGGTCGCAGGTGGGATCCTCGACCTCGTAGTTGATCGTGGGTGGGAGGACGCCGGTCTGCGTCGCGAGGATCGTGAAGATCGCCTCGACCGCGCCGGCGGCGCCGAGGCAGTGGCCGGTCGCGCCCTTCGTCGAGGAGATCGGGATCCTGCGGGCGTTCTCCTCTCCGAGCGCGAGCTTGATCACCCGCGTCTCGGAGGCGTCGCCCAGCGGAGTCGAGGTTCCGTGCGCGTTGATGTAGCCGATCTCGCTCGCCTCGATCCCCCCGTCCTTCAGTGCCATGTTCATCGCGCGCGCCGGGTTCTCTCCGGTGGGATCGGGCTCGGTGATGTGGTTCGCGTCTGAGGAGACGCCGTAGCCCATCAGCTCGGCGTAGATCTTCGCGCCGCGCGCACGGGCGTGCTCGAGTTCCTCGAGGACGACGACCGCGGCGGCCTCGCCCATCACGAAGCCGTCCCGGCCCGCGTCGAACGGCCGGGACGCGCCCTTCGGGTCGTCGTTGCGCCGCGAGAGGGCGCGCATGGCCCCGAAGCCTGCGATCCCGACGCGGGTGATCCCCGCTTCGGTGCCGCCGCAGAACATCACGTCCGCGCGGCCGAGGCGGATCGCGTCCGCGCCCTCGCCGATCGCCATGTTCGAGGCCGCGCAGGCGGTGCACTGCGAGGAGAGGGGGCCGCGCGTGCCGAGCTCCATCGAGACCCAGCCGGCGCCCATGTTCGGGATGATCGCGGGGATCGAGAAGGGGTTGACCCGGTCGGGGCCGCGATCCATCAGCGTCTGGTAGCAGTCCTGGAAGGCGCCGAGGCCCCCGATCCCGGTCGCGATCGAGGCGCCGATCCGGTCTGCCTCCTTCGCGATCTCGAGGCCCGAATCGGACTCGGCCTGACGTGCTGCGGCGACCACCATCTGGGAAAAGCGGTCGAGCCGCCGAGCCTGCTTCCGGTCGATCCACTCGGTGGGGTCGAACCCCTTGAGCTCGCAGGCGAAGTTGACGGGGAACTCGCTGGCGTCGAACTGCTCGATCTTCCCGGCGCCGGACTCGCCGGCGATCAGGTTCGACCACGTCGCTTCGACGTCGTTCCCGAGCGGGGTGACCATTCCGAGGCCGGTGACGACCACGCGTCTTCTGCCGTTGTCAGCGCTCATTCCGTCCCCTCACATTCCCAGGCCACCGTCGACGAGCAGCACCTCGCCCGTGATGAACGAGGCCGCATCCGAACAGAGAAAGCGTACAGCCCCGGCGATGTCGTCCGGCTCACCGAGCCGGCCGAGCGGCGTCGCCCCGAGCATCGCGCCCGTCGCCTCCTCGGGGAGCCCCTCGGTCAGCTGCGTCTTCACGTAGCCGGGCGCGACGACGTTCGCGCGGACGTTCCGGGAGCCGAGCTCGCGGGCGAGCGACTTCGTGAAGCCGATGATCCCCGCCTTCGAGGCGGCGTAGTTCGTCTGGCCCCAGTTGCCGTGCACGCCGACGATCGACGAGACGTTGACGATCGCGCCGGCGCGCTTCTTCATCATCGGTCGCGTCACCGCTCGACAGGTGTAGAAGACGGACGAGAGGTTCGTCTCGATCACCGTCCGCCAGTCGTCGTCGGACATCCGCGCCAGGACGCCGTCTCGGGTGAGGCCCGCGTTGTTGACGAGGATGTCGAGGTCGCCGGCCTCCACGACGAGGCGCTTCGCTTCCTCGGGGTTCGAGACGTCCGCCTGGATCGCGCGGCCGCCGATCGCCGCGGCGAGAGCCTCCGCGTCGTCCTGCCCGGAGCGGTAGCCGACGACGACCGTCGCGCCGGCAGCCGCAAGCTCCGTCGCGATCGCCTTACCGATTCCCTTCGAGGCGCCCGTGACGAGCGCGTGCTTGCCCTCGAGCGATGCGAACGTCATGCCGTTTCCAACGCCTCCTCGACCTTGTTCAGGCCGGCGAGGTCGTTGACCGAGAACGTCTTCACGCTCCGGTCGATCCGTTTGAGGAGCCCCGAGAGGACGTTGCCCGGGCCCACCTCGACGAAGGTGCTGACCCCGCCTCGGATCAGTTCGGTCGCCGACTGGGTGAAGCGGACGGGCGCGGTCAGCTGGTCGATCAGGAGGGCGCCGAAACGCTGGCAGGGCTCGATCTTCGCGGTCACCGTCGACATGAACGGCGCGATCGGCTCGTGGAAGCCGATCCGGTCGATCGCGGGGCGAAGCCGGTCGGCCGCACGCGCCACGAGCGGGCTGTGGAACGCGCCCGAGACCTTCAGCTTGATCGCTCGTCGAGCGCCGAGAGACTCGGCTTCGGCGCAGAGCTCCTCGACGGCGCCGTCCTCGCCCGAAACGACGATCTGGCCGGGGCAGTTGTAGTTCGCGGGCCACACCCCGAGGATCTTGCGGCAGAGGTTCTCGACGACCTCGTCCTCGAGGCCGAGGATCGCGGCCATCGAGCCCGGGTGCTGCCGCGCGGCCTCGGCCATCGCGAGCCCGCGCTCCCGCACCAGCCCGATCGCCTCGGCGTTCGACATCGCGGAGACCGACGCGAGAGCGGCGAACTCGCCGACCGAGTGGCCGACCACGATGTCAGGCTCGATCCCGCGCGCCTTCAGCGCCGCGAGGAGTGCGAGGCTCGTCGCGACGAGCGCCGGCTGCTGGACCTCGGTGTCCACCAGATCCTCGATCGGAGCTTCAAAGCAAAGCCGCTCGAGGTCGAGCCCGGACGCCTCGCTGCCGAGCCGGTAGACCTCCATCGCCTCGGGCACCGCCGCTGCGATGTCCCTGCCCATCCCGGCCTCCAGGGAGCCCTGTCCCGGGAAGCAGAACGCCACTTTCGTCATGCAGCCCTTCCCTCCGTCCATTCGATCAAGGCAGAGCCCCAGGTGAGGCCCGCACCCATTCCCGTCATCAGCACAAGTTCACCCTTTCGAAGTCGCCCGTCGGCTGCAGCGTCCGCGAGCGCGAGCGGAATCGAGCCCGAGGACGTGTTGCCGTACTTGTGCACGTTGACGACCACCTTCTCCTCCGGGATCCCGAGCTTCCCCGCCGCGTAATCGATGATTCGCCGGTTCGCCTGGTGCGGGACGTAGACGTCGACGTCCTCGATCGTCTTGCCGCACTCGGCGAGGATCTTCTCTGCCGAGGCGACCATCACGCGGGTCGCGAACTTGAACACCTCGCGGCCGTTCATCTTCACGAGCTTGTCCGCATTCTCGAAGTGGCGTGAGCCGCTGCCCGGGAGCCAGAGGTTCTCGCCGCCGCCTCCGTCGGCGCCGAGCTCGAAGCCGAGGAAGCCCCCGTCCTCGACGCGCTCCATCACGACTGCGCCCGCTCCGTCACCGAAGAGGACGAGTGTGGAGCGGTCGTCCCAGTCGAGGATCTTCGAGAGCACGTCGCCCCCGATCACGAGCGCCCGCTTCGAGAGCCCCGAGGCGAGCATCGCGTAGGCCTGGGCGATCCCGTACATGAAGCCCGTACAGCCGGCGAGCAGGTCGTACGCCGCAGCGTCGGGCATTCCGAGCGAGTCGGCGAGAATCGCCGAGCTCGTGGGGAACATCATGTCGGGAGTCACCGTCGCGACGATGATCAGGTCGATCGACGCGGGCTCGACCCCGGCGGCCGCCATCGCCTTGACCGCGGCGGGACCCGCGATGTCGGTCAGCGCCTCGTGCTTCTCGGCGAAGCGACGCTCGCGGATCCCGGTGCGCTCGACGATCCACTCGTCGGTCGTGTCGACGAACTGCTCGAGGTCGACGTTCGTGAAGACCCGCTCGGGGACGTGGGTGCCGAGTCCCGTGATCCCGACGCGGGCTCCGTTCGCAGTCCCGATCACGAGGACCGATCCACCGCGAAGGTGAGCGTCCCGCGGACGGCGAGCTCGCCTCCGACTGTGGCACGAGCCTTTCCCTTGCCAATTGCGCCGCGCACGGTCTCGAGGTCGCACGTGAGCTCGAGCAGGTCGCCCGGACGGACGATTCGCTTGAAGCGGACGTCGTCGATCCCGGCAAAGAGTGCGAGCTTGCCGCGATTCTCCGGCTCGGAGAGGACGGCGACCGCGCCCGCCTGGGCGAGCGCCTCGACCATCTTGACGCCCGGCATAATAGGGTTCCCGGGAAAGTGCCCGGCGCAATCCTCCTCGGTCACGAGCTTGCGGGCGACGACGCGGGCGCCGGGGACGAGCTCGATCACCTCGTCGAGGAGGAGGAACGGATCGCGGTGCGGCAGGATCTGCTCGATCCCTGCCTTGTCGAGCGCGCCGTCGGTCATGCCGAGAGTCGCCGCTCGCCTATGTGCTCCCGGAGACCGTTCCGGGCCCGGTGGGCGTAGCACTTCGCTGTCCCGACGGGCATTCCCTCGGCATCCGCGATTTCTTCGAAGCTGTAGTCGAACGCGTCCTTGAGCACGAGAACCTTCGCCTGGGCGGGAGCGATCTCCGCGAGGCAGGCTCCGAGCTCCGCCCGGAGCTCCGCAGCCTCGACCTGACCGGCAGGGCCGAGCTCGCGGGAGACACGGCGATCCTCGTCGAGCGGCTCGCAGCGGCGGGCGAGCTGGCGCTGGGCGACATCGCGGCACGCGTTCACCGCCAGTCGGTGCAGCCAGGTCGAGAACGCGGACTCGCCCCGGAACTGCGGCAGCTTCACGCAGAGCCGGGCGAGCGCATCCTGAGCCGCATCGCGTGCGTCCTCGGGATCCCGGAGGATGTGGTGCGCGATCCGCTCGACCCTGGCGGCGTGGCGCTCGCAGAGGGCAGCGAGCGCGCGGGAGTCGCCGTCCTTGGCGCGGCGGACGAGAATCGGATCGCTGAGCCGCTCGTAGACGAGCGGGGCGTCCGGCCGCAGGTCATGGCCGAGCGGGCGGGGACGGAGGAAGGCGGGCTGCACCACGCCTCCTATGCTATTGCGTCTACCTCTTCGAAACAGGGCTGCTGGCGTTCCCGGCCGCATCCCAGGCCACGATCTTGACGATCCCGAGCCGTGGCACGTTCGGAAGCGGCACGGTGCCCGAGGTGGTGATCTCGCGGACGAGCGTGCGGCCGCCGGCGCGCAGCGTCAGCTCGGCCGGCTCGGAGAGAGAGACCTTGAGCGGGTAGCGCTGGAGGATCTTGACCCTCGGCGCCCTCGTATCGGCGATGAGCGGCGACGTGATCGACGCGGTCCCGATCGTGTCCGTCGCCTCGAGGACGACCTCGTAGCCGCCGTCGAGGAGCCGGCCGACCCGCTTCGTCCCGTCCCATTCGAGGTGCTGCGGGCCGGGCTGCAGCGGGCCGGAGAACGGGGTCGCGACCCACTTCCCTCCGCGCAGGACCGTGAGGCGGACCTCGGCGGCCGAGCTGAGGACGAAGCCGAAGCCGACGCGGTCGGCGCGCCCGTCGCCGTTCGGGGAGAAGGCTGCCCGGGCCGGCGCGAACGAACCGAGCGTCCGGGTGACCGCGACCTCGACCGAGCCCGACGCGCTTCGTCCGCCGGTTCCCTTCGCCTCGAAGGAGATCGTGTAGATCCCGTCGGCGAGGTCGAGTGCGTCGAAGGTGACGACGTGCTCGCCGGCCTTCCGGTAGGCCTTCGAGAGGGTCGCGACTGTCTCTCCGGCGACGTTCTGCACTGTGACGAGGACGTTCGCCCCGTCGTTCAGCGTGTAGGTGATGCTCGTCGCGTCGGCCGCGCCATCCTCGTTGGGGGAGATCGTCTCCGGGTCGGCGGCGAGCCCGACGATCGTCAGCTCCCCCGTCGGGGTCGTCACGCTGCCCCTACCGAGCCCGCCCGTCACCGGCAGTGCGTCGCCCGCTTCGATCGCGTAGGTGTACGGGCCGCGTGGCGAAAGGCTCGCGTCCCACGTCCAGTCGATTGCCGCGCTCTGGCCGCTCGTCCCGGCGACCGTGATCCCGCTCGCGTCGACGACGTTGATCGTCCACGGCTGGGCGGAGGAGGCGCGAGCCCGGAACCGGACCCTGCCGGGGACGGTGCCGGTGACGAGGGGTGCGTAGAGCTTGGGGAGGCCCGCTCGCTGGGCGTTGCCGGCGAGCCCGTTCAGGAGGTTGTAGAGGGCGGTCCCGGGGCAGTCGGTGAAGCCCGTGTCGCGGTGTCCGGAGACCGCGCGGAGGAAGACGGGGACGCCGGCGGGGAAGCGCTGGTTCCCGTTCGAGATGAACGAGAGGGTCGAGAGCGGATCGACGTGGGCGGCGTCGAGCCGCCAGGCCAGGACTCGCGCGAGCGCGTCGCGCGCGGTCTGGGCCACGCTCAACGATCCGTACTCGCCGAGCACCGCGACGCCGACCGATCCGGTGTTGAAGCCCTCGGCGTGCGCTCCGACGACGTTCTTGTCGATCCCCCCGAAGCGTCCCTCGAAGACCTTGCCGAAGCGATCGACGAGAAAGTTGTAGCCGATGTCGTTCCAGCCGTTCCCCTTGACGTGGTAGATCTCGATCGCGCGCACGATCGCCGCCGACTCGGCCGCGTCGTAGCCGTTGGAACCGGCCGTGTGGTGGACAATCGCGACCCGGATCGTGGAGGCGAAGCTCGGCTTCGCGCGCCGGATCGATTCGTCTGCCTTCCAGCTCGCGCGGGGCACGATCGCCGGCGAGCCGGCCCGCTGAAGCGTCCGGGCGGGCACGTACGAGGCAGGGCTGCGGACGAGGTGGGCACGAAGCCTGCTGACGCTCCCGGTCGTCCGGTACTCGATGCGGTTCGAGGCGCCAACCCACCAGGGGTTGCCGAGCCGCCAGCCACGCGTAGCGCCCCGCTCGGCGCTGCCGGCGTCGGGCCGATCCTCCTCCTCGGGTGCGGCCGCGACCCACGCGCTCCAGCGACCCGCGAGCGAGCGCGTCCTGAACTGGACAGCGCCCGACCCCCGCCAATGAAGGCCGACCAGATCGAAGGGGGTCGCCGGCGCGCTCGCGAGCGTCCTCGCGCCGTGCAGCGGAACCTCCCTGATCGTCATCGACGCCTCGCCGGCCCGTGACTCCGCTGGCAATAGCAGGGCGGCGAGGCAGGGGATGAGCAGGAATTTTTTCATGGTGACAGGCCCACAGTGGCGACGATCTTCTTCGCCGACAAGCGTTGTGCCCCTCGTTTGACCGAATCCTTACAGGAGGGGCGCAGGTACGATTCCGGTGCCGTGGACGCTCCCCTCGTGCGGGGTTCGACGCTTCTCCTCGCGGCTCTCGCCGCGGCGCTTGCGTTCTCGAGTACCGCCGGCGCTTCCGAGGGCCGCGTCCTCGTGGCCGAGTTCCAGAACGATGTCAACCCGGTCACCCAGGACTATTTGCTCGACGCGATCGAGCGCGGAGAGCGGGAGGGCTATGCCGCGGTGGTGATCGAGATGGACACGCCGGGAGGGCTCGGCTCCTCGATGCGCTCGATCGTGAGGAGGATCCTGGCCGCGCAGGTGCCCGTGATCGTCTACGTCGCCCCCGCGGGTTCGAGCGCCGATTCGGCGGGCGCCGTGATCGGGATGGCCGCGGACGTGCTGGCGATGGCACCGCAGACGAACATCGGCTCCTCGACGCCGATCACCACGGGCGGCGAGGACTTCTCGAAGGACCTGCGGCGTAAAGTCGTGAACGACGCCGCCGCCTACATCGGCGAGCTCGCGCGCGAGCATGGGCGCAACGTGAGCGAGGCGGAGCGGATGGTGCGCGAGGCGTCGAACCTCGGAGCGCGAGAGGCGCTCCGCCGGAACGTGACGGACGTCGTCGCGAGCGACTACGGCGACCTCTTTCGCCAGATCGACGGCGAACGGACTCGACCGAAGGGGCTGACCCTGGCGACGCCTGCTGGCACGGGCATCGACCGGATCGAGATGTCGACCTGGAAGCGGATCCTCGACGTCCTGATCGACCCGAACATCGTCGCGCTGATGCTCTCGCTCGGCCTGATCGGGATCGTGGTCGAGCTCTGGAACCCGGGCCTGATCTTCCCCGGCACCGTCGGTGCGCTCTCGCTGATCGTCGGGTTGTACGGACTTCAGGTGCTGCCGGTCTCCGCAGCGGGGGTGCTCCTGATGCTGCTCGCCGCCGCGTTCTTCGTCGCAGAGGCCTTCATCGTCAGTCACGGGGCGCTCTCGGTGGCCGGCGCCGTCACGTTCGTCGTCGGCTCGTTGCTCCTGTTCGACCCGGCAGGCGAGGCATATCAGGTCTCGATCCAGGTCTCGCTCGCGATCGCCCTGACCCTGGCGGGTCTCTTCGGCTTCGGGATCGCCAAGGCCGCGCGAGCGCGCAGCGCGCCGGCGGCGGTGGGAACGCATCGGCTCGTCGGCGAGGCGGCACAGGTGCGAGCAGGCGGGCTCGTATTCGTGGACGGCGAGCTCTGGCGGGCTCGCTCCGCTGACGGCTCTCCCCTCTCGGCCGGAGCCTCCGTGCGCGTACAGTCGGTGCAGCAGGAGGACCTCGAACTCGTCGTGACCAGTCCCGATCCGCCGAAAGGACCCGAATGATCACCCTGATCGCGCTCGCTGCTGTCGTCTTCATCCTCGTGATGTTCCTGTTCTCGGCGGTGAAGGTCGCACGCGAGTACGAGCGCGGTGTCGTCTTCCGGCTCGGGCGCCTGCTCCCGGAGCCGAAGGGTCCGGGACTCTTCATCCTGATCCCAGTGATCGACCGGATGGTCAGGGTCGACCTGCGCACGATCACGCTGAACGTGCCTCCGCAGGAGGTGATCACCAAGGACAACGTCCCCGTCCGCGTGAACGCCGTCGCCTACTTCCGGATCGTGGAGCCGAAGAATGCGATCGTCCAGGTCGAGAACTTCATGGTCGCGACCTCGCAGATCGCGCAGACCACCCTCCGCTCGGTGCTCGGCCAGCACTCGCTCGACGAGCTCCTCTCCGAGCGGGACAAGATCAACGTGATCCTCCAGAACATCATCGACGAGGCGACCTCGCCCTGGGGTGTCAAGGTCTCCGTCGTCGAGGTGAAGGACGTCGAGATCCCCGCGAGCATGCAGCGGGCGATGGCGCGCCAGGCCGAGGCCGAGCGTGAGCGGCGGGCGAAGATCATCGCCGCCGAAGGCGAGTTCCAGGCCTCGCAGAAGCTCTCGGAGGCGGCCGACGTGATGGCCAAGTCCCCGATGGCCCTGCAGCTGCGCTACCTGCAGACGCTGCTCGAGATCGGCGCCACGAACTCGACCACGATCGTCTTCCCAGCTCCGATCGACATGCTCACCGCCTTCATGGGCAAGGCGAGCGGCGGCACAGGCACGCCCTAACCGGCTCCGAACCGTTCGGCAACAGGCGGAGCCGCGAAGCGGTTCCCTCTAGGGGTCTTTGCGCGAGCGGAATCCGCTACTGCGGATTCTGCTCTTGCGCCGAGCGGAACCGCCGAGCAGCGTCGATCGCGGCGCCGAGGTTCAGGCCCTTGTCCTTCGCCTGCTTGATCAGCATCACGGTCTCGAGCGCCTCGATGTCGTAGATCCGCTGCTTCTTGCCCTTGGTCGGGATCTGCGCCTTGTTCGTCCAGTAGTCGAGCTGCATCTTGGAGATGCCCGCGATCTGACAGACCTGGCCCAGGTAGAGCTCGATCTTCTCGAGATGCTCGGACAGATTTACTGGTTCAAGTAGATCCAGCTGGTTGCTGTAAGCCATATTGATCCCTCTATCGGCAGGTAGCGCGACCCCTCAAGAGGGAGATATACACCGTTTTCCCGTTTTTTGGAAGCGCGGGCAGCAGCTTTCCGCAGGTTCCCGGCGAAGTTCACCCTTCAGGGGGAGGCCGCTCAGTCCTCGGCGCTGGGGGAAAAGCCGTCCTCGTCGAACTGGGGGTCGGCGGTCGGCTCGATCCCCGCCTCGAGCGCCGCGTTCGCCGCAGCCTCGATCGAAGCCTCCGCGCCCGTGTCGCTTTCGACGACCGGCGCGAGGCTGGAGACGATCTCGTCCCCCTTGAGACGCATCACGATCACGCCCTGGGTGCTCCGACCGGCGCGGCGAATCCCCTCGACAGGCATCCGGATCACGGTTCCGCCCGTCGAGATCAGCATCACGGCGTAGCCGTCGCGGACGACCCGAGCGCCGGCGAGCGAGCCCTTCGCCTCGGTCAGCTGCACCGTCTTCACCCCGAGGCCGCCGCGGCCCTTCTTCGGGTACTCGTGGAGGGGTGTCCGCTTGCCGTAGCCGTTCTCGGTCACGACGAGCAGGTCGGCGTCGTCCTCGGCCACGTTGACCTCGATCACCTCGTCGCCGGCGCGGAGGTTCATCCCCCGCACGCCGGAGGCGGAGCGGCCCATCGAGCGGACGTCGGTCTCGTGGAACCGGATCGCCTGGCCGGCGCGGGAGACCATGATGATGTCGTCGTCCCCGTCGGAAAGCCGGACGCCGATCAACTCGTCGTCCTCGCGCATCCGGATCGCGATGATCCCGTCGGCCTTCAGCGGCGTGTTGTACTCGAGGAACTCGGTCTTCTTGACGACGCCGCCCTTGGTCGCGAAGACGAGGTATTTCGACTCCTTGTAGTCGCGCGTCGCGATCACCGCGCGCACCGACTCGTCCTGGCGGAACGGGAGCAGGTTGACGATGGCGCGGCCCTTCGACTGGCGCGAGCCGAGCGGGAGCTCGTGCACCTTCAGCCGATAGACCTTGCCGACGGTGGTGAAAAAGAGGATGTAGTCGTGGGTCGAGGCGACGAAGAGATGCTCGATGAAGTCCTCGTCCTTCAGGTCCATCCCCATCACGCCCTGCCCGCCGCGGCGCTGCTCGCGGTAGGTGGTGACCGGAAGGCGCTTGATGTAGCCGGAGCGCGTGATCGCGATCACCATGTCCTCCTCAGCGATCATGTCCTCGAGCGAGAACTCGCCCTCGGCCGCGATGATCTCGGTCCGCCGGTCGTCGTTCTTCGTCCCGTAGATCGTCTTGATCTCGGAGAGCTCCTCGCGGATCAGGCCGTCGACCCGGGCGGGGTCGCCGAGGATCGCCCTGAGCTCGGTGATCCGCTCCTGGAGGTCGTTGAACTCGTCCTCGACCCGCTTGCGCTCGAGGCCTGTGAGGGCACGGAGACGGAGGTCGAGGATCGCCGTCGCCTGGATCTCGGAGAGCGAGAAGTTGGACATCAGGCTGGTGCGCGCGTCGTCGGTGTCGTTCGCGCCCCGGATGATCCGGATCACCTCGTCGAGGTTGTCGAGCGCGATCAGGTAGCCCTGGAGGACGTGCGCCCGGTCCTCCGCCTTGCGCAGCTCGAACTTGGAGCGGCGGGTGATGATCACCCGCTGGTAGTTCAGGTAGTGCGTGACGAGCTCGAGCAGCGAGAGCGTCTTCGGGACGTTGTCGACGAGGGCGACGGCGTTGTAGCCGAAGGTCGACTGCAGGGCGGTGTGCTTGAAGAGCTTGTTCAGGACGACCTGCGGGATCGCGTCGCGCTTGAGCTCGATCTGAATTCGCATTCCCGTGCGGTCGGAGTGGTCGGCGAGATCGGAGACCTCGGTGATCACCTTCTCCCCGACGAGGTCGGCGATCTTCTTGATCACGCCGGCGTCGCCGCCCTTCTTCACCCCGTACGGGAGCTCGGTGACGATGATCGCGTTCTTGCCGCCGCGCAGCTCCTCGATGTGCGCGCGGGCTCGCATCACGATCCGGCCCCGGCCCGTGCGATAGGCGTCACGGATCCCGCCGCGTCCGACCACGATCGCGCCCGTGGGGAAGTCTGGCCCCTTGACGTGCTTCATCAGGTCTTCGACGTTCGCCTCTGGCTTGTCGATCAGCTCCACGATCGCCCCCACGATCTCGCCCAGACGGTGCGGAGGCATGTTCGTCGCCATTCCGACCGCGATTCCCGAGGAGCCGTTGACGAGCAGGTTCGGGAAGCGCGAGGGGAGGACGTCCGGGACGCGGCGCGACTCGTCGTAGTTGGGGACGAAGTCGACGGTGTCCGCGTCGATGTCGCGGAGCATCTCGGTCGCGATCCGGGAGAGGCGCGCCTCGGTGTAGCGCATCGCCGCAGGCGGGTCGTCGTCGACCGAGCCGAAGTTCCCCTGGCCATCGACGAGCGGGTAGCGCAGACTGAACGGCTGCGCCATCCGCACGAGGGTGTCGTAGATCGAGGCGTCGCCATGAGGGTGGTACTTGCCCATCACGTCGCCGACGGTTGCTGCCGACTTCTTGTGCGGGCGCCCCGGCTGGAGGCCCGCCTCGTGCATCCCGAAGAGGACACGGCGGTGCACGGGCTTGAGCCCGTCGCGGACGTCGGGCAGCGCGCGCCCGACGATCACGCTCATCGCGTAGTCGAGATAGCTCGAGCGCATCTCCTGCTCGAGCTCGCGCGGCTCGATCCGATCGCCGCCGAGTCCGCCGGGGACGGTGTCACTCATCGGTCAGCCACCTAGACGTCCAGGAACCGAACGTCTCGTGCGTTCTCTTCGATGAAGGCGCGCCGAGGCTCGACCTGGTCGCCCATCAGCGTGGAGAAGAGCCGGTCGGCGGCAGACGCGTCCTCGACGTCGACCCGGATCAGGAGGCGGCGCTGCGGATCCATCGTCGTCTCCCAGAGTTGCTCCTCGTTCATCTCGCCGAGCCCCTTGAAACGCGAGAGTGAAAGGCCTTCCTTCGCGAGCTCGAGCGCCTCGATTCGCAGCGCGCCGAAGGTGCCGGCAGCGCGGTGCTTCTTGCCCGCGGTCAGCGAATAGGGAGGAGTTCCGACGACCTCGACGAGCTTCGCGTAGGCCTTGCGCAGGTTGGCGTAGATCGGGGATGCGACGAGATCGGCCGGAACGGTGATGTGCGTGGCGGCGCTCGTCTCGGTCTCGACCACCTTGACCTCGATCGATCCCTCGGCCCGGCCGAGAATCGAGAGCGCGTAGCCGTTGTCGACCGCCGCGACGACGGCGTCGTCGAGGTCGCCGATCGAGCCGAAGCTGGATTCGACGAGGCGGTGGGTGACCATGAAATCGGCCGGCCCGGCTCCGAAGTCGGCGCGTAGGCGGCCGAGCCAGCCTTCGAACTCGGTCAGCGCACGCACGAACCGGCCCCAGCGTGCCTCGGTCAACTTCAACTGCTCACCGCTGTGCGAGGTGATCTCGAGCTCGCCGACGCGTTCGCGGACCAGGAGCTCTTCGAGCTGCGAGTCCTTCTCGAAGTAGAACTCCTGGTTTCCGAGCTTGACCTTGTAGAGCGGTGGGACCGCGATGAAGATGTGGCCGCGATCGATCAGCTCGGGCATCTGGCGGTAGAGGAAGGTGAGGATCAACGTCCGGATGTGGGAGCCGTCGACGTCGGCGTCCGTCATCACGATCACCTTGTGGTAGCGGAGCTTCGCGATGTCGAACTCGTCCCCGAGCGACGTCCCGATAGCGGTGATCATCGCCTGGATCTCGTTGTTCGAGAGAACCTTGTTGATCCGGTTCTTCTCGGAGTTGATGATCTTTCCGCGCAGGGGGAGGATCGCCTGATAGGCACGGTCGCGGACCATCTTGGCGGAGCCGCCGGCGCTGTCGCCCTCGACGATGAAGAGCTCGGCGGCCTCGGGATCCTTGATCGAGCAGTCGGCGAGCTTGCCCGGGAGCGACATGCTCTCGAGCGCGCTCTTGCGGCGGGTCAGCTCGCGGGCCTTGCGCGCGGCCTGGCGGGCGCGCTGCGCCGAGATCGTCTTCGCGATCAGGAGCCGCGCGTCCTGCGGGTTCTCCTCGAGGAACTGGGCGAGCTTGAGGTTCACGACCTGCTTGACGAGGCTCTCGATCGGCGGGTTGCCGAGCTTCGTCTTCGTCTGCCCTTCGAACTGCGGGTTCCGGAGCTTGACCGAGATTACGGCGGCGAGCCCCTCGCGCACGTCCTCGCCCTCGAGGTTGTCCTCCTTCTCCTTCAGGAGCCCCTTCTCGCGCGCATATCGGTTGAGCGTGCCGGTCAGCGCGGCGCGGAAGCCGGAGAGATGCGTGCCGCCCTCGTGCGTGTTGATGTTGTTCGCAAACGAGAAGACCGACTCGACGTACGAGGTATTCCACTGCATCGCGACCTCGACCGCGCCGTCCGCGTTCTCGCCCTCGAAGTAGACGATGTGCTTGTGAACCGGGTCCTTCGAGTCGTTCACGTACGCGACGAAGTCCCTGATTCCGCCCTCGGCATAGAACTCGTGCCGGTCCTCGCCCTCGCGCTCGTCCACAAGAGCGATGCGCAGGCCCTTGGTGAGGAACGCGGTCTCGCGGAGTCGCTGGACGAGCGTCTGGGTCGAGAGCTCGAGCTGCTCGAAGATCTCGGCGTCGGGCATGAAGAAGATGGTCGTGCCGGTGTCGTCGGCGGTGCCCACGACTTCGACGTCGGTCTGGGGGACACCGCGAGAGAACTCCTGCCGGTAGAGCTTGCCGTCGCGTCGGACCTCTGCGACGAGTCGCTCCGAAAGCGCATTCACGACCGAGACGCCGACGCCGTGGAGGCCGCCGGAGACCTTGTAGCCGTCGCCGCCGAACTTGCCGCCCGCGTGCAGCTTGGTCAGGACCACGGTCAGCGCGGACTCGCCGGTGTCGGCCATCGCGTCGACCGGGATGCCCGAGCCCCAGTCCTTGACCGTGACGGAATTGTCCGGATGGAGGGTCACCTCGATCCGCTCGTTCCGGCCGGCCAGCGCCTCGTCCACGGAGTTGTCCACGACCTCGTAGACCAGGTGGTGGAGGCCGCGGGGACCGGTCGAGCCGATGTACATGCCCGGACGCAGCCGGACGGGTTCGAGGCCCTCCAGAACGGTGATGTCTTTGGCGGTGTAGTCAGTTTCGGTCATGAAAAAAGCCCTGCAAATGAAGCTTTTGCGGGCACAAGCAAGTGTATCAGAAATCGCGGTCGGAGTGGGCCTCGCGGCGGCCCCGTGCGAGGCTCGCGGCGGCGGCCCGGGCGACGATCTCGCGCAGCTCCGCGTCCTCGATCCCGGCCGCCAGGAGGACTCCTTCGGCGGCGTCCTCGGGACCAACCTCAGGAGGTGTCGGCACCCGCTCCTCGGCGGGTGCCGCAGCCTCTGCGGGCACGGGGCCCGGAACGAACCGGATCGTCCGCGGAGCCTCCTCGCCGACCTCGTCGCGGAGGCGTCCGAGGATCTCCCCGGAGAGCATCCCGAGCTGGAAGGCCCAGACCGAGTCGGTGGTGTGGACGATCAGGGTGCCGTCGCGGGCGAGCCGGGAAGGCCATGCGCGCCGCGCGTTCTCCTCACCGACCGCGGCCGGCCACGCCCGCACGTAGGCGACCATGTCGCCACCCATCCCGATGTCAGCCGGCCCGAACCGGCGCAGCTCGCGTTTGACGTGTCCGTCCAGCCTGTCCATCACGAAACCGAGACCATCAGCCGACGGTCACGGAGCCGGGGGTGACCGCGAGCAGCTGCGCGGGCTCGAGGGGAAGCGCCTCTGCGCCGGTCGCAGTGACGATCGTCTGCCCGACCCGGCCGATCCGTTCGGCCAGAGTGCGCCGGCGGGTCGCGTCGAGCTCCGAGAGGACGTCGTCGAGCAGGACGAGCGGGGCGACCCCGCGCCGCTCGGCGAGAACCTCCGCCTCGGCGAGCAGGAGCGAGAGCACCGCGAGCCGCTGCTCGCCCTGCGAGCCGAAGCTCCGGAGCTCGCGTTCGCCCGAGCGGACGGTCACGTCGTCCAGGTGCGGACCAAGGCCGGTGATCCCACGCTCGACGTCCCGGTCGAAACGCGACTCGAGGGCCTCCACGGTCGGCGGCTCCCCCGTCGCAGAGAGCGTCGCGTCCGGAAGCCCGAGCTCGTCGGCCCGCTCCGCGAACGCGGGCGCGAGCAGGTCGATCGCCTCGACCCGGGCGGCGACGAGCTGCGACCCGAGGGTCGCGACCTGCTCGGTCCAGGGCGCCACGGTCTCGCGGCTCGAGAGCCGCAGGCCAACTCTGCGGAGAGCGGCGTTTCGCTGGCCGACCGCGGCCGCGTAGTCGACCGGCAGCGACTGGCGATTCGGAAGCAGGCGGGAGAGCGCGCGGTCGAAGTACGCGCGCCGCGCCGCGGGGCCGCCCTTGACGACCGCGAGCCGGTCGGGCGTGAAGACGAGAGTGGAGACCTCCGTCCGGAGCTGCTCCGCCGAGCGAAGGGCGGCGCCGTTCACTTTCGCGCGCTTCCCCTGCTGCGGCTGCAGCGTCACCTCGAGCTGGACGGGCCTGCCCGCTCGATCGCCGGTGAGGGCGACCCTGGCTCCATCGGCGCCGAGGCGGACGAGCTGGGCGTCGGCCCGAGTCCGCGGCGAGAACCCCTGGGTCCCGACGTGGAGCGACTCGAGCAGGTTCGTCTTCCCAGCCCCGTTCGAGCCGGTCACGAGCACGAGCCCCGGTTCCAGCTCGAGCTCGAGGCGGGCGTAGGAGCGAAAGTTGCGGAGCGAGACCGTCCGGACGATCAGCGCCGGCTAACCGGCGAGCCTGATCGGCATGATCAGGTAGGTGAAATCCCCGGCCGGGTCGACGAGGATCGCCGGTCGCAGTGGGTTGATCAGCTTCACGAGGACGTCGTCGCCGAGGATCGAATCGACGCCGTCCCGGAGGAAGTCGGCGTTGAACCCGATCACGAACTCCTCGCCCGTGTAAGGCACCGGCAGCGACTCCTTCGCCTCGCCGACGTCCTGGGTCTGGGCCGACACGGTCAGCTCGCCTTCGGCGAAGCGAAGACGGAGCGGCGAGTTGCGCTGGGCCATGACCGAGACCCGGCGCACGACGTCGCCGAGCTCCGCCCTGGCGACCGTGAGCTCGACCTCGAAGGTCTCGGGGAGCAGCTGGCGGTAGTTCGGGAACTGGCCGTCGATCCGACGCGTGGTCAGCCACGCGTCTCCGGTTCCGAAGACCACGTGGTTCTCGTGCACGCCGAGCTCGATCGTCTCGGCGCCGCCCGCGAGCCGCGAGAGCTCCTGGAGCGCTCTGGCCGGGATGATCGCCTCGAGCTCCGGCGCGTCACCGCCGAGATCGGTTTCCTTGACGGAGAGTCGGTACGAGTCGGTTGCGACCATCACGAGCTTGCCGGCCTCGAAGCGCACGAGGATCCCCGTCAGGACGGGGCGCGACTCGTCGCGCGAAGCCGAACGGGCGACCCGGTCGATCGTGTCGAGCAGCGCCTCGCGATCGATCGCGTGCAGCTGGGCCTCGATCGCCGGCAGGCGGGGAAAGTCTTCGGCGGCATACGTGTTCAGCCGGTAGCTCGCGGTGCCCGAGGCGATGTGCGCGACACCCTCGTCCGGGCGGTACTCGAGCTTGACCTCGCTCTCCGGCAGCAGGCGGGCGAGATCGACGAGGAGCTTTCCGGGGATCACGACCGCGCCGTCGCCTTCGACCTGGGCGTCGAGGGTCGTTCGCAACGAGACCTCCATGTCGGTGGCGGCGAGCGAGAGGGTGCCCCCTTCGGCGGTGAGGAGAATTCCCGAGAGAACCTGAACCGTGCCTCGGCTCGAGACGGCGCGCGAGACGACGCCGAGCTTCGCGACGAGCTCGTCCTTTGCCACGGTGATCTTCATTCCCATGCCTGGGCTCGGGACAGCTGCCTCTTCGATCTCGATCTCCGACTCCTCCATCTCTGTCACGTGGCTCTGTGCCTCTCCTCCGGGCTCCACGGTCTCCGCCTCTGACTTGATCATTCTTCTTTAAATCCTCTCGTAGCAGTCATAGGGAGTGTGGACGACGGGGAAGACGGCATCGCCTGGGGCCACGAGCCGGTTTGCGCGGTGGGTCCACGCGGTGGACAAACGGGAGCTTCGCACAGGACAAACCATGTTCAGAGAGGTTTCCACAGAAATCATCCGGCTTGCTTGATCCGTGCGGTCAGTTCCTGCACAAGGTTGTACACAGAGCGATCCTCTCGAATCATCCCCTCGATCTTGGCGTTCGCGTGCATCACGGTCGTGTGGTCGCGGCCGCCGAACTCCTTCCCGATCTTGGGAAGCGAGGAGTCCGTGAGCGCGCGCGAGAGATACATCGCGACCTGGCGCGGGTAGGCGATCGCCTGGGAGCGCTTGGCCGAGCAGAGCTCGTTGATCGTCATCCCGAAGCGCTCGGAAACGGTTTCCTGAATGCTCCTGATCGAGATCTCGACCGCTTGGCCCTGCGGGAAGACGTCCTTGAGCACGTCCTCGGCGAGCTCGACCGTCATGGGCCGGCCCGTGAGTGAGGAGAAGGCGACGACGCGCGTCAAGGCCCCCTCGAGCTCGCGGATGTTCGTCGTCACGCGCTCGGCGACATAGGTGAGGACGTCGGGGTCAGGGACGTGGATCTGGTCCGTCTTCACCCGCTTGCGCAGGATCGCGATTCGCGTCTCGAGGTCCGGCGGCTGGATATCCGTGATCAGGCCCCACTCGAACCGCGAGCGCAGGCGCTCCTCGAGTGTCGCGATCTCTTTCGGGGGCCGGTCGGAGGAGAGCACGATCTGCTTGCCGGCCTCGTAGAGCGTGTTGAACGTGTGGAAGAACTCCTCCTGCATCCGGTCTTTGCCCTCGAGGAACTGGACGTCGTCGACGAGGAGCACGTCATACGTCCGGTAGCGCTGCTTGAACCCCTCGATCCGCTTGTCGCGAAGCGAGTTGATGAAGTCGTTCATGAACGTCTCGCTCGTCACGTAACGCGCAGTCAGGCCGTTTCCGTGCTCACCGACGTACTGGCCGATCGCCTGGAGCAGATGCGTCTTCCCGAGCCCTGTCGAACCGTAGATGAAGAGCGGGTTATAGGCCTGGGCGGGCGCCTCCGCGACCGCGAGCGCGGCGGCGTGGGCGAAGCGGTTGGACGAGCCGATCACGAAGAGGTCGAAGGTGTACTTCCCGTTCATCCCTCCGGACGCGGCCGGCTCCGGGGGGCGCACGAGCACAGGAGCCTCGTCCGTGTCGGAGCGGTCGCCCTCGACCGGCGCCGCGGGCGCGAAGTCGCGCACAGTGAGCCTCACGCTGCGCTCGTGCCCGGTCGCGTCCTTGACGGCGGCACGGATCAGACCGAGGAAATGACCTTCGATCCACTCCCGGGTGAAGTCGTTCGGAACCGCAAGGGTGAAGGCGTCGTCGGAGAGCTCCGCGCCGCCCGCCTCGGCGAACCAGGTGCCGAAAGTCTGTTCGTTGAGCGCCCCCTTGAGCCGGCCCGAAACCTCTTCCCACAGGCTGTCCGCAGTCAGCTCGATCTGGTGCTCCACGCCGACGCGACTCCTTTCACAGCTCGTAGGGAACGGCGAGCATACCAGCGTCCGCGAGGCGTCTCAACCCGGCCGAACGGAGACAAAACACCTTCCGAGCAGGGATTTTTCGACGTCCACACAGTTATCCACACCTGGGGAGAACCTGTGGGTTGCAGTCGGTCGCGGTGCCCGTTTGCGGCCCTTTCCCCGTCGCGCCTCCCCTGTGGAAAACGGGTTCGCGCAGGTGTCGTCTATACTTTTCGCGCCCGCCACCCGGCGGCTTTTTTCCGAGCGGAAGCGACTCTCACCGTGAAACGCACCTATCAGCCCAACGTCCGGCGGCGCAAGCGCAAGCACGGCTTCCGTGCCCGGATGTCCACGGGCGCCGGCCAGGCGATCCTGAAGCGCCGCAGGGCGAAGGGCCGCAAGCGGCTCTCTGCCTGACGCCGACCCGGCACCGATTCCAGGAACCGCGATCTCCAAGGACACAGCGCAGCGCCGGAACCGCCTCTCCCGCTCCCGGGACTTCGACGCCGTCTACCGGCAGGGACGCTCCACGACGACGCGCTACCTCGTCCTCTACTGGTTCCCGCGGGCCGAGGACGACGACGCGACCGAGCCGAGACTCGGGCTGGCCGTGCCGAAGTCCGTCGGAAACGCCGTCGTTCGCAACCGGGTCAAGCGCCAGCTGCGCGAGACCTGGAGTGAGCTCCTGCCGCTCGCAAAGACGACTCACGACTACGTTCTGGTCGCCCGTCCCGGGCTCGCCGAGCCCGCAGATACCCGCGGACAGGCGTGGCTCGTCGAGCAGGTGACCGAAGTGCTCGAGAAGGCGACGACGTGAGGATCCTCGGGATCGGCCTCGTGCACGCCTGGCGCCAGACACTCGGGCGGCTGACGCCTCCGGACACCTGCAAGTACCACCCGAGCTGCTCTCAGTACGCGCTCGACGCGTTCGCAAAGCACGGGCTCGTGAAGGGCTCTGCGAAGGCAGGCTGGCGTCTCCTCCGCTGCAACCCGTGGAGCCACGGCGGAGTCGATTACGCGTGATCCTCGCCGGCATCCTCAGCCCGCTCGAAGACCTGCTCACGTGGGCACTGACGAACCTGCACGAGACGGTCGGCCTCTCCTGGGCCTGGTCGATCGTCGCGCTCGTCGTGATCGTGCGAATGCTGCTCGTACCGCTGACCGTGCGCCAGATCCACTCGATGCAGAACCTCCAGGTCCACGCGCCGGAGATGAAGGCCCTGCAGACGAAGTACAAGCACGACCGCCAGAAGATGAACCAGGAGCTGATGGCGTTCTACAAGGAGAATCAGATCAACCCGGCCGCGTCGTGCCTGCCGATCGTGGCCCAGATCCCGATCTTCATCGGCCTCTTCTTCGTCCTCCGGGGGTTCGAGAACGAGATCTTCCCCGCCTACCAGGCGAAGGGCGAGGGCACGGGCGACCTCGAGTGGCTGAACCTCGTCCACATCATCGACAACACGAAGGTCGGCTGGGGCCCGCTCCTGATCGTCTTCTACGCGCTCAGCCAGCTGACCTCGTCGTACCTGATGTCCGCGACGATGCAGCCGGCCCAGCGCGCGCTGATGCTGATCCTCCCGATCGCCTTCATCCCGTTCGTGCTCAACTTCCCTGCCGGCCTGATGCTCTACTGGCTGACCACGAACCTGTGGACGACGGGCCAGGGGCTGATCACGCGGAAGCTGACCCCCAAGCGGGAGCCACCGCCGAAGAAGAGCTCGCGGACGCCACCGAAGGAGGCTGCCCAGGCCGTCGCCGCGCCGGCGAAGCCGAAGCCGACGCCGCAGCAGGTCCGCAAGGTCAAGCGGAAGAAGGGCGCCCGGCGGTGAGCGGAGCCGACGGATGACCGAGGTCTCCGTCGAGGCGACCGGCGAGACCGTCGGGGAGGCGAAGTGGGCGGCCCTGCGGGAGCTCGAGCGGAAGCGGCCGGGCCTCGACAAGGCGGAGGTTCGCTTCCAGGTCGTGAGCGAGGGGGAGCGTGGCCTCCTCGGCGTCGGCTATGAGCCGGCGCGCGTGCTCGCCTCCGTCGAGGACGACAGGCTCTCGGAGGCGAGCCCGTCGTCGGGGCCCGCCGCAGGCGAGAGCGCGGACGGGGCCCGGCTGCGCGAGCTCGTCGACCGGATCACGGCCGAGATCGGGGTCCGCTGCTCGATCGAGATCAGCGAGTCGGACGAAGAGCTCCGCGCCACCTGCGAGGGGCACGAGCTCGGGATGTTGATCGGCAAGCACGGGCAGACGATCGATGCGATCCAGTACCTCGCAAGCGCCACCGTCTACCGGGGCCGCTACGACGAGCGGAAGCGGATCGTGGTCGACGCCGCCGGCTATCGGGCCCGACGCCAGACGTCGCTCGACGCGCTGGCGTCGCGGCTTGCCGAACAGGCCTCCGCGACCGGCCTCCGGGTCGAGCTCGAGCCGATGACCGCGGTCGAGCGGAAGATCGTGCACGAGCGGCTGAAGGACGATCCCGAGATCGAGACGCTGAGCGAGGGGACGGAGCCGAACCGCTACGTCGTGATCGTGCCTCGCAACATTGCCGTCTGACCTCCTCGAGCGCTGGCTCGACGCCGTCGTCGCGACTCCGGGTCTGACGGGACTGAAGGATCGCGCGGAGGCGCGTCGCGTGCTCCTGGACGACGCCCTCGCCGGCGCGGAGCTCGTCGCGGGCTTCGACGGCTCGATCGTGGACGTCGGCTCCGGCGGCGGCACTCCGGGGATCCCGCTCGCAGTCTCGCTCCCGGACCGCCGCGTCACGCTCCTCGAGGCGGAGCGCCGGAAGGCCGAGTTCTTGGAGCGCTGGGTCGAGGAGCTCCCGAACCTGAGCGTCACGTGGGGTCGGGCCGAGGAGCAGCCGCTCGAGACCCACGGCATCGCGGTCGCGAAGGCGCTGGCGCATCCGCCGACCGCGGCGGAATGGTGCCTACCTCTCGTCGGCGTCGGAGGCGCGGTCGTCCTGTGGGTCGGCCCCAGCGTCGAGCCGGAGCGGGTTGCCCTCGTGGCCGAACGGTTGGCCGGAGAGCTTTTTCAGAGCCCGCCGGGCTTCCTCGTCCTGCGCAAGACGGGCCCGACCCCGCCCGGCTTTCCTCGTCGTCCCGGCGTCGCGAAGAAGCGCCCGCTGGCCTAGCTCGTGCTGCGGCTCAGGGTCAGATAGCCGGGTCTCTCCTCGTAGCCGAGCGAGCGGTTGATCGCCCGCATCGCCGCGTTCTCCGCGTTCGTCTCGGTCTCGAGTCGCCCGGCGCCCGCAGCCTGGGCGTACTCGGCGGCTCGCACCTTGAGCGCGCCGCCGATCCCTCGCCCGCGGAACTCGGGTGCGCCGCCGGTGATCGCGTTCCACGCCTGCTCGCCCGAGTGCCCGACTGCGGCGAGCCCGACGAAGCGGCCGCCGGCTTCGGCGAGGATCTGACCTTCGGCGTCGAAGCCGCTGCTCTGCGGCACGATTCCGAGCCAGGTCTCGTAGGGAGGGAAGCCGCCGGCCGAGGAGGGGTCGTCGAGAGCCGCTACCCGGTTGATCTCGTAGAGAGCGCGCAGCGCCCGCTCGTTGAACCCGTGCTGCTCGGCGAACTGGAGTCCGCGCGGGCGATCCTCCCGTACGTCGACCCACAACTCGGCCACGGGTTCTCCGGCGAGGAGCTCCTCCAGTCGTGCTGCGAGCGCGGATCCGACCCCAATCCCGCCCGGTTCCGCGAGCACGTGGACGTGGTAGAGACCGGCCGGCTGGGAGGGAAAGCGAATGCACGTCGCGACCCCGACCACCGTCCCTCCACGCTCGGCGACGAACCGGCGCAGGAGCTTTCCGGGAACGACCCGGGCGTGCTCTTCGAGGAGCTCCCACGCCTCCACCGGCTCGGCGCCGTGGAGGGTCAGGAGCGCTGCGACGCTCTCGAAGTCCCGCGCGGGATCCGCGTCGCGCACCACCGTTTCCACGGTCGGACTCTAGCCGCCCCCCTCTCTAGTCTTGGGGGATGTCCGGCACCATTTACGCGCTCGCGAACCAGAAGGGCGGGGTCGGTGAGACGACAACCGCGGTCAACCTGGCGGCCTGCCTCGCCGAGGCGGGGGAGCAGGCGCTCCTCGTCGATCTCGACCCGCAGGCGAATGCGACCTCCGGGCTCGGCGAGAAGGCGAACGGCACCTCGAGCTACGACCTTCTGGACGGCGCTTCCGTCGCCGAGACCGCCCGGCCGACCCGGTTCGCGAATCTCG
>Ga0136611_10000042_pt1 | contig 68054 bp, 61 predicted proteins | sample AntDrymUQ2232306_2_FD_106645 | JGI IMG/M metagenome (GOLD analysis project Ga0136611, IMG submission 106645) | Polar desert sand microbial communities from Dry Valleys, Antarctica - metaG UQ223 (23.06) | ecosystem: Environmental > Terrestrial > Soil > Desert | place: Antarctica: Dry Valley... | reverse complement strand
GATTCGTGGTGAGGGCAAGGTCGGGGTGCACGGTGTGTCTCTGGATGGCAACGGCGTCGTTGGTGAAGGTGTGGGCGGCTATGGTGGCCTCTTCAAGAGCTCCCGCGCTCAGATCCGTCTGGCCCCGAATGCCCGCATTGGCAAGCCAACCACCGGTGCACATTATGTTGGTGAACTGTACCTCGACAAGGCAGGCACGTTGTTCATCTGCACCGTCGCAGGGACACCGGGAACCTGGCGCAAGGTCAGCACGACGACTGCCTGATGGTTGTCAGGCATACGCCTGATGCCTGTGGATCATCCCCACGCGCATCGTTATGTCTGTCGATGTATCATGTGCTCCTAGACCGTCCACACAGCTCAAGGAGCACTGCATGGCTGACTCCGACCAGATCCTCCGCGACCTCATCGCCCGCGTCGATGTCCTCGAGCAGGAGAACCGAGCCCTGCGTCATGATCGCACAACGGCACTGGCATCCCCAGCGATAGCTGCACCCCAGGCGGCGAAGCTGGAGCAACTGAGTCGACGCTGGGTATTGCGACGTGCTGCCCGGGCAACCGCAGCGACCGTCGTCGCCGGTGCCCTCGTCTGGCACGACACCCGAGACACGATTGGCGGCCACAACCGCCAAAACACCTACACCGATGGCGTGTATACCCATGTCGTTTCGACGAGCAACTGGCTCGATGCGAAAAACTCCGGAAGCAGCCTCTATCCGGCAGTAAAAGCGCTGAGCACCGGCACCGCGCCAGGTATCCTTGGCGAGAATTCTGGTGGAGGTATTGGTATCCGCGGGGAGGGCAACATCGGGATGCATGGTATCTCGAACGTGACCGGTAACGGTGCTGTCTGGGGCCAGCACACCGGCACCTCGGGCATCGGTGTGGTTGGGGACGGGGTCGGCACGCTTACTTCCAGCGTGCTGGGCCGTAATCCCAACGGATCTGGTGTGCGCGGGGACGGCGCGGTCGGCGTGCACGGCACCACGCCCATCACTGGTAACGGCGCCGTCTACGGTCAGCACCTTGGGACGGGCAACGGGGGTGGTGGGTGACGGGGCCGGCGCGGCCTATGTCGGGGTGCTGGGCCGCAACGCGACGGGCATCGGGGTGCGCGGCGAGGACAAGACTGGGGTGCACGGTGAGAGCGGCACCGCCAATTGGGGCGCGGTCACGGGCAAGCACACCGGCATCGGGTATGGCGTGGTGGGCGATGGAGGCGGCGCCACCGAAGCAGGGGTACTGGGCCGCAACAGTGGAGGGCACGGGGTGCGTGGTGAGGGCACGGCCGGCGTGGTTGGCGTATCGTCAACCGATGGCTGGGAAGGTGTCTACGGACAGCATACTGGGTCGTCTGGCTACGGCGTCGTTGGTGACGGGACGGGAACGGCTGCTGGCGTTCTTGGTCGCAACAGTGCTGGTGAGGGTCTACGTGGTGAAGGGATCAAGGGCGTGTATGGCGTTGGGACTGTAGGTGTCCACGGTGTATCAGCTGCAACCAACAGCAGCGCACTTCTCGGTGAGGCCATCGGTGCCGCGGCTGGTGTCAAGGCGACGAGCCAGAGTGGATACGGTGCCGTCATCAGTGGCGGGAAAGCACAACTGCGCCTCGTCCCGCGCACGAAGATCGGGAAGCCAACGACCGGGAGTCATCAGATCGGGGAACTGTCGCTTGACAAGGTCGGGTCACTGTTCATCTGTACCGCAGCTGGGACACCCGGCACCTGGAAGACCGTGACGGTGAGTTAGCCGATGGCGATCACGGCGATGGATCAAGTGCGGACCGCCGTGGTTCAGCAGCACGACGATGTCGCCCTGGTCGCCCTGTGGTTCCATGGTCAGCCAGCAACGACCACCCGTGCCTTATACCCGCGAGATCGAGCGCTTCCTGTTGCGTGCGTTACATTTACGCTGGATGCCAGAAACGCCATGAGGAGGAGGGTAGAACCACTCTCCTCCTCATGACTCATCGCATCGTGTTCGACTGCCGCTGCCGCTCCATGATCTCGTGCATGTGTGTCGTGCTACGGGCTTGAATGCGGCTCCGTCGATCGACCTGTTCCCCGAACTCGCTGTCATGCCTACGCGATACTGCTGTCGGAACCGTCGTCCTCGCGGACCACGATCACGATCGCGCCCGCGCAGGTGCGGAGCTGCTCGGAGGAGAGCTGTTCGACGCGGTACAGGGCGGCCAGGTCCTCTCGCCGTGCTGGCGCTGCGTTATCGCGCATCGGGCAAGCGCGAGTGCCGACGACGCGGCCCCGTGCTGGCCGCACCACGACAGCAGCACGTCGTACGCGTGCAGCTGCGTCGTCGCGAATACGGCGGCTCGGACTATCGCCCGCTGACGTGGGACTCGAAGACCATCTCGTCAGGCAAAGAGCGCGGCATGTCCGCGCGTCATTGGACGAGCCGGAGCGTGCTGAACACATCGACATCGACCTTCGTGCCGTTCGATGCCGTCCGTTTCGTGCCGAGCACGCGGATCTCCAGCGTGTGCGTCCCGCTCGTCAGGCCGTTGTTGACGAAGGCGACCGTGCGGGTCAGGTTGGGCGCGAACAGGTCCAGACTCGCCCGCCTGGTGCCGTCGATCCACACCTCCGCCTTGCCGCGATCCGGCCCCTTCGTCGTTGTCCACGAGACATGACTACCGTTGAACTGGAAGCGCGCCTTCGCCCCCGTGGCGTCGTTCACCCGATATACCACCGCCGTGAGCACCAGACAGTGTGCGCTGGCTCCAGGTCTGGCCCTGGCTGCCATTGATATACGTGATGCAGTTGATCGTGACCGTTGCCGAGCAGACTGTTTGCTCCTCGTATGCTCCCACCCGGAACGACGGCCCGAGCGCAAACGCACTCGCGTTGCCGGCCCTATCGATCGAGCGCACGCGGAACTGATACACGCCAGGTGCGAGCGTCAACGTCGCCTGTTTCGCTCCGGCGGCCGGTAATGGGACGTTGGTGAACGCCCCTGCGTTCTGACTGCGTTGCAGCTCATAGCGCGCGACGCCGCTCAGCGCATCTCTGCCCGACCAGTTCAGGATGACGCGCACATTGCTGGAGAGGATCGACGTAGCCAGCGTCTGCACGGGTCGCGTCGCGGTCGGCGGCGTCTTGTCGATCCGGACGACGCGCGTTTTCGTCCCTTCAACCTGCCCGACGTTGTCCGTCGCGAAGAAGCTCAACGTCGTGACGCCCTGTTGCGTCAGGCTCAGCGGAACGACATCGGTGAACACGGCGGTATCCGGAATCGTGTGCGCGCCGCTGGCACGGTAGGTGATCGAGCGTACGCCCGATCCGTCCTGATCGTCGCCGGTCAGCGTCACGAGGGCGTTGGCATTGACCCAGCCGCTCGCACTCGGCACTGGCGCAACCGTCGTCCGCGTGACTGGCGGAGCCGAGTCGGTTTCGAGCGTCAGGCTCCAGCCGTTGATCGTGCCATTATCCTTCGAACGGCTGTCGTGCGCGTAGAGTGACCAGACACCGTTTGGTTCGCTGCCGCGAAATGAAGCCAGGGTATTGCCGTACGGTCCGCCAGGTGCCGGAGCGGGGTATTCATCAGGCAGAGCGCCAAAGGGGTTGTAGTTCGTAGGCTTGTACCGACCAGACGGTGGAATCGTATCGATCGGCAGAAAATACGTTGCCGCGTCGTCGAGAACCAGCGTCAGGTTGTTGGTATCACTGGGTCCAATAGCATCGGACATGATCACGACGCCGACACCAGCCGGGTTGACCAGCAGGATGTCGAGGTCTCCGGGATACGCATGCGTGATTCCGTTCAACCCCACGGTGACGCGGTTGACCTTGCCAGTGAAACCCGAGACGGCAATCGATGACGGATACAGGTCAGCGGGACCAAGACCGGAGAACGTCATCGTTGTTGCATTCGATAGTGTGACGCCATCGGTGATCTTCAGGCTCCAGCCAGTCACGCCCCCCGAACACCCCCGCGTGATCCGTTCCGAAACGACATACAGTGACCAGGCGCCGTTCGCGGTGGCACCCTGGAACGGTGCCAGGCTGCTGCCATGCGGCCCAACCGGAGCCGGCCCGGGAAACACGTCGCCAGGCTGGTAGTCGGTCGGGAGATAGAACCCATCGCTGAACGAACTATCAGCGGGAACCTGCACAAATGCGGCATCTGAGAACGTCAGTGAGACAGACCCGCTGTTGGCGTCTCGTGGAACATCGGAGAAGAGGACGACGCTCTGACTGCCCGGCCCCACTAGCAGAATATCGAGGCTCTCCCACGATGCGCCGATAAAGTCGCAATCGTAGCGCAGTCCGGTCAGTGTCACGCTCATCTCCAGCACTGTCCCAGAGAGGCCAGCCACGTCGATCGTCGACGGGTATGGGTTGCCAGCTCGGGACGACACGCCGACTCCGCCGTCGCTGGCGAACGTCCGCGTCGTCGCCTGGGCCGCTGGCATGGCGAAGGGAGACCGCGGCACGGCGGACGCCACCACCAGCCCCAGCGTGACGGTCACGACCAGCCCAACCCGCAGGAAACGCAACCAGAATCGTGTCAGCATGCCGCACGCAGCCTTTCAGCGTGGAATGGCCCGCCGGCGCGGGCCGGAGGCCGCGCGCGCGAGCGTGATGCGAAAGCGAGACGAGAGCGACCACACTAGTCGCCAGAGGCGGAAACGATTGACACCGGTCCAACGGACTACCCCGAGTCTACGCCCGAATCCCGCGCCTGTCGATGCTAAGAGCGTCTTTCAGAACCGGCTCGAGTCCTGCGGGGCGAGGGCAGGAGCAGGAGCGTTCCTCACCCTCGGCTGCGCGCTGATCTGCTTCAACCACCTGCCGCGTGCGTATGGGGTATAAAAGGCACTTTTCGCTGGCATCCACGGCTGCCAACGGAATCAGCATGCGCAGCATGACCGGAATTTCGGCCTACAACGCCGCAACGGCACGCGCTGTGTCCGGTGCTGATTCACCGCTGTCGTAACGGTATGGCCAGGGGTGGCGGTCGTGCGTGGACGTCGCGTCACGCACCGCCCGTTGTCGCCCCTCGATGTCGAAGCACGCCAGCTGATTGTCGCGAAGCAGCTGGGTTGCCCCGTCCATCGCCTGTCGTGTGTTCATGAAGCCATCAGCCACTTCTTCCTCAAGAGCCCTGGTGAGCCAGCGACGCATCTGCACGGCGTAGGCATAGGCCATTGAGGGCGTCGTCGTATCGTCGCCAAAGGCAAAAAGTTTGTTCAGTGGGACGGCATGCAGGAACCGACGAACGAAGTCCTTGCTTGCAAATGGATTGAGTGCCCACGCCCAGCACAGGTCCACATAGACGTTGCCGAAGTGCTTGGCCAGGGCAATCAGCTCGTCGCTGTACGGATAGGCGATGTGCAACAGGACGAAACGCGCGTCCGGATACTCCATCAGGAGTGGCGCGAGATGCCCCGCTCGCAATTGGTCGACCGGCATGGCCGTGCCGAGTTGCCCCGTTTGCGCGAGATAGCCGGTATGGAGTTTGATCGGCAGCTGGTACTCGCTGGCCAGTTCCACCCCGCGTGCCAGGCACCAGTCGCCGAGGCACAGCCGAGCCTCCGATTGTGGGTCGTCGCTCCCCGGACCGCCCCTGAGTATCGCCTGCACCGCCCGCTCGGCGTCGGCGTCCGTTCGCTTCTGCCATGCCAGGGTGCGTACGTAGGCGTGCTGGGATTTCACCGCGATGGAGAGTGGGGCACATCGGGTAAACAATGCCTCCATCGACTGCTCCAGTGTGGCGAGATTCCGGATCGACACGCCGGTCGCTGCTTCGATGACCGGATCTTCGATCGTGCCGATGATGAACCGGCGCAACGAGAGATCGCGGAGGAAGAACGGGGCGGACGGTCGGGAAAGGTCGATCACGTCGAGTCCCAGATCCGTCTGGACGTGATCGAGCTTCGCACGGTCGCGCAAGAGAGCGACACACCCACCTTTGCGCTGCAACGCCTGTATCCGCTTCTGCCCCGCACGAATGGTTGTCTCGGTCAGCTCCTCGATCTCATACAGGTCACGAGCGGCGATGCGAACCGCCTCACCGTACCCGGTGAACTGGGCCATGGTCCAGGCGGCCGCCACATCGGCGAAGCGACCTTCAAGACCCTCGTTGCTGCTGCCCGTGAGGTGGTCAACGGCGTCGAGCGAGGCACCAGCGATGATCAGGTCCGACGAGCTATACCATCCGAAGAGGTCGCTAAGGATGTCAGGTGCATTCGGTCCCTCCCAGGCATCATCGCCCGGCAGATGGGTATGTGTATCGATCACTGAGAGGTTGGCAATGTGGTCGGCAATCTCGCTCGGCATCGGTCCTCCGTTTCACCGCTGCTTTGTCTCGTGATCGTCGTCGCAGGCTGCGGCAGTAGTCCGACAATACGGTAACCCGAAACGTGGCCGCCCGGCCCGGCACGCCCGCACATACAAGCACCAACTCACCGGGGCCATACGACGCCCAACCCATCCCCTGTTGCCTGTTGCCTACCCCCTACATCACGTTCCCGCCGTTCGGCCCGAGCATCTGACCGGTCAGGAAGCCGGAGGCATCCGACGCTAGGAACAGGGCGGATTCGGCCACGTCACGCGGCTCGCCGAAGCGGCGCAGCGGCAGGGTATTGACGCGCTGCTGCCGCGCCTCGTCGTCGGGATAGACGCCCGCGTTCATATTCGTCACGATCGAGCCGGGGCCAATCGCGTTAACGTTGATATTATGTTGTCCCAGTTCGCGCGCCAGGCTCTTCGTCCAGGTCAGCAGGAACCCTTTCGTACCGGAATAGACCGGCGCGCGCTCCCAGCCGACCAGAGCCAGCTGCGACGACAGGTTGATAATCTTGCCGTAGCGCCGCTCGATCATCCCTGGCACGACCGCGTGCGTCACCAGCAGCGGCCCGAAGATGTTGACATCGATCTCGCGCCGCCAGTGCTCCTCGCTCGATTCCACGAACGGCTCCAGATGTATGATCCCGGCGTTATTCACCAGAATGTCGATCCGTCCGAACGCATCGGTCGTCTCCTGCACCATGCGCTCGACGGCGGCCCGGTCGGACACATCCCCCTGCACGACGAGCGCCTCGCCCCCGCTCGCACGCACCTGATCCGCCAGTTCCTCACAGCCCGCCGCGCTCTTCCGATAGTTGAGCGCCAGCATCGCACCCGCCTCCGCGAACCGCTCGCCGATTGCGTGTCCAAACCCCCGCCCCGCGCCCGTAATCAGCGCGACCTTGCCCTCAAGTGGATACATGTGTGTTTCTCCCAGTCCCACATATTCCGCAACGGTCGTAGGGGCGATCCGGTGCATCGCCCGCAGGGGGGGCCGTGTGTCAGGACGTGCAACGACGTTGGCTTACGACGTTGGCCGCTGACCAACGATGACTTCCAACAGTTCCATCTCGACTGAACGCGCGACCTCCCACGCGGGCGATGCACCGCATCGCCCCTACGTCCGATTCCCTGGTGTCACTTACCCCAGCAACCGCTCCCCGTTACCAAGAATCGTCGCCACATCGTCGTCCGTCAGACCCGCTTTGCGGACGAACGCGACCGGGTCCGGCTCGCCCATATCGAACGGGTAGTCGGTTCCCAGCACGACCTGTGACGCGCCGACCGTCTCGACGATATGGCGCAGGACGCCGGAATCGAACACGATCGTGTCGTAGTACAGCCGTCGCAGCATCGCGACGGGATCGCTGGCGCGCAGTCGTGCCTCGGGACGCACCCCGTAGCCATGCTCCAGTCTCCCGATCAGGTGCGTCAACGCTCCGCCGCCGTGCGACAGCACGACCGTCAGCTCCGGGTGCCGCTCCAGCACCCCGCCGAACAGCAGCCGCGCACCGGCCAGCGCCGTCTCGACCGGGTTCCCGAGCAGGTTGCGGAAGTAGTAGCTCCCCATCCGGTCCGGGCCAGCGATGTAGTGTGGATGAATCAAGATCGGGATGCGGCGCGCGGCGGCCAGCTCCCAGAACGGCTCCAGCGTCTCACCATCCAGCTCGACCCCGTTGATGTTCGACGCGATCTCAACGCCGGCGAACCCGAGCGTATCTAGCGTCCGTTCCAGCTCCGCAACCGCCGCCGACACATCCTGCATCGGCACGGTCGCGAACCCGACGAACTGCTCGGGATGTTCCGAGATCGCGCTCGCCAACCCATCGTTGATCGCCCGTGACCAGGCGACGCCCTCCGCAGCTGGCAGCTCGTACTGGAAGGTGAACGGCGGCGTACACAGCGCCCGCCGAGTCACTCCCTGCCGCCCCATGTCCGCGACCTGCATCTCCAGGTTGAGTAGCCCGGCATCCAATTGCATGGACATGGCCCGTGATGCGAAGCCGTAGCCCTTCGCGTTCGCCGCGACCTCGATCGACGATACAACGCCGTCCATCGCGCTCGCCGGGAAGTAATGACAATGGAGATCCGTCACCATAATTGCGCGCACTCCGTCCATGTTCCGCGCGTCATCCGTTGTGGCGGCACGATAACAGGAATCCGGAAGGTGCGGCTGGGGAGTGGCGTCTCCGAGTCGAGTGTCAGGGGGGCGAGCGCGGTCCGGCATGAAGCGCGGACCCTACGTCACGCTGGTCAGCTACCGTTCGAGTGTGCTGTGTCGCGGCGTCGATCATGTTGGCACCGTCACCATCTCGACTGGACGTGCCCCTTCATCGGAGGGTCCGCGCTTCATGCCGGACCGTGCTCGCGCCCCTGACCGCCGCTCGGAGCCGCCACAGATACGATGCCGCGTTTGAGAGAGGAGCGCCTATGACAGCCTCAATCGACGGATGGTGACAGTGCGTTCTGACTACCGCTTCACACCATCACCCGTCACACCATCACCCCTCACCCGTCACCCGTCATCAGTTCAGACTAAATGGCGGGTACTCGTCTGTCACCAGCGTAAAGGCATAGGAGACGACGCGATTTTCCCAGCGCGCCACGCCGACCACGAAGTCGAACAGCCCGCGCGGGTAGCGACCCGTGAACAGGATCGCGAACCAGGCGACCAGGGTGACGAACAGTACCGCGATCGTCAGGAAGATCAGCACGATGTAGTGCGGGATGGCCAGGAACCACTTCACCAGCGGCAGCCAGCGGCTGATCTCGGTCCGCGCATCCGGATACGGCAGCTCCAGATGCACTGACTGCTCCTCATCGGTCGAGGGGTACTCGTCGCGTAGCAGCAGCAGGTAGGCACAGACGCGGTTGCCGAAGCGCATGATCTCCAGGTTCCAGTTGAACCACCAGCGCGGGTACTTCTGCCGGAAGACGATCATCAACAGCGTCGGCACGAACAGCACACCACCGGCGGTGACGAGTGTCTGAGTCGGATCACCTGAGTCATCCCAACCCACGGTTGCTTTCGCCAGCGCGCCAATCAGGATCAGAATCGGGATCGCCACGAAGAGGCGGAACGCGCTCGTCAGCCGGTTCAGCTCGCGATCTGGATAATCGACCGAAAACTGGACAGGATACTCGTGGGTCGGAACAGGTGCGGCGCTCATCAGTAGCCCCTTCCACTATTGTCATTGCCATTGCCAATGCACACACATATGCAGACAGCACTGTCATCGAATATCGCGACAGTTTCAGCGTAGTACGCTCAGTATACGGCGGAAGATGTCACCGAATGATGAACGTCCAGTGACAATTCTGCCGGTCGCGTCTCAGGCGCGACGAATGCATGGGTACTGTCAGGACGTGGTGAGGTATCCGGGACTCGCGTCTGACCGATACGCCACATCTCCATTCCGCCGGGGGGTGCTTATCCGGCGCCACACCCTCTTGGAATGCGAGTTCTGCGCTGTGGCTCGGTACGAACATCCCCTGCATTCACCGCTTCTGGGGGATAGATGACAGGATTGACGTTCGCCAGAATGGTTTTATACACGCTGGCGTCGTTGCGCGTGTGTTGTCGTCAATGTGTCTATGCCACTGCGCGTGAGATCAACGGTAGTTTCGAAAGCAGATATTTTCAGATGCTGGTTCGCCCAACAATGCTTCGTGCCTCCGAGCGTGCCGTCGCGACATCAATGCCTCGACATGTGTGGACCGCTGTCCTGCTGACGGGCGCGTCCGCGAGTTTGCTGATGTCGTTAGTTCGCGCCGACACCATCGTCCGCGCGCTCATTCTCGTGGCGCTGCTCGCGCTTGTGCCGGTCTTCGAGCTGCTCGCGTTGCAGCCGGATCGCACCGCCCGGCGGCAGAGCGCGACGTTTGTCCTGCTGGTCATTGCCGGGGGACTTGGCGGGTGGTTCGCGGCCGTTGCCGTCGGACTGCTGGGCCTGGTAACTGAGGAGTGGCTCACCGGAGGAGGTTTGGAACGCGCTCGCTGGCAGCGGCCGCTGCTGCTCGTCAGTCTGGTTGGCGCGGGCGCTATCGTGCAGGGCGTGCCGATGTTCGCGATGTCGATCATGCTGTTGTGGGTCGCGGCAGCGGGTGTCTGGTTCATCGATCGCTCGCGGCGCGGCGTTGCCGCGCGGTTGCCAGCGTTCGCCGCAATCGCGTGGTTGGCCCTGCATCTGTATACACCACTCTGGGTTGTCACCCTCCCCGATCCGTTCGCTGAATTCGTCCAGCACGCGGGCCTCGGGTTAGGTTTCGCGGTCGGCTTCATGACACTTGACAGCGTGCTTGTCAGCGGTCTCGGTCTCCGTCAGTCTGGTCTGCAAGGACTACAGTTCTGGCGTACGGAGTTGATGCCGACCTTTGCGCGCTACAACGGGATGGCCTTCGGCGGTGCTGTGCTGACCGGCGTCCTCTTCCTGCCCGGCCGAGTTGATCTGGTAGTCGCAGGCATCATGCTCATCGGCGTCATCCTCGCGCTCACTATCCGCTTGCAAGTGACGCACGGACATCGTCGACTCGTCGCGACCGTCTGTGCGTTGTCGTCGGCGCTCGATGCGCGCGATCCGTACACACGCAGTCATTCCGACCGCGTCGCGGCCTACTCGGTGGGCATTGCGGAACAGCTCGGCTGGTCGGGACGCCAGCGCCGCGAGCTTGAGCTGGCCGCCCATCTGCATGATGTCGGGAAGATTGGGATCCCAGACGATATCTTGCATAAGCCTGGTGCATTGACGCTGGACGAGTTTGCGATCATCCAGTAGCATGCCGAACGCAGCGCGGAGATCGTCCGCAACATCCCCGAGCTGCGCCACGTCGCTAAGATCATCTGGCAGCATCACGAACGACTCGATGGTTCAGGCTATCCGCGTGGACTGGCGGGAGCTGCGGTCCTGCCAGCGGCGTGCATCCTCGGAGTCGCGGATTCATACGACGCGATGACATCGAACCGTTCCTATCGCACGGCGCTCGCATCCAGCGAGGCCACGCGCCGACTGGCATCCGAACGAGACATCACCTATGACCCAGCAATGGTCGACGCATTGATCGAGGTCGTTGCCGAGCAGCGCACCGTCAGTGTCTTGAACTATGCATACTGCCTCACGCATTAGTGCAGAACGATAGGCACTGGCGCAGTCCGGAACACTGACTTCCACGCTGAGATGCCGATGTTCAACTGCTACACCAATCGCCGCTCGCACGCACATGCGCCTCATGCAGACCAGACTGATGTCCGGCCAGGAATCACACTTGGCGTATTGCGGGGGAGCTGTGCGTCCAGAATTCATGGTTAATCTGGCCCTGGGTACGTTTCGCCCCATCGCCGTGTGCGGTCAGCCCAGCGGTGCTGCCGCGAACTGGGCCGCGTGCAGCCGACGATACAGCCCGCCGGACGCGATCAGCTCCTGATGATGCCCTTCCTCGGCGATGCCCGTTTCGTCGACCACGACGATGCGGTCGGCGTTCTGGATCGTGGCGAGGCGGTGCGCGATCACCAGCGTCGTGCGGCCCTCGGCCAGCTCAGTCAGCGAGGCCTGGATGGCTCGCTCCGTCTCGGAGTCTAGCGCCGAAGTCGCCTCGTCGAGGATCAGGATCGGCGGGTTCTTGACGAACATGCGAGCGATCGCCAGGCGCTGCTTCTGGCCGCCGGACAGCTTCACGCCCCGTTCGCCGATGACCGTGTCCAGCCCATCCGGCATGGCCGCGATCACCTCCTCCATGCGCGCGCGCCGCACCGCGTGCCGGATCTCCTGCTCGGTCGCATCCAGCCGCCCGTAGGCGATGTTCTCGCGCACCGTGCCGGAGAAGAGGAAGACATCCTGCTGGACGACCCCGATCTCGCGCCGCAGCGACGCCAGCGTCATCTGGCGGATGTCGATGCCGTCGATCGTGATCCGTCCGGCGTCGATCTCATAGAAGCGCGGCAGCAGCGAGGCGATCGTCGTCTTCCCGGCCCCGGACGGCCCGACGAAGGCGATCGTCTCACCGGCCCGCACCGTCAACGAGATATCGTGCAGCACATGGCGTTCCGGGCCGTAGCCGAACGTCACCGACTCGTAGCGAATATCGCCGCGCAGCCCCGCGACGGCGATCGCGTTCTCTGCATCCTGAATGTCCGGCGCGGTGTCCAGCAGCTCGGTGTAGCGGCGGAAGCCAGCGATGCCCTTCGGGTATATCTCCAATACCTGCGTGATCTTCTCCATCGGGCGGAAAAAGACGCCGACCAGCAGCAGGAAGGTGACGAACTGACCCTCTGACAGCTTCCCGTGCAGCACGAAGTACGCACCCGCGATCATCACGATCACCTGGGCCATGCGCATGCTGAAGTAGCTCAGCGACATGCTGGCCGTCATGATCCGGTAGGCCTCGAGCTTGGTCGTGCGGTACTGCGCGTTGTTGACCGCGAACAGCTCGCGCTCGTGGTCCTCGTTGGCGAACGCCTGCACGACCCGGATGCCGCCGACGTTGTCTTCGATGCGCGCGTTGAACTCCCCGACCCGTCCGAACAGCGACTTCCAGGTGCTCGTCATGGCCGCGCCATAGCGCCCGATGATCCAGCCAGTCATCGGCACGATCAGCGCGGCGATGAGCGCCAGCGGCGGGTAGATGTACGCCATCAGCGCAAACGCGCCGATGAAGGTCATCAGCGCGACGAACAGGTCTTCCGGCCCGTGGTGCGCGACCTCGCCGATCTCCTCCAGGTCCTTCGTCACCCGCCCGACCAGATGGCCGGTCTTCTGATTGTCGTAGAAGCGAAACGACAGTTTCTGGAGGTGGTCAAAGCTCTTGCGGCGCATCTCGGTCTCGATGTTGATCCCGAGCATGTGGCCCCAGTAGGAGACGATGACCATCAGCAGGGTGTTGAGCAGGTAGATCGCCAGCAGCCCGATGGCGAAGACGACGATCCAACCCCAGTTATCGCCCGGCAGCAGTCGATCGACGAAGATGCCAACCGCCATCGGGAAAGCCAGCTCCAGCACGCCGGAGAGCACCGCGCACGAGAAATCCAGCGCGAACAGACGCCGGTGCGGACGGTAGTAGCCAAAGAAACGCCTGAGGATCGGCATCGTACTGGTACTGGTACTGGTGGGAGAGCTGGTATCGGCCTGCATCACGAGCGTGTGTTCTCTTTTCGACTGGTTGTGCCGCACGCTGTTTCAATGTGCATGGCAGCGAGCGTGGACAGACAGACAGGCCACTTAGAGGATACTCGCCCGCGACCTGCGCGCGCACTACGGAATATGTCGTAAACATGTGTCGATGTCGTACCTGGTGCGATCGATCGTAGGGGCAATGCGGTGCATTGCCATCGCGGGAGGATGTACGTTTGCGTGCGTTGACAGCGTCGGTTGCTGTCGTTGGTGCCTGGCCAACGTCGCGGGCCGAACGGTCGGGTACCCGCTAACGTGCATCCTCCCGTAACGGCCGATGCGTCACATCGCCCATACGACTACTACCGCCGGGATAGCTATACGTCATGAGGATAGGATCTCTGGGGACGAAGGACGCTGCCATCCGCCGTGCGACTGGCCTCCGGTGTTGATCTGTCCCTCATATAAATAGAGAGAAGAACGGAAGCCCGGTGCCGCACGACAAGTGACATCCTTACCGTAGTCGCGCTCCTTCTTCGTCAATCAGCCAAACGTCCGGCACTGACGGTGTCCACATAGGCGCATGGACCGACATAACTTGTTCCGTTGAAGAATCAGGACACAAACTCCTTGTGTCCCAATGTTTGGAGACGTTATGGTTGATTGACGAAGAAGGAGCGCGATTGGGAGCAAGATCGGGTAATAGGTGCGTATCATCTGGACACTGCTAGCGGTTTTCGTTTTGAGCGGCAGTGCACTATCCTGCGGTCGGGTGAAGGAACTCGTGATCTTCGTTGGTCCGCCAATTGTCTCACCCGATGGCCACTATGCTGCTCGCGTCAGCGAGAAGAATTGCGGAGCGTCATGTTCATTCGATGCGCGAGTGACAATCGACGACCTCGCGTACGACCCTGACGGAACCAGACCACAAACCACGGTATTCAATGGGAATATCCACCCGTGCACACTCATTCTCCGCTGGCGGGACGGCCAAAATCTTGAAATCATGCATCCGCTCGGATCAGTTGCTGATTTAGAGTTACGCGAGTGGGAAGGTCTTACGATCTCAGTGGTAGAGCGGGAAATCACGAGTGATGAAATCGACGCTTCCTACAGAGAACCCGACCTAGGGAGCTGCGGTTCCCGATGGCTCCTGCGGCGTTAGCGCCTACGGCGTGCCGCTGAACGTGTCGCACGCCTCGAACTGGCCGGAGTTGAGGCCGGTCTTGAACCACGTCTGGCGTTGTTCCGAGGAGCCGTGGGTCCAGGACTCCGGGTTGACCTGGCCCTGGGTGCGCTCCTGAATGCGGTCGTCGCCGACGGCGGAGGCGGCGTCGAGGCCGACCTGAATGTCCTCGTCCGAGATCGGGTTGAGATAGCCGGTCTCCACGGCGTTGGCCGTCCAGAGTCCGGCGTAGCAGTCGGCCTGCAGCTCAACGCGCACGGCCGCGCTGTCCGGGCCGGTGTCGTTGCTGCGCGCCTGCTCCAGCACGCCGGTCAGGTTCTGGATGTGATGACCGTACTCGTGCGCCAGCACATACGCTTCAGCGAATGGCCCACCCTGCGCTCCAAAGCGCGATTGCAGCTCATCGAAGAACTCGAGGTCGAGATAGACCCCCTGATCGACCGGGCAGTAGAACGGGCCGACGGCTGAGGTCGCGTTGCCGCAGCCGGTGTTCGTCGAGCCGGAGAACAGGTTCGTGTCCGCTTCCTGATATTGCCCGCCCTGCGCGGCAACCTCGTCGGTCCAGTAATCCTGAATGCTGTTCACATAGCCGACGATCTGGCACTGGCGCTGCTCATTCGCGTCCGCGCCAGTCTGACATTCATTGAGACTGCTGCCAGCCACCTGGTCGCTGCCTGGCTCAACATTGAAGCCTGGGTTCGATGTGCCACCACCGCCGCCATCCAGCGGGTTGCCCCCCAGCAGCAGCGTTACGATCAGCACGATCAGCCCCGCTCCGCCGCCGATCCCACCAATGGCCGCGCCACGTCCCCCGCCGCCGCGCATGCCACGCCGGTCATTTACCTGAGATGGATCGAGTTTTGCACCCTCTCTGAACCTCGCCATGTTCGTCGTTCGCCCTTCGATGTCGATGCAAAAGTCGGTGTGTTGCGTTCAATACTAATCCTCGTGCGAGGATGTTGCTGGACACGATGGACCACGCGCAACCACACGCCATGATGCACGACGCGTGCCGGGGCATCGCGAGCAGTCGATTTGGTCTACAGAAGCGGCCCATTCGGACGCCGTGACAGCTCAGCCATATGCTCCCAGTCGTGTTCCAGCAGGTGGCGCAGCGCCTGCCGCAGTGTTCGACGACCGCCTGGCAGTTCGCGGATCCGCATCCGCTCTTCCGGTGTCGCGGCAAGCACGCGCTCGGTCGCCATCGTGGCGGTCCGGCGCAGCGCGTCGGCCAGCGACAGTTCGCCACGCTCGGCTGCGGAGCGGGCCGCGTGGAAGCCGGGCGCGGTGCCAAGTGCGCCGGACAGGCTTGGCCCGGTCGCGCCGAGCACATGCAGCAGCACGGCCCGCTTCGATCGCCCCTTGTCGGGGAGCGCGTCCAGTAGTTCATCGGTTTGCGTCGCGGTCCAGTCCGCCAGTTCTCCCCGCAAGGCGCGCGAGCGGCGCAGGAAGCTGTCGATCTCCGTCTCCGACAGCGGCGCGAGATCCGGGCCGAACAGCAGGTACGGCGAGCCACTGCCAAGCATCTCCCCCTCAGTAATATGCTCGGCAACTTGCGTCTGGAACGGCTCGTTCGTATCGACGAGTTCGCCGTGGCGATGCAGGAAGCGGCCGAATGCGCGGATCGCCTCCGGTGTCGCTGCCAGCGCCGCAGCCGTCGTCGGGCCGACCGCGACGCAGCCGAGCAGCTCTGGATCGAGCACATGCACCATGGTCGTGCGGTAGCGCGGACCGGATTCGAGGTAGAGATCGTACGTTGTCGTTGTCACGCGCTATTCCCTCCAACGTTTCGACGCTTTGAAGCTGCGACGCCGAAAAGTTACTGGTGCGAACCCATATCATCACCCGAATTGTCCATATGGACAGAATCACCTGTCCGCCAGTCTGCCGGCAGACTATGCGCCTGTCCGGTGCCAGGGCGTGCGCACGAGACTATCGTTGACCTCGTCCGCAGTGACGTGGGCCCGTGATCCAGACCAGACACCACACAGGTCGCGATGAAGCGACGCTAGAGGAGATCATTCCAGATGGACACCATGACGATGGCGACCCTGTTCGAGCAGCCGCTGACCGAAGAAACCGTGATCGCGCTCATCGCGTCCGACATTCCCACCATGACCGATGCCCAGGTGGCCGCGTTGCTGACCGAAATCTTCCTCACCGGCCCCAGTGCCATCAACGACGCCATCGCCCCAATCGCGCGCGTCGAACTGACCCGCCGTCGCTTCATCAACCACGTCGAGAGCGTCGTGTTGGCCGCGTACGCTTAGGATTCGGCGAGCTTCGCCAGCTCCTCCTCGCTGTCGGCCAGCTGTCGTCGGAGCACCGGCAGGCGTTCGCGCAGGCGCTGCATCTCTTCGATGGCGTCGTTGCGCTCCTTGATGAGGCGGTCGGTGTCGGCGCGCAGGGCGCTGGCGTGCCATTCGCGCTCCTGGCAGGCGGGGCAGCGGCCCTTCAGGTCGCGCCAGCCGCCGCAGTCGGGGCAGGGCGTCGCGAGGTCGGCCAGCGTCAGCGTTGGCTGCGGCGTGCCAGCGCCATCGAGAGCGGCGTCGCGCAGCGCTTCGGCCAGCATCGAGAGGCCGTGGGCAAGATGCTCGCGCAGAGAGTCCACCTGTGTGGACGGTATCTCGGGCGGCAACAGCGCGTCGATGTCTCCGTCAACCCGCCGCAGCACCGCTTCCGTCTTCTGATGGCCCCGTTCAGCCCAATCCAGATCTTCGGCATAGCGAAACGACACGTCGCCAATACGCACTCGCACCTCGGCGGGTTCGTTCGGCTGGACGTGCTCGACGACGACCAGCGTAGCCGGTAGCGGCACGCCGATCCAGTCTGGCGGAGCGGTCAGGACAGCCTGAATGTCGCGGCGCGTTTGCTCAATCGCCTCGGTCAGTCCGTCGATACGTTCGGACCAGCGGTTCGGCTCGTGCAGCGTCTCCTCGGCCCGGCGGATGTCGTAGCCCAGGTCGCTGACGCGCCGCTCCAGCCGCTGCCTGCGTCGGGCGCGCTGCTCGCTCGGGGTGGGATCGTTCAGGTTCACCGGACGCAGCCCGATAATCATCTGCCTCTGCCCAACCGGTTCGGCGGCCGGCATCTGCGCCTGCGGCGGGGCAGCGGGTGGCACCTCCGTCGGCTCGACCAGCACGTCCGGACTCGACCGATCCTTCTGTTTCCAAAAATCCCACCAGGGCATGACTGCATCTCCTGTTGCCGTAGCGTACCGTGAAACTGCTGGCGAACGCGACGCTCCTCATCGGAGTGGCCGGGGGCGAGCACGGTCCGGCATGAAGCACGGACCGTCCGTTACGTTGGTCGGTTACCATTCGAGTGCGCGTCGTCGTGGTGTCGATCAAATGACACCGCCGAACGCTCGACAGGATGGGTTCCTCAGCGTAGGGTCCGCGCTTCATGCCGGACTGTGCTCGCCCCCGGCCACTCCGATGAGGAGCGTCGCGTTCGCCAGCACGAAACATCAGCCTATCGCACCCCGTAACTGCGCGTCCGCCATTCGCACGGCCGGGTATCCTTATGTGTCGCAACAGGGGATGCGCCGTTACCCGTCACCTGTCACATGTCATCCGTCGCCATCCACGCAAAGGAGCCACATGGTCACGCTACAGAAGGATCTCGTCTTTGAACTGCTGAAGGATGTCGAAGACCCCGAGATGGGCATCAACATCGTCGATCTCGGTCTGGTCTACGACGCGAACATTTCCGAGACGAACGACGTCGAAGTCATCATGACCCTCACCTCGATGGGCTGCCCGCTCGGGCCGGTCATCATGAACGATGTCAAGCAGGCCGTCGGCCGTGTCATGGGCGTCGGCGAAGTCACCGTGCGCATCGTCTGGTCGCCAGCCTGGTCGCCAGCGCTCATGACCGAGGACGCAAAAGATGAGCTTGGCATCTGGTAGGGAGTAGGTTCCAGGTTCCTGGTAGTAGGTTCCAGGAGTTACGACGGCAGCTTCGTTGGTCGGGATGAAAACTGGCTGAAAGCAGTTATAGTTGTTGGAGCGATGAATCGTTCCCCTGGAACCTGCACTCGGAACCTGGTGCCTATCCTGAAAGGACTCCTCCATGCCCTTGACCCTCGGATACAAGGCGTCGGCTGAGCAGTTCGGGCCGCGTGAGTTGCTCGATTTCTCGATCATCGCTGAAGAGGTCGGCTTCGACTCGGTCGTTATGTCAGACCACTTCCAGCCCTGGCGGCACACGCACGGCCACTCGCCCTACTCGTTCTCATGGATGGCCGCGCTCGGCGAGCGCACGCAGCGCGTGCGGATCGGCACCAGCGTCGTCACGCCGACCTTTCGCTACCATCCCTCGATCGTCGCCCAGGCGATGGGGACGCTCGGATGCCTCGCGCCGGGCCGCGTCTTCCTCGGTGTCGGCACCGGCGAGTCGCTGAACGAGATTCCGGCCACCGGCATGGAGTGGCCGGAGTTCAAGGAGCGCTTCGCGCGGCTCAAAGAGTCGATCGAGCTGATGAAGCGGCTCTGGACCGAGGAGCGAGTCACCTACGAGGGCGAGTACTACCAGACCCACATCGCGACGATCTACGACCGTCCGGAAGAGCCGGTGCCGCTGTACGTCGCGGCCTCCGGTGCTGTCGCGGCGCGACTGGCGGGTCGGGTGGCGGACGGCTTCATCTGCACCAGCGGCAAGAAGCCGGAGCTGTATTCCGAGACGCTGATCCCGGCGGTCCAGGATGGCGCGAGCAAGGCTGGCCGCGACATGAAGAACATTGAGATGATGATCGAGATGAAAGTGTCGTACGACCACGACCACGACCGCGCCATGCAGGACACGACGCATTGGGCCGCGCTGGCCCTCTCCCCCGAGGAGAAGACCGGCGTCGAAGACCCGATGGAGATGGAGCGCCTGGCCGACGCCCTGCCGGTCGAGCGCTCCGCCAGCCGCTGGATCGTCTCGTCCGACCCAGACGAGCAGGTCGCGAAGATCAAGCCCTACATCGACCAGGGCTTCACCCACCTCGTGTTCCACGCCCCCGGCCCCGACCAGGAACGTTGGATGCGCCAGTACGCCAAAGACGTGCTACCGAAGCTGCGCGCGCTGGGATAGAGGTCGTCTGTCTCAAGAGCAGATTCGTCACTCTCACGCCGAGAACCTATCGCCATGAACCGACAGAACCGGCCTCACACAGGTGAGGCCGGTTCCGTTGTTGCGGCTGCGTTACCGACTAGCGGAAGAGGTAGCCGTCGATGTCGACGCGGGTGGCCGTCGAAGGGAGCGTTTTCTGACCCAGCACACGAATCTCGATCGTGCGCGTGGCGGAGGTCGTCCAGGCTTTCGAGAAGACGATCATGCGTGGCTTCGTGGTGGGCGAGTAGAGATCAACCATCCCCAGCTTCGTCGCTCCCAGCCAGACCTCGGCCTTGCCGAGATCCGGTCCAAGGGTGGAGACCCACGAGAACTGCTTGCCGGTGAAGGTGATGGATGCGCTTCTGCCGTTGATGCCGCTGTATTTGACGTTGCCACCATAGGCACCGGCAAGGGTTGACGGTCCGTTCCAGGTGTTGGTGTAAACAACTGATGAGGCGTTGTCCTGACGTCCCGTGAGGGTTGAGGCGGGACTGACGACCCAGGCCCCGGTGTTATTGGACGTATCCACACCACGCACGCGGAACTTGACGACCTTGCCGAACGGAATCGTCAACTCGACGGACGTGGCCGACGGACTTCCTAGTGGGACGGTCGTCCACGTCACCCCGTTGTCGAGTGATTTATGCAGATGGAAGCGGTCGATGTCGGTCGCCGGACTCGTCCACGAGACGCGCACCCTGGCCGAATAGAAGGTCGTGCCGCTCGCGACCGTCTGCCCGATCTGGTAGCGGTTGACGACATAGTTGTTTGGCACCGAGGTCGTTGGTGGTGTCGTGTCAATCTCAATCGGCGGAAGCAAGGCGAAGCCATAGCCCCAGGTGTTATTTGGCACAGCACCGCGCGCCTGGGCATTGTCCCTCAGGTATTGCGCGACCTGTGCTGGAGTGTAGGCTGGGAAGCGGTTGCGGACGAGCGCGGCGAGACCAGCGACGTGCGGTGATGCCTGACTCGTGCCGTAGAAGCCGTTCGTCCCATAGTTCACTGTGTCGGAGGCGTCCGCTCCGACGATGTCCGGCTTCGAGCGGTTGTTGCGGGTCGGGCCAAGCCCGCTGAACTCCTCGATCGTGGATGTGGTCTGCCAATTGGCTGCGCCAACGGCCAGCAGGCCAGGATTGCTGCTTTCACCGGGGTTGCTGATCGAGTTCGACAGGATTGCCTTGTCGACCGACTGGCGGAAGGTCGCGACCTGCATCCAGGATGGAATATCCCCTTCGAAGCGGGTAAGCGCGATTGCGTACCATGTCTCTGCTGGAGCAGCCATGCTGATCGACTCGTACGGAGTGCTCCCGGCCGTCCCATCCTGAACGGACTCACTCTGGGCGATCTGGGTCCACTCTTCACCGATCAACTGGAACAGATACAGGTCATAGTCACGCGCCGATGCTGTCCAGCTGTCCTCCCACCGCATCTGAATCCACAGGTTTTCTCCCGGTGTGGCCGAGAAGTACAAGCCATTATCAACTGGTGCGAACTCGTGATGGTTATCGCCGTCAACGTCCGTCCAGGCGCCGGTCCAGCCGTTGCCGGAGGTGTTGCCCGCCGAGTTGACCCAGACGATATTTCCAGCGATCGCCTGATCGACGGCCTTCAATGGGCTGTCGGCGTATGATGAGGTACCGTCGCCTGGCCCATCCCATTCATGGCTCTGCGACTTGTTGATCACCTGAACACCCTGCGAGATCATCCAGACAACGGTGTTCTGCAGATCCAGATCAGAGTACGGCTGCGAGAGATAGAGCGTCACGCCGGGAGCGACATCGACGACCGACTCCGGCACCGCAGTTCCATGATCTGTGTCAGTCTGACAGTTCGCGATGGTATTGGTGAAGACACCGGCCGCGGTGTAGCAACGGACGGCTGCGGGAGTCGGCAGTTCAGTTCCAATCAGGCTGCTATACCCCTGGAAGCCGCCATCGATGATGCCGACCTTGACGCCTGTGCCACTGTATCCGCCGAGGTTCCAGTTCGGCGATCCATGCGCCGACGCTCCCTGACTCGTGACATCAACCATCGGCCGAACGATCGCCTCGATGCGGAGCACGTCGGCGAGGCGTTCAATCGCGTTCAGCACGCCGAGTGGCACGTAGAGCCTCGAACACGCCGTCGGCCTCGTTGGCGATCTCGGTGTCAGCCCCACTTGCCTTGATCAGGCCGCGCATGACCGATTGGTCGCCAGTGTAACGAATCGATACCGCGACCTTCTCACCCTTGGAGACTGGTGCAGACCGGGCGATATCGCTGGTTGGCCGTGACCCAAGGTCGTCGACCAGGCGCTGGAGGTTGCCGTCCAGCTTGGAGTCGGCCCGTTTCGACGAACGCTCGACTGCGGTGATGTCTGCCTTCGTGAGCGGCGTAAAGCTGTCATCGGCATTCGCGGGAGCCTGCATGCCGAAGACACCCAGCGATGTGGCGAGCAACGCCAGGATACCGACGAGTCGAAGACTGACACTCGCGCGGGAGTGCCGAAGTTCACCAGGACGCATGACACGGTTCCTCTCAGATGCCTTAGCATCAGGTTGCGCAGGATGGATCGGTCGGCAGTGCCGTTGCACATACCTGGACCCTTGTCAGTAGGCGAAGTTGGACACCTGAATTGAGTGCAGACTGCCCAGTTCGATGCCCACATGGACAAAATTGTAGTGAATAGCCCAAAAGTACCATGTCCGGGCGTGGCCCGCAGCAGGTATGGCACGCTTTTCAGCGTTTCCGTCGCCAGTGGTGCCCCTTCTCAACGGGATCACGGGCTGGATCATCCGTCACTGGCGCATTACCTCGCACAACAACTCCGGAGCATCGTGTTCTGGTGCGCAGGAGGATGCGCCGCTATCCGTTGAGTCAGTCTCGCCAGTCGGGCAGCAGCTAAAGCGTCTACTGCTCTGCTGCATAGCATGGCCGACAGACGAATGCAGGCTGATGGTTGCCCGTTTCCTCCGACGAGCATCGGATCGCGCGCTGGCAAGGTGATTGGCCAGTATACGAATACGGTGCTGACGACGTACATCACGCACGCCAAACGCTAACTCGTCAGCTGCGATGTACACGCCGAGCAGCGCGTGGCGGCCAGGGGCAGGGCGGTGAGGCAGTATGGGCATTCCTGGGTGTTCGGGAGGGTTTCGACCTCGGGGCGCTGCATGTGGTTGATGGCGCGGATGATGAGGAAGAGCACCCAGGCGACGATCAGGAAGTAGACGAGCGCGGTGAGGAAGTTGCCGTAGAGCACGTCCGCTCCGCCGATCTCGAACGACAGGCTTGCGAAGCTCTTGTCACTGACAATCGCGCCAATGAGCGGCATGAGGATGTCGTTGACGAGCGACTGGACGACAGCGGTGAACGCGACGCCGAGCACGAACGCGATCGCCAGGTCGATCAGGTTGCCTTTGAACGCGAACGCCTTGAACTCGTTCCAGATGTTGGCCATGAATCCGCCCCATTCCGTCATTCGATAGAAGCAGCCGATGTTCTCGTGTGGCGAACATGGTACGGGATTTCTTCCAATTGCCAAGTCTCGTGGTAACTCGTATTCCGACTTCCCACAGTCTGCCCTGCGCTTGCCGAAGGGTTCCACGTTCCGGTCCATGACACTTCTGCGAGCATTCTCGCGGTATCCGTGACCTCTTTCCCCCTGTAGTTGTCGATACCCGGGAGTACAACCATATGGAATGATTGCCACGCTGAAGTTTGGAGCCGAGCGGGTGTTCGTAGATGTGTACCGCGACCGAGATACATGTAGTGCCAGGGACATGTGCCATTGACCATGCAGGCGATACGGACGCTGCTAGGCCAGGACCAGGACGAGGGCTGCGAGGCCGACACGCCGCGTTCGATTGCGTTGCTCGAAGCCCTGGTCGATGCCTTGCCGTTGGCGGTCGTGGCGCTTGATACCGAGCTGCGGGTCAGCTACTGGAACGCCGCCGCTGAGGCGATGTTCGGCTGGCGCGCTGAGGAAGTCCTCGGGCAATTCTCGCCAATAATCCCCGACGATCTGCTGGATGACCTGCATCGGCGCAACGCGGAACTGCTGCGTGGTGGCAAGCGCCTGGAGTTCGCCACTCGTCGGCAGCGGCGCGATGGCACGCTCATCGATGTCACGGTGTCGTCCATCCGCTTGCAGGACGAGCAGGGCAACATGCTCGGCTCGATGGGGCTGATCGAGGATACGAGCGAGCGGCGACGGATTGAAGAACGGCGGCATTTCCTGGCCGAGGCCAGCGCCGTCCTCGCCTCCTCGCTTGATTTCGAAGTGACTCTGACCCGCGTCGCAGAACTGGCCGTGCCGCGCATCGCCGACATGTGCACGGTCTGCATGCTTGAGGCCGGGTCAGTCATCCGGCGTCTGGCCGTCGTCCATGCTGATCCGGGGAAGCAGGGATTGGCGGCGGCGCTGCAGGACGCGTATCCGCCAGGTATCGACGAATCGTATGGTGTGCCAGCCGCGCTGCGGACCGGGCAGACGCAGCACTATACGTCGATGGACCCCGTGCACGAGCGGATGAATCCCAGCTCCGCGCATGGACGCATCCTCGATGGACTGGATATTGGAGCCGCGATCTTCGTCCCGCTCATCGCGCGGGGCCGGACGCTGGGTGCACTCGCCTTTGTCTCTTCAGGGACTGGACAAACCTTCAACGCTGGCGATATCGCGTTGGCCGAAGAACTGGCGCAGCGCGCTGGGCTGGCGATCGATAACGCGCAGCTCTACCGCGACACTCGCGCGGCGGAGGAGCGCTTCCGCTCAGTGGTTGAACAGATGCCGGGTGTGATTGATCTGTGCCACCCCGGTATCGATAGCGCGTCGTTCTACGTCAGTCCACAGATCACGGCGTTGCTTGGTTACACGCCAGAGGAATGGATAGCCGACGCGAGTCTCTGGGAGCATTCGATCCATCCGGACGACCGTGTTGCGGTCGCCGCGGAGCTTGAGCGTGTCATGGCTGCTGGTCAGTCGTTCGCGATGACGTATCGGATGTGTACGCGGACTGGTCAGGTGATCTGGATTCGAGACTCCGGCATCGAGGTGCCCGGTGAGGATGGCCACCCATACTGGCAAGCGTTCCTGTTCGATGTCACTGAGCAGGAGGAGGCTAAGCAGGCGCTTGCAGACACGGAACAGCGCTTTCGCACACTGGTTGAGCAGAGCCCCGCTGTAGTGTACAGCGAAGCCTTCAATGCTTATGCGCCAGACGCGCTGCCGCTCTATATCAGTCCCGGCATAGAACATTTGACGGGCTACACCGTTGACGAGTGGCTCCGCGACGATCCGTGGGAGTCGATCATCCATCCCGATGACCGTGATCGGGTTCTGGCCGCTGATGCACATTCGCACGAAACGCGAGAGCTGTTTAGCATCGAGTATCGATTGATCGCGAAGCATGGCCGCAGTGTCTGGGTGCGTGAGGAAGCGGTATTGCTGTGTGACGAGGATGGTAACCCAACATTCTGGCAGGGCGTATTTGTCGATCTCACCGAACAGAAACTAGCTGAGGATCGGCTGCGCGACCGTGAGGCGCGCTTTCGAAGTGCCTTCGATGACGCGCCGACTGGTGCAGTGCTGGCGACGCTCGAGGGCAAGCCGTTCCAAGCGAATGTCGCGTTCTGCGAGATGCTTGGCTACACCGAACATGAACTGCTGACCAGTTCGACCTCCAACCTGACGCACCCGGACGATCTTGATGCGACGAGTGCGTTGTATCTCGGGTTCCGTCAGAGGACCATGCGGCATGGTGAGCTTGAAAATCGGTTCATTCATCGCAGCGGTCGCATGGTCTGGACGCACACGTCGTATTCGCTCGTGGACGACGCGGAGGGGCAGCCCGCCTACATCGTCTCGCATATTCAGGACATCACTGAGCGGAAGCGTGCTGAAGAGACCTTGCGAGATAATGAGGCGCGGAAAGATGCGATTTTCAACGGCGCGCTGGATGCTATCGTCACGATGGACGGCCGGGGACACGTCGCCGAGTGGAATCCGGCGGCGGAGACGCTGTTCGGATATACCGCCGCGTACGTCATTGGTCGGCGGCTATCGGACCTGATCATTCCCCAACGCCTACGCGACCTGCATGAGAGCAGCCTGGAGCAGCATCTCGCGACCGGCCTGACGAATGTCATCGGGCGGCGCGTGGAAATGGTGGCCATGCGCGAGGATGGCACTGAGATTCCGATCGAGCTGGCAGTCACACGGCTGGAGGCGAACGGTACGCCGCTCTTCACCGGCTTCGTGCGTGATATTACGAATCGCAAGGCGCTCGAAGCGCAGCTGATGCACCAGGCGTTCCACGATGTCCTGACCGGGCTGCCGAACCGCGGCCTGCTGCTCGACCGGATCGATCAGGCCATCACGCATGCGGCGCGACACGGGTCGCGGGTTGGACTGCTCTTCCTCGACCTCGATAATTTCAAGATCGTGAATGATAGCCTCGGCCATGCCGCTAGTGACCGCGCACTGACGGCTATCGCGAACCGACTTGTCAGCTGCCTGCGGTCCGAAGATACCGTGGCCCGCTTCGGCGGCGATGAGTTCGTCATGTTGCTGCAGAACATCACGGAGCCTGCCGACATGATGGATGTCGTCGATCGGATCAAATCGGTCATGGCCGAGGCGTTCGATGTTGGCGGACATGACCTGATCATTACGACCAGCATTGGACTCGTGCTCAGCGAACCAGGCGACACGCATGCGGACGAGTTGCTGCGACGCGCGGATATCGCGATGTATCGAGCAAAGACACGCGGCAAGAACCGGTATGACGTGTTCGATGCCGACCTCCATGCGGCTTCGCTGCGGCGCTTCGACATGGAAGCCAGTCTGCGCCGCGCCGTCGATCGGGATGAGTTCGTCCTGCACTATCAGCCGAAAGTGAACCTGACGACTGGCGAGATTGTCGCGCAGGAGGCATTGATCCGGTGGCAGCGACCAGGGTATGGATTGGTGCCGCCGGGCGAGTTTATCGGGCTGGCCGAAGAGACTGGGCTGATCGTGCCGATCGGCTTTTGGGCGTTGAGCGAGGCGTGCCAGCAGGCAGTCTCCTGGCAGATCGATTCACCCGGTACGGTCGTGAGCGTCAACCTGTCGATGCGGCAGTTCCAGGAGCAGGATCTGGCGGCGGAGATCGAGCGTACGCTCACATCGACCGGTTTACCTGGGCAGCTCCTGATGGTTGAGATCACCGAGAGTGTCGTTATGGACGATGTCGAGGCGACGATCGCAACATTGGCCGCGTTGAAGGCGCTCGGCGTCGGCATCAGCATCGACGACTTCGGCACTGGCTACTCGTCGCTGGCCTACCTCAAGCGCCTGCCAGTCGACATGCTGAAGATCGACCGCTCGTTCGTGCATGGCCTCAGCACCGACGCTGGCGACGCAGCCATCGTCTCCGCCGCCATCGGCATGGCGCACGCGCTCGGCCTGAAGGTGGTTGCCGAGGGGATCGAAACCGAAGAGCAAGTGGAGGTTCTGCGCGCCCTTCACTGTGACATCGGGCAGAGGTTCTATTTCGGCCGGCCGGTGGCGCGGTGGTAGGGGGGTAGGTTGTAGAGCAGTAGGGTGTAGATTCGAGGGGTTGGCGCCGAGCCGAGGTTCGGGGGGCGCACACGGTCCGGCATGAAGCGCGGACCCTACGATACGTTGGTCGGCTACCGTTTGAGATCGCGGCGTGATGTTGTTTCGGGTGTTGGCATCGTCGCCAATTCGACAGGGCATGACCCTTCATCGTAGGGTCCGCGCTTCATGCCGGACCGTGTGCGCCCCCCGAACCTCGGCTCGGCGCCAACCCCTCGAACCTATGACCTACGACCTCGAACCTACCCCCTGGTCACAGCCCCATGCGCTTGGCCAGAATCTCCATCTGGATCTCGTCCGTGCCGCCGCCGATGCGGAGAATGCGGGCGTCGCGGTAGTGCATGGCGACGCGTGTTTCTTCGATGTAGCCATAGCCGCCGAAGATCTGGACGGCGGCGTCAACGACGCGATTGGCCATGCGGGCCGTCTCCAGCTTCGCCATCGCGACGAGGTCGAGCGCATCAAGCGCGTTCGTGTCGAGCTTCGTGGCGGCCTGGTAGAGCAACCCTCGCGACGCCTGGATGTCGGTGACCATCTCGGCCAGCTTGTGGCGGACGGCCTGATAGGTGCCGATCGTGTTGCCGAACGCCTGGCGGGTTTTGGCGTACTCCAGCGCGTCGTCGAAGGCAATCTGAGCGTGTCCGACTCCCATGCCGGAGAGGGTGATGCGCTCGGTCTGGAACGACGACGCGATCTGGTAGAAGCCGCGTCCGACCTCGCCGATGACACGCTCGGTCGGAACGAAGCAGTCGGTGAAGATCAGTTCGCGGGTGTCGGAGGAGTGCCAGCCCATCTTGCGGAGCGGTCGTCCGACCGCGAAGCCGGGGTCTTCCTTCTCGATCATGAACATGGTGATGCCGCGATGACGCTCGTTCGGGTCGGTCTTCGCGGCGAGGACGATGAAGTCGGCGAAGCCGCCATTGGTGATGAAGAGCTTGGAGCCGTTGATGACGAAGCCGCCGTCGACCACCTTCGCCGTCGTGCGCATCCCGGCCACGTCGGACCCGGCACCCGGCTCGGTGACGCCGATGGAGGCGATCTTCGTCCCCTGCGTGATCGGCAGCAGGTAGCGTTGCTGTTGATCCGGCGTGCCGAACTTCGCGATGTGCGGCGCGGCCATGTAGGCCGACACGAGTGGGGTGACGGCGATGCCGCCCGACGCCTTGGCCAGCTCCTCCGAGAGCAGCGCGATGGCGAGCATGTCGCCGCCGGTGCCGCCCGCCTCCTCCGGGAAGCCGAGGCCGAGGAACCCGGCCCGGCCCATCTCCGGCATCAGTTCCAGCGGGAACTGCCCGTCGCGCTCAGCGTCCTCGACCTTGTGCATGACGCGCTGCTGCACGAAATCGCGGCAGACGCGCTGGAACTCCTGGTGGATGTCGTCCAACTCGAACAGCGCGGTTGCGACCTCCGGTGTCGCCTCGTTGATGACCATCGTTGGCCTGCCTTTCGTGTAGGACGTGGGTGACGGGTGACGCGCGATACTGTCCGTGAGTCTACCGAGTTTATCTTGTGTTCAGCACGTTCCGCACCGCCACTGTTCCGTCTGTTAAGATGCGTGTGATGGCAGTGGTTGAAGCCGATGGAGATCCATTCATGACAGCACACATCCAGGTTGATATCTCCACTGAGGCGATTGCTGACATCGCGAGCCGCCATCACGTCCGTGAACTGCGCCTGTTTGGCTCCGTGTTGCGGGATGATTTTCACTCTGACAGCGACATCGACATGCTGGTCGAGTTTGATCCGGACGCCCGTGTCGGTCTGTTCTCCTTCTTCGCATTGCAGGATGAATTGTGCGAAATGTTAGGGCGCAAGGTCGATCTGGTATCGAAACGTGGCCTGCATTGGGTGATCCGGGATGATGTGCTGGCGGCATCACAGGTCGTATATGCGGTCTGAGCGGCTGTACCTCGTCGATATGACCGAGGCTGCAGACGCGATCGCGATATTCATCGCGTCTCACGATCGCGCGAGCTTTCTGGCTGACTACCAACTCCGCAGCGCTGTCGTGTTCCAATTGATCATCATCGGCGAAGCAGCGGACCATGTGTCACCTGAATTACGCGCACGCAATGCACATGTCGAATGGCAGAAGGCAACGGGACTGCGGCACTATGCCGCACATGGGTACTTCGCGCTCGACTGGAACATTATCTGGGATACTGCGATTGGGGATGTGCCTCCACTGCGTGCGCAGATCGAAGATATCCTGACACATGAGTATTCAGGCTGATTCTCGATTCGGTATCTGCAGTACCTTTCCTTATCATCACTTCATGTGGAGTCATCGTTCGGAATCTGTCGCGAAGGCGATCTCGACGACATCACCGGGTTCGAACTGGCTGGCGAAGTAGCGCAGGCTCTGGGCGCGGTCGTCTCCGCCCTCGTCAGTGAGCAGGAGCTGTTCACCGTAGGCCGCAAAGTCTTCGACGATACGTTGATAGCGGTAGTAGGCGATGGCTGTTGCGTCAACCTCGGTTGGGCCATAGCCCTGGTAGAGCAGTGCGGCACTACGCGGATCACTCCAGTCAGCGTCGCCGATGCCAGCGCCGATGAACATCAGGTCGCGTTCTTTCGGGGCGATGATGAGGGTATCCCAGTCGACGACGTACAGCTTGCCGCTTTCGTCGATCAGGACATTCCAGGCGTGGATGTCGGCGTGGCAAGGGACGCACGGGATGCCGTCAAGGCGAGCGCGAAGCTTGTTGGCGTATCGCTCGGCCCGGTTGACGAGTTTGGTAATTATGTCGCGCTGTTCTTGCATGACGGTTGCCATCTGAGCTGCAATCGGGTCGGCAAAGGTGACTGTCCCCGCCTGTTGTTGGAACAACCTGACGAGGTCGCGAAAATGTGGGGCGAACTCTTCGCGCGGAATGGTCTCCATCAGCGCGACTGGCAGGTCCATGGAGTGCAGGGCGCGCAGGACGGTTCCCAGCTCGACCCACTGCTGGTCGGTCAGTCGGCGTTCGTAGCCGTCCTGGCCCACGACGAATGGGAACAGCGTCATGATGAAACCGTCTACGACTGTCCATAGTTTCCCGGCGCACGTCTCGACCGGCGTGATGACCTGCTGTATGCCCTGAGCGCGCAGCAGACGCGGGAGCGTGACTGCCGCCTCTTCCAGGCCGCCACTCCGCAGCTTCAGGAAGTACGGTGTGGCGTCGTCCGCGACTGCGCGGTACACAGCGGTGTTGACATCCGCGCCGAGTGGCAGGAATGTAATGTCGGTTATGTGCAGGCCGTAGGTGTTTCGGAGGCAGGCGCTGAGTGTGTCCGTTGCGATATCCGGTGGTTCGAGCATCAGTCATTCTCCAACAGTGTCGACTCCACGAATCAGTCAGCAATTGGCGATAGTATGCGGCATACCAGCGCATTTCCCCGTAGGGTCGCCGCATGCCGCGACCGGCGTCGGGGGCCGCGTGTGCGGACGTGATACATTCGCCGGTAGACGCTGCGGTTGCCAGCCAGGGGTGTTCGGAAACCAACGCGTCAAAAGTCGTTGGTTCGCTCGTCCGCACGCGCGGCCAGCGACGCCAGTCGCGGCAAGCGGCGACCCTACGGGGGGAACTGCGGCGTACGCCAACGATGTTGCGAAAAAGGACCGATTTTGACAATGACGGTTCCGGCCATTCACCTGCAAGGGTTGACGAAGCAGTACGCTGGCACGACGGCGGTGTATCCGCTGGATCTGACCGTGCCGCGCGGGGAGCTGTTTGGCTTCCTCGGGCCGAACGGGTCGGGCAAGACGACGACGATCAAGATGCTGACCGGCCTGCTGGAGCCAACGGCCGGGACGGCGGAGATCTGCGGAATCAATGTCTGGCGCGGTCCGCTGGCGGCCAAGGCACGGCTGGCGTATGTGCCGGATGAGCCGAACCTGTTCCCGAAGCTGACCGGCTGGGAGTTCCTGCGCTTCATCGGTTCGGTCTTCCAGATTCCGCCCGATATCTTCCGCCAACGGGCCGAAGAGTTACTGGCCCTGTTTGAGCTGACACAACAGGTCGATGACTTGATCGAGACGTACTCGCACGGCATGCGACAGAAGCTGGCACTCTCGGCGGGCCTGATCCACGCGCCGGAGGTGATCTTCCTCGATGAGCCGACGGTCGGACTCGACCCACGTAGCGCGCGCGTGCTGAAATCGCTGTTGCGGCGGGTGTGCGATGCCGGGACAACCGTCTTCCTGACGACGCATATCCTGGAGATCGCGGAACGCGCCTGCGACCGGGTCGCGATCATCCATCGCGGGCAGCTCATCGCACTCGGTACCGTCGAGGAACTGCGTGGACGTTCGATGGAGACGGATGCATCGCTGGAAGACATTTTCCTGCAATTGACCGGCGGGGCGAAGTCCGCCGACCTGATCGACGCGTTGACCGAGACTGGTTGGGGTGGACAGGGCAATCAGCGATGACGCGGCTGCTCATCTGGGTGCAGTGGCGGCAGTTCCTCAACGGGCAGTTGACAGGGCGCCAGGTCGCGGTGTTTCTGCTGGTATTGGTGCTGGGGTTGATATTCCTGGGCGGGTTGACCATCATGGCGGTCGTCATCGCCAGTTCTTCGTCGCCTCCAGCGCTGGGCGCGGTCGTGAGTATTGCGTTTCTGGTCGCGGCGACCTTCATCATGATGGCGAATCTGCCGACCGTGTTCAGCCAGCTCTTTTCCAACCGCGATGTCGAACTGCTCTTCACGCTGCCGATTCCAACGCGAAGCATTTTTCTGGCTCGCTACGGTGAAACGATGCTGCGCAGCGGGACATTCGCGATCGTGCTGCTATTCGTGCCGCTGCTGGCGTACGGCGTGGCCGGGGGGGTGGGCTGGCTCTACTACCCGCTGCTGGTCGTGATCGTCGTCAGCCTCGTCGGCGGGGTGGTCGCGCTCTGCTATCTGCTGAGTCAGCTGCTGGTGCGAGTCGTGCCACCGAGCAAGAGCAGGGAGATCATTGCGGTTCTGACGGCGCTGATCGGGATGCTCGGCGCGCTGAGTGGGCAGATCTTTGCAGCGGTCGGCAACAGCGAGCAGGTCGAAGGGCAGCTCGACGGTCTACCGACTCTCCCCGGCTGGCTGCCCGTCACCTGGGCGGGGTCGGCACTCGACGGCGCGGCGGGCGGCGAGGCGAGCAGCCTGCTCCCGGCGGCGGGTCTGCTGCTGGTGTCGGGCGCATTGCTGGCCGCCTCGTCGGCGCTGGTCGAGCGCAGCTTCCGGCTCGGCTGGGTACGGATGAGCGGCGCGGGTGGGCGCTCGGTCCGAGGCGCTCGTCGTCGATCCCAGACCAGATCGCTCTCCTCCCCGGTGATGGCGATCGTCCTTAAGGAACTGCAAACACTGCGGCGCGATGTGCGCGAGTGGATCGTGATCGTGCCGTTCCTCGGGTTCTTCGGCATCACCGTGCTGAACGTAGGGCTGTTCAACAGCGATAGCGACAGTGGCCAGCGGGGCGACACGCTGGCGAGCTGGCTGACGCTGCAAGGCATCCTGGTCGGCACGCTGTCGTTTTCCGTCACCGGCTTCGCATCGCTGGCGATCCCGCGTGAGGGGCTGGCGATCTGGACGCTGCGTACGGTGCCGCTCTCCGGCTGGCAGATCGCGCTCGGCAAGTTCTGGGTGTATTGGGCGGTCACACTGGGGATTCTGGTCATCGCCGAGGTTGCGCTGGCGTTCGCGCTCGGCTGGACGATCCCGGCGACGCTTGGCGGTCTGCTGGTGCTGGCGGTCGTCATCGGCGGGACGATCGGTATTGGTCTGTGGGTCGGTACGTTCGGCGCGAAGTACAACCCGGACAAGCCCGCCGAACGCCTCCAGCTCGGCGCGAGCCTGCTGCTAGTCGCGTTGTCGATGCTCTATCTTGCGTTCGCGCTCGGCCCAGCGGGATTGGCCGTCGCATTGCCCGCCATCCTCTCCGGCTCGTCGGACACACTCGACTTCCTCGCCCGGCTGCTGGCGGTCGTCTGGCTGTTACTGGCCGGTCTAGGGGTTACGACTCTGTCTCTGTTCCTCAGCGCCCGCCGCATTGATGCTGGCGTGCAGATGGAGATCGTCGAGGGGAAGCGGTAGCCGCTCTACGCACTGGGATTATCGGCAGGAAACTCTTTCAGGAATCCTGCGTCGACGCACCTTCCTGGACAGTTCGACGTACTCGTATAGATGCAGTCTGAGAACGTAGAACCAGATAGATCAGGTTATCACCCCTATGTGGTACAAGCGGCTTACCAATGGGTATAACACTAGTGCAGATCCCTTCGTATACACTTGGGTCGTGAGAAGAACTGCGCAGCATTGCGGAAGGAGCAGACTATGTCTGCCACGGAAACACGTAGGGCCAAGTCCAAGCCAGAAGACACTCAGAAGACTGGAAAGCGATCCACAAACATGATCCGCGTCCCCGAGCCCACCCATAGCATCCTGCGGGAGCTGGCTGATGAAACCGGCTCGTCGATGCAGGATCTGTTGGTCGAGGCCGTTGAGGAAATGCGTCGCCAGCGCATGTTCGAGCTGAGCAATGCCGCCTATGTCGCGATGCGAGCGAACGAGGACGAATGGCAGGAGGAACTGCGAGAACGAAAGCTCTGGGATGTGACGTTGTCTGACGGGCTGGAGGAAATGTAGTTGGCGAGTAAGCCATCGCGTGGGGAGGTGTGGCATGCGGACCTGGACCCTGTTGAAGGGCATGAGCAGGCTGGGAAACGCCCGTGCCTCGTCATCTCTGACGACCGGAACAACCATGGGGCGTCTGGTCTGATCACCATCCTGCCGATGAACCGCACCAAACGCGCGAACCCCTTTCATGTGCCGATCTCACCACCCGAGGGTGGCGTCACAAACGACTGCGTCATCATGTGCGATCAGATTCGCACGATCTCACTGGATAACTGCGTTGGTGAGTATTGGGGGGACATCGACCCTGCCACGATGGCGATCGTTGAAGACCGGGTCACGATCTATCTTGGTCTTAAGCTGAAGTAAGGGTAGTTCAGGAGGGCTTCGTCACCTGGGCGAAGCCCTCTCATCATGCTTCGAATCTCCCACGATCCCCACGAACATGTTCTCTGGCATCCGGGTCATGACCAGCTTGTGCAATGTGAGTGACGACGTGTTGGATCACAACTCCAGGCAGTAGCGCCCAGCGCATCGACGCAGACGTGCAGATGGAGATTGTTGAGGGGAAGCGGTAGCGGCGCTATTCGGTTGTATCGTCGTTGAGTAGAACTGCTTCGAGGAATAGTTCAGTCACCTCTATGAGGTTCGCGACCGCCTCTTCGACGGTTTCGCCCTGATTGACTGTGCCAACCTCCGGGCAGCCCGCGAAGTAGAAGCGCCCCTCCTGATGCACGACTGCGGTGAACTTCCACTGCGCCATGTCGTTCCTCGACAATCAGTGCGATGGTGTCAGCACAAACGAAGGAAGTGCCAGGCCGATGTCCTGGACATCAGCGGTGAGTGTCGTTAATCGAGTCGCGATGAGCTGGAACTGCGTGTACTGCGCGGCAGTCAGCCGACCCCGCGACGCAAGGCCCGCAACGCGCTCCAGCCCAGCCATTTCATTGTCCCAGTCGGCGCCCCAGCTCGCCCGTTCACCTTCCGGCAGCTGCGCCCATTCAGCAATGACTTCCGGAAGATCAGCGACCATGAGCGCGGCGGTATCGAGCGTCATCATGTCGGTCGTCGTCACCATTGGTTACAACTCGTCCATTGGTGTCGGCACGATGAGGCCAAGCTGGGCGAGGACCGGGGTTGATCGGCGAAGAAGACGCTGCATGTCGTGATACGCGGTTTCCTGATCGTTTTGGACTCTGGAGTATGTCGAGACCTTTGTGCGGCTGAAATACAGTTACCCAATGCCCTGTCGCCAAGCGGTAGTCTACAAGAACCCACTCGAAGCCATCCGGTCCTCGTAGATTGACCGATCGGCGGACAATGGTTATCTGATCCGTTCCTTGGAAGCTGCTGAACAACAGACCGCTGTGTTCATCACGAATGAGTGCTGTGATACTCGAGAGAAATGTCGACAAGTCAGTGTCATCTGGCCATTCGTGTCCTGCTACGACATGGCGCAGATAGTGAACCTCAGCAGGCGGAAGCATGTCACTGCTACGAACGATGCGACCGCGCCATTCAATGCCTGCGGCTCGACCACGCGCGCGTTCCAACGCTAACGGATCGAAACCTGCGTCAGCAATGTGTTCGATGACTGCCTTCAGTTCGGAGTCAGTGAGAATGCGAGTTCCGGAGGCAATTTCGCGAATCAGTTGAACCGCGCCGATATCCTCCATCAACCATTGATCTCCAGCGTCTCGAACAGGAACGCGTAGACGTCGGCGCGTTCGGCGATGATCTTGCTGGTGGGTTTGCCGAGGCCGTGGCCGGCTTTCATTTCGACGCGCAGGAGAATCGGGGGGTCGGATTGCATCGCCTGGAGCGTTGCAGCGAACTTTTTGGCGTGGGCGGGGACGACGCGGTCATCGGTGTCGGCGCTGGTGATGAGGGTCGGCGGATAGGTGATGTCGGGGCGGACGTTGTGCAGCGGCGAGTAGGCGTGCATGAACTGGAAATGCTCGGCGTGTTCCTCGGCGTTGCCGTATTCCGGCACCCAGAAGCTGCCGACGGTGAAGCGGTGGTAGCGCAGCATGTCGATGACCGGCACCTCGCAGACGACCGCGCCGTACAGGTCGGGACGTTGCGTCAGGCAGGCTCCGGTCAGCAGTCCGCCGTTGCTGCCGCCGTTGATCGCCAGCTTCCGGTTGCTGGTGTAGCCGTTGGCGATCAGCCACTCCCCGGCAGCGATGAAGTCGTCGAAGACGTTTTGCTTGCGCTCCAGCATCCCGGCCTGGTGCCACTCTTCGCCGTACTCCTCACCGCCGCGCAGGTTCGCGAGCGCGAAGACGCCGCCCGCCTCCAGCCAGGCGAGCCGGTGGATGGCGAACGCGGGAGTCAGGGCGATGTTGAAGCCGCCGTAGCCGTAGAGCAGCGTCGGGTTGTTGCTGTCAAGCGTTATGTCACGTCTGTGGACGAGGAACATCGGCACACGGGTGCCGTCCTTCGACGCGTAGAAGACTTGCCGCGTCTCGTAGCCGGACGGATCAAAGGCGATGCCAGACTCGTGCAGCGGCTCCAGCTCGCTGTCCGGGTTTGCGAGATCGAGCCGGAACGGCGTCGATGGGTAGAGGAACGAGGTGAACTGTAGGAACAGTTCGGCTTCACCCGGTTCGCCTGAAACAGCCTCGACCGAGCCGATGGTCGGCAGCGCGATCTCACGCACGAGCGCCCCATCGCGGCTGTGCAACGCAACCCGGTGCTGGGCATCGCGCATCGTGACGATGACGAACTCGTCCCCAGCTGCTGTCACGAAGGCGATGACATCGCGGCCCTCCGGCTCCGGCAGTAGCTCGTGCCAGTTTGCACGCTCCGGCTGGCGCGTGTCGATGGCAATGACGCGGCCGCGGGAAGCGTCGAGGTCGGTGTGGAAGTACAGGATCGGACCGTCGTTATCGATGAACCAGTAGGCGGCGTCACCCTCCTCGATCAACGGGGCGACCGCGTTGTCGGTGTCCAGGTCTTTGATGTAGATGCGCGTGCGCGGCGCGGTGCCGATCTCAGCGGTGATGACGAGGTAGCGACCGTCGTGGGTGACGGTCGGCGCGAAGCGCAGCTCCTTCCAGTCGGGCCGCTCGTAGACGATGTGGTCGGCGGACTGCGGCGTGCCGAGCGCGTGGTAGTACACACGCGAGTAGTGGTTCTGGTCGGCCTTCGGCACGCTGCCCGGCTCCGGCATGCGGTCGTAGTAGAAGCCAGCACCGTCCCTCGTCCAGGCGACGCTGGTGAACTTGCACCACTGGATCACGTCCGGCAGGTCGTCGCGGCTGGACACGTCGTAGACGCCGACCTCCTGCCAGTCGCTGCCGCCGCCGCTGGTGGCGTAGGCCAGGTAGCGGCCATCATGTGAATACGACTGACTCGTCAATGCGACCGTGCCGTCGTCGCTTAGGGTGTTGGGATTGAGCAGCAGTTCCGGCTCGGCGTCGAGGGTGGACTGCGTGTAGAGCACCGGTTGGTTCTGCAAGCCGGAGTTGCGCTGGAAGAAGTAGCGTCCGCCGTGCTTCTGGGGAATGCCGGAGCGTGGGTAATCCCACAGCTCGGTCAGCCGCTTCTGGATGCGCTCTCGCGCCGGAATCGCATCGAGAAAGTCACGCGTCCGACGGTTCTGCGCCTCAGTCCAGGCCAGCACCTCCGGATCGCTCGCGTCCTCCAGCCAGCGGTACGGGTCGGCGACGGGGGTGCCGTGGAAGTCGTCGACGGTATCGACGGTGCGGGTGTTGATTGGTTCGAGCGTCATTGACGTTCCTCCGTAATTCGTGATGATTGGGCCAATGCTAACGCAGCCGCAATCGATTCGGGCGGATGTGTATTGTGGGGCCGTAGGGGCGATGCACCGCATCGCCCGCGTCGGAAGACGTGCGTTCGAATGGGACGAAACCGGCGCATGTCGCTGCGGTATCGGAGCCAACATCGCCTGCCGGACGCTATTGCACTCGCGAACGCACGTCTCCCCATGCGGGCGATGCACCGCATCGCCCCTACGTCCTCGCGCTGATCGCGATATCTATGCTTCTGGCATTGTCGCATGACGTTCCTGCCCCGTTGCGTGTATCGTCTCTTTCAATGAAGATGGGAGAGTGGATGGACGCGAATACACCGCTGGTCGGGGTGATCATGGGGTCGCGGTCGGACTGGGAGACGATGGGGCACGCGGTCGAGGTGCTGGAGCGGCTGGGTGTGCCACACGAGGTGCGCGTCGTCTCGGCGCATCGCACGCCGGACCTGCTGTTTGAGTATGCGGGAGGTGCCGAGGCGCGCGGGTTGCAGGTCATCATCGCCGGGGCGGGCGGGGCGGCGCATCTGCCGGGCATGGCGGCGGCCAAGACGGTGCTGCCGGTGCTAGGGGTGCCGGTCGAGTCGAAGAGCCTTAAGGGTATGGATTCGCTGCTGTCGATCGTGCAGATGCCAGCTGGCATTCCGGTCGCGACGCTGGCGATAGGACGGGCCGGGGCGGTGAACGCGGCGCTGCTTGCGGCGGCCATGCTTGGTGGCCAGTACCCGGAGATTCGTGAGGCGCTACGGGAGTATCGCGCAGCGCAGACCCAGGCGGTCCTCGATCATCCTGACCCACGGGAGCCATTGGAGGCAACATGACAACGGTTGGCATTCTCGGCGGCGGGCAGCTTGGGAGGATGCTGGCGCTGGCTGGCTACCCGCTTGGTCTGCGATTTCGCTTCTTCGATCCTTCGCCGGACGCGACCGCCGGGCAACTGGCGGAGCTGCACGTCGGCGACTACGGCGACACCGCCGCACTCGACCGCTTCGCCGAGGGGCTGGATACCATCACGTACGAGTGGGAGAACGTCCCGGCGGATGTCGTGCGCTATCTCTCCGCGCGCGTGCCGGTCTACCCGCCGGTCGTGGCACTGGAGACGGCCCAGGACCGTCTGCTGGAGAAGCAGTTCTTCAACGCCAACAGCATCCCGACGCCGCGCTTCATCGCGGTCGATGACCGGGCGGGGCTCGACGCCGCGGTCGCGGAACTCGGACTGCCATCGGTGTTGAAGACGCGCCGCGAAGGGTATGACGGCAAGGGCCAGGTCGTGCTGCGTGAGCCGCGTGACCTCGACGCCGCCTGGCAGGCGCTTGGCGAGCGACCGCTGATCCTAGAGTCGTTCGTGCCGTTCGACCGCGAGGTGGCGGTCATCGCCGCGCGTGGGCGGGATGGTCAGGTGGCGGTCTACCCGCCGGTCGAGATTGTGCAGCGCGAGGGGATGCTGCGCTCGGCCCGTGTGCCGCGTGTGCCACATGTCGGCGGTGAGGCGCAGGAGATCGAGCAGCTGGCGATGGCTGGCTGGCAGCTCATGGACCTGCTCAACGCGCTCGACTATGTCGGGGTGCTGGCGATTGAGCTGTTCGTGGTTGGCAACCAGATTCTTGGGAACGAGATGGCCCCACGTGTCCACAATTCCGGCCACTGGACGATTGAGGGCGCGCAGACGAGCCAGTTCGAGCAGCATCTGCGGGCGATCCTCGGGCTGCCGCTCGGCTCGACCGAACCGCGCGCCGATGTCGCCATGCTCAACCTGATCGGTGACCTGCCCGACACCGCCGAGGTGCTTGCCGTCCCGGACGCGCACCTGCACCTGTACGGCAAAGTCCCCCGCCCCGGTCGTAAGCTCGGCCACATCACCGTGCTGGCAGACGATGCCGCGACGCTGGAGCAGCGGGTGACGCGGCTGGAGGGGTTGCTGCCGTAGAGTAGTGACATGGAACGTGAGCATCAACATCCGCGATTATCTACGGCGACCGCCTCCAAAATGATGCGCTGCCAGCGATGAAAATTAGCTGGCCAGTGCGTGGGTTTGCGGGAAGCCGGTTGTCGGCTCAAGCGACGACCCCCGATGGGGTGATCTTTCAGGTCATCCGCTACCCATGTCGCAGGGTATGTAGTAGAAGTCGACGCGGATGCGCGACGATGAGTCGGAGTGGACATGCTGACTAACACCATCAAGGAACACATCGAAATCGTTCAGCGCAGAGATGAACGCGAGGTACGCATCGCGGGGAGCCGCATCCGCGTCCACGACATTGTTTTCTGGCATGACGAACAGGGTTGGTCTCCAGAGATGATCGCGGAGAAGTTTCCAACTCTCTCTCTAGCAGATGTCTATGCCGCGCTTGTTTACTATCTAGATCATCGTGATGAAATTGATCGCGAGATCGCAGGCGAACTAGCATTTGATACCGCGATGTTGGAACAGCACCCAGGCAAGTTGCGGAGCAAACTCCAGGCTCGCATGCAATCATGAGCCACCTAACGTTCCCGCTCGATGAACATCTCCCTCCAGATATTGCTGAGGGGGTTCGAAGAAGGATTCCCTCTGTCGATATCCTGACCACTATTGAAGCGGGCATGCGGCGTCGCCTTGATCCAGCATACTTGGAGTTTGCCGCGCGATCAGGGCGCGTGCTGGTGACTCAGGACAAACACTTCACATACTTGTTTTCAGATATCCCTCACTCAGGCGTTTTCTATCTTACTCGCGGTAGCCGTGCGATCGGCACGGTAGTTGAGTTATTGGTCATCGCCTGGGAATTATATTCCGCCGAAGAATTGGTGGGGCGAATCGAATACGTGTAGATAGAGCTATATGCTGCCCGACGAGGAATTTGAGTTGCCAAGCTAGCCAGCAGCGGCATCCAACGGCCAGATTGGGCGGCGGATGTGGCGGTAGGGGAAGGCGAGCAGGTTCGGGGATGAGAGACCGGGGCCATCGACTTCGATGATGCGGGCGGCCAGCGGCTCGAAGGCGGCGCGGAAGTGGACGCTCGACTTCACGACCAGCACGCGCTGCTGCTCGGGGACGATGCCGACGGCGCGGAACAATTCCGGGTCGAGTACCTGGGTGCGCAAGTTCGTAACGACGACCAGGACGACTGGGTCGCCGATCTCCAATACGGCGCTGCGCCCGAGGCGGGACCGCGCGCCGGTTCCCATCGGGCCGTGGTGGGTAAATGATAGATCGCCTAGCCAGCGGACACGTCCTTCGACGACGAGCGGCGCGCCATGCAGCGCGTCCGTCTTGCCACCGAGGATGAACGTTCCAAGGTTCCCGATGCCAACCTCGCTCGCTCGCACCACGGTCTGCCTGTCCGCGATGACCGCAAGGGCCGCGCCCGCGACGTGCTGCTCCAGCAATACGGCGAGGATGGCGGTGCCATCGCCGGAGCCGCCCGCGCCGGGATTGTCGGCGACATCGGCCAGGACGATCGGACGATCGGTCGTGTCTGGGATCGCCGCAAGCGCGTCCGGGATTGACAGCAGATCGGTCGTGAAGTCGTGGCGGCGCGCCCAGCAGGCCGTAGCGATCTGGTCGGCGAGTGCGTTGGCCAATCCCTGGTCGGCGTTGGTCGTGACCAGGACGGCCAGGCCAGCGTCGCGAATATCGCTGTAGGGGAAACCGGCGGCGAGGGTGATCGCGACGATGCCGGGCCTGGCTTCGAGGTCGAGCGCGAGGCGCATCAGGTCGCGCATGGGCGTTGGACCGTCGGTGCGCTGGGCGGGGAGCGGCGTCAGCATCGGCACCTGGCGCAGGGCGTGGATGGGCCTGATGACACCCTGGAGCAGGTGATCGAGCAGCTCGATGGCTTCATAGCCACGCTCGGCGGTGTCGAGATGTGGGTAGGTGTCGTAGCCGAGCAGGATGTCGGCGTTGGCGACCATGAGCGGTGTCAGGTTCGCGTGGGAATCGATGACGACCGCGATGGGAACGTTGGGTCCGACCGCACGGCGCACGCGGCGTAACAGCTCGCCATCGGCGTCCGACAGCGCCTCCGACACCATCGCGCCGTGCAGCGCCAGCAGGACACCATCCAGCCTCGGTCGCATGGCCGCCGAGATGCCCGCCACCAGCTCGTTCGCCAGTGCTTCGAACGTCCCACGCCGGACCTTGCCGGAAGGCGTTGCGGACGCGAACAGCGTTGGAACAAGGCTCCAGCGCCGCTCGGTCGCCGCGTCGACCATGCCACCAAGCGCGTTGGAGACTCCGCGACTCCCGGCAATCATCGCCGATCCACGCAGCAATGTGCGCTGCTGGAAGCAGCTCAGGTCCGTGACGATGGAGGAAAACGTATTCGTCTCGTGAGAGATCCCGCCGATGGCTACACGCATGGGAGTAAGCGTACTCGGTGGAACGGGTGACGGGTGACGGGTGACGGGTGATGGGGAAATTTGTAGGGACATGGCGCTGCCTTGTCCGCGCCTGCTGGAGCGCGTTGATAGACATGACGTGTCCCCACGCGATAGCCAAACTGGTTCGGCATGCGCACCCCGATGTCACGTCTTGCCAACCGGCGTCAGCGGGCGCGGACACGGCTGAACCATGTCCCTGTTCCCCCCAACGACAACGCCCGGGTGCAGGCCCGGACGTTGTCGTTGGAGGGATGGAGGAAGATGCGAAGTGAGCGGTTGGTAGTTAGCTGGCCTAGATGGCGGGCGATGGCGGAGCGGTCAGCGCGGCGACGAGGTCGCTGTTGCGGAAGGGCTTGGGAACGAAGGTATCTCCGGCGTCGGCGGCGACCTGCAGCATGAGTGATGCGTGCGCGAAGGCGGATGTCATGACGATGCGCGTGGCACGGTGTTGCTCGCGGATGAGCGCGGCGACCTCATCGCCACGGCCATCGGGCAGGCACAGGTCGATTACAGCGGCCTGGAACGTGTAGAGCGTGAGGGCAGCGCGCGCCTCGGCCAGGTTGCTGACGCTGATGACATCGTAGCCAGCCCGTTGCAGGACGACCGTCATCAGGTGACGTACGTCGACCTCGTCCTCGACGATAAGGACGGTACGAGTGTTATTCGAATCGATGGTCATGGCGGTCGTGGCACCTGTCTTAACATTCAGCATAGTCATACGTTATATCGTCCATCTCGGATAGCGACGTGTACCCCTCGAACGGTGCCAACGGCTGTGATCCGTGGACGGGATAACGATAGTCCGTTCGCGGTCCGTTGTGGGGGCATTTCTATCTCAGAGGTATCACAGAATGGGGTGAGGATCGAGGGATGATCGCTCCGAATCGCGGGTCGGGGTGCGAGCACGGTCCGGTATGACGCCGGGTTGGTTCGTGGGCGAGCACGATCCGGCATGACGCGCGGTCGGGTGCTGGTCGAGTTGGCCAGGTGCCAGCACGGTCCGGCATAAAGCGCGGACCCTACGATTCGTTAGTCGGTTACCGTTTGGACGTTCGACAGAACACCGTTCCTGATATTGATTCCATCACCATGTCGCCCGGACATCGTCTCCCCTCGTAGGGTCCGCGCTTTATGCCGGACCATGCTCGCCCCCGAACCAACCCGGCCTGGAACCTCGAACCTCGAACCTCGCCCCCCTTGTACTTCACACGCTCACGAGCGGCCTGCGCTATCATCCGGTTCGGCGTGGCGACCGCCGTCCGGAGTATCCGGGTCTGGATGGGGGGGCAAACGCGCATGGACCGCATGGACGAGGCGGCGGCGACAGGGACGGTCGATCTGGTTGGTGCGACCGACAGCCCGGTGGTGCCGCGACCGGATGAGGCGCGCGCGCAGCCGATGTCGGGCAAACGTGAGGTCGATCTGTATGTGCGCACCTACTCGACGTTGCTGCGCTCGTCCGGGCCAGTCGCGATCGACGCGCTGGTGCAGACGCACATGAACATTCAATCGAGTCTGCACGCGCACGCGTCCGAACCGCAGCCAGACATGAATGCCTTCATGTACAGCACGCTGCGCCTGCCGCCGGAGATCGTGCGAGTCGAGCGCATCCTGCTTGGCCAGTCGCCGACGGTGTTTGCGCGGCATGGCTATGCGGGGTTGAACGCCTGGGAATCGGTGTCCGCGCCAGGGCGTCGCCGACGCTGGCACTACGACGGGCATCAGACGTTGGCGGTGTATGTCGGCTCGGCCTCTGACCTCGACGACCTGATCCCGACGATCGTCGCCTGGCAGATCGAGTGGAACAAGCTGCATCGCCGCATCCGGGACGACGATGCGCTGAAGGCGCTGATCGAGCGCGAGACGACCGCTGGTGAGCGCACGACGCCGGAGGAGCAGGAGACGATTCGCGAGGCGCTTGGCATCGGCGCGAGCGACTGGGCGCGGCTGCAATCGGCCTGGAACGCGGAGTTCTGGCCGAACCTGCGACTTGTCGCGCACTACAAGCGCGATCTGCACCTGCACATGCTCGGTGGGACGTACCTGGGCTACACGCGCTCCGGGCGGCGCTGGTGGGAGCCGATTGGCCGGGCCATGGCCGAGCAGGGATTGACGGAACGTCCGGTCTACTTCGTCTCTTCGAACACCCACTCGATCGTCAATATCCTCACCGGCACGGCGCGGCGGCGACGCGCGCAGATGATTCAGTTCGTCGAGGAATCCGGACATCCTGATCTGCTTCCGGAGCTGCAGAAGCTGCAAGCGGGTGATTCGCTGTCGTCGTGGGACAACTTCCTGTACTTCGCCGCCCGTGTCTACTATCAGGCGAACCCGGACGAGCGCGCCGCTCGCGATGAGGAAGAGGCCGCGCGCGGCATCACGAACCTGGAGCCGGATTCCGCGCTCGATGTCGGGGTGCAGATCATCGACCTGGCGCGGCTGGACCCCGCGGGCGTCGATCCGCGCATCGTCGATGTCGATGATGGCGTACCGACGACCGACGCCGTGATCGTCAACATCAACTACCCGTTGGGGCTGGCGGCGTACCATATTCTGGGGCAGGTTTCGGCGGGGATCGAGCAGATTCGAGGGGTGTACATCCTCGGGAAGGCGGCCACGCTTAACGCGCGCATCGGCGATGTCCTGATCTCCGACGTGGTCTACGACGAGCACTCCGGGAATACCTACTGGTTTGCCAACTGCTTCAACGCGATGGACCTCGACCCGTTCCTGGTCTACGGCTCGGCGCTCGACCGGCAGCGGGCGCTGACGGTGCGCGGGACGTATCTCCAGAATCGCGGATACCTGGACACGTACTACGAGGGCAACTACACGGTCGTTGAGATGGAGGCCGGGCCGTTCCTCTCGGCGCTGTACGAGGATACGAACCTGACGCGGCATCCGACCGGCGAAAGCGTCAACATGAACGGCCTGCCGGTCGATCTCGGTATCATCCACTATGCGTCGGACACGCCGTATTCGCACGCGCACACGCTCGGGGCGCGCGGGATGTCGTATCGTGGGATGGACTCGACCTACGCCGCGACGCTGGCGATCGTGCGACGGGTGTTTGAGACGTGTCGTGATGGGTGATGGGTGATGGGTGACGTGTGACGTGTGACGGGTGACGTGTGACGGGTATTGGAGCATTGTCGCATTACCCGGCGTTGGAACCAGGAAGTGTGAGGGATCCATGGCGGTTGAACTGACACCAGTACAGATTGATGCGTTGCGGCGGATTGATTCTCCGACGATTGCGAACGCGATTGAGACGCTTGAGATTCGGCCACGGGTGCAGGGGTATGTTGGCTACGACATTCGCTGCATCTTCCCGGAGCAGCCGCCGACGGTCGGGTACGCCGTGACCTGCACGGTCGATTCGACGACCGAGGGACGCGTCGGGATCGGGTTCAACGAGCTGTACAAGCTGCTGGAGGCCGCACCGCATCCGGCAGTGATCGTCATGCAGGATGTCGGGCCGGACCGGCTGCACTCGTGCCATGCTGGCGAGATGATGGCGACGACGATGAAGCGGCTGGGGGCGGTCGGCATCCTGACCGATGGCGGGCTGCGCGATGTGCGCGAGGTCGGCAACTTGGGCGGGTTCCAGTACTTCTGCGCCGGGTTGGTCGTCTCGCACGGCAACCCGATCTGCGTCTCGGTTGGCGACCAGGTGACGATCTCCGCTATGACGGTGCAGATGGGCGACCTGCTGCACGGCGACGCCAACGGCATCGTTCACATCCCGGACGCTTGCGCGACCGAGGTGGCGGAGGCTGCCCACAAGACATGGGAACGCGAGTCCGGCCAGCTGCGGCGGATCAACAGCCCGGACTTTACGGTGCTGCCGGGGCGGGAAATTCAGCATTGACTGTTTGCGCTCGACGTATGGCGTACTTCCCGACAGGTGCGCCCTGACAAGGCGCGTGTGAATCGCATGCGTGTTTCACGAGTTGTCAATGATGAACGAAGAGAAGTTGATTTTGAGACGACTTTTGCGACTGTATCGCTATGGTTGGACTAAAACGAGTGGCGACATGGTCTTGCTGTCTCAAAATTCAGAGTTTTGAGACAGGTATCGTCAGTGGGACTCGAACCCTACACGAGGGAAAAGCTCGGCGGTTCCTGAACGTGGGAACCGCCGAGCTTTTGCCGCCTCGATGATTGATGGACGTCGTTCATCTGCCACTCGCAACCATCGCAGCCGTCGCAGCCAGGTGCTGATAAACTGCACTGATTACTACCGAGCCGTCGCCACCCGCTACGAGAAACTGGCAACAACCTACCTGGCGACGGTTACGAGCGCCTGTATCTTGGAATGGTTCTAGCCTTGCAGACATACCCTGATATAACACTGGCACGTCGTAGTCGATCTCCGTCACGCGCAAGCGGATGTACGCATAGTCGCCGGTGTCTCGCGAGTAGACTGCTTCGCCCTCTGTCGGGACACGGATGCCGTCGAACTCGCCGTATTCCTGGAGTGGGGTCGACCACGGCACGATTGCACCGAACTCCCGATCGAACCGGTCCGCAATCATGTTGGTGACGCGGCCCTTCTCGTCGAAGAAGAACGTCCCGAATCCCCGGCTGCCCCCGTACTCCATCGTTGCCCGCGCCGACACGTCGTCGACCGACTCCCACGTGATGTACGGACTCAGGGCACCTGCGGGGAACCACATCGTCTCGTTGAGGTAGCGAAGCAGATCACCCTCGTCCATCTCCGGTCCGCTATCGCTGGCCACCGGGATCACGCCGAGAAGCCGCATCTCCAGCGCAGCCGCGCCCTCGATGTAGCGGTCCTGCCCGATCACCGGGATTCCGCCGGTGAAGTCAATTGTCGCCGTCCAGACGAATCCTGGGGGATCCGTCGTGTAATACTCCTCAGCCGTGAATGGCATCCATCCCCGGTCCCCCAGGCGGATCTCCCCCTCTTGCTTCAGGCGGACGGTCGTCGGGCGGGGCTTACCGACCGCCCCGGAATATCGCAGCCACTGCTGCACCGGCTCTGGAAGGTCCGCAAGGTCGTCCTTTGTGACGATCGACGGCTCGGTCGGGTTCCGCGCCGCGAACAGGTCTTCGACTTGTCCGTTAAGGTGGCGCTCATACTGTGTGCTTATGGCGAACGCCGTGGCGGCAATGGCGACCACAACCGCCGCGAACGAGCCGAAGACGATTTTGAGCCGTTTGCTCATGGCGAATCTCTCTCCGTTGATTATCCTGTTCCATCCTGCAGCCAACCCTACCAGGGTTCGTCTACGAGCTCGCTGAACTCCTTTCCCACGTGAGTGACGTGCGGCGTCGTCCACGCTGCTCTCAACGGGAGCGTGGACGACGGTGGATCAGGAATGTGGGTCGAGATAACGGCACATATACATGCACTTGAGCATGTCACGACCCATTCACCGCCTGTCTGAAGAGTGGATAGGCAAACAGGTAGAACTTGCTGAACTCACACAGTCGACGCAGCGGCGGCAACCTGCGTTTCGTCGGGTCAGCGTGCTGGAACATGCCGAACTCGGTGTAGTGCACGCCAGCACGACCCGACAGTGCCGCAAACAAGTGTCTTGACTCAGCGACAGGAATCACGGTGTCATCGCGGTCATGTCCGATCACGATCAGCGGCGCACGGATGTCGTCGAGATATGTGATCGGAGACATGCGCTCCAAATGCTCGTGGAGTGCTCCGGACAGTCGTCGGAGCGCAGCCTCCGCATCATTCGTCGGCAGTGTCCCGAGTAATAGTCGGATCACGCGGGCATCCTCAGAGAGCCCATGGTTGTTGGTCAGGTCGTGTTCATCTCCGGGGACGCTGCGTAGGAACTCAGCTTCATGCGGTTCGAGCGTCGCGGTAAGGGACCGGACGTAGACGGCACGGGTCAGCGGGTCGACCTGCCACGGCTCACGGTGACCGTTCGTGGAGCGCGTGGAGCTCGCGATCGCCACGGCTAAGGTGGACATCGAGGCGTAGGGAGCGAAGGCGGCAACGAAGCGCACGCGATCCCGAATAAGGGGATGGGCGGCTGCCATCAGGGCGAACGACCCACCGACGCAGGTCCCAATTAGGCCACTCCGGTCCGCGTCGACATACAGTTGTCCAAGCAGCCAATCGGTCGCCAGCGCGATGTCGTCGATGTCCTGTGGATCGAGCCGTCGATCGCGCATCGCTGGCGACCAGTACAAGAGCGCAGCAAACCCCGACCGTGCGAGTGCTTCACCTAGCCGCGCAACCTGCGGATGATCGACGCCGAACGGCACGACGCCGAGGCAGATCACCATGCCGGGGTGTGGGCCACGCGTGTCTGGTCGATAGAGATCGCCCACTGCTGTCCCGTGACGGGTTGGGTAAGACACCCGCTCGATGAGCGGCCGTGGCGTGATCCGATTGAGTGCGCCTGACGGCAGCATGGGAAGCACCTTGAGGAAGAAGACCGTAGTCAGTGACGCGGTGCGGATGGTCGCGCTAACACTGGTGAGGACGCGACGCCGTCTATGACGTGTGTCGCCTACAGAACGCGCCGTTGCCTCCAGCGTATGCCGGAGGCAACGAAACGGAAGCGGAGCGCCACGGCTCATGCCGGGACGGGCACTTCCTTCAACACCGGCTCATGATGGTGAGTCATCGTGCCAGGCGTCCATGGGGAGCCAAGCATCGGGATCAGGTAACGATCGATACCCCAGTAGCCAGCGACCTTCCAGGCGAGAACAAGGAAGACGGTCAGTCCAAACAGGACCGGGTTGGTGCTGGTTGTACCGGCCAGTATGAAGCTGAAGTTGAGGAGCGTGCCTGAGAAGGCGGCAATACCGACGAGTGCTCCGACGATCAGTCCGAGTCCAACCAGTAACTCTCCGACAGCGACGACCTTGGCGAACCATGTGTACCATTCGTTGTCGAGCATGTATTGCAGGACATCGCGGTACCAGCCATAGGTGATCGCTGGGCGTCCCGGTGCTTCTGGGACGGCGACAACGCGTTCCCAGAACCTTTGCAGCGACGAGCCACTGCTCATCCACCCGCCGTCGCGGACCTTGTGCTCACCAGCTTGCAGCCATTGCAGGCCAACGAAGAAGCGGATCGGCATCCAGAAAACGGCCAGATAGGTGTTACCCATCAGCATCTTCTATAGCCGTGGGTCATCGGTCTGACCAGGGGTTGTCGTATCACGCATCGGTTCGGTGTTCACGCCAGCATCCGACAACCGCTGAGCTTGAAAGAGACCCGCACCGACGATTGCCGCCAGCATGAGATAGGTCCAGATCGTGTACTCGGAGTAGAAGTCACCCGAGAACAGGCTATCGAGTGCGAACAGGCCATCGGCAAACGCCCATGCCAGGACAATGAACAGCACTGACGAGACAGCGGTCAGGATATACGTCTTTGTGCGTGTCATGCGTCACCCTTCTTTCCAACAATGAGTATATGCAAGCAGTTGACACACGTCATGAAGTTCCATCATGTCTCCATCGGACAGCGTCACCTTCATGGCGTGTAGTGCTACATCTGCAACGCGGCCCGGCTCGTCCATGCCTGATCTGAGAGGACGTCCGCACATGACTCAGAATAGATTGAGTTCGCAGTTCGGCCCTACTGGGCCAGATCGACGGCAGCCACATGCCTGATGCATGTATCAGACTGCCAGTACGGCGGCGTCGACTGCCTCGTGCTGCATCTGCAGATCGTCCTCGTTGAGCCGGATCAACAGCACCGGCACGGTTGCGTGTCGTGTGACCTCCTCGGCGACGCTGCCCATGAACCAGCGCTCCAGGCCGCCACGACCATGCGAGGTCATCACCAGCAGGTCGTGTTCCGCAGTCGCTGCCACGATCTCGCGCGCGACCTGTCCATCGCGCAATTCTGTCGTCACGCTGACCACGTCGTCAGCAAGCCGAGACTGTGTGCTCTCTAGATATTCTGCAGCGGTACGCCGATCCTCTTCGAACATATCGGCCATTGGCATGTACCCGCCAGCCATGCCATACGTGCCATACGTGCCATACGTGCTATACGCAACGCTTGCGTCCACAACGCGCACAATATGCAACGGTGCGCGCGTCAGACGCGCCATTTGCAACGCGTGAGGCAGCGCGGCCTCGGCCAATGCTGATCCGTCCAGTGAGACGACGATGCGTTGATACATTACGAGTTCCTCCTCCATGCGCCACTACGAGCGAACCTGCGTGTAGCTCCTTGATCATTGCGCCCCTGTCGTACCGGGAGCGTCGATGGCCGCTGCTTTGCGGCGATGTATCGCCCCTTGTCGCTCGTGAGGGTTTGCTTGGTAGTTATGCTGCGTCCATCCACGCGCAACTCGGTGATACAACGTGCGCTCCACACGAACGATTGGTCGACTCGTCTCACTTTAGTGCGCGTCCTGCGTCAGCTTTCGTTGCAAGTATGAGTATGTGCCAGTAGTTGACATGCGTCATGAAGTTCCCTCATAGGATCTGTGCGACGCAGGATCCCGTTTTCCATTTGAGGCGTGGTCGCGAGACGGAGTGCTTCTATGGCGGAGTTGATCGAAGGATTCTTCGTTATGATCCATTTGGCACATCGTTCGTGCGTTCGCCTCCGTCAACGAAATGAATACGTGTAAGGGCAGCGTCCCGGTCCCACTCGGTCCAGCTTTCTTGAATCTGTCCACCGGCCTCACGCGTTCGGGTCACCCCAGCCAAACCAGTAACCGTACCCAACGGGTCAGGATTCGACCGCTCATTGGCGGGGCGGTTGTGGGCGTTCCAGCGCAGCACGGTCATCCCGTCGGCATACTCAAGGCCATCGATTGAAATGTACAGATGCGGAAACGCCTGGCGGTAGAAGGCGACGCTCGTCTTGATAGCCTCAGGACCAAGGATCAGGTCAGTGATCAACCCGCCGTGATTGACGTAGGTGGCCGAGAATAGCTCGTCGGCAATATGCAGCTGCGCAGTGTTCCAGATTTCCTCAATGGCACGACGAACGAGTGCATGTTCTGCTGTGACCATGATTTCTCCGCTCCCGGGATGTCCGGGTCCCCTTGCGTCGAGAACCTTGTTCATAGACTGACAGGGTGTTCACACGATATCATGAGATTTGTTCATCAAGTCTGTCTCGGCATTGATAGCCGCTCACGTGCTCGAGCCACAGGCGAAACAGAGTTCAGGATGATTCTGGTCGATTCGACGGCTCGTGACACAATTGGGGACGCTGTTTGTATGACTGCCAACCTTCGTACGCTGCATACACCGGCGCGAGTGTTACTCGTCGTCGACCAGCCGGTGCTGGCCGATGTTATGACCTTTGCACTCAACCATGGTCGCTGCCTGACTCAGGTTGCGCCGAGCGCTACCGATGCCTCGGGCATCCTGCGCGACTGGCATCCCCATCTTGCGATCATCAATATGGATCGTGCCGAGGGCAGCATGCTTGCGGATCTTGGCTATACCGAGCAATCGACTGATCGAGTCCCAGCCATCGCCCTCACTCGGCGAGGAGATCTTAAGACCAAGCTCGTCGCTTTCGAGCACGGTGTGGATGACATCATCACCGTCCCGTTCTCAACTGAAGAACTGGTTGCACGGGTCATGGTGGTGCTGCGCCGCACGTATCGTGTGGGAGTCGAGTTCACGCCGGTCCTGCACCTGGGCGAGCTTGAGATCGATATTCTCAACCGCAGCGTACGCATCAGTGGCCATGAATTGGGATTGACCTCGCTCGAGCAGAACCTGCTCTATCTGCTCGCGGCCAATGTCGGACGACTGCTCACGCGCGACGAGATCCTCGATCACCTCTGGGGAGTCGATTTCGTCTCGGAGAGCAACATCGTCGACCGGCACGTCCGCAACCTGCGCATCAAGCTACAGAACAACTATCGTCGACCACGCTACATCGCTACGGTGCCGGGTAAAGGCTATCGGTTCGTGCCAACTGACTGATGACACACCTCCCCCCCGACGTCAGTAATGCGGCTCAAATGCGCCGCATCTGCGCTGATGACATGAGGCTTCTTCATCATGGCGCAAGGGCGGATCACCATAGTGGATGCGACCGCCTGCGCTGGTCGTCATCGGACACGATCACGATGACGATGTCATTCCTGTCGCTGAGTTGCAATGCTTTGCAGCAGCGCTATCCGGACGTGCCGGAGTGCACTACGCCGAGTTCGGCTTGTTCCAGCACGCTGACCCGACGAAACGAAAGCTGCCACTTCCACGCCTTCTGCACGAGTTCGGCAAGTTCTACCGGTTCGCCTACCCACTGTTCCGGCACACCGCACGCAAGCGGTAAGATATGCCGTTGCAGGTGCCGAGGGCACACTCTGCGCGGCGTTCCCTCATCGTGTCATCTGTCATTGCATGTGGATGAAGCGACAGTCAGTGTTGTCTGCGCAGTAAGAGTGACCTGCGACTTGCGCCGCAGGTCACGTGTAGGCAAATGGAAACGCATCACGACACCCTGGCCAAGGCTGGCCGGAGATTTCGAACGCGGACGACGACCATGACACTACTCCTGGGGCGTTCTGGTGCAGCAGCAGCGTACGCTCTTCTTGCCGCTCTAGCTGCGTCTCCCACCAGTGCCTCGCCGACACCAACGGCATCGTCCACATCCCGGACGCCTGCGCAACCGAGGTGGCCGAGGCGGCCTACGCGATCTGGGAACGCGAGCCCGGCCAGCTACGGCGCATCCACAGCCCGGACTTCACGGTGCTGTCGGGGCGGGAGATTCAGCATTATCCGCTGCGCGACGTTGGGCGCACTCTGATCGTCGGCGTGCGTGATGAGCGCGTGTTTCACATGTCATCGCCAACGTCTCACAATGAGACGTTGATAGTGAGACGGCTTTTGCGACTGTTTCACGATGACAAGGGATTTCTGAGAGTGGTGTAGGCGTGTGTCTCAAAAACGATCCAGCCTGTTGAACAGACCTGAGCACTGAGATCGTGGCTCGCTTGATAGCCTCGAATCAGCTTTGCACGGCCCTGCTTGGCAGTGTTTTCCGCCGGTTTGACCATCACGATTGAGCATGCAGGGTTCGATTACCGAGTTATTCAACAGGCGGGCTCGTTTGTGAGACAACCACGGCAGGGTGGTCTTCGGTCGTCTGTGACCGATATGCAACGCACCTGCTCGTTGACCGAGCGTCTCAGGAGAGGTTACCGCCGGTCGAGGGATCGCTGGCGCATGGAACGGTCCCTCCCTAGCGGTTGAGACATGTTACCTTCTCCCTTGGGAGGGGCGCGAACGGTGCGGATGACGACCTTGAGGGCCTATTCCTCCTGGTCGTCCTGGACGTACACTGGGCCGAGGTGCGTGATCTGCTCTTCACCCCTCATCCAGCGCAAGATGTTCCTCTTCCGGGCTGAAAGATGGTGAGACACAGCCGCTGGTGATACGCTGTTCGACAACCGTAGACGGTCGTGGACGTACCAACCCTCGCTTCCCATTCCTAAGCGCCTGGTCATGGTCGGCCGCCTTGACGCGGATACGTGAACGGCTTCGTTACCGGTGATCAGATACTAATGGCCCATGAGTTCCAACAGGATGGACTCCCATGTCTGCCGATACGATGCACGACGACGTGAAGATTGACGCCACGCTCGTGGGCCGGTTGCTCGCAGCGCAGTTCCCGGAGTGGGTAGATCTACCGATCGAGCCGGTTCCCTCGGCCGGCACCGACAACGCGCTCTATCGGCTCGGCGACGACATGGTCGTACGACTGCCCCGCGTCGGTTGGGCGGTCGGGATGGTGGACAAGGAGTACGAGTGGCTCCCACGGCTTGCACCGCACCTGCCACTTGCTATCCCCGTCCCGATCGCGAAGGGAACACCCGGTGAGGGCTACCCGTGGCATTGGACGGTCTGCCAGTGGCTCGATGGCGAGAACGCGACGATTGGGCGCATAGTCGTTCCAGACCAGATGGCAACGGATCTGGCGCACTTCATCGCTGCCCTGCAAGGGATCGACGCGAGTGGTGGACCGGCCCCCGGACTGCACAACGTGTTTCGTGGCGTGCCCCTGGCAACTCGCGATGCGAACACCCGTGCTGCGATCGCTTCACTGGAGGCGACGATCGACTCGGAGACCGCGCTGGGGGCCTGGGAAGCAGCCTTGCGGACGCCGACCTGGGACGCTCCGCCCGTTTGGATCCACGGCGACCTGCATTCTGGCAACCTGCTGGCCGTTGAGGGCCGACTCAGCGCCGTCATCGATTTCGGATGTCTGGGTGTCGGCGATCCGGCCTGCGATGTCATGGCTGCCTGGTTGCTCTTCTCCGCCGAAACTCGGTCCGCCTTCCGCGCAGTGCTCCCGGTCGATGACGCGACCTGGGCGCGAGGGCGTGGCTGGGCACTGTCGTTTGGCGTGGGCGTCGTCTCTTACTATAAGGACACCAATCCCGTGCTCGGCGGTATCGCTCGCCGCGCGATCGTCGAAGTACTCGCCGATCATCGGCACGGCGCATGACAGCGCGTTGCTCGTGTCCGATTTCTGGGCGTCGATGAGGATGTTACATTTGATCACGTAGTTGCAGATCATCGGCACATCGCCTGATACGGAAGGCCGTCCGTTTGGGTGCTGCGGTTGGTCGGTGAGCGAGGCATACGGCTGGGTGACAATCTGCTCATCCTGCTTCAGCAACGCCGATGTGGCGGGGTGTGGTCAGAAGCGTGCCGATGCCAGCGACTTCCATGCTTCTCGCCAGGTATGCCAACAACGCGAGGGTAAATAATAGCGGTTATTCGACATTTCGTCGTCCGGCCTCGGTACTGACTGATTGCTGACCCATTCAGTGAGTCAAGGACTTTGTTGTATCCCTCGTGCATTTCCAGCTAGTTCACCGTCACGTTCTTCCAGGTGCTGGATGTGTTGACCGCGTGCCGACGGCGAGTGAACTAAAGTTGTCTACATACAGCACATCAATCTCGTGTAGTTTACGTCCAATCCCTCACCGCCGAACGACACATTACCAGGAGCGCATCGAGTGGGGCTGGAGGTGCGGTATCATCGGACGATGATGCACGATACTCCCCAGCCCCCAACGCTTGTCTGCCTGATCGGCGCGCCAGCGTTTGGCAAGATGACCGTGGGTCAGTCGCTGTGCCATGTCACGGGCTTCCAGCTGTTTCACGGGCACGTTGTCGCGGATGTGCTCTCCCCGTACTTCCCATTCGGCACACCGTCGTTCTCCCGCCTGACGCACCACTGGCGACGACTGTTCTTCGAGGAGGCATTTACCGCTGGCTTGAACGTGGTGACGACCGTGGCCTGGCGCTTCGACGTCCCAGCCGATGCGGAGACCATCGCGAGTTGGCCGCAGCCGTACCTTGCTGGCGGTCGCGTGCTGTGCGTCGAGTTCGTGGCATCGCTGGAGGTGCGCTTGGAGCGCAACCGAACGGAGCATCGCCGGAGCCAGAAGAACCCTTACTGGGTCACGGACGGGTACCTGCAGGATACCAACGCTGTTTATCGCTACGACAGTGGCGGCGTCCTACCCTACGCTCTACCGCATCTGAGACTCGACACCACGCACCTGTCGGCTGAGACCACCGCGCACCAGATCGTTGCGCACTTCAACCTGCCACGGCCTGATGACCGCAGGACCACAGCTCTCTGATCGGATCGAAGACATCACGACTGAGCGTGCGCCGGAGTGGATCAGTCGGTATTGGATGACCGCTCGATCCGCATGAGGGTCTTATCCGCTCCCTGGTGATGCGTACCACGGGATCGTGGATCCATTCTGATGCCAGGCGAGTCCTCAGCGTTGTCATGATGCGGTCGGCAGACAGCGGGCCAGGGCGGCTTCCAGGGCATCGAGTTGACGCGTGACGATGTCGTCCAGCTCGATCGCCCGCTGACGCACCCGCGCCGACCACAATTGATAGACAGCTGGATCATCGAGGGCGTGGATCGCAGCGATCCAGGCATCCGGATCGCTGCGCTCGCAGAAGATGCCGGCGTCTCCTAGCGCTTCCAACGGACCCGGCGTCGGCGTCGCGATCGTGGGAATGCCGGATGCGGCCGCCTCGAGGGCTGCCCGACCCCAGTTCTCGGTCCAGACGCGCGGCCCGTCTCCGAGTTGCTGCGAGGGAGCCAGCAGGATTCGCGTCGCTTGAAACACGGCCCGCAGGTCGGTGCCCTGGTGGCCGCGGAGCTCGACGTTCGGTGGTGGGTCTGCCGGGATGATCTGCGTGCCCCAGCCACCTTCGACGCCGATGAACCGCCGCTCGGGGAGTCTCCGGGCCAGATCCCAGATGAGCTCCCCGCCCTTCTCCTGGCTCAGGCTCGTGATCGTGATCGCATCGCCCGTCGAGTCGACGCGATGCTCGTCCACACTCGTCGGTGGGTAGACGACCAGCTGCGGCCCAGTCCAGGCCGTGCGCTGTTGGAGTCCGGTCGAATTGAAGATCACCAGGGCCAGATCGTGTGGTTGCAGGCCGTAGTCAGCGAGCTGCCCATCGTCGTGGACCGGATACACGATCGGCACGTTGAACTGCCGCGCGTAGGTGAGTGCTGCTGGGGTGGCCGTCATGTGGGGAACGACGAGGTCGGCCCAGTCGTACAACGCCGCCACATCGGCTGGCGCGGGCATATCATGGATTGTGAACGGCAGCGGTCCCGGTGCCATGGGACGGTTCGTCAGACCCTGCACCTCGTGGCCCCGCTGTGCGAGGATGCGCAGGATGGTCGCTGTGGTCAGAATGCCCCCGCCCACCGGTGGCCCGAAGCGCTCGAAATGCCCCAGGATACGCATGACTCCTCCTTATTGTCATTGCTATTTCTAGTGTCTCATCGTCACGGTCAGGTTCTCAACGGAGTGCACTTCCTGCTGCACGTCCTGATACAGCTGCTCGACACGGGCGGCAATGCGCTCCCAGGCGAAGGTGTCGTGTACCTGCTGGTACGCCGTGGCCGCTCGCCGTGCCCGCTCGTCCGGCTGGTTGACTACTTCAACGAGTGCGGCAGCGAGGGCGATTTCTTCGTCTGGTGGGACGAGCCAACCGCTGGGCCGATCGGGATCTGTGTTAATGAAGGTGGGTGGCCCGCCGCTGTCGGTCGCCAGCACCGTCACGCCCGACGCCATCGCTTCAAGATACACGAGACCGAATGCTTCATTGACGGACGGGGCGACCAGTGCCGCCGCGACGTTCATTCCGGCAGCCAGTTCTGAGTGTCCCCGCCATCCGGTGAAGAACACCCCATCCTCCCCCTCGCGCTGAGCGATTGTGACCGGGTGCTCGCCTTCCCACTCGCCGGGAAAGCCTCCCCAGATCAGCAGCGGAGCTGGTACCGTGAATGAGGGCCGAGCTCTCCGGTAGGCACGCAGCAGTAACCCGACGCGCTTGCTGGCGACAAAGCGCCCCACAAACAGGAGAATCGGATAGAGAGTACCGTCCTGTGGATCGACGAACGCACGCAGGTCATCCAGGGTATAGCGCACACTGCCTGGAACGCCCTGCTCGTCCCAGCCCTGGGGATTGTCGACGAGCCAGCGCCGCAGGTGTGTGAGTGCTGTTGCGGGTGCCAACGCGCGCGGTCGGAACTGTTCGGTGTCGACCCCGTTCGGGATCACCGTCACGCGCGCCGCATCGACCCCGAGCAGACGCAACGCCTGCGCATGCACGTAGGGCGAGGGTGCGATCAGCCGCTGACTGCGTTGTGCTGCGGCTCGGAGACGCGCTGCCCAGAACGCGCCATAGCGCCACTGCTCCCAGCGGGTTGTCGAGAGGTACTGTAGCTGGTGCGCTGACAACCGCCGCAACCGTGATTGGGTTGGCTGGGACTGTACGAACATCGGCATGTCCGCCAGTGTCATCCCGAGCGCCTCCGCGATCTTCGTACGTTCGGTGATCTGCTCCAGCATCGCCAGTTCGGTCCCGTGCAGATGACTGATGATCGGGCGCGTCGGCCAGTTCCGAGCAACGGCGTCATGTTGAGACGTCAGATGATGCAGATGAAAGATCGGAGCCGGATGGGAGATCGCCTGACACAGGAGCTGCTGCCAGACTATGATCAGATGCTCAGCCAGGCGGGGCGACACCGCTGTGGCGATGCGATCTGGTGCCCCAGGCCGGTCTTCGTATGACGGATGTAAGGGAATTGGGGCCGCGATCGGGTCGGCTCCAGCCAGCGCGGCACGGCTGGCCGGAGTGTAGTCCGCAACCGCAAGCGGCAGGCTACCGAAGAACGTCGGGGCATGGGAGGGGTCGCCAGCAGCGCCGAGCGAGCCAGAGATGAGCGAGAGGGGAATGCCACGACTGGTCAACGCGGTCGCCAGATAACGCATGCATTGGGCAGCGCCGCCGCGCGGATAGAACAAAAGACTCATTACCACCTGCTGGTAGATGTCCAAGGGATTCGTGCGCATGCCACTCCGTCCGCAATCGAGAACCACTCGATCGGTGTGGGGATCAGCCGCCGATCGGCATGACATCGGGCGCATCGCCCACCTGACGACGCGCCGAGCATGCTGGAGATCGGTGGCTCACTTTGGGGGCCGTACTTTGCTGGTCGTCTTGGAGGAGTTGGCGACCGCGACGGCACATTTCCGCCCGTTGACGCAAGTGTAACCGATGTTGATGAAATTTCTGCTGCGACAGCCGGTGCGCGGGTGCGCGGCGCGCCCACCTTGCAGGTGGTTGGCGTAAGTTTGGCGCATTTATGACAACGGATCGACACACGGTTGGAATTGAGTACGTCTGGCATCCAGTATCTGGATACCGACTCCGATGCCTTAATGCGCGATTGTCGAGCGGGTATCGTCCACACCGATTCGTTGATGCCGCACTATTAACCGTACCAATGGTTCATCCCCATTGATAAGCCTGCATGGTACGCTCAAGTGCCACGATCTCCCATGACCTGTCTGACGCAACGTGCTGGATGAAGAGTTCATGGAACCGCTGCTGACTGTCCGCTCAATGCTGCCCGCGTTCATCGAGACCAGTGCTGTCCTCGAACAGATGAGTGATGCCTTCTATCTGCTGGATGCCGACTGGCGTTTTCTTTACCTGAATATGCAGGCATGCTCACTCTTGGAGGCATCCCTGGATGCGGTGCTTGGGACACGTGTCTGGGATGCTTTCCCGGACATGCGTGACTCGATCTACCCGACCGAATTCCACCGCGCGATGCGTGAGCGCGTTCCGGTGACGTTCGATGTTGACGATCGGCGGCTCGGTGGCTGGTTCAGGGTGCGCGCGTATCCGTCCCCGGACGGACTGGCCGTGTACTTCCAGGACATCAATGCGCGCCGAATTGCGCACGATCGCATGGTCTTTCAGGCGCGCCTGCTGGATGCCGTCGAGCAGGCAGTCATTGTCACCGACTTCAGTACCGTGGTGCTGTATTGGAATCAGTACGCTGAAACTCTCTACGGCTGGACGGCCGAGGAAGCCACTGGACGACCGCTCGGCGATCTGATTGTCCCGGCGCACACCAGGGCTGCGGCGGACGCGATACGGGAACAGCAGGAGCAGCGCAAGCCGTGGTCAGGTGAGTTCGAACTGGTCGACAAGGCTGGTGGCATCGTGCAGGTACACGTCACCTCCTCGCCCGTCTTCGACGACGACGGCACGTGCATCGGCTCGATCGGCATCTCGTCTGATATCCGTGTCTAGAAGCAGGCTCAGATCGCCCTCCATGAGAGTGAAGCTCGCTATCGCACGCTCGTTGAGCATTTGCCAGCGGTGACGTATACCGAGACGGTGCGTGGCGGAGTATCGACCTTCTTCACCAGTCCACAGATCGAGGACTTGACCGGCTTTACGCAGGCAGAGTGGGGTACGAGTTTCGATCGGCTGCTACCGCATATCCATCCAGACGATCGTGCAAGCGTGCTGGCCGAAATCAAACGGACGGATGCAACCGGCGAGCCGTTCCATAGCGAGTATCGATTCTCCTGCAAGGATGGGCGAACCATCTGGATTCGCAACGAGGCGACGCTGACGCACGATGATTCCAGCCATGACCGCACGTGGCGCGGCTTTATGACGGACATCACCGAACACAAGCGTCTCGAAGCGCAGCTCCTCCACGCCGCCTTCCACGACACGCTCACCGATCTCCCTAATCGGGCGTTGTTCCTCGAACGAACCCGCCATGCACTCGCCGGAACGGAGCGACGCGATCGCAGGATCGGCGTGTTGTTCCTCGACCTGGATAACTTCAAGGTCATCCACGACACCTTTGGCCACGGCCCTGGCGATGAGCTGCTCATCAGCGTCGCGAACCTGTTGAAGATGCAGTTACGCAATGGCGAGACGCTCACGCGGTTGGGCGGCGATGAGTTCGCCATCCTCCTTGAGGATATCGTTGCGATCGACGACGGTGTGCGCGTTGCTCAGCGGCTCATTACCGCACTGGAGCAACCGATCATCCTGGTCGGCCAGGCGGTCTGTGTCGAGGCGAGCATCGGCATCGTAATCAGCACCGAGCGACATACGACGCCTGACGAACTGCTCAGAGATGCCGACATCGCGCTCTACCGAGCGAAAGCAGCGGGCAAGCATGGATACAGCGTGTTTGATGTCGCCATACACGCAGAGGCGGCAGAGCGTCGGTGATCGCGAATAGGCACTCATGTCAGTTTGGGGAGCCACACGAAGCATGATGTGGTCGAAGCTCAAGCAGCTCACCGAAGCGCGCATGGCACCGACGTTGGCCGGTCGTGTTGAACTGCACTCGACGCGCTATCCGAAGGCGGACGACGGTGACGTGATGGGTCGGGGCTGGATAACGCTCGATCGGCGTGAGATCGCCAACTTCTGTGACTACTCTCAGCAAGTTCAGGTGTACCATCGGTCTGTAGACGCGCCCTCAATCAATTACTACCAGCAGTTGGATGCGTTGCGGGCAGATGGCGTGCTGTCTCGTTGGGACTTCCACCACTCGCTGTGGAACGCGTTGTCGCTCTCGATCGACGATCTGCTGATGTCGAAAAACATCGTGCTCAGAGGCTTGGCGATGACCGACCGAAGACTTGGGAAGCTCCGGTTAGGTTCGATGGAGATTGGCCCGGACGAGCACCCACTGGTGCATCTGCTCTACTCCGTTCGCTGCGAGGTTGAAGGGGTCAGGCCGACCGCTCCCCAGGCTTTGCAGCCTCATAGCGGATAGGCGCGATTATCCGACACTCAGCGCACGGCACCAGCGACGATCAATGAAACAAGTTTCTGTGACACGTCCCCATTGGCCACACCACCGACTCGTGCCTGTTCCGGTTGGACGTGGTGTACGCGAAATATTCAGGAAACTCGCGAACACGCTATGATGGATTCCAACGAGGTCGAGGGTTCTCCGCCAGGAGTGCCGGACGTGCGCCGATCGGGACTTGACATCTGGTCAGGTTCCCTGTTGGTTCGATGAGGAGTGAGTTGTGAGCAAAACTCAAGCGGCGGTGGCCAATCCGTTTGCCGAATTAGACATGGGATGGTTGCGCCGCCGCAGCAGCGCGAAGTGGAACTATTATCCTGAAGATGTCCTGCCGCTCTGGGTGGCTGAGATGGACGCGCCCCTTGCGTCACCGATCCTCGCGGTTGTCACCGAGGCGTTGGAGAACGGTGACACGGGCTATCCGATGGGCCAGGGTTACGCAGAGGCGATGTCCTCCTTCGCCTCCGACCGCTGGGGCTGGTCGTTCGATTCAGCGACCACGGCCACGGTGCCGGATGTCATGTCCGGTGTGCGTGAGACCATCCGCGCCATCAGTGCGGACGACGCGGCGATCGTCGTGACGCCGCCCGTCTACCCGCCGTTCTTCGGGGTCGCGCAAACACTCGGGCGGACCCTCGTCAATGCGCCCCTCGATGCCGAGGATCGGCTTGATCCGGCCACGTTGGAGGCGGCATTCAAGGAAGCGACAAGTGGTGGCGGAGGGGCGATTCTGCTGCTGTCGAATCCGCACAACCCGACCGGGACGGTCCATAGCCGGGCTGAGTTGGAGATGGTCGCCGAGCTGGCGCGACGCTACGGCGTCCGGGTCGTCTCCGATGAGATCCATGCGCCGCTGATCATGCCGTCGTCGACCTTGACACCATACCTGAGCGTGGCTGGCACCGAGCGCGACTTCGCGGTTTCGTCCGCCTCCAAGGGCTGGAATCTGGCGGGCTTCAAGGCTGCCCTGATCGTGGCCGGTGCCGAGGCCGTCGAGGACCTCCAATTGCCCTCTCTGCGCGGAGCTGGCCATGCCGGCCACATCGGGCTGATCGCGCACACGGCTGCCTACAACCATGCCCGTGATTGGCTGGATGCGGCCATCGCCGGGATCGACGCCAACCGGCTCGCGCTGGCGGACCTACTGGAAACGCATATGCCGAACGCCCGCTACCGCATGCCGGAGAGCACCTATCTGGCCTGGATCGACTGTCGCGACCTGGGTCTGGGCGACGACCCGGCGGTGGCATTCCTGGAGCAGGGCCGCGTTGCGCTCACGGCTGGGACGGGTTTCGGCGACGGTGGGGCCGGGTATGTTCGGTTCAACCTCGCGACATCGCCCGCGATCCTGGAGGAGGCGGTGACGCGCATGGCGGCAGTGCGGAGCTGAATCCGTTCACTTGTGCGGTAAGGCGGGCGCATCGCCTACTTTTAGCATCGGCGGGAATAGCAGTCCGCAAACCGAAGCGGCCGGGTCCATGGACTGCTACTCCCGCTGGCGCGGATCGAGTGCGTCGCGCAGACCATCGCCGATGACGTTGAAGGCGAGCACCGTCAGCGTAATCATCAGACCTGGGAAGATCGCGAGGTGCGGGTAGCGGATAATGTGCGGACGGGCTTCGTTCAGCGCGCGTCCCCACGATGATGTCGGTGGCTGTACGCCCAGCCCCAGGAACGATAGCGCCGCCTCGGTGATGATTGTGCCGCCGACTCCCAGTGTCGCCAGGACGGTGACCGGCCCGAGGATGTTCGGCAGCATGTGGCGGACGATCAGCCGTGGGGCGCGCACGCCGATGGCACGCGCGGCCAGCACGTACTCACGCTCGCGCACACTCAGGATGTCGGCACGGACGACGCGGGCATAGCCGGTCCAGAAAGTCGTGCCGATGATCACCGTCACCACCGTGACGCTTGGGCCGAGGACCGACGCCAGCACCACAAGCAGGGCGAGAATCGGGAACGCCATCACCGTATCGACGATGCGAGAGAACACGTCGCGTCCGGCGTTGTCATTTCCCAGCCAGTACGCTGCCGATGGCGCATCGTTGCGCGTCCCGGAGATGATCTCCTCGGGGTCGTGCGGTGCGAAGAGCGCTCAATCTATTCGACCGATGAGAGCGATGCTAATTGCTCGCTCGGTACCCCATTCCCGACGCTATAGACCCTTGTGCATGACAGGAGAGACACGTGGCAGCAAGCATCGCCGTTATCGTGATTGATTGCCGGGATTCGGGGCCGGTCGCAGACTTCTGGATGGCCGCGCTGGGGTATGAGATCGCCGCGCGGGATGATACATGGATCAAGCTGCGCGATCCGCACGGCGTAGGTCCAGCACTGGCGATCGATCCAGTTCCTGAAGGCAAGATCGTCAAGAACCGCGTGCATCTCGATCTCCGCCCATCCGATACGTTGGAAGCCGAGGTAGCGCGGCTGGAGCAGCTGGGTGCACAGCGCCTTCGGGAGTTCCCGGGCAGCCATATCATCATGCATGATCCAGAGGGCAACGAGTTCTGCGTCCTCCAGCCACACACGATCGCATAGGACACCGGGTCATCAATCGGCCCGGTCGATCATTTCGGCGGTCAAGTGCGTTCTGCCAGTCAGTGAGAGATATAGCCCGGGTGCCCTCGACCACAATACGGACGATTGCGTCAGTCGAGCACGATAATGGCGTCGAGGTCGATCCGGGTGCCGGTGGACGAGGACGCCGATGAGTGCTCACCGAGCGCTCGGATCTCCAGCGTGTGATCGCCGGGCGGGAGACCGTCGGCGACGAAGACGACGCGGCGCGGGGCATAGGTGTCGCGGGACAGATCGACCCGTGTTGCGAAGCGGCCGTCGATCCAGACCTCGGCCGTGCCCCGTTCGGGACTCATCGTCGCGATCCAGGCGAAGGCGGTGCCGTTCACTGCTACGGTTGCCGTGCGGTCAGCGGTCTCGGCTGAGGCCGTCGTGCCGCCGGTCGCGCCTGGAGTGGTCATTGAGCGCCAGGAGATGGCGTACGAGATGGCCGGATCGTTCTCCTGGAGCAGGGCGGCGGAGAATGTGGGGCCAGTCGCCCAGTCGCCGACGGTCCCGGCCTGGTCGATCGCGCGCACCCGGAACGTGTAGGTCAGGCCGGGACCGTCGGCGACGATCCGCTGCTGGGAGCGACCGTTGGTCAGGAGGAGGGTAACGAACGCTCCACCATCAATCTGCTGCTCGAGCTCGTAGCGCGCGATGCCGGACGGTGAATGGGTTCCGGCCCAGGTGAGTGCGGTCAGCACGCGGCCATCCGAGGCGACGCGTCCGTCCGACACGATCTCATGCACAGGTGCCGTAACCGTTGGTAGCTGGTTCGGATCGAGCTCGTACGCGCCGATGTCATATGCTCCACCCTGTGGACGCAAAACACCACGTTGATCGGCGCCAGGACCCGTATACGGGTTCGCGTCGATCGCCGGGCTGCCTGGGAGCAGGGCGTGGGTTGGCGTTGGCCCGCCGTTATCCCTTAGCGGACCAAGCAGCGGGCTGGTGTTGTGCCGGTCGGTGTCCGACGTGAACCACGTTTCGCAGGAGCTGTCGCTGCTGAGTGTCGCTCTGGAATCGAAAGAGGCTGTTTCGACATCAATCGTGCCGCCGCAGTTGCTGCTACCGTTGGCGAGGATGGACGATCCGATCACGAACGAACTCACATCTGGCCCGAGGTAGATGCCGGCGACCTCGTCCGCTGTGTTGCGTGCGATCGTGTAACCGCCCAGCAGCAGCCAGCCGCGCGTGAGATAGATTGCGCCGCCGACGCGCGCATGATTCCCCGAGATAGTGCCTGGTTCCTGCGTGTGAATGACATCGTCGCTGTAGATGCCGCCGCCCATGTCCGCCGTGTTGCGTGCGATCGTGTTCAGGTTGAGATTCATGCCGTTGTTGGTGAAGATGCCGCCGCCTTTGCCGCCAGCCTGGTTGTCCGCGATCGTACTCTCAACTACGGAAACGTAGTTGAGGGCGAGGCCGCCGCCATCGGTACCGGCGCGGTTGCCCGTCAGCATCGTGGTGTTGAGGATTGCGAATCCCCCTTCCACGCCGCCGATGCCTCCACCCGCCTCACTCGCGACGTTTCCAGAAACACGTGTATCGTGCGTCTCTAGTTCGGCACCTTCGAGACCGATTCCGCCACCTATCTTCGCGCTGTTGTTGGCAATCGTAGACCGCTCGATGGTGAAGTTATCGTCACTGCCATAGACGTAGACACCACCACCATACAAACCAGAACTGTTGCCGGTGATGCTGCTGTCAGTAATGGTCGCCTGAGGCGAATTCACTGAAAGGAGGACAATACCGCCACCATTGCTGTTGCTGTGGTTATCCTCGATCACACTCTCGGTCAGTGAAAATGGCCCGTTATGCTCACCGTGACTGAAGATTGCCAGAGCGCCGCCGTAATTTGCCGTGTTGTCGGTTGCAGAGATACGGGTCAATGTCGTCCCGGCATGCGGGACCGCCATAACCCGGATGGCGCCAGCAGTATCCGTTGCCCTATTCCGGGTGAAGACGCTGTCGCTGATCGCGTCGAACGTTCCGGCGAGAGCTCCACCGTCCCTGGCCTGATTGTCGGCAAACCAGCTACTGGTGACGGTAATCGGGATTTCTGCTGTCACCGCACCACCCGTTTCCGCCTGATTCCCGGTGAAGCGGCTCGCGTCGATCGTGAGTGGGCCCCAGGAATAGATCGCACCTCCATACCCAATCGCACTGCTGCCCGAGATCGTAACGTTGTAGAGTGCCAGTTCTGCGTATGGTCTAGCGAAGATCGCACCGCCGTCCGTGTCGGTTGCACCGTTGATGAGAGTGAGGCCGGTCAGCGAGACAATGATCGCGTCATTGCTCGCGTCAGTCGAGGGTCGGTCGATGGCGAAGATGCGGCTTCCGCCGTTGGCGTCGAGCCTGACACGACCCCGTCCGTCAATTGTCGTTGACCGGGACACGACCTTCTCGGACGTGATCGGGATTGTGACGTGCCCAGTCCCGCAGCGAAGGCGGATGGTGCCGCCACGGGCAAGGGCGGCATCGAGCGCCGCCTCCGTGCAGCTCGCCGCGGTGCCGTCCCCGAGAAACGCCGCCGACGCCATGCGCGGTTGCATGGCGAGCGAACTGCTCAGGATGAGCGTCAGGATGCAGAGCATCTGGATCGGTGCGGGGAGATAGAGGCGGCGCATTGGCAGTACCTGTTCTGGCGCAGCAGTCGGCTCGTGATTGGACCTGACCGCTGCGCTGCATTGTCATCAATTGGGAAGACGGTTTGTCTGTGTCAGCAGTATGCCGAGGCTAGCTGAGCACGGGCAAGAGTGAGCGGCGGTTTCTGACGACAATGGGGACGAAGGTCCCGCGGAGGGGCGAGGCGGGCGGCTGGAATGGACAGGTGGGCGCAGGCTTGTCAGGTTGAGCCGTGCAGCGCAACATCTCCCGGTATTGGCTCTGTGCCAACGTTTGGAGATTCTTCGGGGGACACATCTACTGTGGTCGACTATTTAGAATGACAAAAGGGGTGCGTCCCGATCGACGCGATCGGTTTCATACCCGTCACCCGTCACCCACCACCCATCACCCGGCGCATACACGACGTTCGGGTGATTGAATGGTCGCCAGCGACGGTGAATAGTTACTGGCATGGCTATGTTCATGACGCGTCCTGGCGGCGCGGAGTATCGACGGACAACTGTGCATCATCGCTCGCGACGTCTCATCACTCGCAGGTCCTACCGGACCGTGCGCCTCCCCACGCCGTCGCCAGGCATCGAGCCTGACGGAGCGTCGGTGGGCTTGTCAACCATGCATCCTGCACCCCAGTCGCCTGCGTTGCACACGACCGTTGGGCCGTTCGAATCGCTCGTCAAGAACGCATCGGACATGTTCAGCGTCATCAATCCGGCTGGCGTCGTGCTCTACGCCAGCCCCTCGGTCGAGCGACTCACTGGTTACCGGGCAGACGAGTACGTCGGGCAGGATGGCAGTTGGTGGATTCATCCCGACGATCGCAAGGTCGTCCGCCGCGCCGTGCTGGCCAGCATGCGCTCGCCTGAGCAGGTCATGCGGCTGGAGGTCCGGTTTCTCTGTCTTGATGGTAACTGGATCGACCTCGATACCTACGCCACGAACCTGCTGGATGACCCCAGTGTCGGCGGCATCGTGCTCAACTCGCGCGATATCAGCGACCGCAAGCGGGCAGAAGCGCGGCTGCGCGAGACGGAAGCCCGCTACCGCATCCTCATCGAACAGATGCCGGTCGTCTCGTATGTGATGACGGATGGCGACGAGAACGAGATACTGTTCTTCAGCCCGCAATCAGTCGACGTCTTCGGCTATACGCCGGAAGAACTCATTGCTCGTTCCGACACCTGGCTCGAAGATATTCACCCCGACGACCGCGAGCGTGTCTGGCGCAGCCATGTTGAGACGAACTTAACCGGCGAACGTTACGATCTCGAATATCGTTTCCGTACTCCCGATTGCGGGTATCGCTGGGTGCGCGATATCGCGGATGCTGTTGCGCAAGACACGGATCAGGGCGGAACCGGAAGACGCAACTGGCAAGGTGTCGTCATCGACATTACGGCGCAGAAAGAGTCCGAACAACGCCTGCGCGATCTCCAGCTGCGCTATCAATCGCTCGTCGAACAGCTGCCGCTCGTCACCTACACCCTTGCCAACGACGCCGTGCAGAGTCCGCTCTACATGAGCCCACGGTTTGAGACGATGTTCGGTATTCGCCGGAAGCCTGGCAACAGGATGCGCGCGTCACCCGTGCGCGAGTTCACCCGGATGACCGCGAACGCACATTGGCCGCCCTGCGCCATGCCGTCGCGACCGGAGAGCCGTACGGCATCGAATACCGTATGTTCGCGCGCGACGGGCGGACGGTGTGGGTACGCGACGAGGCGGTCCTGATTGGCG